>Ga0208490_100239_pt1 | contig 43833 bp, 46 predicted proteins | sample SubbioAug_CSWold_FD_184818 | JGI IMG/M metagenome (GOLD analysis project Ga0208490, IMG submission 184818) | Serpentinite rock and fluid subsurface biosphere microbial communities from McLaughlin Reserve, California, USA - CR11Aug_CSWold (SPAdes) | ecosystem: Environmental > Terrestrial > Deep...
CTCGTGCAGGGCGGTGAGCATGCCGAGGCCGAGCAGGTCGAACTTCACCAGGCCGGCGGCGGCGCAGTCGTCCTTGTCCCACTGCAGCACCGACCGGATCGGCACATCCGACCGCACGGTCGCCCCCTCACGACCGGTGAAGCGGGCCCACTCGACCGGGCACACCTCGACCACGGGCCGGTCGCAGAGCACCATGCCGCCGGAGTGCACGCCGAGGTGGCGGGGGAAGTGCTCGACCTCCGCCGCCAGCGAGACGACGTCGTCGGGGAGGGGCTCGGTGTTCGGCTGGGCGGCGCTCGAGGCCACGCTCCCCCACGCGTCGGCCGACTTCGAGAAGGCGTCCTGCTGGCCGGTGGCGTAGCCGAGGGCCTTGGCCATGTCGCGGATCGCCGAGCGGGCCCGGTAGGTGATGACGTTGGCGACCTGGGCGGCGTGGCGGCGGCCGTGGCGCTCGTAGACGTACTGGATCACCTCCTCGCGCCGGTTCGACTCGATGTCGATGTCGATGTCCGGCGGGCCGTCGCGCTCGGGCGACAGGAACCGCTCGAAGAGCAGGCCGAGCTTCACGGCGTCGGCCTTGGTGATGCCGAGGGCGAAGCACACCGCCGAGTTGGCCGCGCTCCCCCGGCCCTGGCAGTAGATGTCGGACCGGCGGCAGAACTCGACCAGGTCCCACACGATGAGGAAGTAGCCGGGGAAGCCGAGGGCCTCGATGAGGGCGAGCTCGTGGTCGATCTGGGCCCACGCCCCGGGCTGGCGCTCGGCGTGCCTCGGCCCGTAGCGGCGGGTGGCGCCCTCCTCGGTGAGCCGGCGCAGGTACGCCATCTCCGACATCCCGCCGGGGCACGGGAACGGCGGCAGGTCCGGCGCCACCAGGTGCAGGTCGAACGCGCACTCCCGGCCCAGCGCCGCCGCCCGCTCGACCGCCCCCGGGTAGCGGGCGAAGCGCCGGTCCTGCTCCTCGCCCGAGCGCAGGTGGGCGGTGGCCGCCGGCGGCAGCCAGCCGTCGGCGTCGTCGAGGCTGCGCCGGGCCCGGACCGCGGAGAGCGCCGTGGCCAGGCGGCGCTCGGCGGGGGTGGCGTAGTGGACGTTGTTGGTGGCCACGACCTCGACGCCCACCCGGTGGGCGAGGGCGGCCAGGGCGTCGTTGCGGGCGGAGTCGAGCGGGTCGTGGTGGTCCCACAGCTCGACGGCGACGTTGCCGGCGCCGAAGGTGTCGACCAGCCGGCGGACCTCGCGCTCGGCGGCGCCCGGCCCGTGCGCCACGAGCGCCTGGTTCACCGCCCCCTTTCGGCACCCCGTGAGCACGAGCCACTCGCCGCCGTGGGCGGCCGACCAGTCGATGCCCGAGTAGTCGGGCTTGCCCTTCTCCCGGCCGGCGAGCTGGGCGGTGGAGATGGCATCGGCCAGCCGGGCGTAGCCCCGGGGGCTGCGGGCGAGGACGAGGAGGTGGGCGCCCTCCGGGTCGGCGATGCCGTTCTGGGCCTGGGTCAGCCCGAGGGACAGCTCGGCCCCGAACACGGTGGGCAGCCCGTGGGGCCGGGCCGCCTCGGCGAAGCGGACCACCCCGTAGAAGCCGTCGTGGTCGGTGAGGGCGAGGGCGTCGAGGCCGAGGCGCACGGCCTCCTCGGCGAGCGCCTCGGGGTGGGAGGCGCCGTCGAGGAAGCTGAAGTTCGAGTGGCAGTGCAGCTCGGCGTAGGGCACCGTCCCCGGCCGCCGGCGCAGACCGGCCGGGGGCTCGTACGAGGGTCGGTGGTAGGACCACGCCGGGCTGTCGCCGCCGTCGCCCTCGGCCCGCGTGGGCTTGCGGTGCCGCTCGACGCCGGGCCGGTCCGACAGGACCCGCTCCAGCTCGCTCCAGGGGACGTCCGGGTTGTTGAACCCCATCAACAGGGATCGTAGACGAACACGTGTTCGACCGGCTAGGGGAAGATGCCCCTCGCCTCGAGGGCGGTGGCCACCCGCTCGATGGCCAGGGCGTACGCGGCCCGGCGCAGGCTGACCCCGAGGCGCTCGGAGGCTGCCCAGACCTCCCCGAAGGCCTCGGACATGAACCTGTGGTGGCGGTCGGCCGTGGTGCCGGGGTCCCACGGGAAGCCCTGGCGGGCCTGCGCCCACTCGAAGTACGACGCCGTGACCCCGCCGGCGTTGGCGAGCACGTCGGGGACGATGGCGATGCCGCGCCGGTCGAGCACGGCATCGGCCGACGGCAGGGTGGGGCCGTTGGCCGCCTCCACGATCACCCGGGCCTGCACCCGCTCGGCCACGGCGGCGTCGATCACGCCCCCGAGGGCGGCCGGCACCAGCAGCTCGCAGGGCACGGCCAGCAGGTCGTCGGCCGGGATCGGGTCGGCGAGCGGGAACCCCGCGACCCCGCCCGTGGCGTTCACGTGGTCGGCCAGGGCGGGGACGTCGAGGCCGCCCTCGTTGATGACGGCGCCGGTGATGTCGCTCACCGCGACGATGCGCAGACCGGCCGACTGCAGCAGGAAGGCGAGCGGGCCGCCCACCTTCCCGAACCCCTGGATGACGACGCGGCGGCCGGGAAGGTCGATGCCGAGCGCCTCGAAGGCTGCCCGGGCGCACACCACGACCCCGGACGAGGTGCCGCCGGCATGAGCGCGGGTGCCGCCCACCGACAGCGGCTTGCCGGTGACCGCCCCGGGGAGGTGCACGCCTCCGTGGAACATCTGCAAGGTGTCGAGCAACCAGGCCATCACGCGGCCGTCGGTGTTGATGTCGGGTGCCGGGACGTCGAGGTCGGCCCCGAGCAGCGGGGCGATCGCCGAGGTGTACCGGCGGGTCAGCCGCTCGAGCTCCCCCATGCTGAGCGTGGCCGGGTCGCAGCGCACCCCGCCCTTGGCGCCGCCGAAGGGGATGCCGCACACCGCCGTCTTCAGGGTCATCTGGGCGGCGAGGGCGGTCACCGCGTAGGCGTCGACGGTGGGGTGGAAGCGGATGCCGCCCTTCCCCGGCCCCCGCACGGTGCTGTGGTGGACCCGCCAGCCGGTGAACACCTCGAGGGAGCCGTCGTCGCGCCGCACCGGCACGGAGACCTCCAAGACCCGCTCGGGCTGGCGGAGCCGGGCGTGCACGCCGGCATCGACGCCGGCCAGGGCCGCGGCGTCATCGATGCGGTCGAGGACGGCCTGCCAGGCATCGACGGACATGGCCGGCAGTGTGCCAGCCCCCGTCGCGCCGGCGAGGCGACCCTGCCGGCGTCAGGCGGCGCTCCGCTGGCGGCGGCGTGGCGGGAGCGCGCCCTCGCCGGGTCGCCGCTGGCCGTCGACGGCCATGGCGACGAGCAGCCGCCCGAGCGCCCGCTGGTGGACGACCTCGGGGGCCGCGCGGTCCTCGAGGATCTCCACGAGGACGGATCCCACGCCCCGGGCCCGCGCCCGGGCCACGAGGGCGTCGACGGCCGGGCGGTTGGCGGCCACGCCCCGACGGGCGACGGCGTCGCCGAGGGCGAGGAGGTGGTCCTGGCGGGAGCGGGTGGCGGGCATGGGTCCACGGTACGAACGCCGTATCATCAGCGCTAGCGATTATCCCTTCTGAACGTTATCAGCTACGCTCATCTCCGATGCCGCTGCACGACCTGGAGATCCGGCACCTGGCGGCGCTCGTGGCCGTCGCCGACGAGGGCACCTTCGCCCGGGCGGCCACCGCGCTCGGGTACACCCAGTCCGCGGTCAGCCAGCAGATCGCCGCCCTCGAGAAGGCGGTCGGGCTCCCCGTCTTCGACCGGCCGAGGGGCCCCCGCCCGGCCGAGCTCACCCCGGCCGGCCGGTTGCTGCTCACCCACGCCCGCCGCACCCTCGCCGGGGTCGACGCCGCCGCCGAGGAGCTCGACCGGCTCCGCCGGGGCGTGACCGGCCGGTTGGTGATCGGCACCTTCCAGTCCGTGTCGTCCGAGATCCTCCCCGGGGTCGTGGGCCGCATGCGCACCGAGGCGCCCGAGGTCGACATCGGCCTGTTCGAGACCGACGACCAGAGCGCCCTGGTCGAGGGCCTCCTCGCCGATGAGCTCGACCTCGCGTTCACCGTCGACGTCGGCGACGAGGACCGCATCAGCTCCGAGCTGCTCGGCTACGACCCCTTCGTGGTGCTCGTGCGGGCCGGCGAGGCGCCCGGTGCGGTCGCCACCCCGGCCGACCTGTCCGACCACCCGCTCATCGGGCAGCCCACCGGCAACGTGTGCCAGCTCCTCATCGACGCCCGACTCGCCGACGCCGGCATCCGGCCCGACTACGTCTTCCGCTCGCAGGACAACGGGGCCGTCCAGGGCATGGTCCGCTCCGGGATGGGGCGGGCGATCATGCCCCTCCTGGCCATCGATCCCGACGACCCCGGCATCGAGGTCCTCCGGCTGGAGCCGCCGATCCCGCCGCGCACCATCCAGCTCAGCCGGCGGGCCGGGCGCAGCCTCCCGCCGGCCGCCGACCGGTTCGCCGAGATCGCCCGCGAGGTGGGCGCCGAGGTGCTGCAGCCCCAGCCGGTGGCCGCGCTCTGACCGCGCGGTCAGGCCGCTGGCATCTCCGAACGCGTCAGTCGTAGGTGGCGGCCACCGTCCAGCGGCCGCCCTCGAGCACGACGAGGTGGGCGGCGCCGTCGTCGGTGACCACCTGGAAGCGCACCCGCCGGGACCAGCGCTGCGGGTCCCACCAGCGCTCGTCGACCGGCCAGGGACCGGCCCAGGAGGTGATGCGCCGGGCACCGCCGCGGCGCCACCGCAGGAGGGCGGGTTCGGCGGTGGGCTGGCAGCGGCCGTCGACCACCACTGGGTGGCCCCGGGCGTCGAGCACCTCGACGGGCACGGCGTCGGCGTGCAGCGTGGCCGGCGACGGGTTGGGCAGCCGGCCCGGCCACGGGGCGCGCACCCACTCCGGGCGGGCGGCGGGGCGGTCGGCCGAGAGGTCGACGGCGGCGGCGGGCACGAGCCGAAGCTGCTCGGCGGGGTCGCGGCCGCCGGCGTACTCGGGGACGAGGACGGCCTCGGCGCCGAGCAGGCCCTGCACCCGGGCGACGGCCCGCAGCGCCCGCTCGGCGGCACCGGCATCGGACCCCCAGAAGCCGAGCTGGCGGCCGTCGGCGGCCACGACCTCGTCGGGCTGGAGGCGCAGGTGGACGATGCCGGCCGTGGGCCGCTGCCGGGCATTGGCGTTCAGCCAGCCGTCGAGCTGCCAGCGCACCCGGTCGGCGATGGCGCCGGCGGTGAGCGCCCCCTCGTCGCGCCACACCCGCTCGGAGCGCTCGCCGTGCTCGGTCTCGGCGCTGATCACGATGCGGATGCACACCGACCCCCGGGCGTCGAGGCGCTGGCGCAGCTCCTCGGCGAGGCCCCGGGCCACGAAGGCGGCGGGGGCCACCTGCTCGGCCGGCGGGTCGAGCTCGGCCTCCACCACCAGGTCGGGGGGCGGCGGCTCGGTGGCGGGCGGGCGGGCGTCGAGGCCCCGGGCCAGGCGGTGGGCCTCGAGGCCGTCGGACCCGAAGCGGCCGAGCACGTCGGCGGCGGGAAGGGCGGCGAGGTCGCCCAGGGTGCGCAGGCCGAGGCGGGCGAGCACGTCGGTGAGCTCGGGGCGGTCGAGGGCGGCGAGGGGCAGCGGAGCCAGGTGCTCGGCCGCCTTCCCGGGCGCCACGACCCAGACCGGTGGGCCCTCCTCCCGCCGGCCCCGGACGTGGGCGGTGCGGGCGGCGTGGGCGGCGGCGAAGGGCCCGTCGGCCACGCCCACCGCCACGGCCGTGCCGGGGGGCAGGACCTCGCCCACCTGGGCCACCGCCCGCTCGGCCAGCGCGGTGTCGCCGCCGAAGTAGCGCGACGGGCCCCGGGTGGGGAAGGCGCAGCGGCCGGGGCGGGCGACCTCGAGCCGGGGGGTGAGGGCCTCGAGGGCGTGGACCACGGCCTCGAACGCCCGGGCGTCGCGCTCGGCGTCGCGCTCGAGCACGCGCAGCGCCGGCGAGCGGGCCTGGGCCTCGCGCCGGCGCATGTGGCGGCGCACCCCGGCGGCCCGGGCGGCGGCGGTGCAGGCCACGACCCGGTTGGCGACGAAGGCGGCGGCCGGCTCGGTGGCCGGGACGCCGGCGGCCACAAGGGGCCAGTCGGGCACCCACACCACCATCGTGCGCACGGGCTCGTCGCCGGTCACGCCAGCTCCGATCGGCGAGGGCGGAGCGGGACGGGCGCCGGGAGCACGGGTTCGACCCCGCCTTCGGCCGAGGGCAGCCACAGCTCGGCCCGCCGGGACCGGGCGGCTCCGCGCCGGCCGCCGGCCTCGACGGTGACCCGCCGGGCCCGGAGGTGCCCGTGCCCCTCCCCCAGCCCCTCCCAGGTGGCGTCGACCACGGTGAGGGCGACATCGGCCCCCTCCGGCCACGCCGTCCGGGTCGGGCGGGAGCACCCGACCTGCACGAGCACCGCCCCGCGCTCGCGGGTGCGGGCGACGAGCCGCCGGCCGTCGGCGGCCCGGACCCGCTGGCCAGCGTGGACGAGCACCACCTCGAAGGCGTCGACCAGGGCCGCCACCACCGCGGGCCAGGCGCCGGCGCCGTCCCCGTCGTCGGGGCCGGGATCGGCCACGAGCACCAGCCGCTCGAGGGAGACGCCGAGCTCGGCGGCGGCGAGGAGCCCGAGCGAGGGGAACCCGACGGCCGCCACCCACGCACCGTCACGGGACGGGCCGGCGGCGGTGGCGAGGGCGAGCGACGTGGCCGCCGGACCGTCGACGGAGAGGGTGGAGCCCCGCCGCAGCCCGGGCACCAGCGCGTCGAGGGCGGGGAGCACCGGGAGGCGCTGGTCGCCGGCGAGCACGGTGGGCTCGATGCGGGCGGCGACGTCGGCCAGCCGCGCCCGCCGGTCGTCGCCGGTGGTCGCCCGTGCTGCCCCGTCTCGGCCCATCCCCGCCAGTATCGAACACCTGTTCGGCAGCGGTCAACCGACCTGGACATCCCTAGCCGACGGGCAGGGACTGCAGCAGGCCGACGACGCCCCGGGCGTCCGACGCCCAGCCGTCGGCCCCGAGCCGGCGGGCCGTGGCCTCGTCGGGGACGGCCCCGCCGCCGAGCAGCACGGGCGCCGACACCGCGCCGCGGACCGCCTCGACCGACCGGGCGGCGGCCAGCTCGTTGCCGGCGGTCGTGGCGCTCACGGCCACGGCGACGAGGCGGTCGGCCTCGCTCGCCGCCCGCACCAGGCTGTCGACGGGCACATCAGCGCCGAGGTCCTCGACCTCCCAGCCGGACAGGCGGACCACGTCGGCGACGATGCGCAGCGGGAGGGCGTGGCGCTCCCCGGGGGCGCAGCCGGCGACGACCACGCCGCGCCGCACGCCGCGCCGGGTGAAGCGGCTGTCGAGCACCCCGAGCACCTGGGTCATGATCACCGAGGCCCGGTGCTCGTGGGCCACGTCGCAGCGGCCCGCCTCCCAGGCGGCGCCGATCCCCCGCATGGCCCCGGCCACCACGTCGACGTACACGTCCACCGGGTCGGAGCCGGCGGTCAGCGCGGCGTCGACCACGTTCTTCGTCCCGACCCGGTCGCCGGCGAGGAGTCGGCGCTGGAGCCGGGCCGTCCAGTCGACCGATCGGCGCGTGCCGGGACCGACGGGCTCGCTGCGCTCGGCCACGAAGGAGTCGAGGTCTTGGTGGCGCACCACCCAGGACCGGCCTCGGCGCTCGGCCGGGAGGAGCCCGAGGCGCACGTAGCGGTACACCGTCATGTAGTGGACCCCGAGGGCGTCCGCCGCGTCCTGGAGCGTCAGGTCACCGCCACGCACGGGGTCCCCGCATCAGGGGCTGGCTGGATCGTCGGGCCGGTCGGGGTCCGGCGCCTCGGCGGGGGCCTCCGCCGGCGCGTCGAACTCGCTCGAGCCGGTGGCGGCGGCCGCCTCCGGCGCCTGGAGCAGCTCCTCCTCGTCGCCGGTGAGGGGCGCCTGCTCGACGGGCGCGTCCTCGGCCTGCACCTCGCGCTCGGCGTCGGCCCGGCCGTCGGCCTCGGGCACGTCCGGGTAGAAGCGGAAGAGGTGCTCGATGACCTCCTGCAGGCCGGCACCCGTGGAGCCGCCGGCGAGGTCGACGGTGATCATCGACGAGTTGACGTGCACGGCATCGACGCCGCCGTGCTCGAGCAGGCGCCGTGCGAGGCGGTCGACGGGGCGGTCGCGTGTGATGTCGGCCAGCGAGCGGTAGCGCTCGTGGCCCATGCCGGTGAGGCTGCGGTTGATCTCGAACCGCACGAACTCGGGGTTCGACGACGGCTTCGCTACGACGGTCACGTCCTGTCCCATGCGGGGCGGAGCGTACCGCCGGTCCCGGCTGCGCCGGAAAGGCACGCGCGTCGGCGCTGCGGCGGTGATGATGGGGCCCATGGCGAGCGAGACCATCGAGGTCCACGGCCACATCGTCGACTCCCTGATCCTGGCCCGGGTCCTCGACGCGATCCTCGAGGCCGGCGCCGACTACGAGCTGGTCGACGTGGCCATCGGGAAGACGAACACCGACACGTCCCGGGCATCGATCGTGGTGCGGGCCGACGACCAGGCGCTGCTCGACGCGCTGATCGACGACCTCCAGGTGCACGGCGCCAACCGGGTGGCCCAGACCGAGGCCGTGCTCGTCGACGCCGACCAGGACGGCGTGCTGCCGGCCGGCTTCCACTCCACCACCAACCTCGACACCGAGGTGCTGCTCGACGGGCGATGGCACCGCGTCCAGAACCCCGAGATGGACTGCGGGCTGGTCGTGGACGACGCAGGCGGCACGATCCGGGTGCGCACGGTCCCGATGCACCGGATCCGCCGGGGCGACCGCGTGGTGGTCGGCCACGACGGCGTCCGCGTGCACCCGCCGACGCGCCGCACCGCGGCCGGCGGCTTCGAGTTCATGGCGTCGGAGGTGTCCTCGGAGAAGCCCAAGGGCCTCCTCATCCGCCACGTCGCCGACCGGATGCGGGCGGCGCGCGACGAGGGCGGGCGGATCCTGCTCGTCGCCGGGCCGGCAGCCATCCACACGGGCGCCGGTCCCGACCTCGCCCGGCTGGTCCGGGAGGGCTGGATCGACTGCTTGTTCACCGGCAACGGCTTCGCCACCCACGACATCGAGTCGAACGTGCTCGGCACGTCGCTGGGCATCGGCGTCGCCGACGGTGCGCCCGTGGAGGGCGGGCACGCCAACCACGTGCGGGTGATCAACGAGGTGCGCCGGCACGGATCGATCGCCGCCGCCGTCGAGGCCGGGTGGCTCACCGGCGGGGTGATGCACGCCTGCGTCGAGGCGGACGTGCCCTTCGTGCTCGCCGGCTCGGTGCGCGACGACGGTCCCCTCCCCGACACCGTGACCGACGTGGCCGCCGCGGCCGACGCCATGCGCGAGCACGTGCCCGACGTGCGGGTCGCGCTCATGCTGGCCACGACCCTGCACGCCATCGCCACCGGCAACATCCTCCCGGCGGCGGTCGAGACGTTCTGCGTCGACATCAACCAGGCCGTCGCCACCAAGCTCGCCGACCGCGGCTCGCACCAGGCCGTGGGCATCGTCACCGACGTGGGCGTGTTCGTCCGGGCCGTCGTCGGGGAGCTCTGCGGTTGAGGGACCTGTGCGGGTGACCCGGCTCGACTGGGGGTACCGCTTCCTGCTCTGCGAGCCCCGCCACTTCGGCGTGCTCTACGAGATCAACCCGTGGATGCACGGCAGCGTGGAGGTGGACCTCGACGCCGCCCACGACCAGTGGGAGGGGCTCCGGGACGCGCTGCGGGCCGCCGGGGCGCAGGTCGAGGCCATCGACCAGCCCGAGCACGTCCCCGATCTCGTCTTCACCGCCAACGCCGGCCTCGTCGACGCCGCCCGCCGGCGGTTCGTCCCCTCGCACTTCCGCCACCCCGAACGGGTGCCGGAGACCCAGGTGTTCGCCGGCTGGTTCGCCGACCGGGGCTGGGACGTCGTCCGCCTCCCCGCCGAGGTCGTGCACGAGGGCGCCGGTGACGCCCTCCCCTTCGGCGGCGTGCTGGTGTCCGGCTACCGGCCCCGCTCGGACGCGGCCGCGGCGCCGCTGCTCACCGAGCTGCTCGGCGCGCCGGTGCGCACCGTCGAGCTCGTCGACGACCGGCTGTACCACCTCGACCTGACCTTCTGCCCCCTCGACGACCGGCGGGCCATGTGCGCCCCGCTCGGCTGGGATGCCGCCGGACGCCGCATGATCGAGGAGCTCGTGCCCGAGCCCCTGTGGCTCGAGGACGACGAGGCGCTGGCCTTCTGCGCCAACTCCGTCGTCGTGGGCGACGTCGTCCACATGCCGGCGTGCCCGCCGCGCGTGGGCCGCCAGCTGGAGGCGTGGGGCTTCCACGTCGTCGTGTGCCCGGTGGACGAGTTCCTCAAGGCCGGCGGCGGGTGCCGCTGCCTCACCTTCGCCCTCGACGTGACGTTCGCCGGCTGATCAGGCCTCGTCGTCCGCCGTGGCGAGCGCGGCGATGTCGGTGCGCAGCCCGATCACCTCGGGGCGGTCCACGATCGGGCGGAGCCGCTCCTCGGGGCGCACGTCGACCTCGCCGTGCAGCTCCACGTCGAGCACGACGTTGCCGGCTGACTTGCCCCAGCCGATCTGCCCGACCCGCACGCCCTCGACCTGGCGCAGCGCATCGAGCACCTGCTCGCCGGCGGCCACCGAGGCGACCTCGATCGACAGGCTCACCGTGGGTCGGGTGAAGCGCCGGCGCAGCAGGTTGCGCGGGATCCGCAGGACGAAGAGGGCCACGACCAGGGCGACGGCGGCGACGGTGGCGATCCCGATGTCGCCCACCCCGGCCGCGAGGCCGAACGCGGCCGTCACCCACAGGCTGGCGGCGGTGGTGAGGTTGCGTACCCGGGAGCCGGCCCGGAAGATCATGCCGGCGCCCAGGAAGCCGATGCCGACCACGACGTTCGAGGCGACGCGGGTCACGTCGAACTGCACGTTCACCGCCCGCTGGTCGGTGACGAACTCGGAGAACCCGAGGGTGGAGACGATGCCGAACACCGCGGCACCCAGGGCGACGGTGATGTGCGTCCGCAGGCCGGCGGGCTGGTCGTTGACCTCCCGCTCGATCCCCACGACGGCGCCCAGGAGGGCGGCAGCGACGAGGCGCCACACCGCCTCGGCGCTCGGATAGACGTCGTTCACCTCACCGAAGGCCTCACCGAGGTCGGCGAGCAGGAGCACGGGTGCGATCATGGCGCCCCCCTTTGCCGCTCACGACCCGGGCGAGAACCGCGACCGGACGGGCGGCGCGATCGGTCGAGTGATTCCGCCCGATCCATGACAAATCGCTCGCCGAGCAGGACGTTCGCTGGTCCACGGCGAACCCGGGAGCCAGCGCCCGGTGCACCACCGGGCCGGAGCCACGGAGGACCCCTTGCCCGTCACCCGATCCCGCCGGCGCCTCGGCCTCGCCCTCGGCCTGTCCGCCGGCCTGGCCATCGCCGGCCTGCCCGCCGCGCAGGCCGGGCTCCTCGACACCGCCACCGACCCGGTCGGGGATGCGGTCGAGGAGTCCTTCGCCCCCCGGCTGGTCACCGTCACCGCCGACCTCGCCCAGCGCAACCTGCTGGCGAACAGCGGCCTCGACGTCACCGAGCACGCCGGCCACGACTACGTCGAGGTCGTCCTCCACACGCGCGCCGACGTCGAGCTGCTCGAGTCGCTCGGCCTGCCCTACCAGGTGCGCATCGCTGACCTGAACGCCCGCACGGCCGAGGTGCAGCGCATCAACGCCGCCTACGCCGCCTCCACGGCACGGTCGCCGCTGCCCTCCGGACGCACCGACTACCGCACCCTCGAGGACTACAACGCCGACATGGTGGCGCTGGCGAAGGACCACCCCGAGGTCGTGCGCCTGTTCAAGCTCCCCCACCAGTCGGTCGAGGGCAAGGACATCCTCGGCGTGGAGATCGCATCGGGCCAGGCGCCCGACACGACCCCCGACGAGGTCGACGTCATCGCGCCCTCCACCGACGAGCGGCCCACCTTCTTGCTGATGGGGCTGCACCACGCCCGGGAGTGGCCCTCCGGCGAGCACGCCATCGAGTTCGCCATCGATCTGGCGAAGGGCTACCGGGGCGACCTCGGCCCCGAGGAGCAGGCCCGCATCCGGCCCCTCGTCGACGGCGGGCGCACCGTGGTCATCCCGGTGATCAACCCCGACGGCTTCGAGAAGTCGATCAACGACGGCAAGGTCCTCGACCTCAACGTCATCCAGGACCAGGACCCCCTCGGGGGCACGACGCCGCTCGCCACGCCCAACAACGCCTACAAGCGCAAGAACTGCCGCCTCCACGAGGCGCTCGACGGCGTGCCGGTCTACTGCGACGCCGCCAAGAGCCCGGTGGGCTACGGCGTCGGCGTCGACCTGAACCGGAACTACGGCGCCCTGCACGGCGGTCCCGGCACCGACACCAACCCGGCCTCGCCCGTGTACCACGGCGGCGAGGGGTTCTCGGAGCCCGAGACCCAGAACGTGCGCGAGCTCGTGAGCGATCGGCACGTGACGATGGTGATCAGCAACCACACCTTCTCCAACCTCATCCTGCGCCCGAACGGCGTGAACCCGCTGACCGAGGGCCCCGACGGGCTCCCCATCGGCGAGGCGCCCGACGAGGACGCGATGAAGGAGCTCGGCGCCCGGATGGCAGCGGAGAACGGCTACGCCAACATCCACGGCTGGGAGCTGTACGACACCACCGGCACGACCGAGGACTACACGTACAACGCCACCGGCGGCTACGGCTACACGTTCGAGATCGGCCCGCACGAGTTCCACCCGCCGTTCCCGCACGTGGTCGACGAGTACGTCGGCACCGGCGACTACCACGGGGAGGGCTTCACCGGCAAGGGGAACCGCGAGGCGTACCTCATCGCCCTCGGCGCCGCCCTCCACCCGAGCTCGCACTCGATCGTCGCCGGTCGGGCCGTGGAGGGCGCGACGCTGCGCCTCTCGCGCTCGGGTTCCGTGCCGACGTGGACGGGGTCCTTCGACGACCTGGTCGAGGCCACGCTGACCGTGCCCGCCGGCGGCGCCTTCGAGTGGCGCACCAACCCGTCGACCCGGCCGGTCGTGATGGGCAAGCGCTACCGCGAGCTCGGCGAGACGCCGAGCGCGACCGAGACGAAGGAGGGCGCGGTCCCGGCGTTCGGGGAGTCGGTCGACGTCCCGTGGACGCCGACGGCCGACGCGGCGATCGTGCACGTGGGCCTCGACTGGGCCCTGCCCGACGACCTCGACCTGTACGTGTACAAGGTGGAGGGCGGCAAGGAGACGCAGGTCGCCAGCTCGGGCAACGCCCCCGGCGAGAAGGAGTCGGTGACCCTGGCCGAGGTCGTGGCCGGCACGAGCTACATCTTCCGGGTCGAGAACTTCGCCGCCGTCCCGGAGCAGCCCTTCACCCTCACGTTCGAGTCCTTCACGGCCCGCACGGTGACCACGACGGGTCTCATCGAGGCCTGGACCCTGACGTGCGAGAAGGACGGGAACGTCCTCGCCCAGGTGCCGGTGATCGTCGACCGGGGCCAGCGCACGGTCGTCGACCTCGGGGCCTGCAACGGCGCCACGCCCAAGCGGGGCAAGCAGTCCGGCAAGGGCAAGGTGCGCTGATCAGCCCGACGGGCTGAGGTCACGGGGCCGGGGAGCATCCCCGGCCCCGTCCGCGTGCGCCGAGCGGTCGGCCCAGATGGCGAGGGCGATCGACCCGAGGGCCAGCACGCTGTGGACGACGACGAAGCCGACGGCGTGGTCGGCCAGCGCGATCTGCACGCCCCGGACGACCCACACGACGACGGTCCACGCCGCGAAGGTCCGGACGAGCCGGCCGGCGTAGGCAGGGACCGCCTCGTCGCGCCGCGCTCGCCACCACGTCGCCAGCGTGGCGAGGGCGAGGGCGCTGAAGAGCAGCGCCAGCGCGGTGCGGCTCACCTGGCCGGCGGTGTCGAGCTCGTCGTCGGTCCAGATGTTTCGGATGCGCGTGGTCCAGATCAGGAGGGTCACGACCGAGAGGAGGGCCGCGGGGCGCAGGGCGTCGGGACGCATGGCACCTGACCGTACCGATGCACCCCCCACCCGGCAGACTGGGGACATGGAGTCCTACTCGCCCACCCAGCCCGTCGCCACGCTCGACGCCGACGAGCGCGGCGCCTTCGTCATCAAGGTGTACCAGCACCTGCTGCTCGGCATCGCCGCCTTCGTCATGTTCGAGACGGCGCTGTTCGGCCTCGGCATCGCCGAGGCCATGTACGAGTTCCTGGTCGGCGCCAGCAGCGCGTGGCTCCTGATCCTCGGCGCGTTCATGGTCGTGCAGTGGATGGCCACGTCCGCTGCCCACGACGTGCAGAACGAGGCCAAGCAGTACGCCGGATTGTTCGGCATGGCCGCCGGCCAGGCGCTGATCTTCGCCCCGTTCCTCTACATGGTGTTCAACGACCCCTCGAACGGCGGCACCACCGTGGCGGCGGCCGCAGCCATCACCGCCTTCGGCTTCGCCGGGTTGACCATCGTCGCCTTCGTCACCCGCAAGGACCTGTCGTTCCTGCGGCCGATGCTGATGTGGGGCGGCATCGCCGCCCTCGTGCTCATCGTCGCCGCCGTGCTCTTCGGGCTCAGCCTCGGCATCTGGTTCTCCGTGGCGATGATCGCCCTCGCCGGCGGCTCGATCCTCTACCAGACCCAGGCGATCATGGCGCAGTACCCCTCCAACGCCCACGTCGGCGCGGCGGTGCAGCTGTTCGCCTCCGTGATGCTGCTGTTCTGGTACGTGCTGCGCCTGGTGAGCGCCCTGCGCCGCTGATCCCGGGGGACGAGCGCGCCGATCGGCGCGTTCGGGTCCGGGGACGACACCAACGCGCCGATCCTTCGCCGGTCGGCGGCACCCGCGTCAGCGCCGGCCGAGTGCGTTGACCCGCAGCGCCACCCGGTCGGGGATCGGCACCGGCGGCTGGCCGGCCTCGTCCTCGTCGGCGCCGCTGCGGCGGTGCGCCACCCGGCTGCCGGCGAACGCGACCCCGAACACGAACAGCCCGAGCACGACGATGCCGACGAGGATCTCGCCGCCGCCCAGCAGCGCACCCACGGCCACGAGCAGCCCGCCGCACACCAGCCCGACCACCGGCAGGACCGAGGTCTGCTTGGTGGCGACCACGTCGCCACCGCGCCGCGGGCCGCTGTAGCGCCCCCGCACCCGGGCCTCGAACACGTGCTGGGACAGCGCGTCGACCCGCTCGTCGTCGCCGCCCTCGACGGCGGCGAGGTGCTCGTCGATCACCTCCCAGTCCGCCGGCTGCAGGCGCAGCGAGCGCAGCTCGACGAGCAGGCGCGCCAGCTCGGCCTCCCGATCGGGGGTGGTCACGGGAAGAGCGTGCCCTGGGAGTCGTCCGGACGCAGGTGCCGGGGCACCGCCCGGACGGCGCCGCCCCAGGGGAGGTGGTCCATGAACACCCAGCTGCGCCGGTGGATGGCGCTCGGCCCGACCCCTGCCAGCGCCGTCTTGTGGCGAGGGCACGGGTAGCCCTTGTTCGTGTCGAAGCTCCACCACGGGTGCTCGTCGGCGCACGCGCGCATGAGGCGGTCTCGGGTGACCTTGGCGACGATCGACGCCGCCGCGATCGACAGGCAGGTGGCGTCGCCCTTCACGATCTTGGTGACGTTGCCCGTGCCGACGAAGTCCCAGTTGCCGTCGACGAGCACCTGGTCGGGCGCGACGCCGAGCCCCTCGAGCGCCCGGCGGGCGGCCAGGCGCTGGGCCTCGGACATGCCCAGCTCGTCGCACTCCTCGGGCCAGACGTGCCCGACGCTCCACGCCTCCGCCCACCCCGCGATGCGCTCGAACATGATCTCTCGCTCGCGCTCGGTGAGGACCTTGGAGTCGCGGATCTTGGTGAGCCGGCGGTCCTGGGGGATGACCACCGCGCCGAGGGTGAGCGGACCCGCCCACGCCCCCCGCCCGACCTCGTCGATGCCGACGACGACCCGGTGCCCGGCCTCCCACAGGTCGCGCTCGCGACGGGTGCCCGGGGCCTTGCGCTTCAGGCTGGGTCGCAAGGTGGGTGCCGTGGCCGTGGCCATGCGCCGACCGTAGTGGCCGTACCGTGACCCCATGGGCACCCGGATCCGCCCGGCGGCGAGCATGCTGCTCGCCGTGGCCATGGGGTTCCTCGGCCCGGCCTGCAGCGGCGACGAGCGCGCGACGCCGGCGGGCACGACCACCACCGGACCCCAGCCCGTGGAGGGGTTGGTGGCCACGGTGGGCACCAACCGCCTGTTCCAGCCCCGCCGGGAGCTCGGCCTCGGACTGCGCAACGTGTCCGGCGCCGCGATCACCGTCACCGGCCTCCAGCTGGTCAGCGACCGCTTCGCACCCGTCGACCCCGAACCTCGCACCGTGGTGCTCCCGCCCGGGCGGCAGCTGGTCATCCCCCTGCCCTATGGCCCCGTGCGCTGCGAGCGTCCCGGCGGCGGGTACGAGGCGGCCGTGGTGCTCGCCGACGGCCGCCGGGTCCTGCTGCCAGCACCCGAGGATCGGGCCGGGTCGGTCGACCGGGTTCACGAGCGGGAATGCGCGGCCGAGGAGGTCCGCGAGCTCGTCGACCTGCGGTTCGAAGGCACCTGGGAGCGCGAGGGCGTGTCGATCGCCGGCGAGCTCGTGCTCGAGCGCCGGCGATCGGGGCCGCGGGTGGACATCAACGACGTGACCGGCAACGTGATCTTCACCCTGCGCCTCGGGAGCGACGGCCGGCCCGTGCTCAGTGTCGACGACGAGCGGGACCGGGCCTCCGTGCCGATCAAGATCACCGCCGACCGCTGCGACAGCCACGCCGTCGCCGAGTTCAAGCGCCCGATGGTGTTCCTGAGCTGGGTCGCCGTCGACGGCGGCGAGCCGACGCCGGTGGAGCTGGAGGCGTCGGGAGACGCCCGGGTCGCGCTGGAGGCGCTCCTCGCCTCCTGCTGAGGCCGGGGACCCACCCCCGGCCGGCGATCGCGAGCCGGTACCCGCCGTCGCAGTCGGTCGCCTCGGCGGTCGGGGCGGCAGCGTGGACGGCGGCGATGGCGGCCTGCAGCTGCCACGGTCCCGGCTGGTTCCGGCGCAGGCACGCCCGCACCAGGGCGTGGCCCTCGTCGATGAGCGCCCGGTCCCATCGGCTGCGGTCCTGGTCGGCGAGGGGGACGAACGAGCCGTCGTCGGCCGTGCGGGCCGGTCGGCGGGCGTCGGTGAGCACCAGGAGGGCCAGCAGCCCCACGGCTTCGGGTTCGTCCGGCATCAGCTCGACGAGGAGACGGGCGAGGCGGATGGCCTCGTCGCTCAGATCGGTGCGGACGAGCTCGTCGCCCGACGTCGCCCGGTGCCCCTCGGTGAAGACGAGGGAGATGGCCGCCAGCACCACGGGCAGCCGGTCGGGCAGCTCGGCCGCCGAGGGGATGCGGTACGAGGCGTGGTTGTCCCGCAGCTTGCGCTTCGCTCGCACGATCCGCTGGGCGATGGTCGCCTCGGGGACGAGGAACGCTCGGGCGATCTCCTCGGTCTGCAGGCCGCCGAGGAGCCGCAGCGTCAGCGCCACCCGGGCGTCGGCCGACAGCGCCGGGTGGCAGCACAGGAACATGAGCCGGAGCTGGTCGTCGGGGACCACCTCCACGAGGGCGTCGAGACCGCCCAGCTCGGGATCGTCGTCCGGTGCCATCTCGACCTCGTGGAGGTGGTGCGCCGCCCGCTGGCGGTCGTCGCGGGTGGACTCCCGGCGCAGGCGGTCGATCGCCCGGTTGCGGGCGGTGGTGGTGATCCACGCCCCCGGGTTGTCGGGCATGCCGGTCTGCGGCCACCGCTCGGCCGCCACCGCGAAGGCCTCCGCCACCGCGTCCTCGGCGAGGTCGACGTCGCCGAGGACGCGGATCAACGTGGCCGTGCAGCGCCCGGCCTCCTCCCGGAAGACCGCGGCCAGGTCGACGGGCGGGTCACTCACCCTGGAACGGGCGGACCTCGACCGGGCCTTCGCAGGCCAGCGCCGCCTTCCGTCCCCACTCGAGAGCGGCGTCGAGGTCGGCGGCCTCGATGACCCAGAAGCCGCCCATGATCTCCTTGGACTCGGCGTAGGGGCCGTCGATCATCGACACGTCCCCGTCACCCGTGGGCCGGAGCGCCGTGGCGGACCGGCCGGGCATGAGGCCGCCGCCGAAGACCTCGGCGCCGGCGGCCTGGAGCTCCTCGTTGAGCCGGCCGACCTGGGCACCGATGCGCTGCATCTCCTCGCCGGAGAAGTCCACCTCGTAGTCCTCGTCGTGCCACACGGAGAGCAGGTACTGGGCCATGGTTCTCATCCTCCTGGATGTGTCTGTCTGTTCGTGGTCGGCGAAGCCCGCCGGCACCATGACGACGAACGGCGGCCGCCGGATCGACACCACCCGCGGAGAATCTCCCGAGGATTCTGCCCGCCGGCCTACACCGGCGTCGGCTCACCGAACCAACGCCCCACCACCTCCGTGAGGCCGGCGTCGTCGAGCGACCCCGCCCAGGCGACGTGCCCGTCGGGTCGGGTCAGCACCGCGTCCGGCGCCGGCACCGAGCCGGCCACCGGGACCTCCCAGGCGCCCTCGTACCGAGCCGACACCAGTCGGACCCGGCCACCCCAGGGCGACACGTCGAACCCGCCGGCGCCGGCCAGGTCGAGGAGCACGGGCCGGGCGTCGTGCAGGAGGTCGAACGCGCGCACCGGCCCCTCCGGGGTATCCAGGTCGAGGTCGGGCATGCGCCAGCCGACGAGCGGGTGCCCGTCGCCGAGGTCGTAGCGGACGTCGAGCGCGCTCATCATCCCGGCGATCGTCCGGCGCGGCTCGTCCATGGCCAGCAGCTGCGCCACGGTCTCGCGCAGCGCCTGGTGGCGGTCGCCCGGGGTGGCGAGCGCGACCTGCGCCATCGTGTTGCGCAGCACCCGGGCGGCCACCGGGTGGCGCTCGTCGTGGTACGTGTCGAGCAGTGACTCGGGCGACACCCCCTGCACGACCTGGGCCAGCTTCCACCCCAGGTTCACGGCGTCCTGCACGCCCGTGTTCAGGCCCTGCCCGCCGGTGGGGGCGTGCACGTGGGCGGCATCGCCGGCCAGCAGCACCCGACCATCGCGGTACGACACCGCCTGGCGGGACAGGTCGGTGAAGCGCGTGATCCAGGACGGGCGGCGCACCCCGAAGTCGGTCCCGTACGCCTCGACGAGGCGGGAGCGCAGCTCCTCCAGCGTGGGCGCGGCCTCGCACTCGACCGGCTGCTCGGGCAGCACGACGCGGTAGGGGCCGGCCCCGGATCCGGGGTCGACGGGACCGATGCCGCCGCCCTCGGGGCGCATGCCCAGCACCGGCTGCTCGTCCATGTCGACCTCGGCGAGCATCCAGCTGATCGACGCATCCCACCCGGCGAAGTCGATGCCGGCCGCCTTGCGCACGAGGCTCCGGCCACCGTCGCAGCCGACGAGGTACTGCGCCCGCAGGGCCGGACCTCCGGACACCTCGACGTCGACGCCCTCGTCGTCCTGCGCGAACCCGAGGACCTCGCAGCCGCGCAGGGTCGGGACGCCGAGCTCGGCGACCCAACCGGCGAGGATCGGCTCGAAGTCTCGCTGCCACAGCGCCAGACCGTGGTTGCGCCGCGTCGGGAAGTCGCTGATGTCCAGCGGGATGCCGGCGAACCCCTGCGTCTGCATCACCGTGCCCGCCTCGAGGAAGCGGTCGGCGATGCCGCGCTGGTCGAGGACCTCGATCGTGCGCGAGTGCAGACCCCCGGCTCGCGAGCCGTCGACCTGCTGGTCGATGCGGCGCTCGACGACCGCCACGTCGACCCCCGCCAGCGCCAGCTCCCCGGCCAGCATCGTCCCGGTCGGTCCCCCGCCGGCGATCACCACTGCGTGCTCCGTCGCCATCGCGCCTCCTCGTCCCCCTGCGTGCCGACCCGCTGACCGGGCCGGATGAGAGGCAATGCTCAGCACGATCCGGTCGCTTGCGGCAAGCCCCCACCCGACCGGTACCGTCGGTGGTGGCGGCCCCGTACCCTCGCCGGATGGACGATCTGCTCCGCATCCCGCCCGGCTCCGACCTCGACCTGTCGAGCATCGACACCCGCTCGACACCGGGGTTCGACGGCGACAGGGACGCGTCGCAGGCGCCGTTCGCCGAGCTCCAGCAGCGCCTCGCCGACCTGCAGGACCTGCTCTACGCCGACGGCCAGCAGCGCCTCCTCGTCGTGCTCCAGGCGATGGACACCGGAGGCAAGGACGGCACGATCCGCCACGTCTTCGACCGGGTGAACCCGATCGGGGTGCACGCCCGATCCTTCAAGAAGCCGACCACCACCGAGCTCGCCCGCGACTACCTGTGGCGGGTCCACAGCCAGGTGCCGGCCGACGGCGAGGTCGTGATCTTCAACCGCAGCCACTACGAGGACGTGCTCGTCGTGCGGGTCCACGGCCACGTCGACGACCCCACCGCCGCCCGCCGCTTCACCCACATCCGCGACTTCGAGCGGATGCTCACCGACGAGGGCACGACCATCGTGAAGGTCTTCCTGCACATCAGCAAGGAGGAGCAGGCCGAGCGGCTCCAGGCCCGGCTCGACGAGCCGGACAAGAACTGGAAGTTCTCCTCGGCCGACCTCGCCGAGCGGGCCCACTGGGACCGCTACCAGGAGGTGTACCAACAGGCGATCGCCACCACGTCCACCGACCACGCGCCCTGGTTCGTCGTGCCCGCCGACCACAAGTGGTACCGCAACCTGGCGGTCGCCACGATCCTGGTCCGCACGCTGGAGCAGCTGCCGATGTCGTACCCGCCGGCCGAGGAGGGCCTCGCCGACGTGATCATCGAGTAGTCAGCCGAAGCTGTCGCCCTCGTCGGCCCCGGGCACGGCAGCCGGCGCCGGCGCGTCCGGGGGCGTCGCCAGCAGCGCCTCGCCGCGAGGCTCGGTGGTGCGCCAGCCCGGGTCGAGGCCCGGGCACGTGAGGACGACGGCGGTGCCCTCGTCGTGGCGGTCGAGCTCCCAGAGCAGCGCCGGCCGGTCGCCGTGCCAGCGGATGCCGTAGGAGAGCGTCCCGAAGCGGGTGGGCGCGTCGTGCACCTCCACCCCCTGCCCGTACCACGACGTGGGCAGCATCGAGGCCAGCGCCAGCCCATCCTCGGTCTCCCGCACGAGCATCGCCCGCACGAAGCTGAGCAGCTCGGCGGCCGCCCACCCGTGGTGACCGTCGCCCATGCAGCCACCGCTGACGCGAGGGTGGATGGCCTCGGGCCACGTCCAGGTCGGGGTCGCGCTCGACAGGAACCAGTCGAGCCGGTCGAGGGCGCGGCGGTCGCCGGCGAGCAGCTCCACGAAGGCGAGCTGGAGCGTGAGGTAGGTGCCGAGCCCGGTGTGGCTGATGCCCTGGTAGAAGGCGTCGCCGATGCAGAACCGCTCGCGCGCCACGTCGAGCGTGGCCTGCATCGACGCGTCGCTCGCCGGGAGGAGCTGCAGCGGCCACACGGCGGCGAGCGACCCGATGACCCCCGGGTCGACCCGCCTGCGGGGACCCGCCGGGACGGCGTCGGTGCCGAGGCGGGTGGCGGCGAGGGCGATCGACGCCCGCACGTCGGCCGTCATCGACTCGAGGAACCCGGTGGCCTGCGCCGCGGCCTCGTCCTCGCCTCCGGCGCGCAGCAGGCGGGCGCCGTCGCGCAGGCCGGCGAGCGCCCAGAAGTCATCCCAGTAGAAGAAGTCGTGCGGACCGAGGTGCTCGGCCGAGATGCCCGCGGGCAGCAGCCCTCGCAGCGCCGGGTCCGATCGCCGCTTGCCGCGGCGCTTGCGCTCGATCCACTGGATGCCGCCGACCACCGAGGGCAGGACCTCGCCGAGCAGCGAGCGGTCGCGGGTGAGGTCCCAGTGGTGCGCCATCGCCCAGATCGCCGCGCCGTTGGCGTCCCACTCGAGCCGCTGGGAGAAGAAGAAGCCGTCGCCCTGCTGGCGGGACGGGAACGTGGCGAGCACCTGGCGGGCCTCGTCGTGGAAGCCGTAGCGGTCGAGGGCGGCGAGCAGGTAGGCGGCGTCGCGGAACCAGAACCGGTGGTACGTGCGCGGTCCGGGGGCGATGTCGTCGCCGTCGTGGAAGAGCAGCAGGTAGCGGCGGTTGGCGTCGACGGCCGACTGCAGCCGGGCGTCGGGCAGCACGAGCCGCATGCCGCGGTCGGTGTGGGCTCGCCACCCGTTGGCGACCTGCTCGGCCGACGGCACCGCGCTCGGGAACGACGGAGCGTGGCGCACGCGACGGCGGGCGCGACCCTCGAGGCGGGTGCGGGACTCGGGGACGAGCGGGAGGGCGACCCGCATGGCCGTGCGGTGCGGGAGCGGGTAGACGAACGCGGCTTGGGCCATGCCGGCGTCGTCGCGCAGGTCGGCGGGGAAGGCGGGCTCGGTGTCGCCGGCGAACACCCGCTGGGCGCAGTCGCCGTCGTGGAACGTCGACGCCGCCACCGCGTTCGGGGGCTTCGGCAGCAGCATCGCGACCCGGCCGTCGACGGTGACCGTGGTGCCGTGGAGGCCGATGCGCTCGATGACCGACAAGCCCTCGCCGTTGTAGGGGCGGACCGCCAGCGCGAGGGCCACCGGCACGGCGGAGTCGTTCTCGACCTCGACGATCACCAGCTCCTCGCCGCCGTCGGCGGGCGACGCCCGGATCGCGTACGCCCGGTGGACGATGTCGCCGCCGGGGACCCGCATGCGGGTCTCGACCACGGGCGAGTCGCCGACCAGCGACTGGCGCACGCTCGCCTCGTCGGCGGGCACGTGCCAGCGGTCCTCGGCGCCGATCCACCAGTCGAGCGACCACGAGTCCTGCCAGGGCGACACGAGGCCCCGGGGGTCGACCACCGCCTCGAAGGCCGAGCCGACGTTGCCGAGCATCGTCCAGTTGCGGCTGGTCACGTTCGAGAGGAACGGCAGGTGGCCACGGGGCACGAAGGCCGGCGAGGCCGGATCGATCTGGCGACGGATCCAGTACGGCCACACCCAGTCGGTGCCGAGCTGGCTCGCCGCCCGGGTGCGCAGGGCGCGGAAGACGGTGCGGGCCCCGATGGGCAACATCTCGCCGGGCGGCTGGATCTCGAGGTGCTCGCCCAGCCGCTGGAACGTGGACAGGTGGCGGATGGTGTCGTCGTCGATGCGCAGCCGCCCCAGCAGCCGGCGCACCGCCCAGGTGCGGGCGCTCACGCCAGGCCGTGCAGCTCGCGGCGGCTGGCCCGGTGCAGCAGCCGCTCGTAGGCGTCGCGCGCGCTGGCGCCCTCGTGGCAGACCGCCACCACCTGGTCGGTGATCGGCGCCTCGACACCGGCCTGGCGGGCCATCTCCTGCACGGCGCGGCAGCTCTTGACGCCCTCGGCCACCTGGTTCATCTCGGCGATGATGTCGTCGATCGCCATGCCCTCGCCGAGCTTCTGGCCGACCGTGCGGTTGCGGGACTGCGGGGAGATGCAGGTGGCGATGAGGTCGCCCATGCCGGCGAGGCCGGCGAACGTGAGCGGCGACCCGCCGTACGCCATGCCGATGCGCGTGATCTCCGCGAGACCCCGGGTCATCAGCGAGGCCCGGGTGTTGTCGCCCGTGCCGAGGCCGTCGGCCATGCCGGCTGCGATGGCGATGACGTTCTTGCACACGCCGCCGAGCTCGCAGCCCACCAGGTCCTCGTTGGTGTAGACGCGGAAGCGCTCGCCAGCGAAGAGCGCCTGCAGCGACTCGGCCACCGCCATGTCCCGCATGGCCAGCACCGTGGCGGTGGCGGCGCCGTTCATGATCTCCTTGGCCAGGTTGGGGCCGCTGAGCACCCCGACCGGGTGGCCGGGCAGGACCTCGTACACCACCTGGCTCATGCGCAGGCCCGTGTCGAGCTCGAGGCCCTTGGTGAGGCTCACCACCGGCACCCAGGGCCGGATGTACGGCGCCGCCTCGGCGAGCGTGGCGCGGAAGCCCTGGGACGGCACGCCCATCACCACCAGGTCGGCGCGGTCGAGCGCCTCGCCCAGGTCGGAGGTGGCCCGCAGCTCCGGGTGCAGCTCCCAGTCGGGCAGGTAGCGCACGTTGCGGTGCTGCTCGGTCACGTCCCGGGCCGTCTGCTCCGACCGGGCCCACAGGACCGTCGGCGCCTTGTCGGCGCAGAGGTGGGCGACCGTGGTCCCCCAGGAGCCGCCGCCGAGCACGGCGACGTTGATCGGCGACATGCAACGCACCCTAGTGAGGGGGCCGGCGGAGGGTCCGGGCGCTCGGCGGCGTCCGTACACTCCGCCGGGCATGGCCGCTCCCGACACCGCCGTCGTCGTCCCGGTGAAGGACTTCCGCCAGGCCAAGGTGCGCCTCGCCGCCGAGCTCGGGGCCCGTGAGCGGGCCGAGCTGGCCCGCGAGATGGCGGCCATCGTCCTGCGCGCCGCCGCCCCCCTCCCCGTGCTCGTGGTCTGCGACGACGACCACGTGCGGACCTGGGCGCAGGGCGAGGGCGCCGAGGTGTTCTGGACCCCGGGGCTGGGGCTGAACGGCGCCGTGCAGGCCGGGGTTGCCGAGCTGGCGCACCGGGGGGTGCGAACGGTGGTCGTCGCCCACTCGGACCTGCCGCTGGCCACGTCGCTGGCCTGGGTGGCCGACACCGACGGGGTCACCCTCGTCCCGGACCGCCGCCTCGACGGCACCAACGTCCTCGCCGTCCCGGCCGCGGCGGGGTTCCGCTTCGCCTACGGCGCCGGGTCGTTCCGCCGCCACCGTGCCGAGGGCCTGCGGCTCGGGCTGCCGGTGCGCATCGTGCGCGACCACCGCCTCGGCTGGGACGTCGACCACCCGGGCGACCTCGTGCTGCCCGCCCACCCGTGAGCGTGCCCGACCTCCCGATGGGCTCGCCCGACGGGAGCGACCACCCCGTGGGCCGCGACCTGGCGACGCCGGCCTCCGCGCTCGCCATCGGCGCCCACCCCGACGACGTCGAGTTCGGCGCCGGCGCGACGCTGGCCAAGTGGGCGGCGGCGGGCTGCGTCGTGCACCACCTGGTGTGCACCGACGGCTCGAAGGGCACGTGGGACCCGACCCAGGACCCGGCCGAGCTGGTGGCGCTGCGCCAGGTCGAGCAGCGGGCTGCGGCCAAGGCGCTCGGCGGCGCCGGCGAGGTCGTGTTCCTCGGCTGGCCCGACGGCGAGCTCGACTCGTCCCTGCGCCAGCGCTGGCAGGTCGCCTACTGGATCCGCAAGCTCCAGCCCGCCGTCGTCCTCGGGCACGACCCGTGGAAGCGGTACCGGCTGCATCCCGACCACCGCCACGCGGGCCTGCTTGCCGTCGAGGGCATCGTCGCCGCCCGCGACCCGCTGTTCTTCCCCGAGCAGGAGCTGGCCCCGCACCGCCCGGACGAGCTGCTGCTATGGGAGGCCGACGAGCCCGACCACGTCGAATCGATCGACGACGTCGCCCTCGAGGCGAAGCTCGCCGCCCTCCGGGCCCACGAGTCGCAGCTCCGATCCACGATGGGCGTTTCCGTCGCCGACCCGGCCGCCGACGAGCAGTGGGAGGCGTTCGCCGCCCGGGTGCGCGACCGGTTGGCCGAGTGGGGCCGGTTCGGCGGCTGCGAGCTGGGCGAGGGCTTCAAGCGCATCGATCGGCTCTGAGCGAGCCGCGAAGATCGACGCGCTCGAGCGGTCCGACGCGGGCGACGAGTAGGCACGTGGCTCCAGGGCGAAGGGGGGACCCGACGCCGTCGTCAGGGAGGGTCGGGGTCGCCGGCGAACCGGCGCCGCGGACGGGCCCGGTTGTCCTTCCCGCACGCCACCCGGCCGTTGTCCGGGCGGGTTCGGCCCCCGCTGGCGACGGGGACGATGTGGTCGACGTCGCTGAACCGTGCGTCGTGGTCGCAGCCGAGGCCGGTGCAGTGCCGGTCGCGGACCTGGATGGCCCGGCGCAGCTTGCCGGTGAACAGCCGGTGGCGCTCGTTGTAGGCGATGGGCACCTCGCCGGCCCCGAAGACGTACCGCTCGATGTCCGGGTCCTGGCTGAGCACCTGGGCCAGCTGGCGGGCCGACAGCGGCGTGTGGTCCCACAGCTCGGCAAGCCCATCGCCGAGGGCCTCGAGGCCGGCGACGATGGTGACGAGCGGGCGGAGCCGGGCGGCGACCGACGGATCGGCGGCGTGGGCCCGCTCGGCCATCAGCACCAAGGCGTCGGCCCGACGCTGGGCCGGCGTCCGTGCGAGATCGGCAGCCGACGGCTCCCGTCCGACGCGCTCCCGCGCATCGGCCCAGTCCCGCTCGAACAGCTCCTGGACGAGATCCTCGAAGACCCGCAGGAAGGCCTCGCCGCCGAGGACGGGGAGCGTCGCGTCGACCACGACCGTGCCACCGAACGTGCGCGACACGTGGGCGTCGCGCTCGGCGTCACGCCGCTGGGGCTCGTCCGAGGACGGGTCGGCTCGCAGCTTCCAGCGCTCGACGACGGTGCGCAGCCGGCCGGCGTCGAGGGTCGCCGCCTGCTCGGCGAGCCACGGCTCCCACTGGTCGAACGCGTCCGCCGTGGCGTCGGTGCGGGCGGCGAAGACCAGGCGGGCGCGCTCGGCGTCGACGTCACCAGCCGCCCACCGGCTCGTGGTCTCCGGAACGAAGCTCAGACCTCGCCCCAGCTTGAGCGTCGCACCAGCCCGGCGGGACGTCATGCCCAGCCGATGCCGGCAGAACTGCTGGGCGGTCACGTAGCCGAGCACGCCGTGATCCCCTCGAACTTCGAAGCTCCGCAGCAGCTGGTGGAACACGAGGTCCAGCCGCCGCATCGATCGCTCGACCACCTCGATCAGCTCTGCCAGCCCCTCGGCTGTGGTCAGCTCGGCCGGATCGAGCGCGACGACCTCGTCGACGGCCAGGCGCAACCGCTCGAGGACGGGGTGGGACATGCCGCCCATCGTACCAGACTCGAACGTGCGTTCGCTCCAGATGTCGACAGATTTCTCGACGGATCGTCGGGCTGAGATGCGTACACAGACCGGATAACGGCGGTCCGATGGTGGCGTCGTCGAGCGGTCCGTGCGCTGATGGGAGCGCCACATCAATGGCTGGGCGCGATCCGCCTTCGCATGACCCGCGACGCGGCGGCTCGTCTGGTCCGTCGGATCGCCAAGGCCGCGGGAATCACGACGCGGATCGGTCCGCACCGCTTGCGGCACTCGTTCATCACCGCGCCCTGGACGCCGGCGTCCCGCTCCGAGACGTGCGAGAAGCGGCGTCGCACGCCGATCCGAGCATGACCATGCGCTACGACCGAGCCCGACCGTCACTCGACCGGCACGCCACCGGCACGCCACCGGCACGCCACCGGCATCGTGGCCACCTTCGTCGCGGGCGCCAGTCGAGGCGACACGATCCACCACCGGTGACCTGACAGGGATCGGAGCGCCCCACGGTCGGGGCGCTCCGTAATCCCAAGTCGGCGCTACGCCGCCTAGACCGACCGACCGGAAGAGCCGCTCAAGATCCGGCAATCGGTTGCATGACCGTTCGGAGGGTCTTGCCTTACGGCGCCGGGGGGTCGGTCTCAGCTCGTTCTTCCGCTGCCTCGGCAAGGAGCAGACAGATCTCGTACGGTTCGGGATCCGGGATCAGCCCGATGCGAGTCTCGAAGTGCGGCGGGATCAGCTCCGGCTTGAGGTCGAGACCGGGACACATCGACTCGTAGTCGCTGTAGAACGGGGGCACAGTGCTGGGAACCGTGCCATCGACGGGCTCGTCTTCTGATGGCGCCTGCGCGCGCACAAGTTCGCCACCAACTCCCGCCGCTTGGGACTGCTCTTCGTCGTCGGTGAGAGTCGACGCGGCGCCAGCGGCGACCAAGCACACGCCCAGGAAACCAGGGAGGATCCACCGCCGAAGCACGCTTATCAGGGTAGGACCCCGCGCCCGCCGGCGCACCGACGTGCCGGTAGTCGGTGCCTTCGTGGCGGGGACGCGGTGCGTCGGGCTCGGACAGATCATCCATTTGTGGTGACGATGGTCCGGAGACGACGCGCGAGTTCGTCGACCTCGATGGGGTGAGCAGCGACGTGTAGGACGAGGTCGTAGACGTCGTTGTTCGAGGCGGCCGTGGGGTCGGTGCCGTTGATGTCGAGGAAGACGGCGCATGCAAGCCAACCGAGGCGCTTGTTGCCGTCAATGAGAGGGTGGTTCTTGACGACCGAGTGGAGCAGCGCAGCGGCTTTGGTCCACAAGTCCGGGTAGGCGTCGTCGCGAAAGGCGGATGCCTGCGGCCGGGCAGCCGCCGCGGCGAGGAGTCCGAGGTCGCGAACGGGAGGCGGATCCCCGAGGAGAGCGACGGCGAGCGTGACGAGGTCGTCGACGTCGAGGTACTCGATCGCGTCTGTCACCGACCGAGGCGCTCGATCGCGTCGGCGTGTGCGGTCAGGACGCGCCGGGCCGAGGCGAACACGCGGTCTCGGTGGTCCTCGATGCCGACGTACTCACGTACCGCGCGTCGAGCGACTTCTTGCATGGAGACGCCCTCTTCGGCAGCACGACGGCGCAGCAGTTCTTGCTCCTCATCCGAGAGGCGGAGTGTCATGGCCATGGGGTGATGGTATCAACCTGATACCGCACCGAGGTGTCGTTCGGCTCCGCAGCTTGATGGCCAGCCCGGCGGACGGGTGACGCGCCGATCGTCCAGTACGGAGCGGCAGCAACCGGTCGACGTCACTGGTGAACCAAGTGTCAGCGGAAACGGGCTTCAACCTCATCCTTCGACAGACCAGTCAGGACTCGCTGGAGCTGTCCGTCGTACCCGGTTCGAGGAGGTGCCACCTCCAACTCACCCGGGTCACCGGCGAACAAGATCATCCCGTGGGCGCCAGACACCAACCCCCATGCTCCAGAGGAAGCCCCCGGGAAGTCCTGCGACAGACCAAAGATGAACGCATCACCTTCGAGCGGGCCCGGATAGCCGCCCCCAACCGTTCGGTGCCGAGTCGTGGTTCCGGTGTTTGCGTCGGTCACGTCGACGACGGAGGACAGCCGGGCGATCTCGATCTGGTCGCCGGGCCCGACTCCTTCGCCGGCCAGCACATCAAGGACCTCGAACTTGCGGGCGTAGTACTCATCGACGGCGTTGGCAGTGATGTGGGACTCACCTAGGAGCCGCTCGCCGTCTCCGACCGGCTCGGCGGCGGCCCTCATCGCATTCGGCGTTGGGGTCGTCGGCGGGTACGACGGCCTGGTGGAGGCCTCGACCGGCGTCGTCGGCGCCGTGATCGCGCTCGTGGCCGTCACGTTCGGGCTGCGACGGGTGGCCGACCGGCCGCGGCTCGACACCACCGGGCACCTGCGGGCGATCGATGACGCATTGCGCTCGTACGGCGCCCACCACGTCGTTGGCGCTGCGGTCGCCCTCAGCGCCATGAGCCTCGGCCTCGCGTCGCAGCCGGTCCTCGACGACGTCGGCCCGGCACTCAACCTTGTCGTCGGCCTCCTCGGCACCGTGTCGCTCGGTATCTGGTACTCGCTCGCCCGCAACGAGCCCTGGCGTGTGCCGCAACCAGCGGCGGTCATCCGGTGATCACCGCCACCATCGACGAGACGTCTCCCGTCCCGCCGTTCGAGCAACTCCGCACCCAACTCGCGGATGCCGTCCGCTCGGGTCTCCTTCCGCCAGGCACCCGCCTGCCAACGGTTCGCCAGCTCGCCGGCGACCTCGGAATCGCCCCGAACACCGTCGCCAAGACGTACAAGGCGCTCGAAGAGGAGGGCCTCGTGCGCGGGCAAGGGCGCAGGGGAACGCTGGTCGCCGACGCTGCCGAACTTCCGGCCGGGCACCGGCTCGACCTGCTCACCTCCGCAGCGTCCCGCTACCTAGCCGAGGCGAAGCGGCTCGGGGTCAGTCCCAAGGGCGCCATCGACGCCGTACGAGCCGCCGCCCGCTGAGCCAACAAGCCGCTCCGAAGTGCCGCTCGCTGGTGCTCTCGCCGAGCCGCTCGCGGCGACGGCGGGCGCTCTCGATTTCCAGTTCGGCGTGGCGCCACCGCTGAACACCCGGCAATCGGAACGGCTCGGAGACGATTCTTCGGACGTCGACCGCGGGTTGCTCGGGTCGAGGAATGGGTGGCGCTTCGGTCAGTCGCGGCTGCAACTGTTGGGGTGTGGACACGCTGATCGAGTTCCGGGCACTGGAGCGGAGCGAGCTGTCACGACTCAGAGAGATCGACCGTACGGAACGGATCGAGGTGCTCTACGACCAGCACGGAACGGAGCTTCTCGCACGGCGCGGGGAGTGGAGTGCGTCGGCCTGGGATGCGGACGAACATTCCGTCGAGGCCAAGGTGCGGGAAGCACAGCGCTACCTCGACGACGGCGGGCTTGCGTTCGGTGCGTTCGCTGATGACCGGATGGTCGGCATCGGCATCGTCGTACCGCACCTCCGGCCCGGGATCGCACAACTGGCGTTTCTCCACGTCAGCGCCCCGTGGCGTGCCGCGGGCATCGGCGCTCGACTGTGTGAGCAGCTGGACCAGGTCGCCCGCTCCGCCGGTGACTCCGACATGGTCGTCTCGGCGACGCCGTCCGAGAACACCGTGCGGTTCTACATCGGTCGAGGCTTCGCGCCCACGGCGGAGCCTCTGTCCGAGCTGTTCGCGCTCGAGCCCGAGGACGTCCACATGCGCAAGGTTCTCTGAGCATCGTCGCTCACGTGGACCCGCCCCGATGTCCCGCTCGTTGGTGCAGCGGGACCGACGGTCGTCGGCGCCTTGAGCCGCCCACGATCTCCAGGTATGCGTCCCGGCTCGACGCTCTCGGCAGCAGTGGCGCAGGACGTCCGGCTGAGGCGTGGCATCCTCCTGGCTCACGGGCGCCGATCACGCTGATCTCGCACGAAGGGTGTCCGAGCGGTGCCGGCTTGAAGGCGAGTTCGTCCTTCGGTCGGGCCAGACGGCGACGACCTATTTCGACAAGTACCTATTCGAGGAGATCCGGCGATCCTTCGTGACGTGGCCGAGGCAATGGTCTCGTTGGTCCCGGCGGACACCGAGGTGCTGGCCGGGCTCGAACTCGGCGGAGTGCCGGTCGCCACGGCCCTGTCACTTGCGACGGGTCTGCCCACTGCCTTCGTGCGCAAGGAAGCGAAGTCCTACGGCACGGCCGAGCTCGCCGAGGGTGCCGAGCGAGGGGCGATGGTCCGGGAGGTGCTGTGCGTGATCGACCGGAGCGATGGCGACCACAGCAGACTCGACGAGATGTCCCTCGGTCTTCGCTCTCTCTTCACGCTGTCCGACCTCGAAGGCTGACGCCTGCCAGGCCGCCCCGACGGGCCGATCCTCGATGCGCACCGACCTGTGTTCTCCGGCACGGAGCTGGTCGTCAGACGAGCGGGCGGCCGAACCGGAGGCGCAGGCGCACGTCCCAGAGGTACAGGTTGAACGGGAAGCGGCGGAGCACGGCCGGCATCTTGCGGTCGACGGCCGCCCACGTCGACATCATCGCGTCGAACCGCTTCTGGTCGCGGGCGGTCCACGGCAGCCCGAGCTCGGCCCGGAACGCCGGCGGGAGGAAGCCGACGCTCTGGAGCTGCACCAGCGGGCCGAGGACCCATGACCACGGCGTCCCGAGGAACTCGGCGCGGGCGATGCCCTGGAGGTAGCGGCGGGTGAGGTCGTCCATCTCGATCTCGGCGACGTGCTCGTCCCACCACTCGTGGAAGGCCTGCCGGGTGGGCGGCCACTGCTCGGGCCGCACCTGGAGCGTGGTGCCGAGGCGGGCGCAGTAGCGGTAGACCCGCTCGGCCTCCTCCTCGGTGCGCTCGATGCCGGCGGCCGCGGCGATGTCCTCGACCCCCTTGTACAGGCAGGCCGCCACCCACAGCTGCAGGTCGCGGTCGAACGCGTCGTACCGCACGGGGTCGTCCGGCAGGGAGCGGACCTGGCGGTGCTGGCGGTCGATCTCGCGGCGCATCGCCTCCCGCTCCTCGTCCGAGCCGAGCAGGGCGACGGCCAGGTACGACAGCGTCGTGCGGGTGCGCTTGAGCGGGTGCTTGTCGACCCGGCCGCTGTCGACCCGGCTCTTGGCCACGCCGTGGCCGACCGGCAGCAGGGACAGCTGCATGATGACGTTCGCCCCGGCGGCGGCCATGCCGATGCCCGAGAGCGAGGACTCGATCAGCTGCCGGGCGACGGGGTCGTGCTCGGCGTCGGCGACCGACGGCGGATCGGCGAGGGTGCGGGACACAGGGCCATCCTATGTCCCATGCGACCGGCCGCGTGCCACTCAGTTCAGGGTCGGGTCCTCGGGGTAGAACGCGATGGCCCGCAGCGAGGTGCGCTGGCGGCGGAGGACGTCTCGCCACAGCACCTCGGGGCGGTCGGTGAACACGTCGGTGTCCTCGGCGTCGACGACGTACCAGCCGCCCGCCTCCATCTCCAGCTCGAGCTGCCCGCCCGACCAGCCGGCGTAGCCGGCGAACACCCGCAGGGCCTGGATGCCGGCGGGGGCGTCGGACGGATCGCCGTGCAGGTCGAGCGCGCCGATGCTCGGCGTGATCGGCTTGAAGATCGCCGTCGGGTCGACCGGCTCCTCCTCGTCGTCGTCACCGTGCTCGAACAGCGACTCGCGTGGCCCCTCGCTCGGGCAGCGGGCCAGGCAGATCGCCCCCTCCGGGCTCACCGGTCCGCCGACGTAGACCGGGCTGTCGTCGTCGAGGTAGGGCGCCCAGGCCGGGATGGCCTCGCGTACGAGGACGTCCCCCGGACGGTTGAGCACGAGCCCGAGCGCGCCCGCCTCCGAGTGCTCGATCAGGTACACGACCGTGCGGTGGAAGTTCGGGTCGCCGAGCGTCGGCTCGGCGACGAGGAGGCGCCCGCGGAGGCTCATGCGCTCCCCGTACCCGTCAGCGGCCGGCGGCCTTCTGCTCGTCGGTGCGCAGGTCGCCGGCGCGGATGTCGAGGCCGAAGGCCCGCTCGAAGCGGTCGAAGTACTCGTCGTCGGAGGCGGCGGCGCCCAGCGCGATCCACTCCTCGTCGCTGATGCCCGCCCGGCCGTCGGCCAGCTGCTCGCCCGCCCACGCGCAGGCGTAGCGCAACCGGGCCGAGGGGTCGTCGATGGCCTGCTGGATGACCTCGGCGACGACGGAGGGCCGGACGTTGGCCTCGATGCCGGTGGCGTACATGGCGAACATGCGGCGGTAGGCGTCGGCGTAGACCGAGTCGGCGCGCAGGTCCTGGTGCTTGGCCAGCAGCGCGGTGCGGGTGACCCCGGGCTCGATGACCTTCACCCGGATGCCGAAGGGCGCCAGCTCCTGGGCGAGGTTCTCGCTGAGGCACTCGAGCGCCCACTTGGACGAGGCGTACACCGCCTGCATGAGGGCGGCGAGGCGGCCGGCGATCGAGGAGACGTTGACGATGGTGCCGCTCCCCTGCTCCCGCATGGCCGGCAGGACGGCCTGGGTGCAGCGCACGACGCCCCAGTAGTTGACGTCGAACACCTCCTTGCCGTCGGCGATGTCGACGTCCTCGACCGCCGCGTTGTAGCCGAGGCCGGCGTTGTTCACGAGCACGTCGACGCGCCCCTCGGCATCGAGCACCTGCTGCACGCCGGCGCGCACCGAGGCGTCGTCGGAGACGTCGAGCGCCACGGGGGTGACCGTGGCGCCGGCGGCCTCGGCCTCGTGGTGGAGCTTGTCGCCCTTGCCGAGGTCGCGCATGGCCCCGAAGACGGTGTGGCCGGCGGCGGCCAGGTGGACGGCAGCGGCCCGGCCGATGCCGGAGTTCGCGCCCGTGACGAGGATGACGGCCATGGCCGCCGAGTCTGGCAGCCCCGCCGCGGCGAATCTCGTGGCTGGGTGACAGGGGCTGTCACCCAGCGACGAGATTCCCGGGCAGAGCGGCGCGGAGGCGGGCGCCGAGGCCGTCGACCACCGCCGCGGCAGCGCCTGCGCCCGCTCGAACAGCGGCCCGACCTGCCCGGCCGGCAGCTCGGGGAGCGTCACCACGTGGGGGCGGGGCACGAGCAGCACGTGGCCGGGGAACAGCGGGCGGACGTCGAGGAACGCCACGGCGACGTCGTCGTCGAGCACCACGTGCGCCGGCGCCTCACCGGCCACGATCTCGCAGAACACGCACGGCGGGGCCACGCCCGCATCCTGCCCGGTCATGACGGGTACGGGTGCGACGTGGCCGTCGCACGCATCGGGTGCTCGGGCTGGTCGTACAAGGACTGGCGCGGGCCCGTGTACCCGGAGAAGGCGCCGGCGCGCACCTGGTTCGCCCACTACGCCGAGCGGTTCGACACGGTGGAGCTGAACAACACCTTCTACCGGCTGCCCACCCCCGAGAAGGTCGACGGCTGGCGCGAGCAGGCGCCGCCCGGGTTCACCTACGCCGCCAAGGTCGGCCAGTTCTGCACCCACCGCAAGAAGCTGAAGGACCCCGAGCTCTGGCTGCCCCGGCACCTCGACCGCATCCGCCGCCTCGGCGACCACCTCGGCCCGAACCTGCTCCAGCTCCCGCCCGGCTGGGGCCGCGACGTCGCCCGCCTCGAGCACGTCCTCGCCCTGCTCCCCCCGGACATCCGGTGGTCGGTGGAGCTGCGGGACCCGAGCTGGGTGCACGATGACACCTTCGACGCCCTCGCCCGCCACGGGGTCGCCTTGTGCCTGCACGACCTGCTGGCTGACCACCCCACGGTGCTGACCACCGGCTGGACCTACGTCCGGTACCACGGCCCCGACGCCGTGGCGAACCCGTACCGCGGGCGATACGGGCCGGAGCGGTTGGCGCACGACGCCGAGCGGTATGCGGCGTGGCTGGCCGACGGCGTCGACGTGTACGCCTACTTCAACAACGACTGGTACGGGCACGCCGTCGTGGACGCCGAGGACCTCCGCTCGGCGCTCGCCCGGTGGGTGCCGTCGACCGTCGACGCCTGAGACCATCCGCGCCCGGGCGGCCGGCGAGGACCATCATCAGACGCAGTGTTCGTCCGCTCCTCGGCACGGCGAAGCAGGCCTCTCGGCCTCGGTGGACGCTCGTGCCCTGCGCCCCAGGAGGCTGCATGACCCCGGACCCCGCCCTCGTCGTCGACGCGCCCGGGTTCATCCCGGACGACCTCGGGACCCGCACCCAGGTCGTGCTCGACACGTCGGCGCTGGTGGCCGACCCCGAGGGGGTCCTGCACGGCTACCCGGGGTGCGACCTCGTCGTGCCGCTCACGGTCATCGAGGAGCTCGATGGGCTGAAGAAGCGGCTCGACCCGGTGGGCATGGCGGCGCGCGACGTGCTGCGGCGCATCGAGCGCATCCGGGTGGACGCCGGCGGCGACCTGGAGTCCCCCCAACCGCTGCCCGGCGGCGCCACCCTGCGCGTCGCCCTCAACGGCGTGCAGGTCGGCCTGCTGCGCGAGCACGGCCTCGACCCCGACAAGCCCGACAACCGCATCATCGGCACCGCGCTGGGGCAGCGCTACGACGCCGGGCGCGCCGTGCGCCTCGTCTCGAACGACACCGGCATGCGGGTCAAGGCCGCGACCTTCGGCCTCGACGCCAGCGAGCACGACGCCCTCGACTCGCTCCACCACGGCAGCGGCGAGCTGGGCTGGAAGGAGCTCGACGTCGAGGCCTCGGTCGTCGACGCCCTCTACTCCGGCGACGTGCGCGCCCCGGGCACCGAGGCGGTCACGGGGCTGCTGCGGGTGAACGAGTTCGGCGTGCTGCACGCCGGCAGCCAGTCCGCGCTCGTGCGCCGCCACGCCGACGGCCTCGAGCTGGTGCCCCACGAGCAGCACGCCTGGGACCTGCGGCCCCGCAACAAGGAGCAGCGCTTCGCCCTCGACCTCCTCCTCGACGACGACGTGAAGGTGGTGGCCCTCGACGGCCCCGCCGGCACGGGCAAGACCCTCACCGCCGTGGCCGCCGCCCTGCAGCAGGTGGTCGAGGAGCGCCGGTACTCCCGGATCTGCGTGTACCGGCCGGTGATCCCGGTGGGGAAGGCCGACCTCGGCTACCTGCCCGGCACCCTCGACGAGAAGCTCGACCCGTGGATGGCGGCGATCACCGACGCCGTCTACGCCCTGACCGGGCCCGACCAGACCGGGCACCGCAGCCGGGAGGACGCCGCCGAGGTGCTCGAGGAGGTCCGGGCGCGCGGCCAGCTCACGATGGAGTCGGTGACCCACCTCCGGGGGCGCACGCTGCACTCGAGCTTCGTGATCATCGACGAGTCGATGAACCTGTCCCCCCAGGTCGGCAAGACCATCCTCACCCGGATCGCCGCCGACTCCAAGGTCGTCTTCACCGGCGACACCAGCCAGATCGACGCCGCCTTCCTCTCCGAGCAGACCAACGCGCTCACCGCCCTCGTCACGGCCTTCGCCGGGCAGGAGTGCTTCGGGCACGTCCGGCTGCTGCGCGGCGAGCGCTCCCCGCTCGCCGAGCTCGCAGCCCGCCTGCTCTGACCGCCGCGAACCGGTCATCTGCCGCATTTCGTGCACCCTCTGTACGTCTGACAGCACGCGCAGTAGCGTCGTGGTCACTGACCACGGCCCGTACAGCCCGTGGACGTGGTCGGGTCGGGAGAGGGATCGAGCATGGGGAGCAGTGGCTGTGAACGACGTCGTCGCACTCGGCAACTGGGCGGGGCAGGACTGGATGGGCAAGGGGGCGTGCCACGGCAAGGCGCACCTGTTCTTCGCGCCCCTGGCCGAGCGGCCCCAGGCGCGCGCCCGGCGGGAGGCCAAGGCGGCGGAGCTCTGCCGCGTCTGCCCGGCCCGCACGCCGTGCCGGGACTACGCCCGCGAGCACCGCGAGTTCGGGTACTGGGGCGGCGAGAACGAGGAGGAGCGCACCTGCGCCGGCTTCCCCGTGCCCAACCCGATCGGCGCCCGCCGCCGCACCGCCAGCTGAGGGCGCGCCCACGCCGTCCGGTTCGTCCGTAGCCTGCTGCAGGTGGCGGACGTCCCCGGCCCCGAGCCGGACCCCCTCGACCCGGCGACGCCGGTCGCCGGCGAGCGGCCGCGCATCCCGACGCCCGAGGAGGCGGCCACCTACCACCCGGCGCAGGACCTGATCCTCGCCCTGGTCGACACCGTCTCGGAGGCGACCCTCGGCCGCCCGCTGCGCCCCGACCTGCGGCTGACCCCCGCCGGGCTGCTGCGGGGCGAGCTCGACCTCGTGAAGGTCGAGCTCCCGGCCTACGCCGTCGCCGGCCTGGTCATCGACCGCTTCGTCGTCCGGGCGAAGCGCGTGCGCGTCCGGCCCGGCGTCCCGCCGGTGCTCGTCGCCGGGCCGGTCTGGCTCGAGGTCGTGGTCTCCCAGGCCAACGTCGACCGCTGGACCAAGGACCTGCGGCTGCCCCTGCGCCTCCGCCTCACCGAGGAGGGCGTCATCACCAGCGCCGGCCTCGGCGGCATCCGCATGACCGAGGTCGTCACCGAGCCCACCGTGGTCGGCGGCTTCGTGCAGCTCCGGCCCACCCGGGCGTCGCTGCTCGGCGTGCCCACCACCCTCGTGCGCTTCCTGCGCGGGTACCTCCCGCTGCCGCCGCTCCCCCGAAGCGCCCGCCTCGACCGGGTCGAGCCGTCCGACGGCGAGCTCACCGTGGTGTTCCGCATCGACCGCTTCGAGCAGCCGCTCACGCCCGACGTCACCACCGGTCTGCGCCGCCTGCTCAACCTGCCGCTCCCCGGGCTGCGCTGACCCGCCGGCGGCCTGGCGGGGATCCACCGGTGCCGCGCGCGCGGTCCGTACGATCCCCACCACACGGACACGGGGGGACCGGCGTGCGACGACTTCCGATCTACGGCCTCGACATCGAGACGGACACGACCGTGGACGGGCTCGATCCGAGCATCTCCCGGATCGTGACCGTGGCGCTGTCCACCGAGGTCGCCGACGAGCTGTTCGACGGCCCCGAGGACGAGCTGCTCGCCTCGCTCGACGCCCGGCTCGCCGAGCTCCCGGCCGGGGTGTTGGCCACCTGGAACGGCTCGGCGTTCGACCTTCCCTTCATCGCCGACCGGGCGGCGCGCTGGCGGCTGCGCCTCGGGCTGCACCTGCAGGCCGACCCCCGCATCCGCCATCGCCACGACCCGCTGCCCGGCCACGACTGCTGCTACCGGGCCGCCTGGCACGGGCACGGCCACCTCGACGCGTACCGCGTGTACCGCGACGACGTCGGGCCTGCGCTGCGCATCTCCTGCTCGCTCAAGTCCATCGCCCGCTTCGTCGGCCTCGCCCCCCTCGAGGTCGACCGCGAGCGCATCCACGACCTGTCGCGCGAGGCGCTCCACGCCTACGCCGCGTCCGACGCCCGGCTCGCCCGGGTGCTCGCCGAGCGCCGCTGGGCCACCGCCTCGCGGCGCATCGACCAGCTGCCCCACGCCCTCGCCGGCTGACCGCGGCCGCTCCCGCGGCACCAGGTCGGCCAGGTCGTCGGGGCCGAGGGCGTCGCCGATGCTGCCGATCGGGTGGACCTCAGGGCTCCAGGGCGACGAGCACGTCCTCGACGAGCTCTGCATCGGTGCGGTCGAGGGCGATGGCGACCACCCGCAGCACGGTCAGCAGCCCGAGCCACAGACCGAACATGGCGTCCTCCACCCCCTCGCGGGTGATCAGGGACTCGACGGAGGGCCGGATGCCCCCGGCCGTCGCCGCGGCCATGGTCATGGTGGTGGTGAGCAGCTCGAGCCGCTCCTCGGGCACGGTGCCGTCGAGGGCGAGGCGGCTCATCAGCTCGGCCGCCACCATCGTCTCCTCCGTCTCGAGCACCATCCGCCGGAGCGCGACCGCCGCGGCGTCGAGGAGGGCATCGCCCACGTCGACCGCCGTGTGCTCGAGGATCGCCGACTGGAGGACCTCGGCGGCGCCCCTCCGGTCGGTCTCGATGACCTGCAGCTCGAGCGCCTCGCGGATCTGGTCGTGCAGGTCCATCGGCGCAGACCCTACGGGGCCGGGCAGGTCACGTCGGCACCGGCTCGCCGACCTCGCGGAGCTCCCGGCGGGCGGGTCGCTCGAGGACCACGACCGCCAGCGCGGCGACGACGGCGGCCATCCCGAGCCACTGCAGCCCCGTGACCCGCTCGTCGAGGAACGTGACGGCGCCGACGGTGGCGACGACCGGCACGAGCAGGGTGAGCAGCGACACCACCTGCAGCGGGACGTGCTCGTGCGACCAGTTGAGCAGGACGTGCCCGAGGGCCCCGGACAGCACGGTGACGACGACGATGGTGACCCAGTCGCTGGGTCCCGCCGGGCTGAGGTCGGCGCCCACGACCAGGGCGTAGGGGGCGATGACCACCGAGGCAACGACCGACAGCCCGGTGAAGTAGTCGAGCGTGCCCAGCTGCTGGCGGGCCTGCTTCGATGCCACGAAGTAGGCGGTCCAGGACAGGAGGGCGCCGACGGCGAGCAGGTCGCCCCGCAGGCTCCACGCCGGCAGCCCGGTGGCGCCGAGGACGACGACGACCGTGCCGGCCACGGCCACCGCCGACCAGACCAGCGTCCGCCGACCGAGCTGCTCACCGAACAGCCGGATGCCGATCGGTGCCAGCAGGATGGGCTGCAGCGCGCCGATCACGGTGGCGTTGGCCACCGACGTCTCCCGCAGGGCGCTGAAGAACAGGACGATGTCGAGGCCGAAGGCGATGCCGCCGAAGGCGCTGACCCGCAGCAGCGACCAGGTGATGCGCCCGCCCCGCGCCAGGTGCACGACCACCAGCACCGCGGCGCCGATGAGCAGGCGGTGGAACGCGATGCCCGGCCCGTCGATGCCGTCGATCGACTTGACCATCGTCGACGACGCGCCCCAGATGGTGACGCCGAGGGTCGTGGCGAGGATGCCGGCGGTGCGCCGGCTGGTCGTGGGCATGGTCGGCGTAGCCTACGAAGGCTGCGGGTTCGCCGACGGGGCCGGCGACGCCGAGGGCGGGTTCGCCGCGGCGGCCTCGCGGCCCCGGGGCAACGTGTCGATCACGGCGAGGGCGAAGATCGCGTAGGCGACGCCGAAGACGGCCATGCCGATCCCGTGCAGCGTGTACGCCACGAGGACGACCACCCACACCACGGTGGGGCCGACCTCCACCCCCCAGCGGTCGATGCGCCGCCGCAGGAACAGCGCCTCGGCCGCCTGCAGGACCATGGCGACGGCCAGCATCGCCACGGCGGTGCGACCGTTCTCGAGGCCGGCGGTGAGCGCGAGCAGCGGGAGCACGCCGAGCAGGATCCCGAAGTCGGGCACGGTCGCGGCCAGACCCGCGACCAGGCCGAGCACGACGGGGGCGGGCAGGTCGAGCAGCCACGCGATGGCACCGACGAGCGTCCCGTACAGCACGCCCTGGGCGAGCACCGCTGCCATCGTGCGCCGGGCGCGCACCAGCGCCTCCTCGAGGACGGCGGCGACCCGGGCCCGGCGCGGCTCGTCGTCGATGAGCGTCAGCCCGCCGCGCACGATGCCGGGGCCGTAGATGAGCAGGAAGATCGTGAGGATGGCGTTGACGAACCAGACAGGGACGGTGAGTGCGTTCTCGGCCAGCGCCGAGGACCCGCTGCCGATGCGGTTGTCGACCTCGTCGAGGAAGACGTCGACCCGCTCGGAGAGCTGCAGCTCGCGCATGGCGTCGCCGATCTCGTCGTCGCGGCCCTCGAGGCGCTCGGTGGCGCCCGGAGCGGCCCGCTGCAGGCTGCGCATCTCCCGGTCGAGGTCGTCGAAGACGCCGAACACCAGGGCGCTCGCCGCCACGGCGATGACGATGAAGGTCAGGAGCACCGCAGCGATGCGCGGGATGAAGCGACCGAGCCAGGAGACGAGCGGTGCGACGAACGCCGCGGTCGCCGTGCTCGCCACCGCCCACCCGAGCACCCGCTGGCCGGCGCCGAACGCGTCGCGCAGCACCATGATGGCGAGGAACGCCGCGACGAGGGCCACGATGGTGCGGGTGCTGATGCGCACGGTCCGCACCCGGCGGCCACCGCCGGCGGCGCGCATCCACGGCGTCGTCGGCATCGGGTCGTACGGTACCGAGGGTGACAACGGCCCCCGGTGATGCCACCGAAGCGGCACCGGTGCCGCCTGCGGAGGACCACCTGGTCGTCGACATCGACCTCCGATCCCTCGTCACCCTCGTCGCCGTGGGCCTCGGCGCACTGGCGATCCTCGCCGTCCTGCGCCTGACGCCGTCGATGCTCACCCGGATCCTCGTCGGGATCGTGATCGCCCTCGCCCTCGACCCGGTCGTCAACCGCGTGCGCGCCCGGCTCGGCGGGACGAGCCGCGGCATCGCCGTCGCCATCGTGGGCACCGGCCTCGGGCTCGCGCTCTTCGGCGTGCTGCTCGTGCTCGGCCCGGCGGCGATCGAGGAGGCCGGGAGCCTGCGCCAGGACCTGCCCGCCACGGTGGAGCAGGCGTACGACTGGCCGCTCGTGGGCGACCGCATCGAGGCCGCGAACGCCGGCGAGCGGATCGACGACTTCATCGACCGCCTGCCCGGCGAGCTCGAAGACGAGGACATCACCCGCTACGCCGAGGACATCCTCGGCGGCCTGCTCACGATGGTGATCGTGCTCGTCACGGCGGTGGCGGTGATGCTCGACGGCGAGTCGCACGTCGTGCGCATGCAGCGCCTCGTCGAGGGCGAGCGACGCGAGCGGCTCGACGGGATCGGGCGGGTCGTCTACCGCACCTTCGGCAACTACTTCGCCGGGTCGTTGTTCGTCGCCATCCTCAACGGGCTCGTCGTCCTCACCCTCGCGCTCGTGCTCGGCATCCCGCTCGCACCGCTCGCCGGGCTGTGGTCGACGCTCACGAACCTGATCCCCCAGATCGGCGGCTTCCTCGGCGGTGCGTTCCTGGTCACGCTGGCCCTCACCGAGGGTCCGCTCACGGCAGCGATCGCGCTCGTGGTGTTCCTCGTGTACCAGAACCTCGAGAACAACATCATCCAGCCCGCCGTGGTCGGCAAGGCGGTCGACCTCACCCCGCCCACCACCATGCTCGCCGCCCTGCTCGGCGGCGCCGTCGCCGGCGTCCCGGGCGCCCTCATCGCGACGCCCATCGTCGGCGCCGCCAAGGTGCTGTACCTGCGGGAGACCGGCGACGCCGAGCCCTCCGAGCAGGTGGGCCGCACGGACACGGGCGTCCTGCGCCGCACGCTCCGGCGCATCCTCCCGGGTCGCCGCTGAGCCGCCCTCCGGAACTGGACGCGCCAGCGTCGCAGCATTCCGAAACCGGACGCGCCTGCGTTGCACCGTCCCGTGCGTACGCTCGCCGCCTACCGGTGCGACCGCTCGGTGACGTGGCACACCGGCGACTCGATCGTCGCCGACGGCGGCTACACGATCTTCTGAGCGACGCGCCCGACCGGGCTCAGGTCGTGGCGGCGAGCTTGGAGTAGTCGGCGCTCCACCAGCGCTCGGGGCGCATGCAGAGCTTCAGGCTCTGCTCATCCGCGCTCTCGACGTACTCGTCGCCGATGTCGGGGCCGAGGTAGCGGTGGGCCATGGGCCGGGAGTCGTCGTCCTCGTCGGCGGCGCGGACGGCCACGACCGGACCCTCGACGCTCACGTACCGGTAGAAGGGCGGGGTCTCGTCCTGCGCGCACAGGCTGAACCGCCGGGCGGCCATCAGCAGGCGTCCCTTCAGGGAGTCCTCCGGGGTGAGGATCCACAGGTCCCCGCCGGGCCGGTAGTCGTACCAGATGGGCACGGCGAGGGGCGGACCGTCGGCCCGCTCGACGGCGAGGACGCCGACGTGGACGCCCGCCAGGAACTCCTCCCGCTCGTCGACGCTCATCGCCAGGCCCATCGCGCGATCCTGCCATCCGAGCCGGTGGGCCCGCCCGCGATCGCGCTACTCGTCGAGGGCGTCGCTCAGGCGGCGCAACATCTCGGCGTCGAAGTTGGCGTACACCAGCTCGGCGCCGGCGAAGCGCTCGACCTCGGCCACGAGGTGGTCCTGCACGATCTGGCTGGCGAGGATGGCGACGGTGGCGGTGCCGGGCTTGACCGCATCGCGGAACCAGGCGACCCACTCGTCGGAGATGCCGAGGTCGACGACCTTGGCGGTGAGCGCCCCGGCCCCGGCGCCGATGGCTGCGCCTGCCGCCCAGCCGACGGGACCGCCGAGGAGGAGCCCGAAGAGGCCGGTCCACATGCCGCCCGTCATCGCCGAGCGGCCGGGCTGGGGATCGATGGTCTCGCGCACCACGGTCTTGCCGTCGTCGTCCTTGACCACGATGACAGCGTCCTCGAGCACGAGGGACCCGTTCGCCTTGAGCCGTGTGACGGCCGTCAGGAACTCCTGGGCCCGGAACGTGTCCGGGAAGGAGATGCCTACGAGGGTCTGGGGGATGATGTTCGCCTGCTCGGCCGTCACGTCGTCGCTCACGGGTACGTTTCTACTGCTCGGCGTGGGTGACGGGCTCCTCGCCCATCCACGTGCGCAGCGTGTTCTTCAGCTTGATCTGCTGGATGAAGATGTCGTGCTCGGGCAGCAGCTCCTCGTTCGCCACCATCGGGGCCTTGAAGTAGAAGCTCAGCCACTCCTGCACCCCGGACTCGCCGGCGCGGGCGGCCAGGTCGAAGAACAGGGCCAGGTCGAGCACGAGCGGCGCGGCGAGGATCGAGTCGCGGCACAGGAAGTTGACCTTGATCTGCATCGGGTAGCCCATCCACCCGAAGATGTCGATGTTGTCCCAGCCCTCCTTGTTGTCGCCGCGGGGCGGGTAGTAGTTGATGCGCACGACGTGGTCGATGTTCCCGTAGAGGTCGGGGTAGGCGTCGGGCTGCAGGATCGTGTCGATCACGCCGAGCTTGGAGACCTCCTTGGACTTGAAGTTCTCCGGGTCGTCGAGCACC
>Ga0208490_100240_pt1 | contig 43749 bp, 23 predicted proteins | sample SubbioAug_CSWold_FD_184818 | JGI IMG/M metagenome (GOLD analysis project Ga0208490, IMG submission 184818) | Serpentinite rock and fluid subsurface biosphere microbial communities from McLaughlin Reserve, California, USA - CR11Aug_CSWold (SPAdes) | ecosystem: Environmental > Terrestrial > Deep...
CCCGCCCCCAAAAAGTCCTTCATCATCGATTCAGAACCAAACCCTGAAGGCAAGATCTTTTGCAGAGAAATCCCTGAGGGGAGGGAAAACGCGGAGCTGGAAGCGCGACTGTCTTGATGACACGGGCGGGGAGCAAAATGCTACGCCCCCTCAAACCACGTAGCGCAGCGCCACCGGTATTACCCGAAACAAACTCGCGGCCTCGATGCGCGCCCCGAGAGGACACGGCTCGCTCACCTCGAATGCATCGCTCAACTCGGTATCGACGAGATCGGGCGGAATGATCACTGCGGTATCGCGCCACCAGAATCTTGGCGGCACGGGCTGCGCCGTCTCCCGCAGCCCCTCCCCCGCCAGACGACATGCGGCTGCGATCATGAGCGAGGACGAGCGTCGACGGGCAAAGGCGATCACGCTGGAGGCGCGCGCACCGCGGACTTCCAGCGGGATATACTCGCTCTCCACGAATAGATTTCCAGCAGTAATGCGCGCCTGCAGAACCCGGTGGATCACGGCCTGCTTGATGCGCCCGTCGCGCCAGTTCTCCATCAGCTCCTCGAGCCCGACGCCAGCCTCCAGCGCCTCCTCGCGAAGCGCGAAATCGACCGGGCGGCGGTTGTCGGGATCGACAAGGCTGAAATCCCAGAACTCGCAGCCCTGGAAGAGATCGGGCACTCCGGGAATGGTGCTGCGCAGGAATGCCTGGGTGATCCCGTTCAGCGCTCCCACATGCGCGATCTTACCAATATACCCCGAGATATCGGCGAGAAATCCGTCGCTCGTCGTCGGATTGAGGATCGTTTCGAGGAACCGCCGGCAGGATGTTTCGTAATTTTCGTCCGGAGCACGCCAGGACGAACTGACCTTGGCTTCCCGCAACGCCTTCATCTGCCAGCCCGCAAGGCGATCGGCGAATGCGCTCAAGCCGTCGGCGTCGTCCACATCGAGCTCCAGCGGCCATGCGCCGACGATCATCTGATAGAGCATGTACTCGTCGGACGGATCGATCGCATCCTGCGAGAAGCGTCGGTTGAATTCAAACCAGCGCGAGACGTGCTCGGCGAAGGCGAGCGGGTCCTCGCTGATCGCGGCGAGGCGCGCGCGGACATCCTCCCCGCGCTTGTGATCATGCGTCGCGGTGGCGAGCATCGCGGCGGGAAAATCCTGCGCCCGGGCGGCGACATCGGTATGGAATGCCTCGCGTGAATAGGCGAAGCGGCCGGCATCGAAGCCGACATCGTTTCGCGAAAGCAGCCGGCCATATCGATAGAACGCCGTATCCTCGACAGCCTTCGCCGCAATCGGCGCGGACAGCTGCTGGAACCGCGCGACGGCTTCGCCCCGCAGCTCCGGATCGCCGGTATTGGCCCCGCTGAGCCAGGCGGCGATGAAATCGATCACCGCCTCCTCGCCTGGAGCTGCGAGCTCGCGCGCGCCATCGACTGCTTGCGCGAGAATCGGCGCGTCGGACCCCGGAGCGCCGCCTGCGGTGGCGTAGGTGCGATAGGCCGGGAAGGAGGCAATAAGCGTCGTGATGGCGCGGCGAAGCGCTGCAAGGGTGATATCGCGCGTGACGATGGATCCAATTGCCAGCGCATGAAAGGCGCGCGCGCAGGAATCGAGCTGCCCGGCGAAGTCGCGCACGAGCAGTTCGTTGCGCGCATCGAGCTCCTCGCTCTCGAAGTCCGGGTAGCGCCCGCTCACCTCGCTCCAAAGGTCGCTCAGCGCATCCTCGGCCTCGGCATCATGCTGCAGGCCGTTGACGGCGTTCATGAAATCGTAGCCGGTGGTGCCATCGACCCGCCAGTCGTTCGGCAGGCGCTCGTCCGCTCCCAAAATCTTCTCGACGATGAGGTAGGCTGCACCTTTGGGGGCGGTGTCGGGCCGCAGGGGTTCGAGTTCATCGAGGCGTTCACGCAGCATCCGGCAGTAACCGGCAGGGTCGCGCAGGCCGTCGATGTGATCGATCCGCACCCCGTCGATCAGCCCCTCGCGGTAGAGCCGCAGCGTCGTGCCGTGGACGAGGGCGAAGACGGCCGGGTCCTCCACGCGAAGGCCCGCGAGTTCGGTGATGTCGAAGAAGCGCCGCCAGTTGATCTCGTCGCCGGCGACCCGCCACCAGGCGAGCCGGAAATTCTGCTTTTCCAGCAACGCATGCAGGGTGTCGGCATCGGCAAAGGCCGCTAGCGGCTGCTGCAGGCGCTCGCCCATGGAAGCGAGGACCCGGCAGGCGGCGATGAAGCTCGGCCGGTCCTGCGCCTCCTCGAAACGCTCGACGAGCGCTGCGAAATCCTCGCCTCCGGCCCGGAGGATATCGGGATAGTCCTGCGGGCGGATGGGGAAGCGGTGGTGGTGGTAGGCGGCGGCAAAGCTTTCCAGGGCCTCGTCGAAGACGAGCACAATCTCGCCCGAGGCCAGCGTTTCCCCATAAGGCGCGCCGAGGAACGGGGCAAGGACCTTGCCGGTCAGGCGCGGGTCGGGCGACTGCCAGTCGATGTCGAAGAAGCCGGCATAGGGGCTCGCCTCCCCGTTCTCCAGCACATCGAGCCACCAGGCATTGTCGGAACCACCCACCGCCATGTGGTTGGGCACGATATCCGCGATCAGCCCCAGACCATGGCTGCGCAGTTCCGCCACCATGGCCCGAAGCCCCTCCTCGCCGCCGCATTCGAGATCGACCCCGGTCGGATCGACCCCGTCATAGCCATGCGAGGAGCCCGTCCGCGAAGACAGAATCGGCGAGGCGTAGACGTGGCTGACGCCGAGCCGCGCGATATAGGGCGCAATCCGCGCGCCGTCGGCGAAGGTGAACTCGGCGTTGAACTGCAGGCGGTAGGTAGCGCGGGGGGTCATGGGTTTGGCCTGATCATCGTTGTGCGCGCGCTCGAAAGCCGCTCCAGCCGGCGCGTTACGGCGGGATCGTCGAGGGCATCCGCGGGAAGGCGTCTACGCCAGTTTGGATGCTCGTCCATCGTGCCCGGGAGGTTTGGCTGCTCGACCATTCCGCACAGATCTTCTGCAGGAACGATCGCGAGCTCGCATCCGCTCAGCCCCACATAGGCCAGGCCCGCATCGACTACCTGGTCCACGTTTTTCACATCCGGCATAGAGCCCTCCGCCGCACCGCAATCGATGGCGGCTTCCCAGAAACGACGGCGGTCGTCGTTGCGTTCCACCATCTGCGCGTCGGCACCGTGAGATGGCGGGAGTTCGCCGATCCGGTCGCGCCAGGAGATATCGTTTCCGCGCCACCAGCCGACCATCGTGGGAAGGTCGTGCGTCGTCGTCATCGCCACCGCATGCCTGTCCCAGCCGCGTGGATCGCGGAAGCGGCCTTCATTGTCGCGTTCGAAGAAGAGAACCCGCATGCCCAATACGCCGGCCTGGTCCAGCCGCCCGCGAAACCCGTCGGGAACCGTACCGAGATCCTCGCCAATGACGATGGCGCGGTTGCGATGGGATTCGAGAGCCACGATCCGCAGCATGTCGTCGAGGGGATAGGAGAGGTAGACGCCCTGCGTCGATTCCATGCCCCACGGCACGAGCCAGAGCCGCGCGAGCCCCATGATATGATCGATCCGCACGCCGCCGGAGCCTCGCATAGCCGCCCGCAGCGTCTTGATGAACGGCGCAAAGCCGTGTCGGCGAAGCGCCATCGGGGAGAATGTCGTCAGCCCCCAATCCTGCCCGGAAGGCCCGAGCGGGTCGGGCGGGGCGCCGACGCTGGCGCCCAGCAGGATGTCGTCGGGATGGCTCCAGGCATGGCTGCCGCCGCCGTCCATCCCGACCGCCAGATCGGCGATCAGCCCGATCCCCATCCCGGCTGCACAAGCTCGCTCCTGTGCCCGCACGATGGAGGTTTCCGCGAGCCATTGCAGGAAGGCGTGAAAATCGACTTCATCGGCATGCTCGCGCGCGAACGCGGCCACTGCCGGGCTCGACGGCGTGCGGTACTCTTCCGGCCAGCCCTGCCAGCCGCCGCTGCCGTTTTCGCGCAGAAAATGGCCGTGGAGCGCTTCATAGATCGCGTGCTCTTCGAGCAGCGCGCCGCGCTTTTCGCGGAAGGCGGCGAACGCTTCGCGGTGCGCGTCCGACCCCTGCGCCCGAAATCGCTCGAACAGGCGCCTCAGACCCGCGAGCTTGCGCGTGCCCTCGCTCGGCCAGTCGACCAGCTCCGCGCCCTCACCTTCGTCATGGGCAACGTCGGCGAAATCCTCGTCGAACACGGCGGTCGGATCGGCGTAGAGCACATTGTGGAACAGGCGCGTCGAGGGTGAATACGGGCTGCTGCGGGTGAGGTCGGCGGCAAACAGCGCGTGCGTCGGGCTGATCGCCACCGCATCCGCGCCCCCGGCGGCCATCCGCTCGGCAAAGGGCGCGAGCGCGCCGAAATCACCAAAGGAGGCGTAGCGGGTGGACGGCAGCGAGTAGATCTGCGCTGCGACACCGAAGGCCTTGCGATGGCCGATGACATCGTGGATCGAGAGCGCGCGCGGCGGGGCGACAGCCAGCGTCAGCCGCTGCTCGCCCAGCTCCAGCTCGTGATAACCCGGCTCCAGGATGGGCGGAACCGCGAGCCCGCCGATTCCCGGCGTGAGGCGGATCTCGCGGCGCTCGCCGTTTTCCAGATGAAGAACCGCGATCGACCCGGAGATCAACCCCGGCGGAAGCAGCGTCGGCGTACCGATTTCGGTGGTGATGAAATGCAGCCCCTCCCCGCTCAGCTCGGTCAGCAGGCGGTGGCGGCTATCGGCGATATCGGCATCCGACTCCACGGCAATGCCCATCGCGGCAAGCGTCGCCTTCAGCGTTTCCGCAGCGACTTCGTGCGACCGCCCGCGAAAATCGGTCCAGGTCAACGCCAGGCCCGCCATCGCAGCAAGATCCTTCAGGACGTCCATGCTCAAGCCTCGTCCTCGATCCAGAAAATGGTCGAACTCGCTCCGAGTTCCCCGCCCACGAATTCCGCGCCGATGCGAAAAAGCGGCTCGCCGGTGGGGAATGGTGCACCTGCGGGCGGGCTGACGCTTTCGTCGCCGAGGTTGCAGGCGAGCGTCATCACGGCGCTGCCGGACAGGCGCCAGCGGGCGATGACGGCCTTCTCGCCGATTGCCTGCGCGCCCATCGACCTCGCTCCGGCCAGGTACGGCACGATTCGCGTGCGACGCAGGCTGAGCAGCGTGCGGTAGAGATCCTCGCGGCCTGCGTCTCCCCCCTCGCCTGCGACCAAGGGGCGGGAGCGTTCGAACGTCTCGATCGAATTTGGATCGGGGATCAGCTTGCGCTTCTCCTCGTCGGCAAACTCCGGGAACGCGGCGAACTCCTTGCGGCGACCGTCCCGCACGAGCTGCGCCAAGCCGTCATGGTGATCGGTGAAGAACAGGAAGGGCGCAAGCGAACCGGTCTCCTCGCCCATGAAGATCAACGGGATGTGCGGCGTCAGCAGGAGCAGCGCCGTCGCCGCCTCGACCTTCTCTTCACCAGCCAGCGTGCTGAGCCGCTCGCCCATGGCCCGGTTGCCGATCTGGTCGTGGTTCTGGATGCAGCTGACGAAGGCCGTCGGCGGCAGATGCGCGGATTTCGAGCCGCGCGGCTTGCCCCCCGGCGGCGTCTCGCCCTGATAGACGAAGCCCTCGGCGAGCGAGCGGGCGAGCTTTTCGGCCGTACCCTCGACGAAGCCGCCATAGTAGCCGTGGTGCTCGCCCGTCAGCATGACATGGACGCAATGGTGGAAATCGTCGTTCCATTGTGCGTCGAACGCCCCTTCGCCTGCGCCCGCGAAGAACTCGGCCTCGTTGTGCTCGTTTTCCAGCACCAGATGCACATGCCGGCCCGGCTCCACGGTTTCGCGTACGGTCCGCGCCACCTCGTTCAGCCAGTCGCTCTCGGTGATGGCGTGGACGGCGTCGAAGCGCAGGCCGTCGAAGCGGTATTCCGTCAGCCAGTAGAGCACGTTCTCCGTGAAGAAGCGCCGGACTTCCGGGTGGCGGAAATCGATCGCGCCGCCCCAGGGTGTGTGGACATCCTCCCGGAAGAACTGCGGGAAGTAGCTCGCCAGATAGTTTCCGTCCGGCCCGAAGTGGTTGTAGACGACGTCGAGGAAGACGCTCATCCCGAGCTCGTGCGCCCGGTCGATCATCGCCTTCAGATCTTCCGGCGAGCCGTAGGCGGTGTCCGGCGCATAGGGCAGCACGCCGTCATAGCCCCAGTTGTGGCGGCCGGGAAAATCGTTGATCGGCATCAGCTCGATGGCAGTGATGCCGATTTCGGCTAGAGCCGCGAGCTTTTCCGTGACGCCCGCAAACCCACCGAGCAGCCCCGCATGCAGCTCGTATACGACCATCTCCTCCCACGGCCGCCCCGACCAGTCCGGACAGCGCCAGACGAAGGATTGCGGATCGACGACGACGCTCGGATCATGCACGTCCGGCCCCTGCAGCCGGGATGCGGGATCGGGCACGAGCAGCCCGTCCTTCAGCCCGTAGCGATAACGGCAGCCGACGCCGCATTCCGCCTCGATCTCGAACCAGCCGTCCTCCGAGCGCTCCATCGGGATCGGCTCGCCCCCCTCGATGACGAGGGAGACGTTCTCCTGACCCGGCGCGAAGAAGCGGAAGCGGGTGCGGCTGCGGGCGAGAAGCGTTGCGCCTGCGGTGGTCGGAAACTGGAAGGTCGACATCACTGATGCCCCTTGAGGGTCGCGGCCAGCAGCACCGCCGAACGCTCTGCTACGTGATAAACCTGTCCGTGCAGCATCCTTTCCTTCTGGGTCGGATCGGCGCTGTCGATCAGGAGCCGCCAAGAGGCGTGGGGCTCGGGTAGATGAAAATCCAGGCGCGAGGATGACGCATTCATGAGCAGGGCCACGACTTCGATCGAGCCGTCGGCATTCTCAGCAGCCCGGCGCATGACGAATGCCCTGCGCTCTGGATCGTCCCAGTCCTCGGGCGACGGTGTCGCGCCGTTCTCGTCGAACCAGTCGATGTCGCGCAGCCCCGGCTGAATCTCGTCGCCGTACAGGAAGCGCTTGCAGCCGATCACGGGATGCTCCTTGCGAAGCCGGATCAGGCGCGCGACGAAATCCGTCAGCGCCTCCCCCTCCGGCGAGCGGGCGACGTCCCAGTCGATCCAGGAAATCTCGTTGTCCTGCGCATAAGCGTTGTTGTTGCCGTTCTGCGTGCGACCGAACTCGTCGCCGGCGAGGATCATCGGCGTACCCAGCGAGGCGATCACGGTCGTCAGCATCGAGCGCATCACGCGGCGGCGGGTCTCCAGGATCTCCGGATCCTCCGTGGGCCCCTCCGCGCCCCAGTTGCGCGAATGGTTGTTAGAGTGACCGTCCCGGTTGTCTTCGCCATTCGCCTCGTTGTGCTTCTGCTCGTAGGAAACGAGATCGGCCAGCGTGTAGCCGTCATGTGCGGCGACGAAGTTGACGCTCGCCCAGGGGCGGCGGGCGCGGCGGTCGAAGAGATCCCCGGAGCCGGTGAGCCGCGCCGCCAGATCGGGTCGCAGACCGGAATCGCCGCGCCAGTAACCGCGCACCACATCGCGGAAGCGGTCGTTCCACTCGGCGAAGCTCGGCGGATGGTGGCCGAGCTGATAGCCGCCCGGACCGATGTCCCAGGGTTCGGAAATCAGCTTCTTGCGCGAGAGGATCGGATCCTGGCGAAGTGCGTCGAAAAAACCGGCGCCCGGGTCGAAACCGTAGCTCTCGCGCCCGAGCGTGACGCCAAGATCGAAGCGGAAGCCATCGACGCGATAGGAGGTCGCCCAGTAGCGCAGGCTGTCCATCACCATCTGGAGCACGCGGGCGTTCGAAAGGTTCACCGTGTTGCCCGTGCCGGTATCGTTGATGCAGTGGCGCGGGTTGTCGGGGAGCAGCCGGTAATAGCTCGCATGGTCGAGCCCGCGGAACGACATGGTCGGACCAAGCTCGCCACCCTCGCAGGTGTGGTTGTAGACAACGTCGAGGATCACCTCGATCCCGGCGGCGTGAAGCCTCCGGATTGCAATGCGCAGCTCGTTGTTGTCACCGGCATTCGTCATGTAGCGACGCTCGGGGGCGAAGAACGAGAGCGTGTTGTAGCCCCAGTAGTTCACCAGCCCCTTCTCCTGCAGGAAGCGATCCTGCACGAAGCCGTGGATCGGCATCAGCTCGATCGCGGTGACCCCGAGCCGCTTGAGATGCGCGATCACCGCAGGATGCCCCAGCCCGGCATAGGTGCCGCGCTCTGGCACGGGCACCTCCTCCATCAGCTTCGTCATGCCCTTCACGTGGGCCTCGTAGATCACCGTTTCCGACCAGGGTACGTTCGGCGCGCGGTCGTCGCCCCAGTTGAAGCTGTCGTCGGTCACCACGGATTTCGGCACAGCCGGCGCACTGTCGCGACGGTCGAAGGTGAGATCGGCGCGCGGCGAGTTAACGCGATAGCCAAAGAGCGCATCCGTCCAGCGCGTTTCGCCGAACAGGCTCTTTGCATATGGATCGACGAGCAGTTTGTTGGGATTGAAGCGGTGCCCGCGCGTCGGCTCGTAGGGGCCGTAGGCGCGATAGCCGTAGAGCAACCCCGTTCGAACGTGCGGGAGGTAGCCGTGCCAGACCTCGTCGGTCCATTCCGGCATCTCGTAGCGCGCAATTTCCCGCCGCCCGGCGGGATCGAAGATGCACAGATCCATCCGCTCGGCGTGGGCGGAGAAAACTGCGAAGTTGACACCCAGGCCATCCCAGGTTGCGCCGAGGGGATAGGGGGAGCCTGCTGACAGGCGGTCGGGCAACGAGGGCATACGGTGTTTATCCTTCGAAACGGAAGACGAGCGCCGATAACGACGGGAGGACGAGATCGAGAGAATGCGGACGCCCATGCGCCGGTTCCGACGTCGTGGTGACGGAGCCGCCATTGCCCATGTTGGAGCCGCCGTACATCCCCGCATCGGAATTCACGATCTCCCGCCACGCGCCTGCGTGGGGCACGCCCACGCGGTAGCCCTCACGGGGGACGGGCGTCATGTTCAGCACGACGAGCAACGGTTTCGCACCGGCGTGGCTGCGCAGGAAGGCGAAGACGCTGTTCGTCGAATCCGCGCCGACGATCCAGTCGAAGCCCGCCGGATCGGCGTCGCTGGCATGCAGCGCCGGCTCGCGGGCATAGGCCTTGTTGAGATCGCGCAGGAGCATCTGCAGGCCGGCATGGCCGGGATCGTTGAGGAGCGCCCAGTCGATCTCGCCGTCGTGGCTCCACTCGCGATGCTGCCCGATCTCGCAACCCATGAAGAGCAGCTTCTTGCCCGGATGCGTCCACATGAACGAGAAATAGGCGCGCAGGTTGGCGAGCTTCTGCCAGGCGTCGCCCGGCATCTTGCCGATCAGCGAGCCCTTCCCGTGGACGACTTCGTCATGCGAAATCGGCAGCACGAAGCGCTCCGAAAACGCATAGACGATGCCGAAGGTCATCTCGTTGTGGTGATAGGCGCGATACAGCGGCTCACGCTCGACATAGCTCAGCGTGTCGTGCATCCACCCCATGTTCCACTTGTAGCCGAAGCCGAGCCCGCCCTCCGAGACCGGATGCGAGACCCCTGGAAACGCCGTCGATTCCTCGGCGATCGTCACGGCGCCCGGCGCGCGCTCGGCGACGATGGTGTTGAGGCGACGCAGGAAATCGATGGATTCGAGGTTCTCGCGCCCGCCATACTTGTTGGGCACCCACTGCCCGTGCTCGCGGCTGTAGTCGCGATACAGCATCGAGGCCACCGCATCGACGCGCAGGCCGTCGATGTGGAAGCGCTCGAGCCAGTAAAGCGCGCTCGCGATCAGGAAGCCCTGCACCTCGCGACGGCCGAGATTGTAGATGTAGGTATTCCAGTCCTGATGATACCCCTCGCGCGGATCCTCGTGCTCGTAGAGCGCCGTCCCGTCGAAGCGGGCGAGGCCGTGCGGGTCGGTCGGGAAGTGGGCTGGAACCCAGTCGACGAGCACCCCGAGGCCTGCGCGGTGTGCCGCGTTGACGAAGCGGGCAAAGCCCTCCGGCGTCCCGTAGCGCGCGCTCGGCGCAAACAGCGACAGCGTCTGGTAGCCCCAGGAGCCGCCGAACGGATGCTCGGCGATGGGCATGAACTCCAGATGCGTGAAGCCCAGATCGACGACGTAGGGGATCAGGCGCTCGGCCAGCGCATCCCAATCGAGGATGCCCATGTGGTCGCCTTCCGGGCGCAGCCAGGATGCGGCGTGCACCTCGTAGATCGACATCGGCTTGTCGGGCGCATGCAGCGCTCCCCGGCGGGCCATCCAATCCTCGTCCGTCCAGGTGAACTCCCACGGCGGGGCGACGATCGAGGCCGTCGCGGGCGGCACCTCGGTGCGCCGCGCAAGCGGATCGGCCTTCTGCGGGAGCGTCTGGCCGTTTGCGCCGACGATCTCGTACTTGTAGCGCTCGCCGGGCTTGAGGCGCGGCATGAACAGCTCCCACACGCCCGCACCGTGACGCAGCCGCATGGGATGGCGGCGTCCGTCCCAGTTGTTGAAATCACCCACCACCGAGACCCGCCGGGCATTGGGCGCCCAGACGGAAAACGCCACGCCGTCCACGCCCTCGATATTCGCAACGCGCGCCCCGACCCGCTCGGGGAGGTCCCAGTGAGCCCCCTCCGAGAAGAGGTGCAGGTCGAGATCACCGACGATCAGGCCGAAGGAATACGGGTCCTCCATCTCCTGAACGCTGTCGTGCCAGTGGATGCGCAGTAGATATGGCTTCGCCTGCGAGACGAAGCCGACGAACATCCCGTCAGCAGCCTGCTCCAGATCGGCCAGGACAGCCCCATCCTCGCGCGCCAGAACCTCGACGCGCGAGGCGCCCGGCTGGAACGTCCGCATGACGGGGCCGTTCGGCGTCTCATGCATGCCCAGAAATGCGAACGGGTCCGTCAGGCGCCCTGCGAGCGCGTCCATGGCTGCGGCTTCAAGCCCGCCGAGTGCGGGAGATAGATCGGTCACGAACTCTCCTTCCGTTCTTCGAGGAGGCGACGCGCAACACCGGCGAAGCCCTGTAGCGGAACGTCCAGCCAAGTAGGCCGGTTCGCTGCCTCGTAAGAAATTTCATAGGCCGCCTTCTCCAGCACGAGGAGGTCGAGCAGGTCGTTCGAGACCAGCGCGTCCGGATTGACCTCGCGATAGGCGGCGGTGAACGCCTCTTCGACCCGCTCCCGGAACAAATCGCGCAAGTGATCGACCCTCGCCTCCGTGATCGGCCCGCGCGGCGTGTGGCGGTGTTTCGTCAGATTCGATGCGGCGTAGTCGAACGAACGGATCAATCCCGCCAGGTCGCGCAGCGGGCTCGCCTTGGCGCGGCGCTCCGCCAGCGGCCGCGAGGGCTCGCCCTCGAAATCGATGAAGACGACATCCGACCCGGCGACGAGGATCTGTCCGAGATGGAGATCGCCGTGAACACGCGTGCGGATCGTCCCCACCATCTCCTGCGACAGCGTCTCCACGAGAGCCAGCAGTCGATCGCGCTTCGACAGCAGATCGGCGACCCTCTCCGCATCCTCCTGATCCCCCCAATCCCCATGCTTCTCGAGAACCGCGAACGCGCTCTTCAACTGCGCCGTCACGGACTTCTGGAGCGCCTGGGCATCCTTCTTCGTCGCCGTCTCGGGCGCGAAGTCGGGGTTGTCGGTGTCCTGCGCCAGGACGTTGTGCATCTCGGCAAGCCTGCGGCCGAGGATGCCGGCGAAGGAGACGTAGGTGTCGAAGAGATCGTCGGCTTGATCGACCTCCTCTTCCGTGCGCATCGACAACTCGTCGATGGTGCGGTCGAGATAGTTCAGCGTCCAGTCCCAGCCGTCGCCCTGGTTCATGACGAAGGCCTGCGCGATGGCGATGGTCGTGGGCTCGCCCTCGCCGGTCTCGTGACGCACTTCTCCGAAGAGCTGCGCCGCGTTGCCGAAGCCCGCCTCCGTCAGGTAGCGGCACATCTCCGCCTCGGGATGCACCCCGCTGGTGAGGCGGCGCAGTACCTTGAGCACGAGCTTGCGCTCGACGATCAGCGTCGAATTGCTCTGCTCCGCGCTCAGCCAATCGATCTCGCCGTCGGGGCTGAGTTCGAGCTCGGTCAGCTGTGAGGTCGGCTCGAAGACGATCTCGCCGCCATCGATGGGGAGGCGCGTGCTCTCGAGAAGCCCCTTGATCACGGCCCGGCCGAAGCTCGGCATGGTGAAGCCGTCCGTGAGATAGCCGACGCGGCGGCCCTGCCGAACGCGCGCCATCGCGAGCTGCGGCGCGAAGGGCGGCAGGATCTCGTCGTCCCAAGCGACGCCGATGGGCAGAGTGTACTTCTCCGTGCCCGCCGAAGTCGTCACCTCGACGATCGAGACGACGACGGTCTCGCCATCGGTTTTGATCGGAACCTGTGCGGCGAGCGATGCGCTCTTGAACGCTACGTCCTTGCCCTGGAACCAGCGGCGCTGCTGGATGTATTGCGGGAGCACGTCGCGCTCGAGCGTCTCGAGCGATTTGCCGGTAATTACGTCGCCCACGCCGCTGCGCAGGACGAAGGTCACGTGCTCGGGCTCCATGCCCGCCGTCGCCGTGCTCCACTGGGGAGCCTCGACCTTCTCGCTCAACTCGAACCAGTAGAAGCCGAAGGGCGGCAGGGTCAGCAGATATGGCAGCTGGCCGATCGTCGGGAAGGACGCGCCGCCCGAGAGCTCGACGGGCACGCTCCCCGCAAACTCCGAGAGGTTGAGCTCGACCGCCTGCGCCTGACGCGAGACGTTGGCGATGCACAGGATGCGCTCGCCGTCGAATTCGCGGATATAGGCGAGAATCTTGCGGTTGGCCGGGCGCAGGAAGCGGATCGTGCCGCGACCGAAGGCCTGGTACTGCTTGCGAACCGCAAGCATGCGACGCACGGCGTTCAGCAGCGAATTCGGATCGCGCAGCTGAGACTCCACGTTGACGCGATCATAGCCGTAGAGCGGATCCATCAGCACCGGCAGCGTGAGGCGCGCCGGGTCCGCGCGCGAGAAGCCGCCGTTGCGGTCGGTGGACCATTGCATGGGCGTGCGCACGCCGTCGCGGTCGCCGAGATAGATGTTGTCGCCCATCCCGATCTCGTCGCCGTAATAGATCACGGGCGTGCCGGGCATCGTGAACAGCATGGCGTTCATCAGCTCGATGCGCCGGCGGTCGCGCTCCATCAGCGGCGCGAGGCGGCGGCGGATGCCGAGATTGATGCGCGCGCGCTTGTCGGCGGCATAGGTGTTCCAGAGGTAATCCCGCTCCTTGTCGGTCACCATTTCGAGCGTCAGCTCGTCATGGTTGCGCAGGAAGATCGCCCATTGGCAATTCTCGGGGATCTCGGGCGTCTGGCGCATGATGTCGGTGATCGGGAAGCGGTCTTCCTGCGCGATCGCCATGTACATGCGCGGCATCAGCGGGAAGTGGAACGCCATGTGGCATTCGTCGCCGTCGCCGAAATAATCCTGCGTATCCTCGGGCCACTGGTTGGCCTCCGCGAGCAGCAGGCGGTCGGGATAGAGCCGATCGACCTCGGCGCGGATCTGCTTGAGGATGTCGTGGGTCTCGGGCAGGTTCTCGTTGTTCGTGCCCTCGCGCTCGACGAGATAGGGCACCGCGTCGAGGCGCAGCCCATCGACCCCCATGTCGAGCCAGAAGCGCATGACCGAGAGCACTTCCTTGAGCACCCGCGGGTTGTCGAAGTTGAGATCGGGCTGGTGGCTGTAGAAGCGGTGCCAGTAATAGGCCTGCGCCTCCTCGTCCCACGACCAGTTGGATTTCTCGGTGTCGAGGAAGATGATGCGGGTGCCTGAATAGGCCTTGTCGGTGTCCGACCAGACGTAAAAATTCCGCGCCGCCGAGCCGGGCTTTGCCTTGCGCGCCTTCTGGAACCAGGGATGCTGGTCGGAGGTGTGGTTGATCACGAGTTCGGTGATGACGCGGATATTGCGCGCATGCGCCTCGTCCACGAAGCGCTTGAAATCGCTCATGCGCCCGTATTCCGGGTGCACGCCCCGGTAATCGCCGATGTCGTAGCCGTCATCCCGTCGCGGCGATGGATAGAAGGGCAGCAGCCAGATCGCCGTCACACCCAGTTCCGCGATATAGTCGAGCTTCTGCATCAGCCCGGCGAAGTCCCCGATGCCGTCGTCATTGGCATCGAAAAAGGACTTGATGTGGAGCTGATAGATGACCGCGTCCTTGTACCATTGCGGCTCGATCTTGATTGTCTCGGTCTTCTTGCGCGGCACGTCAGCTTCTCCTGTGGGGTCGAATACGCCAGATGGCGAAGGGGTATTGGGCCGGATCGAGGCGGACATGCTGGCCCTTGCCATGCCAGGTGAAGGCGCGCTCGGCGATCAGGTCGTCGACATCGACGGCGCCGTGATCGGGCAGACCGAACTCCCAGAGCGGGACCTCGATATCGGCTTCCTCGACAGCGTGCGGGTTGAGGTTGACGGCGACGAGGATCATCTCGTCACCCTCCCGCGACGGCTTGCCGTAATAGATGATGTTGTCGTTGAAGGCGTTGTAGAACTTGACGTTCGTGTGCGTGTGCAAGGCTGGGTTCGCCTTCCGGATCCGGTTCAGGCGCGCGATGTCGGGAACGATGTTGCCCGGTGCGTTCCAGTCGCGAACCCTGATCTCGTACTTCTCCGAATCCTTGTACTCCTCCTTGCCGGGCACCGGTTCGGATTCGAGCAGCTCATAACCCGAATAGACGCCCCAAAGCCCCGAGAGCGTCGCCGCAAGACAGGCGCGCACGAGGAAGCCCGCGCGGCCCGAACGCTGGAGATAATGCGGGTTGATGTCGGGCGTGTTGACGAAGAAGTGCGGGCGGTAGAAGTCCTTGGGTGCTTCACCCGCGAGCTCTTCCAGATATTCCTGCAGCTCGGCCTTGCTGTCGCGCCAGGTGAAGTAGGTGTAGCTCTGCGAGAAGCCGACCTTGGCCAGGTGATACATCATCTTCGGCCGCGTGAAGGCTTCCGAGAGGAAGATCACGTCCGGATGCTGGCCGCGAACCTCCCCGATCATCCACTCCCAGAAGGGGAGCGGCTTGGTGTGCGGATTGTCCACGCGGAAGGTCTTCACGCCCTCCTTCACCCAGAAGAGGATGACGTCGCGCAGCGCGATCCACAGGCCGGGAACGGCGTCCTCGGCGTAGAAATCGACGTTGACGATGTCCTCGTACTTCTTGGGCGGATTCTCGGCGTATTTGATCGTGCCGTCGGGGCGGTAATCGAACCAGCCGGGATGCTCCTTCAGCCAAGGATGGTCGGGCGAGCACTGGATGGCGAAATCGAGCGCCAGTTCCAGCCCGTGATCCATGGCGGCCGCCCGCAACGTCCGGAAATCCTCGATCGTGCCGAGTTCAGGATGCAGCGCGTCGTGCCCGCCATCGGTCGATCCGATGGCATAGGGCGAACCCACATCCTCCGGGCCGGGGGTGAGCGTGTTGTTGCGACCCTTGCGGTTCTTCTTGCCGATGGGGTGGATGGGCGTGAAATACAGGACGTCGAAGCCCATGTCGCGCACGCGCGGCAGCTCCTTGATGACGTCCAGCAGCGTACCGTGGCGGTTCGGATCGTCCGTCACTGATCGCGGGAAAAGCTCGTACCAGCTGGCAAACAGCGCCTGCTGACGCTCGGCATCCACCGACTGAACGATGCTCTTCGCCGAGAACGGGCGAGAATCGGCCTCGTCCATCAGCGCGCGGGTCTCGGGCCCGAGAAGCACTTCGACCATGGCGTCGCCTTCCGCCTTGTCGAACGCGCTCAGCACTGCGGCGAGCTTGCGCTTCAGATCCCCGCCAACGCGCTTCTGCGCCTCCTCGATCATGGTCCGGCCTTCGATCAGATCGAGCGCCGTATCGACCTTCGCGTCGTCCTTCTTGCGCAGATCGCGGGCGAAGCTGCCATAGCGATCGAACCAGGCCTCGATGACGAATTCGTGCCGGCCCAGCCGCTCCAGGTGCAGCGTCCCGCGGAAGCGGTCGTTGCCGAGCGGGGCCATGCGCATGCGCTTCCAGGTCTCCTCGTCGCGGGCCCGCCATTGCAGCTCGACGCCGAGCACCTCGTGCCCGTCCATGAGTGCATCCGCCTCGACGACCAGCGCATCGCCCACGATCGCCTTTACCGGATAGCGCCCCTCATCCACCGAGGGCGCGACCCCATCGACGATGATGCGGGGCGATGCACCAGCGGCCTTGGGGGCACGCTTGCCGGTCGATCGCGGCAACTTCACGGGCTTTGCCCTGTCGGCGCGCGCGATCAATGCCTCGCCCGGTGCGAGCGTGATCACGTCCTGCTCGATGCGGGTGCCCTCCCCGCCCACGAACTCGGTGAACGCGCCGAACTCGCCGCCCATCTGCGGACGCAACTTCGCGGAACTGACGTCGCGGGGTTCGATGAGATCGGGATTGACCAGCAACAGCAGCGCCTCGTCGCTGATGCGCGGATCGGCGGGCGTGCGCAGGATGCCGGTCACCTTCGCGGAGGGCCCCGTCAGCGGACGCAGGCGGCCGGGGCGGCGCAGCGACTTGCTCTCCACCAGCATCGCGTTCACGCGCCGCACGACATCGCCGAATGCGAACGGCGCTTCCGACACCGCCCGATCGTAATCCTCGGGAGCGCTCTGCGAAGCGTCGAGGGGACGGCGCGAGATGTGCTCGAAGCCGACAGGCACCAGCATGCCGCAGCCGAGCGCGGCGGCAGCGGAGAGCGCACGGGTATAGGCCTCGCGCAAACCACGCGAATCACGCACCCGCTCGGCGAGACGCGTCGAAAACGGCGCTTCGGGCATCGCCATCACGGGCGCAATCGCGGAAAGCGCCTCGTATTCCTCGACGAGCCAGCTGGACTGAAAATCCCACCAGGGCAGCGAGGAGAGGATATAGGAGAAGCCGCAGCCTTCGAGAGCCAGCGCGTCACTGCGCGGCAACCCGGTGGTGTCGGCGATGAAGAGACACTCGGGAGCGCTTTTTCGCGCCTGCGCAATCAGTTCGCGCCACAGCCCCGCACTCGCCTGCGTCGGGCGCACAGCGCGGAAACCAGCGACGCCGCCGGCGAGATATCCAGCCAGCCGAGGGGCCCAGAAGTCCTGCAGAAGCTTTGTTGATTTCGGATCAAGGCGCGACCACGCGCTGCCCTGCGCGCTGCCGGGCATGCGTGGGTCCACCGGCCCCCCGGCCACTTCCCGGCGAACCGTGAAGCTGTCGGGCGATTCCTCGACGAAGGGATGCTCCAGCGCGAATTGCTGAGGCGCGAGATCGAGAAGCAGCGCCATGCCGCGAGCCTTCGTAGCCCTGGCGACATCCGCGATCAGTTCGGAGGCCGTGAGTTCGGTCTCCAGCCCTGCGTGCGCTGCATCATGATCCACGGGAAAGAAGACGTCTCCGAGCCGCCCCGATTGGTAGGGCGGCGAGAGCAGCACATGGGTGAAACCGAGATCCGCGGCGTGATCCAATATTTCGGGCAGGCGCCCTGCGGGACCGATGACGCGGTGGTGGAGATAATAGATACGCGGATGCCCCTGGCTGTTGCGTTCGGCCATGTTTCCTCGTGATGTTCGTGCCGACGACATGTCGGACCCCCGGAATTCCACCTTGGAATCAGAGTGCGCCCGTTCGCGAATGCGTCCGGCCGTATGGCGGGAGGTGCCCCCAATCCCAAGCTGAAACAACGCGGGAGCAGCGGATTTGTTCCGCCTCGTTCCCGGAAGCTTGGCTCTTTTGTCCGCACCGCGCAAGGCCGTGCGCCGGACAATGCGCGCTCAATTATAAGGCAGTCGCGAGGCTGGTTTCAGCTTGTCGCCAGGCGACGGCGCGCAAACTCCGCGGCGATCGCGTCGGGCGAGACATCCCGCTCGGAGGCCTCGCGCAGGATCTCGTCGATATTCGCGAGCATGCCCGCGAAGCGCTCCTCGACCCAGTTCGGATCGCTGATGCCGGCGATCTCCCGCGCCACGTTGATGATCCCGCCGGCGTTGAGCGCGTAATCGGGAACGTAGAGGATGCCGCGCTCGTGCAGCGCCTGCGCGATACCCGGGCCAGCGAGCTGGTTGTTGGCAGCGCCCGCCACGACGGCCACGCGAAGGGCGGGAATAATGGTCTCGTTCAGGATGCCTCCCAGCGCACACGGCGCGAAGACGTCGGCGTCCACCTGCATGATCTCGTTCGCCGCCACTGCGCTCGCACCGTAGGCCTCCACGACCTCGCGCATCCGCGTCGTGTCGATATCGGAGACGACGAGCACGGCACCGGCCTCGTGCAGCAGCGCGCAGAGATGGCGGCCGACATGCCCCAGCCCCTGCACCGCGACGCGCACGCCGCCAAGCGTCTCGCGCTGCAGGCGCATGGCGACGGCGAGCCTCAGCCCCTCGAAGACACCCCGCGCCGTTACCGGCGACGGGTCGCCGCTCGCATGCGCACCCCGGCTCAGCCCCGCCACATGGCGGGTCGTCTCGCGCACGATCTCCATGTCGGCGACATCGATGCCGACATCCTCCGCCGTGATGTAGCTCCCGCCGAGATCATTGATCGCCCGACCAAAGGAGCGCATCAGCTCGGTCGTCTTCTGAGTTTTGGGATCCGCGATGATGACAGCCTTGCCGCCGCCGAGATCGAGCCCCGCCACGGCATTCTTGTAGGTCATCCCCCGCGACAGGCGCAGCACGTCCGCCAGCGCTTCGTCATCCGATGCGTATGGCCACATCCGGCAGCCGCCGGCGGCGGGGCCGAGCCTGGTGGAGTGCACGGCAATGATGGCGCGAAGCCCCGACGCCGCGTCGTGAGCGAAGACGATGCGCTCATGACCGTCGAAATCGCGATGAGAAAATACGGTCATGCTTGCGTTCCCCCCCATCTCTGCCCGACCGGAAACTTCGCACGGCAGAACACCCCTGCCCTATCAGATGCCGGATTGCGTTTACACCGAATAAAAATCCCGGATCACCAAAAAGATCCGTCGCGGCATCTGCGCGAAGTCGGTTGCGAACTTCGCATCGTTCGTTTAAACGAACGATGCATCAGTTATCCCCTCCGGAGCCTGTTTTTCCATGGCACATGACAGCCCATTCAGCCCAGACCTCGGCAATGAATCCGACAGCCCGCTCCACCCCGAGACGCTGGCGGTTCATGCGGGCACCAACCGCTCCCCGTTCGGCGAAACGTCCGAAGCGGTGTTCCTGACGCAGGGCTTCGTCTACAAGGATATGGAGAGCGCAGAGGCGCGGTTCAAAGGGACGGACGAGGGCGGCTATATCTATTCGCGCTTCGGCAATCCCACCGTCACCATGTTCGAGGACCGCATGGCCGCTCTCGAAGGGGCCGAAGCCGCGCGTGCCACGGCGACAGGCATGGCCGCGGTCGCAGGCGTGCTGCTGGGCTATCTCAAGGCTGGCGACCACGTGATCTCGTCGCGCGTCCTGTTCGGCTCCTGCAACTACATCCTGGCCGAGCTGCTGCCGAAGTTCGGCATCGAGACCACCTTCATCGACGGCACGGATCCGCAGAATTGGCGCAATGCCCTTCGCCCCAACACGCGCCTCTTCTTCCTGGAGAGCCCCGCCAATCCGACGACCGAGCTTATCGACATCCCCGCTACGGCAGGGATCGCCCGCGAGGCGGGGGCGCTGCTCGTCGTCGACAACGCGCTCGGCACCCCCCTCATCCAGAATCCGCTGCGGCTGGGCGCGGATGTAGTCACCTACTCCGCGACCAAGCACATCGACGGCCAGGGGCGCTGTCTCGGCGGGTTGATCATCGGATCGGCGGAATTCATCGAGACCCACATCAAGAACTACCTGCGCCATACCGGCCCTGCCCTCTCGCCCTTCAACGCCTGGGTGCTCTTGAAGGGCCTCGAGACGCTGCCGCTGCGCATCGAGAAGCAGGCACGCAACGCCATGGCGCTCGCGACCGCGCTCAGCGGAACCCCCGGCATCGCCCGCGTGAGATATCCGGGCCTCCCCGACAACCCGCAGGCCGAGATCGCCCGCCGGCAGATGAAGACCGGCGGCACGGTGCTGGCGCTCGAGCTGGATGGCGGCAAGGAGGCCGCATTCCGGTTCGGCAAGGCGCTGCAGATCGTCAAGATCTCCAACAATTTCGGCGACGCCAAGAGCCTCGTCACCCATCCGGCGACGACGACGCATGAGCGCTTCAAGCCGGAGGAACGCGCCATCCTCGGCATCGGCGACGGCATGCTGCGCCTCTCCGCCGGGCTGGAGCACGAGGCTGATCTCGTGGGCGACGTGCTGAACGCAGTGCGGGCTGCCGTCCAATAATCTCAGCGACCGAGATCCTCGGGCGGATGCGGATAAAGATCCGCGCGGGTCAAGGGCAAGCCCGACGGGCCCTTGACGCGCTTTGAGACGAGGGTCTGGTTGATGTAGGCCCCGCCCCTCGCAAACGCCATCGAGCAGCCCGCCAGATACAGCAGCCACATCCGCACCTTCTCCGGCCCGACGAGCGCCAACGCCTCTTCCCGGCGCGCGAGGAGGCGCTCCCACCAGAGGCGGGTGGTGCGCTGGTAATGCTCGCGCCAGCCCTCGACATCGTGGATCTCGAAGCCTGCGCGCTCCAGATTGGCGATCGACATGCCGAGATGATCGAGCTCGCCGCCGGGGAAGATGTAGCGCACCAGCGCCTGGTATTCCGAACTCTTGCGCGCAAACCGCCGGTCGCTCTTCTTGGCGCGCCGGGCGATGGTATGGTGCAGGTAGAGCCCCTGCGGTCGCAGGAGGCGGCTGACCGTCGCGAAATATGTCGGGTGATTCCTGATCCCGACATGCTCGAACATCCCGATCGACGAAATCTTGTCGAACTGCCCCTCCATCTGGGCGAAGTCCTTGAAATGGAAGGTGACCCGCCCCTCCAGCCCCAACCGCTTCACCTTCTCCTGCGCATAGGCGAGCTGCTCTGCTGCGAGCGTAACCCCATGCGCCTCGACACCGTAATGCTGCGCGGCATGACAGACGAGCGCGCCCCAGCCGCAGCCGATATCGAGCATGCGATCACCGGGCTTCAGGCGCAGCTTGCGGCAGATCATGTCGAGCTTGTCGCGCTGGGCGCGGGCGATATCGCCGTGGTTCTCGATAAAGTAGGCGCAGGTATAGACCATCTCCGGATCGAGGAAGAGCTGGTAGAATTCGTTCGAGACGTCGTAGTGATAGGCTACATTTGCGCGGTTGGTGTCGGGCCGCCCGTCGCGGGCGATCTCGTCGCCGCGCACCGGATCGAGCACGCTGCGCGGCCCGCGCGGGACGAAGAAGAACCTGCGCGCAACGTCGAAAGCCTTGCGCTTCGATATCCCCCGCGCCAGCCGCCCGATCTTGCCCTGAGGACGCGCCTCCGCCAGATCGAAGAAGGTGCCGTTCACGAGATCGAGCCTGCCATCGACATGCAGCTTGATCAGGGTGTCGAGCCTCGGGCGGCGCACGAGCGAGGCGACCACTCCCTCATCCGCGAGCGTCAGGGCGAGGGCGTCCTGCGGCCAGTCCTGCGGAACCCGCGAGCCGTCCCAAAGCACGAAGCCGATGCGCAAGCCGAGCTTCTCGTGCGCATCGAGGAGAAACGCGCGCAGCGCGTCCAGCCGAATGCCTGCAGCTTGTTCGAGCGACGCCATGATTCCCCCTGCTTCGCACCCTTGCGACGCCGGCTTGTGGAGCGGGCCGGCGATTGCGCTGGGGCTTCATGACGCAGATTTTCGCGGATGACCAGCCTTCACGCCGCGCCTTCCCCGTGACCGCTACTGGAAGGCGCAGCGATAACCGTCCTCGGTCTCGACGCAGCGATATTGGCCCGCAGCCGAACCCGAGGGAGCGAGCCCCGCAGGAGAATCTGCAGGAGGCTGCTGATCATTCCCAGGTTGCTGTCCAGGTTGCTGCTGACCAGGCTGCTGCTCGATGCCCTGCATCGTCGGCTGCGTGCCGATCGTCTCCTGAAGACGCCCCTCGATGGCGTCCATCTCTTCACTGCGCGAGCCGATTTCGCGGGTCAGGGCGTCGAGCTGCTGCTCCAGAGCCGACGAGCGCTCGCGGGCCTGCTGCAGTTCCGACAGCACGCGCTCGCGGTTCTCGTTGACCTGCGCCAGCATCGCCTCGAACTCGACGCGCTGCTGTTCCAGCTGCTCCATCCGCTCGCGGGCGATCTGCAGGCTCTCCTGCGCTTGCGCCTCGGCGCTACGCGCTTCCTGAATGCGCTGTTCGGCCTGTGCGATCTCTTCCGTGCGCGCTGCCGCCGTCTGAGTCAGACCACTTAGTTCCTCGCGAAGCTGAGCCTCTTCCTGCCGCAGGCCCACCAGGCGCTCGCCGACTTCGGCGAGATCGTTCGATCGCTCGACCAGCGTCTCCTCCAGGGCGGTCGCTTCGGCCGCGAGAGCCTCGCGGCGCTGCTCGAGCTCCGACGTCTCGGTGCGCGCGGCCTCGAGCTCCTCGACGTTCGCCGCGGCCTGCTGTTCCAGGTTCGCCAGTTCCTGCCGCGAGGCTTCGAGTTCCTGCTCAGTAGCAGCCCGCTGCTGCTGCAGCTGCTCGCGCTGCTGTTCGAGCTCCTGGCTCTCGGAGGTCAGGCCGGCGATGCGCGTGTCCAGGGCATCCACCGTTCCCGCGCGCTCCTGCAGCTGCTGTAGCTCGGCGCTCGTGGCGGTGAGCTCCTGCTCGGTCTGCGCGATCCGCTCCTCGTAAGCGCTCTCGGTTCTCGCATTGGCGGCGAGCGCCCAGATCGCGATGATCCAACCGAGTACGGCGACCGCCGCGAGGGCGATGGGGACCGGGCGTTTCATTTCCTGCTTGAAGTCGATCGGCATTGATGGAGGCTCCCGCGCGTGGTTTGTTTGGCGGGAGGACAACCCTTCTTCCTCGCCTCGCGTTCCCCTTCTACGGCGAAGTTTCGCAGCGGAACCGCGAGGCTCAGGCGGCTCGCAGATGCTCGAGGAAGGCGCTCATTTCACCGCGCAGACGGTCTGCCTGCTCGGTGAGCTCGCCCGAGGCGGTGCGCAGTTCGCCCGCCTTCTCGTTGGTTTCGCCCGCGGCGCTGGTCACCTCGGCCACGCTGGCGGAGATGGTCTGCGCGCCGGCCGCCGCAGTGCCCACACTGCGCGCGATCTCCGATGTAGCCGCACGCTGCTGCTCCACGGCCGCCGCGACCGTCGTCGAAATGCCCGAGATCTCGCGGATCGTGCGGCTGATACCGTCGATCGCCGCGACGACATTCACCGACGCACCCTGCACGGCGCTGATCTGGGCTCTGATGTCGTCGGTCGCCTTCGCCGTCTGCGCGGCCAGCGTCTTCACCTCCTGGGCGACCACGGCGAAACCCTTGCCGGCCTCGCCGGCGCGAGCCGCCTCGATGGTCGCGTTCAACGCAAGCAGGTTGGTCTGCGCGGCAATGTCGTTGATGAGGCTGACGACCTCGCCGATGCGAGCCGTCGCCTGCCCGAGCGCCTCGACCGTGCCGGAAACGGTGCCGGCCTCCTCGACGGCGCTTCCCGCGATCTGCGAGGCCTGCGAAACCTGTTCCCCGATTTCGCTGATCGAGGCGCTGAGTTCCTCCGTGGCCGAGGCGACCGCGTTGACGTCGGCACCCGCCCGCTCGGAAGCCTCGCCGGCCTCGCGTCCCCGTTCGGCGGTGCGGCCGGAGAGCGCTACCATCCCGAGCGCGTTGCTCTCGATCTGCGTGGCGGCCCCGCCCACTGCATGCACGATCGCCGCGACGGAGCTTTCGAGCGAATCGGCCAGACGGAGCATGGATTCGCGTCGGCCTTCCTCGGCACGGGCCTGCATTTCCTTCTCCGCCTCGCGACGCGCCTCGTCCTCGCGCATGGCCGCCTGGGCCATCGCTTCGGCTGAAGCGGCCTCCTTGCGGGCGATGCGGCGGATCAGCCGGAAGACCAGCGCGATCATGCCGGCGCCGATCAGCGCGATCGCGCCGATCAGGAGCGTGAAGGAAAGGCTGCGCACTTCCGCCATGGTCTGAGCCGTGCCGCTGACGTCCCAGGTGGTGCGGGCGGAGAAGAGCGCGCTGCCGTCCGGGGCGAGAATGTCGATGCTGGTGCTGTCGGTGACGGCCTGTTCCGGCAGGCTGAAGCTCTGCGGCCGCGCAAGCACGGCTCCGGTTTCCCCGTTCTCGAAAGTGATGGCCATGCCCATGCGCTGGTCGGCCTCGGCGAGGGGATGCAGCGGATCGGCGTGGACGACGAGGTAGCCCGTCAGGCGCAGGCCCCCCACCGGCGCGACGATGCTCACGCGCGGCACGCCCTCATGCGACCAGACATGCGTGAGACGAGCCAGGCGCGCAGTGCCTTCACGTCCCGCCATTCGCTCCAGAAGCGCTTCCGGGATGGCGGTCTCGCCGATGGCGTCGTAACGGCCGAGCGAGCGTATGTCGGCATCAAGGGCTTCGAGCGCCTTGACGCGCACCAAGCCGGATGTGACGGCGTCGCGGCGGAGCATCTGCGGCAGGAGCGCATTCACGGCAGCCGCGTCCCGAGCCCCTACCGCCTCGCGCAAGGCGGGCTCCTGGGAGACTTCCGCCGCCAGCGCGCCGACGGTCTCGGCATGGCCGGTCCAGACCGCATCATCGACATAGCGGTTGAAGAGCGCCCCGATCTGTTCCGCATTGGCTTGGCTGACGGCGGCCTCGTAGCGATCGGTGACGTACTGCATCACGGCGAGCGCGGCAAAGCCGTTCAGGACCGCGCCGACGACGAGAATGGTGAGGAGCCGTCCGTGGTCCGAAAGCATTCGAACAAAGACGTCGTTTTGAGACAGCCGAGGCAGCTTCATGCGAATGGCTCCTGAAAAACCCGAGATAGGTTTCGGCCCGCCGGCGCGGCACGCGGCGGGCCGTAGTCACGTCGATACGATCAGCGCGTCACGAGCGGCAGGCCGAGGCTGCGCCATTCCGTCATGCCCAGCGCGTAGTAGTTGACGTTGGAATAGCCGTAACCGATGGCCATCTCGGCGGCTTTCGCCGCGCGGCCGCAGCTGAGCCCGTTGCAGTAGAACAGCACAGGCGCGCTCTTATCGGCAACGTGAGCCGCAATATCGGCCTCGCCGGTTATGTCGGTATCGATCAGGCGGACGGCGCCCTCGATATGTCCGGCATCGTAATCGGCCACGGAGCGGTTATCCAGGATCGTCAGGTTCGGCGCAGTCTCGATGAGCGCGATCACGCCCTCGGCATCGACCGTGGTCGCACCGTCGATCTGCATGGGTGCGTCACTCGCATGAGCCGAGAAAGCCAGCCCGGCGGCGAAAACAACGCTCAAGGTCGATTTGACGAAATGATACATGGGATGACTCCTGTTCACGGAAACTCAACTCTCTGCGGCTGAACCGGGACCGCAGGCGAAATTACGTACAAGCCGCCGACTAGACAGCCGTTGACATGGTCAGTGGAGACGAAACTTCTTAAGAATGCGCTTAATTACTACCTTTCTGTCGAGTTAAAAATCGCGAACGAGAATTTCTATTAAAAATGATAGGAAAATCGCCGGTCTAATCGCTGACGCAGACTGGCTTACGCTGTTTTCTTGATGAATATGCTGCTTTTGCAAGAAATTCAGTTTGCAATTGCGCCGCGCAAGCTCTCGCAGGCCGGCGTGGGCGCTTTTCCATCGGGCAGAATCCATTCTGCTTGTGGGGCAAACGAATGACGGCGTTGGCCGTCGCGTGAGGCGTGCGCGGCTTTCAGTGGCTGCGATACAGGTAGCGGGGAGAGGATCTGCGATTTTAAGTTGTGTCTAAAGCCGCGTTCGACCCTTGATTTGTCACAGGCGGTTTCCCACAGCGACGTGTAACTGTCAATAATGTAATCTAAGGTTGAATAAAATTTAGTTTATCGAATTGCCGACCTGCGGTGTCCGGCGGATTCATTGTGGGTAATCGCATCGCGTTCGCCTTGCGGAAGCACACCAACCCCCCAAGGGGAGATGCATCCATCCCTACGGAAGCACCCGACCGACGCCGGGCATGAAACACAAGGACGCGTCGAGTGCGGCTTCGTTCTTGAGCCCCACCTCCGTCGGCACGGGTCGTCGAGGGGCGGTCCTAACTCGCCTGAAGGCCTGTCGGCTTGATCTCGGTCATTCCCCTTGGAGCGCAAATCGTGCACATGGTGGTTGAGCCGGGTTCTGCAGCGCTCGAGGGCGCACGACCAGCAGACGCCTGAGCGAGCGCGGCTTCGGGCGATGGAACGGCCTTCGCGCGCTGCGAGTTTCGCAGCATTCGCATCGTGAGCGACTGCACATACGGGGCTCACTTCACTGGCGAGGAGGACGACCGATGGCCGACGACACGAGCGCCTGGGTGCTGACCTACGAGGGCTTCGACCCGCAGAAGGAGGGCTTGCGCGAGGCCTTGTGCACGCTCGGGAACGGCTACTTCGCCACGCGCGGTGCCGCTCCCGACGTCCGCGACGACGGGGTACATTATCCCGGCACCTACCTCGCCGGCGGCTATAATCGTCTGGAGAGCGAGGTTTCCGGGCGTACGATCCGCAACGAAGACCTCGTCAATATGCCGAACTGGCTGCCGCTCACCTTCCGCATCGAAGGCGGGCCGTGGTTCCGGCTCGACCAGGTGGAGATCCTCCACTACCGGCAGGAACTCGACCTGCGTCACGGGCAATTGCGTCGCGACATCCGTTTCCGGGACGGCGAAGGCCGGGTCACGCGCTGGGAAGAGCGCCGCATCGTCGGCATGGCGAACCCGCATCTCGCCGGGCTCGACGTCTCGCTCACGGCAGAGAATTGGTCGGGCGTCGCGACGTTCCGTTCGGAGATCGACGGCAGCGTCATCAACAACGGCGTCGCGCGCTATCGCCAGCTCGCGAGCCGCCACCTCGATATCCTGGATCTCGGCCATTTGGGCGACGACAGCATGTTCCTGCATTGTCGGACGAACCAGTCCCTCATCCAGGTGGCGATGGCGGCGCGCACGCGGCTTCTCGGCCGCGACGGCGTGATCGATGCGCGATACAAGAACGGCAAATCTGAAAGCCGCGTCTGGCAGGATATCTCCTGCACGGTGGATCAGGGCGACCGCATCACCGCCGAGAAGATCCTCGCGCTGCACGATTCGCGCGACTGGGCGATAGCCGAGGCGGGGCTTGAGGCCAGGCGGACCCTTGCGACCGTTGACGATTTCGAGAGCCTGCGGCAAGCGCACGAGATCGCCTGGCGTCATCTGTGGGAGGATTGCGACATCGCGCTGACGGACGGAGTGGCGGCGGCGACCGAGCTGAAGCTGCGCCTGCACATCTTCCACATCCTGCAGACTGCCTCGCCGCATTCCATCGATCTCGACGCCGGGATTCCCGCGCGCGGCTGGCATGGGGAAGCCTATCGCGGGCACATCTTCTGGGACGAACTCTTCGTCTTCCCCTTCCTCAGCCTGCGCCTGCCGACGCTGACGCGGGCGCTGCTGCGCTACCGCTACCGGCGCATGGAAGAGGCGCGGCGGGCGGCGAAGGCGGAGGGCTATGAGGGCGCGATGTTCCCCTGGCAGAGCGGCAGCAACGGCGAGGAGGAGACGCAACACCTGCATCTCAACCCGCAATCGGGGCGCTGGCTTCCCGACGACACGCATCGCCAGCGCCACATCAACGCGGCCATCGCCTTCAACATCTGGCAATACCACCAGGCCACCGACGACCACGAATTTCTCTACACCTTCGGCGCCGAGATGTTCCTAGAAATCGCCCGCTTCTGGGTCAGCATGGCGACGTACAACTCCGACATCGACCGTTACGAGATCAAGGGCGTCATGGGTCCCGACGAATACCACACCGCCTATCCCGACGCCGATCCGGAGCATGGCGGGCTCGACAACAACGCCTACACCAACGTCATGGTCTCCTGGATCCTCACGCGGGTCGAGGACATCATCGCCGAGCTTCCCCAATCGCAGGCGCGACGTATCTGCGAGCGGATCGGGCTGCATCGCGACGACCTGGACAAATGGTACGAGATCAGCCGCAAGCTGCGTGTCCCCTTCCACGCCGACGGCGTCATCAGCCAGTTCGAGGGCTACGAGCAGCTCCAGGAATTCGACTGGGAGGGCTACGCGAAGAAGTACGACGACATCCACCGCCTCGACCGTATCCTGGAGGCCGAGGGCGACGACGTGAACCGCTACAAGGCCTCGAAGCAGGCCGACGTGCTGATGCTGTTCTATCTGTTCTCGGCAGACGAGCTCTACCTTATCTTCGAGCGCCTCGGATACCGCTTCCCGCCATCCACCATCCGCAAGACGATCGACTACTACCTCGCCCGCACCTCGCACGGCTCCACGCTCAGCGGCGTGGCGCATTCCTGGGTGCTGGCGCGCGCCGACCGACCTCGTTCCTGGCGGCTCTTCCAGTGGGCGCTCGACAGCGATTTCTCGGACCTGCAGGGCGGAACGACTCCGGAGGGCATCCATGTCGGCGCGATGGCCGGAACGATCGATCTGGTGCAGCGTTGCTATGTCGGCATCGAGATGCGCGGCAACGCGCTCCACTTCGACCCGGCGCTGCCGGAGGATCTGCACCGGATCAAGGTGCGCCTGCGCTACCGGCGGCAGGTCCTGGAGGTCGATGTCGACCACGACAAGCTCCGCATCGCCAGCCGCTCCTTCAGCTCCAACGCCATCCGGATCGCCTATCGCGGCCACTACCGCGACCTCGCGCCGGGCGAGACCTGCGACTTCCGCCTGATCAAGCCGGAAGAGCGGGATCGCGACGAGAACTGCGCTGACGGGAACTGCGCGGACGAGCATCCGGATGCTCCGCAGCCTTCATCCCCTGCGAGCTAAGCGACAAAATACCCCTGGAAGACGCCGACGCATGGGAGGCAGACTGAGCATGGCCGAGGTTTCCAAGAACGACGCGAAAGATCGCGCCTGGCACGCACTCGCGCCCGACCAGGCGCTGCGGGAACTCGGGGTCGATCCGGAAAAGGGGTTGAGCGAGGACGAAGTCAGGCAGCGCCGCGAGAAGCACGGCGAGAACCGCCTGACGCCCGGCTCGCAGCGATCGACCTTCCAGCGGCTCATCAGCCAGTTCAACAACCTCTTCATCTATCTCCTCCTCGTCGCCGCCGTAATCACGGCGGCGCTCGGCGAATGGCTCGACAGCGGCGTCATTTTCGCCGTCGTCCTGCTCATCGCGATCATCGGCTTCATCCAGGAGGGCAAGGCCGAGCGCGCGCTGGAGGGCGTGCGCAGCATCCTTTCTCAGAAGGCGTGGGCGCGGCGCAACGGCAAGCGCCACGAAATCCCCTCCGAGGAACTCGTCCCCGGCGACATCGTGATCCTCGACGCTGGCGACCGGGTGCCCGCCGACGTCCGCCTGCTCAAAACGCGCAACCTCCAGGCCCAGGAAGCGGCGCTGACGGGTGAATCGACCGCGGTGGAGAAGTCGAAGGAGGCGGTCGAAAAGGACGCCGATCTCGGCGACCGGAAGAGCATGGCCTATTCGGGCACGGTCGTCGCCGCGGGCCAGGGGACGGGCGTCGTGATCGCGATCGGCGACGACACCGAGATCGGTCGCATCAGCGGCATGCTGTCGGATGTCGAGAAGCTGAAGACGCCGCTGATGCAGCGCCTCGACGCCTTCACCAAGACCTTGAGCGTGATCATCGTCGGCCTCGCTCTCCTGACGTTCGGGATCGGGACCTTCGTCTGGGGGCGCGAATGGACCGAGATGTTCTTCGCCGCCGTTTCGATCGCGGTGGCCGCCATCCCCGAGGGGCTGCCTGCGGTGATGACGGTGACGCTGGCGATCGGAGTCGAGCGCATGGCGGGTCGCAACGCCATCATCCGCCGCCTTCCCGCGGTCGAGACGCTTGGCGCAGTCACCACAATCTGCGCCGACAAGACGGGGACGCTCACCCGCAACGAAATGACGGCGAAGACCGTGCGAACCGCCGACCACAATATCGAGACCGAGGGCGTCGGCTACGAGCCGCGAGGCGGCTTCATGCTCGACGGCGAGGGGATCGAGATCGAGGATTACGAAACAGTGCTGGAGACGATCCGCGCCGGGCTTCTGTGCAACGACGCGATCGTCGAGCATGACGGCGACGGCTGGAAGCCCGAGGGCGACCCGACCGAGGCCGCGCTCATCGTGCTGGCGCGCAAGGCCGGTTTCGAGCCCGACCGCGAGAACGGCGACCGCCCCCGCCTCGACGCCGTCCCCTTCGCCTCCGAGCGCCGCTACATGGCGACCCTCAACCACGACCATGAGGGCCATCACTTCATCTACGTGAAGGGCGCGCCGGAGCGCGTGCTCGAAATGTGCACCAGCGAGATGCGCGGCGGCGAAGTGGCGGATATCGATCGCGACGTCTGGTTCGAGCGCGCCGAGGAGATCGCCTCGCGGGGGCAGCGGGTGCTGGCTGCGGCCCGCAAGGATGTGGGCGAGATGACGGAGCTGAGCGAGGAGGATGCCGAGGGCGATCTCGTCCTGCTGGGCCTCTACGGCCTCATCGATCCGCCCCGCGAGGAGGCGATCCAGTCCGTCGCCATCTGCCAGAGCGCGGGCATTCGGGTCAAGATGATCACCGGCGACCACGTCACGACAGCGAGCGCGGTGGCGCGCGAACTGGGCCTCGGAAATTCCGACAAGGCCATGAGCGGGCGAGAACTCGAGGGCATGAGCGACGACGAATTGCGCAACGTCGCCATGGATATCGACGTCTTCGCCCGCGCCAGTCCCGAGCACAAGCTGCGCCTCGTCAAGGCTCTCCAGGAGCAGGACGAGGTCGTGGCGATGACGGGCGACGGGGTCAACGACGCCCCTGCCCTCAAGCGCGCCGATGTCGGCATCTCCATGGGCCAGAAGGGAACGGAGGCGGCGCGGGAAGCATCCGAGATGGTGCTCGCCGACGACAACTTCGCCTCGATCGAGAAGGCGGTGGAGGAAGGCCGCACGGTCTACGACAACCTGCGCAAGGCGATCCTCTTCATCCTGCCGACCAACGCCGCCCAGGCCCTGATCGTGGTCGCGGCGATCCTGCTCAACATGACGCTGCCTGTAACCCCGGTGCAAATACTGTGGGTGAACATGATCACCGCCGTGACGCTCGGCATCGCCTTCGCCTGGGAGAAGGCCGAGGGCGATCTCATGAAGCGCCCGCCCCATCCAACCGACGAGCCGCTCCTGACCGGATTCGTGATCTGGCGCGTCTGCTTCGTCGGGATCCTGCTGCTGCTGGGCGCGGGCTTCCTCTTCCTGCAGGAGCAGGCCAACGACGCCACCACCGTCGCCTACGGCCGCACCATGGCCGTCAACGCACTGGTCATGGGGCAGATCTTCTATCTCCTGAACACCCGGTTCTTCTACGCCTCCGCAATCTCGGTACAAGGGCTGATCGGCAACAGGGTGGTGCTGCTGGCGATCGGCGTCTGCATCGTGCTGCAACTGATCTTCACCTATGCGCCCTTCATGAACACGCTCTTCGAGACGGCCCCCCTCGATCCGGTAGGATGGGCTTGGGCGATCGGAGTCGGCCTCGCGGTGTTCGTCCTCGTCGAGATCGAAAAGCTCATGATCCGCAAGGACCTGCACCCACTCGCGGGTTCGATTCGCGCGCAGGGGAAGGCGGAGGAGGACAGGGCGGGAGATGAGGGCAAGGACCGGAAGAAGCGGAGCGATCGATGAACACGACCGAAACCAATACCCGGCTATCCGCCGTCCTGTTCGACATGGACGGCGTTATCACCGATACGGCCACGGCACATTTCGCCGCCTGGAAGCGCCTGTTCGACGAGTATCTGCGCACCCGCGCCGGCGGCGATGCGTTCGTACCGTTCACCGAGGCAGATTATCGCAGATACGTGGACGGCAAGCCGCGCTATGACGGCGTCGAGAGCTTCCTCCGATCCCGCGACATTTCGCTGCCCCATGGCGACGAGGACGATGATCCAGGCGAGGAAACCGTCTGCGGGCTCGGCAACCGCAAGAACCGCCATTTCAACGCCTGGCTCGACGAAAACCACATCGAACCCTTCCCCGGCACGCTCGCCCTGATCGACAAGCTGAAGGCGTCGGGCGTGAAGGTCGCCGTCTTCTCGTCGAGCCGGAACGCCGAGGCCGTGCTGCGCTCCGCCAACGTGCTCGACCTGTTCGACGCAAAGGTCGATGGCCGCGACATGGCCGAACGCGGCCTGCCCGGCAAACCCGATCCGGCCATCCTCATGCAGTCGCTCGAACGCCTTGGCGCGCGGGTCGAAGGGACGGCCGTCGTCGAGGATGCGTCTTCCGGGGTGGAGGCGGGCGCGCGCGGCGGCTTCTCGCCGGTCATCGGTATCGCCCGGGAGGGGCATCGGGATGAGCTGATCGAGGCCGGCGCCGATATCGTCGTGACCGATCTCGCCGAACTCGATTTCAACCCACGAGAGGGGCTGACGGTCAAGACGCTGCAGCGGCTCCCCCTCGCCCGGGACCGCGAGGAGGAACTGCGCCAGAGGCTCGCCGGCAGGAGGCCCGTGGTATTTCTCGATTACGACGGCACGCTGACGCCCATCGTCGAGGATCCCAAGCAGGCGATCTTCTCGGACGGCATGAAGCAGGCCGTGAGGCGGCTCGCTGGCGTTCTCCCCACCGCCGTCGTCAGCGGGCGCGATCTCGACGATGTCCGGGCGCTGGTCGGGCTGGACGAACTCTTCTACGCCGGCAGTCACGGCTTCGCCATGGCGGGGCCGGGCGGCTGGCGCGAGGATGTCGAGCGCGGCAAGGAATTCCTGCCCGATCTCGACGGGGTCGAAAGCGCGCTGAAGGAGGCGCTGCGGGGAATCGCGGGCGCATTCGTCGAGCGCAAGTCGTTCTCGCTCGCGGTGCACTTCCGCCAGGTGAAGGAGGCGGATGTGGCCGGGGTCGAGGATGCCGTCCGCGAGGTCATGGCCCGCTTCAAGCGCCTGCATTGGTCGGCCGGCAAGAAGGTCTTCGACATCAAACCGAGGGCCGACTGGCACAAGGGGCGCGCGCTCATGGCACTGCTGGCGAAGCGCGGCCTGAGCGAGCCCGACGTGGTCCCGATCTATCTCGGCGACGACACCACGGACGAAGACGCCTTTCGCGCAATCAGCGGACGCGGCATCGGACTCGTCGTGCGCGATGAGAACGACCGCCCGACGGCAGCCGATTACGGGCTCCTCGATACTGCGGATGTCGAACGCTTTCTCGGCTGGCTCGCAGCGCAGGGCTCGCGAGGCGGCTCCAAAGCCTGACGAGCCGCCCCATCCGCGACATTGCCGACTTCCACGCCCGACACAGCACTGGTCTCCGTGCCCGAGGTCGACGGGCGCGCATCCGCAGGGTTTTCATCAAGGTGCGCAAGCAACGCTTCGGGTTGCATTTTGCGGGCGAATCAGGCCGCTTGCAGGAAATGCAAGACTGGGGGCGGCAATGATTCGGACAGGCATCGCGTTGAGCGAGAGCAGGAGCAAGCGCAGCGCTCGCCCTCCTGGCATTACGCGCTGCGTCGGCGCCGCTTGCGTCATCCTGGCGGTCGCGGCAACGCAAGAGGCCAAGGCGATCTACATCAACCAGCCGGCGGCGAATGCTCTCGGCTTCGAGAACATCTGGGACGCTGCAGACGTGTATCGCGGCGTCGTCTCGATCAGCCTCGACAACGGGCAATGGTGCACGGGGACGCTGATCGACTCGCGCACAGTCGTCACGGCCGCCCATTGCCTGGAGGGCGCAGGGGCAGACGGCACGTCGCGGTTCGTCATTGGCTTCGGCAACGACCGGAGCGTGCCGACGCCGTATGACGGGACGATCTCCGGCGCGCATATCCATCCGGATCGCACGGGAGTCTTCGGTGGCCAGGACATCGCCCTGCTCTCCCTGGAACGACCGGTGACGGAAATCGCACCGATCGCCCTCGCCGGCGGCAACTCCCTTCCGCCCACCTTTGGCGAACTCATGGAGATTGCGGGTTTCGGGGCTAGCGGCCTGCCCGGGCTGGAAATCCTGCCTCCCGACCAGAGGCGGCGCTTTGCGGTGATCAACTTCGGCAACCTCGACGCGTCGATCGGCCCGCACGCCTTGATCGTCGCGGAGTTTCGCGACCCCGATTCGCCCGGCGATCCGGACTTCTTCGGTCTTGGGGCCAATGGCGTTCCAGTGCCGTTCCTGCAGGGCAGCGCCGCACCGGGCGACAGCGGCGGCCCTGTCTTCATTCGCCGCAACGGCCAACTGCTCCAGATCGGAACCGTCGTCGGCGGGCTCTTTCCGTCGGGAACCGGGAACGCAGCAGTGCCCAATTACGGCATCATCAATCTCTTCACGCCCGTGGCGCTGTTCGACCAATGGCTCCAGGAGAACATGGCTTACCGGACTGTCACCGCGATGGCCGGCGACTGGAAGTGGAGCGACGCGCAGGCCTGGAAGGATCGCCTCGGGCGCAGCGGCAGCCCCGACAACCAGGCGGGGAACTATGTCGGGCTCGGCTCCCTCGGCAAGTATTTCGGCGTCAATCTGACGAATGCCGGTCATATCCGCCTCGACATGAGCCCGACGATCGACGACTTGACGATAGGCAATGCAGGAGCGTCGCTCGCAATCGGAATCGATTACACGCTCGACGTCATCGGCGCGAGCCGGCTCCTCGCCGGACGCCTGCATGTCGATGGCGGGCTGAGCTCCTCCTCGCTGTCGCTCTTCGGGGGCGCCCTCTCCGGCTCCGGCGGGATCGAGACGCAGTTCGGCCTCGCCAATCACCGTGGCATCGTCGCCCCCGGCTCGACCGGGGCGGAGGCGGGCACGCTGAGTGTGACCGGCGATTACATGCAGGGCGCGCAGGGCCTGCTCTGGTCCCGCCTCGGACCGCAGACCGGCTTTCTCGCGATCACCGGAACGGCGGACCTCGACGGAAGCGTCCTCGTCGGACGCAGCACCAGCGTGGTCGAGCTTGACCGCGACTACGGCATCCTCAGCGCAGGCGGCGGCGTCAGCGGGACGTTCGCGCAGGTCGGCTCGCAGTTCGCCTTCCTCGATCCGCAGCTGAACTACGCCCCGGGCACGGTGTCGGTGCGGCTCCAGCGCAACGACGTGCCCTTCACGGCTGTTGCCGCGACGGGTAACCAGCGCAACGTCGCCCAGAGCCTCGCCACGCTCGGTTCCGGGCCGATCATGGACGGCATCCTGAGCGCGACGAAGGAGGAGGCCCGCGCCGCTTTCGGCCAGCTCTCGGGGGAAGCATATGCATCGACCCTCTCGGCCCAGATCGGACAGGCCGTGCTGCTTCCGGGTGTTCTGTTCGGCCGCATGGCCGCAGCGTCGGGCGGGATGGCGCTCTCGGCCCGGCGGAGCGGCGGATCGATGGAGCAATATGCCTCGTTCGGCCAGGCCGATGACGGCGAGGTGTCTGCGGCGGGAGCGGTGGGGCTTCGCAGCTGGGCCATGCTCTACGGCAGCCGGGGGTTCTTTTCAGCAGACTCGAATGCCGGTCGAACCACGACATCGACCGGCGGCGTCTTCGCCGGCCTCGAATATCTCGGCGAGGACAACGCGCATTTGGGTCTGGCCTTCGGATACGGCAAGTCGAACACCGCCTTCTCGACATCCGGCGGACGGGCGAGCAGCGAGGACTTCCGGCTCGCCGTCTACGGCGCGATGCCCATCGGCAATCTGACGCTGGCGGGGGGCGCGGCATTGGGCTGGCACGACAACACGATGGAACGCCCCGTCGCCCTCCCCGGCTTCAGCGTGACCGACCGATCCACGCACATGACCCACAGCTGGCAGGTCTTCGGCGAAGCCGCCTACGGCTTCAGCTGGGACGCGCTCAGCCTTTCGCCATACGCCAACCTCACGCACGCCGTGAACAGCAGCGGCGCCTTCCGCACCGGAGGCGGTTCGGCGGCGCTCAGCTTCGACCGATCGATGCACTCCCAGACCTTCATGACTCTCGGCCTTCGCGGCACGGCCACCCTTTATGAGGAGGACGGCGTCGTGCTTCGCGGCAAGGCCGATTTCGGCTGGCGGCGAGCGCTGCAGAACCTCGCCCCGGTGCAGACCGCCCGCTTCGAGGGCGCCACCCCGTTCGAGGTGCGCGGCGCGGCAATCGACAGGGATGTCCTTGGGACGTCGGTCGGGCTCGGGCTGGGGATCGACGATCGGATGGAGTTCGACCTCACCTACACGGGGCAGTTCGGCAAGCGCTCGCAGGATCACGGCGTCAGCGGGCGGTTCTCGCTGCGCTTCTGAGAGCGGGCGCGTCACTCCCGCGAGGTGAAGATGATCCGGTAGCGATGGTTGCGGATAATGGCCGCAGCCACTTCGCCGGAGGTCCCGGAGCCGGCATCGAGATTGAGCCTTCTCCCCATGAGACGGAGATCCTGCGCACCGCCATAGGAGCGCCCGGCCATCCGGGCGTCCTTCGGAGCGGGCGTGTGCCCGTGGACCACGATCGGCCCGGTATCGATGCTCTCGAACAGCCTCAGGAACTCCTCGCGAATCCACAGCGGATGCCGCTCGTCGGCGCCGACTGCGAGCGGATGCAGCGCGGTGAATGCCGCAAACTCACGCTCGTCGAGCACGTAGCCGCCATCGGCCGTGCGAAGGCAGCGCGGCGAGAGACCGGCATGGACGAAGATCGTCTCGCCGCTGCGATGGAAGGTGGTCAATCGATCGAGGACCCGCCTCTCTTCCGGCGACATCTCGGCGAGCAGCGCTTGCCCCGGCTGCGCGTTCCCGTCGCGCCCGAACTCCCTGAGGACGCTCGCACCGCCGTTCTGAAGCCACAGCGAACCCCAGCGTTCGAGAACCGCCGAGGGGATATCGCGCCAGCTTTCGAGCCAGGCGAGGAACATCGCCTCGTGGTTGCCCATCAGATAATGCACCGGCCGCCCGCTCGTCCCCTGCGCAGCCAACCGAAGGCAGCCGCGCGAATCCGGCCCGCGATCGATCAGGTCGCCGAGAAAGACGACAGGGGACCGGGGCCGAGCCTGCCGCTCGATCTCGTCGAGGAGCGCAGCGAGGAGATCGGCCTGGCCGTGCACGTCGCCGATCGCGACGATCTCATCGCCCTCGATCGGGAATTCCGCATCCCGCCATTCGAGACTGACAGTTCGGATCATGACGCCGCGCGCTCCTGAAAATGAGGATCATATCGGCAGACAGCTTACGCCTGAAACGATCGAATGATCGAATTCGTCAGCTTGGCGTTGAGAAAGGAAGACGCCTTCAGACAGCGCAAGGGATTTAGGAAGCCATGACGGGAATGCCAAACGCCGTAACCGCCATCGCAATTCTCGCCCTGGCGGGCATCGCCGGGTGGCTTTTGCACCAGATCCTGTTTCGACTGCTGGCCGCGGCGGCGTCGGGGCGCAGCCTGTTCTGGCGCTCCCTCGTGAAGCGGACCCGCGCGCCGATGCTGCTCGCCATGATCATCCTGGCGCTGGCGATCGGGACCAATCTCGCGCCGCTGACGAGTTACGACGTCGCGATCATCAGGCATGTCCTGCTGATCGGCTTCATCATCCTCCTTGCCTGGATCGCCCGCACGGCCCTCCACATCTGGATGATCGTCTATCTGCGCCGCTTCAAGCTCGATACCGAGGACAACCTGCTCGCCCGCAAGCACGTGACGCAGGCGCATATCCTCGAGCGCGTCTTCGAGGTCCTGATCGTCGTCGTCGGCCTGAGCGCCGCGCTGATGACGTTCGAAAGCGTTCGGCAATACGGCATCAGCCTTCTCGCCTCTGCGGGCGCGGCGGGCATCATCGTCGGCCTCGCGCTGCAGCCTCTGCTAAAGAACCTGTTCGCCGGCATCCAGCTCGCCATCACGCAGCCGATCCGCATCGACGATGCGGTGATCGTCGAGGGCGAGTGGGGGAATGTGGAGGAGATCACAGCCACTTACGTCGTCATTCGCATCTGGGATCTGAGACGGCTGATCCTGCCGCTGAGCTACTTCATCGAGCAGCCTTTCCAGAACTGGACTCGGGAGGACGCATCGCTCACGGGCGCCGTCATGATCTATCTCGACTATTCCGTCCCGGTTGCCGCGATCCGCGAGAAGGTCGCCGAGATCGCCGCCGCATCCGCCTTCTGGGACGGCAAGTTCAGTGGCGTCCAGGTCACGGATTTTCGGGAAACGACCATGGAAGTCCGCATCCTGGTCAGCGCCGCCGATGCGGGGAAGGCGTTCAATCTGCGCTGCGAAATCCGCGAGAAACTCGTGGCCTTCCTCGTCGAGAACTATCCGCACACCCTCCCCCGCCTCCGCGCCCGGATCGACGCGGAAGGGACGGAGAAGTCCGGCTGAGCCGTCACCCATAAGGCTGAGCCTTCGCTCGCATGCATGCCGCAACGGAACCTTCGCGCAAGCGCGGGTGTTTCCCTCGCAGATTCGATCAACCAAACCGTCGCAAGGGAGACGCGCGTGCTCAGGCAATCTTCCGAGATCATCGGCCACGAGGTTCTGGCCACCGACGGCTCCATCGGGACGGTGGCGGATCTTCTCTTCGACGACCGCACCTGGACGCTGCGCTGGGCCGTCGTCGATATGGGCGACTGGGTGGCGGGCCGTCAGGTCCTGCTGCCGCCCTCCGCCTTCGGGCAGTCAGTGCCGGGATCGCGACAATTCCCGGTGGAACTCACCCGCGAGCAGGTCGAGAACAGCCCGGATCTTGCACAGGACGAGCCGGTTTCGCGGCAGAAGGAAATCGAGATCTACAGCCATTACGGCTGGATGCCGTATTTCTATCCGACGATGGACCCGGTCGCCGGCGCACCCGTCGCGTCGCGCCACATCGCCGAGGAAGGCGGCGGCGTTGCCCCGCGCGACGCATCACGCCCCCCGCCCGAGGATTTCGGAACAAACCCCGCGGGCGACGAGCACCTGCGCAGCATCAACGAGGTGACGGAGTACTATATTCACGCCAGCGACGGCGATATCGGCCATGTCGAGACGTTCCTCATCGACGATGCCGATTGGTCGGTCCGATATTTCGTCGTCGATACCAGGAACTGGTGGCCGGGCCGGATGGTGCTCGTCTCGACGCAGTGGATCACCGCCATCAGCTGGGAAGACGAGCACGTCACCGTCGATCTCACCCGGGAGCAGGTGAAGAAGAGCCCGGAATACGATTCCGCCGCACCCGTCGAGCGCGGCTACGAGGAGCGCCTGCACGCCCATTACGACCGCCCCACCTACTGGCCGTGACCCCGAGGGCTTCCTGCCCGCGCGGATGATTTGGAAGAACTGAGCGCCTTCGCGTCCCGCCCTGGCGGCACGGCGGCGGGTCGATGATGCGCTTGCGCTGTGCGTTCAAGGCCATGGCGTGGCGGCACATTTGCTGTAGTCTCGACTGCGAGCGACCTCGAAGGAGCGGGACCACCATGGCATCAACCAAGATACCCATGCAGCGGCTCGGCCGCTCAGGCCTCGTCGTGTCGCGCCTGGCGCTCGGCACCATGACGTTCGGCGGCAGGACCGACGAGAAGGATGCGCTCCGCATCGTTTCCGACGCCCGCGAACGCGGCGTCAACTTCATCGACACGGCGGACGCCTACAACAAGGGAGCGTCCGAGGAGGTCGTAGGGCGGGCCATCGCCGCAAATCGCTTCGACTGGGTGCTGGCGACGAAGCTCGCCAACCCGATGGGCGGGCCCGGCGAGCGGGGGTTGTCGCGGCGCTGGATCGCCGAGGCGACGGAGCGTTCGCTGAGGCGCCTTCGGGTCGAGACGATCGACATCCAGTATCTCCACAAGGAGGATTTGGAGACGCCGCTGGAGGAGACGGTGCGCGCCATCGCCGATCTCGTGCGTGCGGGCAAGATCCGCTATTTCGGCGTGTCGAACCACCGGGCCTGGCGCATCGCGCGCATCTGCGCCCTCTGCGACTCCTTCGGCATCGACCGCCCCGTGATCTGCCAGCTCTACTACCACGCGCTCTACCGGGTGGCCGAGGTGGAGTTGCTGCCGGCCTGCCATGGGCTCGGCGTCGGCACCATCGCCTACAGCCCCCTCGCCCGTGGCGTCCTCACCGGCAAGTATGCAACCGATGCCCCTCCCCCGGCCGACAGCCGGCTCGGCGCCGGCGACAAGCGGATCGCCGAGACCGAGTTCCACCCGGCAAATCTCGCAGCAGCAGAACGGCTGGGAGAGCATTGCCGGGCTCGGGGCGTCTCCCTCTCCGCCTTCGCGAGCGCCTGGGTCCTCGCCAATCCAATGATGAACGCCATCGTCGCCGGTCCTCGCACCTTCGAGCAGTGGCAAGGCTACCTCGAGGCCTTCGACGTTGCTGTCGGCCCCGAGGACGAAGCTGCGGTAACGGCGCTGGTACCTGCGGGGACGACGGCGATCCCGCACTACATCGATCCGGCCTATCCGGTCGAGGGCCGCCCCTCGGGGGTCGCGCGGCAGGGCTGACGCCGATTTTTCCGTCCGCGCCTTTCCTCGGAGGCAAGTCGCCAGAACCATGGAAGCTTGGCATAAACAGGCTTTTATTTCGTCCGGAAAAGCGATATCAGAAACGCAGAACACACGTTTTAATAGGCGCTATTCCGTGAAAACAATTCATGCGTCGAGCGCGGCGGCGGTTACGCCGCGCCGGCTCTCCCCGGAAACGCGGCGCGAACAGATCGTCGATGCCGCCGTCGCGTTCTTCGCCGAGGTCGGGCTGGAGGGGAGCACACGCGAGCTGTCCCAGCGTGCAGGCGTGACGCAGCCCCTGCTCTACAAGTATTTCGACAGCAAGGCCAGCCTCCTCGAGGCGGTGTTCGAGCGCGTCTATATGGATCGCCTTTCATCCGCCTGGCCGGGGCTGATCACCGATCGCGCCCGCTCGATCCGGGAGCGGATGATCAGCTTCTACGTCGCCTATGCAGACGCCGTCTTCACCTATGACTGGATGCGGATCTTCATGTTTTCGGGGCTGGCCGGAGAGCGGATCAACGCCCGCTACCTCGATCACCTGCGGGCGTCGATGCTCGAACCGCTGCTGCAGGAACTCGCCGATGCGGCAAAGAGCGAGCGTCCGCCGGAGCTGGAGGACGTCTGGAACCTGCACGGGAGCATCGTCTATCTGGGCATCCGCAAGTTCGTCTATCAGTCCCAGGTGCCGCAGGATTTTCGACAGCAGATCGAACGCGCCGTCGATCGCTTTCTGAGGGATTTCGATATTCCAGGACGGTTGGAGGCAGCCGATTGACCTGCGTCACCGCGACCGGCTCTCCACCGCGCTAGGCTTCGCGCCAAGGAACGTGAAGACGCAACGGGAGAGGGCGAAGATGCGACGGCGGACGCTGCTGGGGTTGGCGGGAACGGGCGCGCTCGCAGGCGGCATCACCGTAGCCTGGCGCGACTACGACCGCATTCTGGAAACGGCGCGGGAGCGCTCGGTGCGCGGCAGCACCGTGATCGAAACCCGCTCCGGCGCGATGGAATACGCCGAAGAGGGCGACGGGCCGCCGATCCTGATGATCCACGGTTCGGGCGGCGGTTTCGATCAGGGCCTCCTCTTCGCGCGGCCGCTCGTGGAGGCGGGCTGGCGGATGATTTCGCCTTCGCGCTTCGGCTATCTCCGCTCGGCGTTCCCGGTCGATCATTCATCGGAGGCGCAGGCCGACGCCTTCGTCGATCTCCTCGATCATCTGCGGATCGACAGCCTGCCGGTCGCCGGCGGCTCGGCGGGCGCGCTGTCGGCCCTCGCATTCGCGATCCGGCACCCTTCCCGTTGCACCGCCCTCGCCGCCATCGTCCCCGCGACCCACGTGCCGGGACGCCCGGCCCCGCGCCCGCCGACCGCCCTGGCCGAGGCGATCATACGATGGGGGCTGCAATCGGATGCCCTGTTCTGGGCCGGCATCCGCCTGGCGCGCGACGAGATGATCGCCTCCCTCCTCGCCACCGATGCGGAGCTTGTCCACGAGGCCTCGGAGAAGGAGCAGGAGCGGGCGATGGCGATTCTGCACGGCATCCTGCCGGTCAGCGCCAAGATCCAGGGTCTCCTGAACGATGCGAGGCTGGCCGGCGATCCCGCGCCGATGGATCTGGAAGCAATCAGAGCCCCCGTGCTCGCGATTTCCGCCGAGGACGACCGGTTTCTGACGGCCGACGCCGCACGCCATATCGCTGCGACAGCGCCCGACGCGCGAAGCATCATCTTCCCCGATGGCGGCCACATCTGGATCGGCCGGGATGACGAACTCTTCGCGGAGGTCGATCTGTTTCTGCGGGAAGCCGGAAGGTCCTGAGGCTAATGCTCAGCCGGTGAACGTCACCACGACCCCGGCAATGACGTCTTGCGCCGTCCGGTAAGGCAGGACCCTCATCCGGTAACGCGCATCGCGATCGAGGCCTTTCACCTCGCGTTCCACGGGTTCCAGGGCTCCCATGACCCGCCTTGCATCATGCTCCAGCGAAGATGCGTCGATCAGGGGCCGCAAATCCGAGATCGGACGCCCAAGATCGCCGGGGGCGAAATGATAGAATTCGGTCGCCGCCGGCGTGAACAGACGCAGCCGCAAGCCGCGATCCAGGAAGATCGCCGCGATCTGCGTGCTCTCCAGCAGATTGCGGATATCGCTCAGCGCCGAGCTCAGCTCATCCACCCGCACGGCGAGTTCGGCGTTCACGAGCTGAAGTTCCTCGTTGAGCGACGACATTTCCTCGTTGGCAGATCGAAGCTCCTCGTTGGAGGATTCGAGCTCCTCGGTCGAAATCTGCTGGATGTCGCGCGCGGTCCGCAAGTCCCGCTCAAGCTGGCGGACACGCGCGACGAGCGCATGCTCCGGATGGTCCGCCTCGAGCCAACCGTCCGCCACGACGCTCCCCACGTCGCGAAACAGGACGAGATAGTTCGCTTCGGGGATGTCCACCTGGTCGAGCGGCTGAACCATCAAGTCGATGGTCCGCCTCTCGCCCTCGCTGCCGAAGGTCAGATTCCGTGAAACGACGCTGCGCTGCGTCGCGACCGCTCTCTCGAAAACGAACCGAAGTTCCTCGCGCAACTCGGCGCGCGCGAGGCTGAAGATGTTGTCGTCCGGCGCCCCCTGCGCCAGTTCGAGATACTTGCCGGTCCGCCCGGAGGTGTAGAGAATTTGGCCGGCGGCATTGACGATCAGGTGCGCGGGCGCGAAGAGCTCCAAAACCTGATGCTCCGCTCTTTCCTGCAAGTTGGCCTGCAATCTCGCCTGCAAGTTGGCCTGCAAGCTTGCATCCTTGCCTGGACGCGCAATGCCGACAGCGCCATCGGCGCAAGCCCGGAGCGGGCGGTGGGTCGGCGCGCGGGCTGAAGGCGGAAACCGGGGATGCCGCGCATGCTCCGGCGAAAGCTTGCGGAAGATCCGGTGTGCGGGATCGATCGTCTCGAAGAAATCGGCCTTCGTGACGTTCTCGGATTCCCCGATGAACAGGTACCCCCCCTTGCGCAGCGCGTAATGCAGGAGCGAAAGCAGCCGGTCCTGGAGATCTGGACCGAGCTGGATCAGGAGGTTTCGACACACGACGAGGTCCATTCGCGAGAACGGCGAGTCGCGCAGGAGGTCGTGCTTCGTGAACAGGCAGCTGTCCCGCAGCTCGCTAGACACGCGATACGATCCGTCCTCGCGCACGAAGAAGCGCTGGAGGCGTTGCGCGGAAACAGTTTCTTCTATCGCCGTGGAATAGCGGCCGTTCCGGGCGACCGCGAGGCTGCGCTCGTCGATGTCGCTAGCGAAGATCTGGATCTCGATTTTCTCGTCCTTCTCCTCCTTGTTCTCGCCCTTCTTGCCGGCCTTCTTGCCGCTCGTCCCGTCTT
>Ga0208490_100241_pt1 | contig 43694 bp, 44 predicted proteins | sample SubbioAug_CSWold_FD_184818 | JGI IMG/M metagenome (GOLD analysis project Ga0208490, IMG submission 184818) | Serpentinite rock and fluid subsurface biosphere microbial communities from McLaughlin Reserve, California, USA - CR11Aug_CSWold (SPAdes) | ecosystem: Environmental > Terrestrial > Deep...
ACCCTCGACCCCGACCGCGACTACCAACCCCGAAAATGACCAAGGCCCGAACCCCTCGCGTGGGTTCGGGCCTTGCCGATGTCTCGCGACATCACAGAGCGGAGCGGGTGGGATTTGAACCCACGGAGGGCGTGAACCCTCACTTCCTTAGCAGGGAAGCACCTTCGGCCTGACTCGGTCACCGCTCCAGGGGTCGCGGAGGATAGCCCTCCCGGCCCGGGTCGGCCGAAGGCGGGGCCCGAGGGGGTGGATCACACCTTGTGACCGCTTTCACGAGGTCGGGATGTTGCAATTGTCTTACGAATGGCACACACTTTGCAACAGAAACCAGCTGCTGGTCGCTGACCGCGCCGCTGCGAGCCCGCGTCGGGCCGCCAGCGCAGCCAGGCACCGGACGAGACCCCTCCGGTCGTGTCCAGCAGCCCTTCCCCCCGATGCCCCAACGCCGGCGTCCAGGCGCGTGCCTGCACCGGCGGAAAGGACCACCATGTCCAAGAAGACCATCCGTGCCGCCGCCGGCCTGGCGATCGCCCTGAGCCTCGCCGCCTTCGGCTGGCCCGCTGCGGCCGGGGACGACGCGCCTGACGAGGGCGACGTCGTTCGCGCCGCATCCGTCTCCGACCCGGTCATCGTCGGCCCGGTCGACGAGGCTGCCGTGCGCACGCCAGGTGCACTGCTGACCCAGCTGTCCGAAGCCATCGCCGAGGACCTCGCCGTCGCCCGCCACCAGCAGCACCTCGAGGCCGTGGCCATGTGGCAGGCCGCCGAGGCCGAGGCCCTGTGGATCGCGAACGAGCAGGCCGCCGAGGCCCGACGGATCGAGGAGGCCCGGCGGGCCGAAGCAGCCCGCCAGGCCGAGGAGGAGCGCGCCGCTGCGGTCGCGACCGCCCCGGCCGGCTCCCTCGAGGCCATCATCCAGCGCCACTTCGGTTCGGCGTCCTCGACCGCGATCCGCATCGCGCAGTGCGAGTCCGGCATGAACCCCCGCGCCGTCAGCCCGACCAACGACCACGGCCTGTTCCAGATCAACATCGTGCACCGCGGCCAGTTCGAGGCCGTCACCGGCGCCCCGTGGTCCTCGGTCTACGACCCCGAGCTCAACACCATCTACGCCCGGCACCTCTACGGCCAGCAGGGCTGGGGTCCTTGGGCCTGCGCCTGACCGGAACGTGATCCGACGCCGGCCTGGAGCCCGGTTCCGCGGCGGCGGGGGCACGGCGGGGCGATCGTAGGCTCGGCCGCCATGGCCGACGGTCGCTTCGCCCCCAGCCCCACCGGGCCGCTGCACGTGGGCAACCTGCGCACGGCGCTGCTGGCGTGGCTGTACGCGCGGGTCGACGGCGGCCGCTTCCTCGTGCGCATCGAGGACCTCGACCCGGTCGCGAGCCGCGAGGAGCTGGTGACCGAGCACCTCGACGACCTGGCCGCCCTGGGGCTGGACCACGACGGCCCCGTCGTGCGCCAGTCGGACCCGGCGGTGCGCATCCGGCACGAGGACGCCATCGCCCGGCTCGAGGCCGACGGCGCCCTCTACCCGTGCTTCTGCTCGCGTCGGGAGATCCGGGAGGCGACCCAGGCCGCCCACGGACCCCTCCCCGAGGGTGCGTATCCGGGCACGTGCCGAGACCTCACCGCCGCCGACCGGGCCGCCCGGGCCGCCGAGAACGCCGAGAACGCCGACCGGCCACCGTCGCTTCGGGTCCGGGCCGGTGGCGCCACCGTCACCGTCCACGACCGCCTGCACGGGGAGCACGCCGGCGTCGTCGACGACTTCGTGGTCCGACGCGGCGACGGGGTCCCGGCCTACAACCTCGCCGTCGTGGCCGACGACGCCCACCAGGGCATCGTCGAGGTGGTCCGCGGGAGGGACCTGCTGGAGGGGACGCCCCGACAGGCCTGGCTCTGCGATCGCCTCGGTCTGCCCCGGCCCCGGTGGGTGCACGTGCCGCTCGTGGTCAGTCCCGGCTCGGAGCGACTCGCCAAGCGCCACGGGTCGGTCACCCGCCGGGCGCTGGCCGCTGACGGCCTCGACAGCTCGGCGCTGCTCGGCCTCATGGCCACCTCGCTCGGCCTGGCGTCGGCGGGGGAGCGGGTCGACCCCGCCCTCCTCCTCGACCGCTTCGACCCCGACGCCGTCCCCCTCGAGCCGTGGGTCTTCGACCTGCCGGACCAGGAGCCGAGCCGATAGGCGAGGCGACCCATGGGCACGGCGCCCGACGGCGGCGAAGCCGCCAGACCGAGTGCGCGAGGACGTGACCTGTCCGCGCAGATCCTGAGCCGGCTCAGAAGGTGCGGACCCCGTCGATCGCCACGATGATCCCGATCACGGTGGCGGCCGCCCCGAGCATGCGCACCAGCCCGATCATGAACAGGTGGGGCACGGAGCGGCGCATGTAGAGGCCGAGTCCGGCGAGCACCACGGCGATCCCCGCTGCGACGGCGGTGGCCAGCGCGCCGTGCTCGGCACCGACCGACACGCTCAGCACCACGGCGCCGGGCGTGAGCAGCACCGGGAAGGCCACGAACCCGGCCAGGCGGCGGTCCTCGTCGGGCTCCTCGCAGGCCGGAACGGCGCCGGCGACCAGCCACCGCAGACCGGCGACGGTGATGACCACGCCCGCGCCGAGGCGGTAGGTGCCGAGGTTGATGTCGAGCAGGTCGAGGAGCGGGTCGGCCGCCGCGGCCAGGGCGATGAGGATCGCGGCAGCGATGCCGACGCCGGCGACCACCGAGCGGGGCCGGTCGGTGCGGCGGTCGCGCACGAGGGCGAGCGCGGCGGCGGCCGGGTTCACGGTGGCGAGGAAGCCGAGGATGGCGAGGGTCACGGAGGTGCGTCCTTGCGGGTCGGGATCAGGGGAGGACGGGCAGCGAGAGCAGCAGGCCGGAGGCGGCGTGCTGCTGGTCGTCCATGCGGGTGAGGTCGTCGTAGAACCAGGCGCCGGCCTCCAGCGGGGAGACGTTCGCGCCGGGCTCGACCTGGCTCTCGGCGAGGCGGCCGGCGCCGCACGCCAGCGTCTCCTCGACCGGGCCCTCGAGGTCGGCGAGGCGCTCGTCGGTGAGGGTGAGCGGTCGCATGGCGGCGAGGCCCTCGAGCCAGGTGCCCACGCCACCACCCCGTGGTGCGGGGCCGTGGGTGAGGGAGCCGTAGGTCGTGCCGCGCTGGGCGTCGAAGCGCACGATCATGGCGAACCGCTCCAGCAGGGCGCGGGCGTAGGCGATGTGGTGGTCGGCGAGGCCCCACTCGGCCATCTCGCCGAGCGAGTACGCCGCCCACTGGTCGGGCCAGGGCTGGGGGAAGATGTCCTCGTCCAGGTCGCGAGACGTGGCCATGTAGTCGAGGGTGCGCCACGCCGGCTCGTCGAAGCCGAGCTGGGGGAACGCCTCGTGGAGCAGGGCCAGGCCCCACAGCGCCTCGCCGGTGGCGAAGACCGAGGTCATGTCCGGCACCGGTTCGCCCCGCTCGATGTCGTGGAAGTTCAGCATCGAGCCGTCGTCGCGCTGCTGCTCCACGAGGAACGTCCCGAGGTCCTGCATGAGCTGGTCGTGCTGCTGGTCGGACGTGGCGAGGCGGCGCTGGGCGAGGGACACGACCAGCAGGGAGGCGGCACCGAGCTTGGCCCAGTTCACGTCGGTGAAGGCCACGCCGCCTCCGCCCGTGGGCTCCAGGCGCTCGAGCATCCAGGCGAGGCCGCGGTCGGCGGCGTCGAGGTACTGGACCTCGCCGCCCCGGACCATCTGGTAGAGGCTCATGGTCACGCCGGCGTGGCGGACCAGGTTGTAGTCGTCGCTGGACTCGTTCCGACCGCGGTGGAAGTCGTAGAGGAACTTCCCGTCGTCGAGCTGGTTGATCACGATCCAGTCCGCGGCCAGCGTCGCGGCGGCTCGGGCCTCGGACCGGACGAGCGGCGGACACACCTCGGGCGCCCACAGCGTCAGGCGCATCACGGCCGCACCGATGGCCCAGGTCACGAGGGCCCGCCCGGTCCGGCTCCGCACGTTCACGAGCGCCTCCACCGGACGGCGCGGGCGACGGCGACGAAGGGGAACACGACCGGCAGCCTGCTCCACAGGAGCCACCGCGCGGTGCCGCCGGAGTGGACGGTGCCGTCCCGGTCGGTGACGGTGAGCTCCGCTCCGGGCCGGTCCTGCACGTCGAAGCGGGCGAACCAGTCGAGGCGCCGGACCCAGGTCCCGTCGGCGATCACGACGGTGCGGTCGCGGGTGGCGGGCGTCGCCCAGATGGCCAGGGCGGCGATGGCCGCGAGGCTGAACACCTCCACCGACGCCGACAGCTCGATGGAGACGTGGAAGAAGATCGCCACCCAGATGGCGGCGAGGCGGGTCCGCCCGAACCAGATCGCGATGCCGATGAACAGCTCGATGGCCACCGCGATCGGGGACGTGATCGTGTGGACCCACCGAGCCGTCACCAGCTCGACGACCACGTCGGCGATCGGTTCCGGGACGCGCTCGCGCACCAGGTGCTGGTGGCGCACGGCCCGGTCCCACAGGACGAGCCCGCCCGACCAGTCGGTGTCGATGAGCTTGGAGAACCCCGACGCCAGGTAGACGCTGGCCGCCAGCGCCCGCAGCAGCCACAGCGGCCACACCGTCCCGAGGTCGTCGCCCGGGTCGCCCGGTCTCGCCCCGGTCCGGGCCCGCCGCCGCCGGGCGTCGAGGGAGAGCACCCGGCCGCTGTCGGCGAGCGCGACCGCGGCCAGCAGGAACAGCAGGAACGCCCGGTTGTGCCGGAAGTGGTGCTGGGACAGGAAGAGGTTGCCGGCGACGCAGACCCACGTGATCGGTGCGACGAGGCGGGTGCGCCAACCCAGCGAGAGTCCGATGGCCGCGACTGCTCCGGTCCACACCAGCGCGACCTGGACCTCGCCCGGGACCTGGGGCATGAAGCCCCACCACCGGACCCAGAAGTGGTCGTCGTAGGTCGTGCCGCCGAGCGTGTCCGTGAGGAACGGCCACAGGTGGATGAGCACCACGGGCCCGAGGACCAGGCGCAGCAGGGCGAGCGAGCGGACCGACGCCGGCCGGTCGAAGACGTCGTCGACCCGCTCGGCCAGCGTCGGGTCACCGGTGACCGGCTCGACCGCGGTGGCGCTCATCGCGCCTCGTCTCGCAGGTCGCTGCGCAGCACCAGCACCTCCGGGCCACGCGTGTTCCGGTACGCCTCCGTCGTGGCTTCGAGGTAGAGGGTCTCGTCGTCCTCCGGCGTGTTGGCCGCGACCCAGTCCAGGGCGTCGTCCAGGAAGTCCAGCGACGTCCCGAGACCGGAGTACGCGTGGCGCATCGTGCCCGGCCGCTCGAGCACCCGCCACCGGACCAGCTCGTCCCACTCGTAGCCGCCGGGCCACGGCTCCTCGATGGGGATCCGCTGTCCGTCGGCGGTCACCCGCACGATGTCGGCCCGCCAGGTCGAGGACTCGTTGAAGGGCTGGAACGCGAAGAACTTGTGCGGGTCGGCGTAGCCCCGCACTATCAGCACCGCCTGCCCCACGAGCACGACGGCGACGAACCCCCGCACCAGCCTGGCTCGCCAGCGGGGTCGCACGATCCGATCGGATCCGACGGCGCCCTGCTCCACGCCGGACGAGTGTGGCGCGTCGACAGCGCCCGGCGCGGGCATCGGTAGGGTCCGCCCGTGGCCGCACCCTCGTCGTCCGAGACCGCCGCCGACCTCCCGTGGTGGAAGACGGCCGTGGTGTACCAGGTGTATCCCCGGTCCTTCGCCGACGCGGACGGCGACGGTGTCGGTGACCTGCCGGGGGTCCTGTCCAAGGTCGATCACCTGGCCGACCTCGGCATCGACTGCGTCTGGATGTCGCCGTTCTACGCGTCACCCATGCACGACAACGGCTACGACGTCAGCGACCACTGCGCCGTCGATCCGGTCTTCGGGACCCTCGACGACTTCGACGCGCTGGTCGCCGCCCTGCACGAGCGCGGCATCCGGCTGATCGTGGACTTCGTCCCGAACCACGTCTCGTCCGAGCATCCGTGGTTCGTCGAGGCCGTGTCCGACCCGGAGTCGGACAAGCGGGACTGGTTCATCTGGGCCGACCCCGCCCCGGACGGTGGGCCGCCGACCAACTGGACGGCGTCGTTCACGAAGGCGTCGACCTGGGAGCTCGACGAGCGGTCGGGGCAGTACTACCTCCACCTCTTCCTGCCCGAGCAGCCCGATGTGAACTGGGCGAACCCGGAGGTCGAGGCGGCCCAGCACGACGTGCTCCGGTTCTGGTTGGACCGTGGCGTCGACGGCTTCCGCATCGATGTCATCAACGCCATCGGCAAGGACCCCGAGCCGAGGGACGTGCCCGAGCGGATGGCCGGCATCGACCACGTCGTGCTGACCCACCACGAGACGGCGATGCCGCTGATCCGACGCATCCGCGAGGTCGTCGACCCGCCCGGCGTCGACCGCCTGGTCGTCGGCGAGGTCGTCACCGGCGACATCGAGCAGCAGGCGTCGTACTGCGGCGACGGCGACGGCGTGAGCTGCACGGTCAACTTCGTCTCGGTCGGCGCGAGCTGGGACCGCGACCAGTGGCACCTCCTGCTCGACGGCATGGAGGACGCCTACGCCGACCACGACGCGACCTGGCCGTCCTACGTGCTGTCGAACCACGACAACCCGCGCCACCGCACCCGCTACGGGGGCAGCGAGGCCCGGGCGCGGTCTGCTGCCCTGCTGCTGCTGACCGTCCGCGGGACCCCGTCGCTCTACCAGGGCGAGGAGCTCGGGCTCGAGGACGCGGTCATCCCGGCGGGCACCGAGGTCGACCCCGGGGGGCGAGACGGGTGCCGGGCACCGATCCCGTGGACCGTCGAGGCGCCCCACGGGTGGGGGCCGGAGCCGTGGCTGCCCTTCCCGCCCGAGGCCGGCCCTCGCTCGGTCGCGGCCCAGCGGGGCGATTCGAGCTCGGTGCTCGCGCTCTACCAGGCGCTGCTCGCCGCCCGGAAGGCGTCGCCGGCGCTGCAGCACGGGAGCCTCGAGCTGCTGGCTCGCACCGACCTCGTGCTGGCGTACCGGCGGGTGGCCGGCGACGACGAGCGCGTGATCGCGGTCAACTTCGCCGACGAGCCGGCCGACGTCACCGACCTGACGGGCACGGTCGTGGTCGGGTCGAACGGCCTCGGTGCGGGGCATGCGTTCGGTGGGCGACTCGGACCCGACGAGGCCGTGCTGCTCCAGCCCTGAGCTGACCGACGCCACGGCAGCGCGCGAACGCGTTGCCGTTGGGTTGCATTCTCATGACGGCCGATCGATTACGGTCGGCGGCGAGGGACGCGGGCAGCGGTGCAACCCCACATGCACATCTCGAGGAGTCCGTTCCCCATGACGATCAGCACCCGCGCGCCCCGGTTCGCCCCCCCATCCCCCCGGTCCCGCCGGCGCCTCGCGCTCGTCCTCGCCCCGCTCCTGGTCCTCGGCCTCGCCGCGTGCCAACCGAGCCCGCAGCAGGAGTCGGTCCGTGCCCACATCAACGAGAGCCGGCGGGCGCACGGCGTGCACCAGCTCGGGGACGACCTGATCATCAACCACAAGGCGCAGTCCTGGGCCGAGCACCTCGCCTCCACCGGGCGGCTGGCCCACTCCAGCCTGAGCTCGGGTCTCGACGGCCTCGCGTGGGCCGCCGTCGCCGAGAACGTCGGTCGCGGCTCCAGCATCGCGAAGGTCCACGAGCAGTACATGCGCTCCTCCGGGCACCGCTCGAACATCCTCGATCGCCGGTGGGACCGGGTCGGCACCGGCCACGCCGTCGGCGGCGACGGGTACGTCTACACCGTCCAGGTCTTCGTGGACCTCGGCTGAGCCGAGCCGGGCAGGTCGCGGTCTTGGCGGGCCGGTCAGTCGCCGGCGGTGACCGACAGGGGCGCGGTCGGCGGGGTGGCGCCGACCGCGGTCTCCCGGGTGACCACGTCCTGCCCGGGCCTCGGCCCCCGTGGCGTGGAGCGGATGAACCACGAGAAGACGATGGCGGCCACCCCGAGCCCGGCGCCGACGACGTAGCCGTTGAAGAAGTCCGACGCCTGCCCGGTGCCGCCGTACACCGAGATCATGACCGTGATGCCCAAGGCGGATCCGACCTGGAACATCATGCGCTGGGCGGCAGCGGCGACGCCGAGGTCGTGCTCCTCGACCGAGTTCGACAGGGTGGCGGTGAGCGTCGGCTGGGCGTGGCCGTTTCCGATGCCCTGCAGCACGAGCGCGCCCATGACGAGGAGCACGAGCTCCTCCCGGGCGCCGAAGCCGAGGGCGAGCAGCGCGCACGCGATGGCGGTGGCACCGAACACGGCGACCGGGCGTTCGCCGATGCGGGTGGCCAGCCAACCCCCGACGGGTGACGTCGCCGAGAACGACGCCGGCCGCAGCAGCATGATGAACGAGCTGGCGGCGACGGAGTAGCCGAAGACCGACTGGAGCAGCAGCGGGGCGAGCACGAAGCCGCCCATGTACGCGGCGCCGGAGAAGAGCGACCCGAGCATGGAGGCGGTGAAGTTGCGCCGTCGGAACAGCTCGAGGGGAAGGAGCGGGAACGCCACCCGTCGCTCGACGGCGACGAAGGTCAGCAGGCCCACGATGCCGGCGGTGACGGCGACGGCGACCAGCGGGTCGAGCCCCCGACTCGGCAGCTGGTTGAGGGCGAGCATGATGCCGCCGGCCCCGAGCGCCAGGGCCCCGGCACCGGGCACGTCGAACCCCACATCGCGACGCGGCGTGGTCTCGCGCAGCACCAGCCACGCGGCCACGACCGGCACGACCGACAGGACGGCCTGGACCCCGAAGAGGGGCCGCCAGCCGATGGCATCGATCAGCGGGCCGCCGATGACGAGCCCGATGGCCGGCGAGCCGGCTGCCACGAGCGACCACCAGCCCATCGCCTTGGCGCGCTCCGCCGGGGCGTGCACGGAGTTGATGAGTGCCATCGACGACGGGATGGTGGCGGCGCCGACCACGACGGCGAGCCCGCGCAGGACGATGAGCGAGTACGGGTCCCAGGCGAGCGTGGTCAGCGCGGTGACGATGGTGGACACGACGAAGCCGATGAGGAACACGCGCCGCTGGCCGTACAGGTCGCCGAGCTTGCCGAGGATGGGCAGGGCCACGGCCGACGCCAGCAGCGGACCGGAGATCACCCACGCCACCAGCGTCTGCCTCGCCCCGAAGTCCTCCGCGATGGTCGGGATGCTGACGGCGAGCAGCGTCACCGGGAAGGTCGTGGCGAACATGCCGGCCAGCGCCGTGAGCAGGACCCACTTCGGGTACCGGCCGGAGTCGGTCAGGCGCGTCTGGATGCGCTCCCGGTGCTGGGCGGGCGGGGTCACCGGTCCCACCGTAACGGTTGTTATCGGCGGCGCTGCAGCCCGCGGCCGGGGAGGGACGGGGCCGGGGATCCGATAGAACGGCCGCCATGGCAGAGATCACACTCGGCGGCAACGCCGTCCACACCAACGGCGACCTCCCGGCGAAGGGCGCCGCGGCGCCTTCGTTCGAGCTGGTCAAGAGCGACCTCACGGCGGTCAGCTCCGACGACCTCTCCGGTCAGCGCGTCGTGCTGAACATCTTCCCGAGCATCGACACCGCGGTGTGCGCCGCCTCGGTCCGCCAGTTCAACGAGCGGGCCGCCGACCTCGACGACACCACGGTCGTGTGCGTGTCCGCCGACCTGCCCTTCGCCGCCGCTCGCTTCTGCGGCGCCGAGGGCATCGAGAACGTCGTCACCGGCTCCACGTTCCGGTCGAGCTTCCTCGACGACTACGGCGTGCGCATGACCGACGGCAAGCTCGCCGGCGTGGCCGCCCGGGCCGTCGTGGTCCTCGACGCCGACGGCACCGTCCTGCACAGCGAGCTCGTCCCGGAGATCGCGCAGGAGCCCGACTACGACGCCGCCATCAAGGTGCTCCAGTAGCTAGATCTGGGGCGGCTCGTCCTCGGCGATCTCGGCGTCGACGACGCCGGGATGGGCGTCACCCACGATCTCGGGGTCCTCGACGCCCGCACCGGAGCCTCGCAGGCGGTCGATGAGCGACTCGTCCTCGTCGCCCTCGTCGGTGGCGGGGTCGTCGAGCTCGCCGTCGTCGACCTGTTCGGGGATGGAGTCGTCGGAGTCTGCGGTCATGGCGGAGTCGATTCCCCGTCCGGACGTCCGCCAGTCTCGGCCGACCCGCCGCTGCGTGCCGGTGCGTATCGTCGCGGCGTGACCGCTGACACCGCCTCCGACCTGCTCGACGCCGCCCGCGCCCTGCAGCCCGACACCGTCGAGCTCCGCCGGGACCTCCACCGCCACCCCGAGATCGGCAACGACCTCCCCCGGACCCAGGGCGCGGTGCTCGACGCCATCGCCGACCTGGGCCTCGACGTGCGGAAGGGGTCGTCGGTGTCGTCGGTCGTCGCCACGCTCGACACGGGTCGACCGGGCGGCACGATGCTGCTCCGGGGCGACATGGACGCGCTGCCGATGCCCGAGGACACCGGGCTCGACTACGCGTCGACGGTCGACGGCGCCATGCACGCCTGCGGGCACGACGCGCACACCGCGATGCTCGCCTCGGCGGCCCGGGTGCTCGTCGATCGCGCCGAGTCGCTCACGGGGAAGCTGGTCTTCATGTTCCAGCCCGGTGAGGAGGGCCACCACGGGGCCAAGCACATGCTCGACGAGGGGTTGCTCGACGGGCTCGACGTCACCCGCGCCTTCGCCATCCACCAGTCGCCCAGCTTCCCCTCGGGCATGGTCGCCACCAAGGCCGGCCCGCTGCTGGCGTCGGCCGACGAGTTCGTCGTCGAGGTGGTCGGTCGGGGCGGCCACGCCGCGATGCCGCACCACGCCAACGACCCGGTGCCGGTCGCCTGCGCCATGGTCGGCGCGTTCCAGACGCTCGTGACCCGCCGGGTCGACGTGTTCGACCCCGCGGTCGTCACCGTGGGCAGCGTGCGAGCCGGCTCCACCAACAACGTGATCCCCGAGTCGGCTCGCCTCATCGGCACCATCCGGGCGGTGTCGGAGCGCACCCGGACGCTGGTCCACACCGAGCTCGAGCGCATCGCCACCAACATCGCCGCCGCCCACGACATGACCGTCCGCTTCGACATCATCGACGGCTTCCCCGTCACGGTGAACGACGCCGACGCCGCGGCCTGGGTCCGGGACGTCGCCCGCCGGATCGTCGGCGACGACCTCGTCGTCGAGATGCCCAACCCGGTGATGGGCGCCGAGGACTGGAGCTACGTGCTCCAGCGGGTGCCCGGGGCCATGGCGTTCCTCGGCACGTGCCCGCCCGGCGAGAGCTTCCACAACGTCGCCCCGAACCACTCCAACCGGATGGTCATCGACGAGGACGCCATGGCCATCGGCGTGGCGCTCCATGCCGCCACCGCGCTCGACGAGCTCGCGCCCGCCTGACCGATCTCCGGCTGGCACCGGCCCGGACAGTTGTCACGTTGCGTTCTGTTCAGCAGCAATCCAGGGGAACGGAACGCAGATGCCCCCCACGGCCGCGACGACGGCGATCGCACGGACGCTCGTCGACAAGCTGCAGCACGCCCTCCGCACCGGCGAACCCGCGCTCGCGGCCGTCGCCGATGCCGAGCCGCGCGACGATCGAGACCGACTGCTGACCCTCCAGGTCATCCACGACCTCCACGTCGGTGACATCGACCAGGTCGGCGACGCCGTCCGGTGGCAGCACCACCCGGCGGTCGCCACGCTGAAGACCCGCCTCGAGCAGGAGGTCCTCGCCTCCCTCGACGCCATGGCGGACGGCGCCACCATCGACGCCGACGCCGATGCAGTCGCCGCCATCCGTGCCATCGCCCGCCAGGACCTGGTGCCCGAGGTCTACGAGTGGGTCGCCACGGACGCGTCGTGGGACGAGCTGGTCTCGTTCCTCGCCCTCGAGGGCGGACCCGACGCCGGCTTCGACGACCTCGTTGCGGCCTGCCAGGTCGGCCTGCGCGGCGAGCCGAAGCTCGAGCTGGCCCGCAACTACTGGGACGAGATGGGACGGGGCACGCTCGACGAGGTCCACACTGAGCTGCACCACCAGCTGTGCGAGGCCATCGACATGCCCCGCATCCCGCGCGACGAGCTGCCCACCAGCGCCCTCCTGCGCACCACGCTCGGCGGGATCCTCGCCACGAACCGGGTGCTGCAGCCGGAGATGATCGGTGCCCTCGGTCTGCTCGAGCTGCAGGCGGGGCCCCGCTGCCGACAGGTCGTCAAGGCGTTCGAGCGCCTCGACGCACCGGCAGGGGCGTTCCCCTTCTACGTCGAGCACCGCGACGTCGACCCGCACCACGGCAAGGCCTGGCTCGACAACGCCATCGCCCCGCTCGCCGACGACCCTCGCTGGGCGGCCGGCATGGTCCGGGGCGCCCGCTGGCGCGCGGCGGCCAACGCCGCGTTCTTCACCGACATGGCCGGGCGCTTCGCCCGGGAGGCCGACGTCGCCGAGCTGGCGACGTCCGCCACCGGCTGACCGCGCGCTCAGCCGCGGCGCAGCACGGTCCAGAGGCCGGTGCCGGCCCGCGCCCAGGTGCCGGTCCAGGAGCCGGGGAGCGCGTCGGCGACCTCGTCGGGCATGAGGTGGATCGGCGTGGCCTCACCGCTCGAGTTCACCCAGACCACGCAGCCGCCCGGGGCCAGGACGCGATCGACCTCGTCGGGGAACAGCAGCATGTTGACGAGGACCGCAGCATCGACGCTGCCGTCGCGCAGCGGGAGGCGGTGCGCATCGGCGAGCATGCGGTGCCCGGGCTCGCCGGCGGCCAGTCGGAGCATCTCGATCGACAGGTCGGTCGCGACGACGCGCCCGAACCGCTCGGCCAGCACGCCGGTGTAGGCGCCGGTGCCGCTGCCGAGCTCGAGGGCGGTGTCGCCGCTGCCGACACCGCCACGCTCGAACGCGTCGTCGACGACCCTGGCTCGCTCCGGCGAGGTCCGGGTGTGCCACTCGGGCGCGAGCCCGTCGAACAGCGCAGCCACCTCGACCCGGGCGCCGGCGTCCCACGGCGGTCCCTGCAGACCGGCGGCCCGGCGGGTCATGACCCGCATGGGGTGATCGGCGCCGTCGGGCTGTGACGGGACGTGCCCCGGGATCTCGAGGTCGGGCTGTCGGTCGATCGTCCCCGGCACGGGGCGAGACTAGGAGCGGGCCCCGGAACCCGCTGGTCCGGCGCCCGGGTGGTGGATCTAACGTCCGCCGGTGCTCACACCGCCCGACCCCGTCGAGCTCGCCGACGTGATCGCCCTCATCGTCGACCAGCAGCGCCGTCCTGACCGCAACATCGCCTACCTCGGGACCGAGGTCGAGGGCGTGACGGCGGAGCTCGAGGGCCTGGAACCGGCATGGGCCACGACGGTGCGAGTGGCCAGAGAGGACGGTCGGATCGTCGGCGTGGTCGCCGTGGAGTGGGACGAGGAGGTGGGGCGGTCCTGGGTCCTGGGTCCGTGGGTCGTCCACGACGGGAACCAGTGGCTCGCCTCGGCCGAGGAGCTCCTCGACGCCGCCCTGGACCAGGTCCCTGCCGGCATCGCGCGCCACGAGATGAGCGGTGACGTGGCGAACCACCGCTTGGCCGAGCTGTCGGCGGCGCGTGGGTGGTGGACCACCGAGGTCAACCACGCCCTGTTCGTCGACGACGCGATCGTGGCGGCGTGGCCCGACGTGGACGTCGCCGACGGCACGTTGCGCCCGGCGACCCCCGACGACCTCGAGGGGATCCGAGCGCTGCACGACGCCGAGTTCCCGTCGACCTACGCCACGGCCGACCAGCTGGTGTCGGGTCAGCTGGACGGCACCTGCGTCACGCTGGTCGCGCCCGACGACGTCGGCGGGGTGGCCGCCTACGTCTCCGGCCACCTGCAGGACGACGGCGAGGCCTGCCTGGACTTCGTCGTCGTGCACCCCGATCACCAGGGGACCGGGCTGGGTCGACGGGCGATCGCCGCCGTGGCACGCGACCTGGTGCCGCGGTCGCCGCTGCGCCGCATGTCGCTCACGGTGCAGGACCACCGAGCCCCGGCCCGGCGCCTGTACGAGCGCCTCGGGTTCCGCCACGACGTCGCCATCGTCGGCTACCGCTCCTGGGAGCCGTGACTCACACGTAGGGGCAGTGGCGGCAGCCGCTGTCGCAGCACGACCCACGTGCGGCGAGCTCGACGGCGGTGAGCACGAACAGGCCGGTGGCCGGATCGGAGTAGCCCGCCTCGCCTGCGTCGACCGCTGCCCGGTGCGCGGCGATGATGAGGTCGCGGTGCGGGTGCCCGAGGGGGAGCCGGTCCGGGTGCGGCTCGTCGATGCCTCTTCGGGACGTCACCGAGCCAGCGTCGCGCACGCCGGCGGCGGGGCTACGTTCCGGCCATGACCGACCTCGGCACCGGACCCACCATCTTCCACAACCCTCGCTGCTCGAAGTCCCGCGCCGCCATGTCCACGGCGGAGGAGCTCGGCGTCGACGTCGACGAGGTGCGCTACCTCGATGCCCCGCCCGACCGTGCGGCCCTCGAGGCTGTCGTCGCCGGGCTCGAGGACCCGGTCACCGACCTGATCCGCCACGGCGACGCGAAGAAGGCCGGCGTCGACACCTCGAAGGCGACCACGCCGGCGGCCGTCGTGGACCTGCTGCTCGAGCACCCCGAGCTGATGGAGCGCCCGGTCGTGTGGCTCCACGACCGGGCCATCATCGGCCGGCCGACGGAGCGGGTGGCGCCGTTCCTGCGGGACGACGCCTGACGGGTGCCGGCCCGGTCTCAGCGGCTGGCGGGCAGGGCGTCGGCGAAGCGGGTGTTGATGCGGTAGCCCTGGGCCTCCATCCAGTCGGCCATCGCCCACAGGTCGCTCACCGAGCTCTCGGGGACGGGCAGCGCAGAGGTCCGGGCCTCGGGAGGCGCGACGTACTCGTAGGCGTCGACGTCGACCTCCGGGTCGCCCGGGTGGTCGGGATCGGCGATGGTCGGGTCGAAGGCGTCGCGCATGGTCCCGATCGAGTGGCGGCTGCGGCCCGGATCCCACTCGCCCGTCTGGGGCAGGCCCCAGTTCTCGCAGATGAACGACAGGATCGACACGTGGTCCTGGGTGCTGCTGAGCGTGCGGTCCACGGTGGGCTCGCCGTCGTGCCGGCGGCCCTTGGCCTTGCCCTTCGCCCGCGGGGGCATCGACCCGGTGGGCGCCCGGTGGTTCACGCCGGTGTTGCGCGCGTAGGGGCTCAGCAGGAAGGCCGGGGTGCGGAAGCCGAACAGGCCGAAGTCGTCCGGGCCGGTGGTGTGGGGTCCCTCCACGGTGTAGTCGGGGACCTCGCCGGGCCCGTACGCCCCGTACGGGTCGACCGTGTGGTCGACCGCCGGCGGCACGACGTGGTCGAAGAAGCCGCCCCACTCGTCGTAGTTGATGAACATGGCGCCCTTGGCCCAGTTGGGGGAGCGCATGAACGCCGTGGTGACGTCGCTGAAGAACTCCTGGCCGAGGCGGATGTCGGCGTGGGGGTGGTCGTCGTTGGCGAGGCCCTCGGGGGCGACGAAGAACGGGTCGACGAAGCAGACCTGGGGCAGGGTGCCGGCGGCGCAGTCGGCGTAGTAGTCGGTGATCAGGCGGGTGTTCGCCACGTAGCGGGGCCCCCACAGGCCGAGCGCCGGGAGGTTCGAGAAGTAGTACTTCCACGTGACGCCCTTGGCGTCGAGCTGGTCCCACAGGGTCGGCCAGTCCCAGCCGGCGGTCCACGCCGGGTTCTCCCCGGCGCGCTGGGGCGGGAAGTCGTTGTTGGCGATGCCGTGGGCCTGGGCGGAGTGCATGTAGTACCGGTTGGGGTACGTGTTGCCCATCCACGACGTGAAGTACCGGTCGAAGGAGGTGAAGTCCTGGACGATCCGGTCGATCACCGGCAGGTCGGCGGCCGTGTAGTAGCTGGAGGCGTAGCGGTCGGTGCCCGTGCCGGGGCGGTCTGAACCGTCCTCGGTGGTGCTCCACCCGTCGGGGACCCCGTCGCCGTCGCTGTCCAGGATCTGGCGGCGGCCGGTGCTGTGGCTGTGGCCGGGGTCCCGGTAGGGGTGCCCGGCCCAGTTCTGCTCGCCGCCGATGCCGAAGTCGAAGGTCTCGCGGCCGGGCAGCCTCGTGCTGGCATCGAAGCGGACGTCCTCGCGGTCACCCCACCAGCCGAGGTAGTGGTCGGTGGAGCGGTTCTCCATCATCACCACGACGACGTGCTGGATGTTGGGGAACTTCGGTGCTGCCCCGTCGAGCAGCAGCGACGTCGGTCGGGCGAGGCTGATCAGGTCGGCGTGCGCGGTGCCACCGACGGCAGCGCCGGCGCCGGCGACGGCGGCGGTCTTGATGAAGGTGCGACGGGACAGGACCACGACGAGGGCTCCCAGCGGTAGGACGGCGGACCCACCACACTTCGTCGTCCGCCGGAGGCCGTCCTGCCGACGGGTCGGTGAACCTTCGGCAGCGACCCGATGGCCGCCCGTCGCCTCAGGGGACGGGGGAGCGGCCGCCGGAGGCTCGGTCGGCGGCGGCGAGGAGGTCGGCGCGGAAGTCCGGGTGGGCGATCGCGGCCAGGGCCAGACCCCGCTGGCGCACGGTCTTGCCCTGCAGCTCGGCGATGCCGTGCTCGGTGACGATCACGTCCACCTGGTGGCGGGGCGTGGTGATGACGGTGCCGGCCGCGAACCACGGGACGATGCGCGAGTGCACCTCCTCGCCGGCCCGGTACGTCGAGGGCAGGCAGAGGATCGACCGGTCGTCGAGGTCGAGCCCGGCGCCGGCGACGAAGTCCTCGTGGCCGCCGATGCCCGAGAACTGCTCGCCGCTGCGGGTGTCGGCCACGACCTGGCCGTGGATGTCGACCGACAGCGCGGCGTTGATCGTGATCATCGACCGGTTGGCGCCGATGACCTCGGGGGAGTTCACGACCTCGACCGGGAGGAACGCGACCTCGTGGTTGTCGTCGAGCCAGTCGTACAGCTCACGGGTGCCGCCGGCGAACGTGCTGATGGAGACGCCGTCGAACTGGCCCTTCTGGGCGTTGGAGACCTTGCCGGCCTGGTGCAGCTTCATCAGGCCGGTGGTGAACATCTCGGAGTGGATGCCGTAGTCGCCGCCGTCGCCGTCGGCGAGCAGGGTGGCGACCACCGATGGCACCGCCCCGATGCCGGTCTGCAGCGTGGCGCCGTCCGGGATGAGGCCCTGGATGTGGCGTGCGATGGCGCGCTCGACGTCGGTGGGCTCCGGATCGGCGATCTCGAAGGGCGTGGACTCGGACTCGATCAGCACGTCGATCTCGTCGACGTGGACCCGGTGGTGGTGCTCGCCCCAGCCGTACGTCCGGGGGTAGTGGTCGCTGACCTCCACCACGAGGAGCCGGGTGGGGTCGGCGCCGGCGGCGTGGAGGGGCCCGACGTTGGCGCCGGCGTGGAGCGAGAGGCTGCACCACCCGTCAGCGTCCGGCCGTGAGGCGGCGGTGGCCATGACCCGTGGCGCGATGTCCTCGAGCAGCGCCACGAAGCGGCGGAAGTCGGCCGGGGCGAACCCGATGTTGGCGCCGCTGTCGCGCAGGAGGCGCTCGAGCGGCCCGAAGAACCCGCTGAGGTAGTGCACGTTCGGGTGGGTGAAGAGATCGCTGAGCACGGTGACCAGGGCGCCGAAGACCCTCAGGTCCTCCCAGTCCTTGCGGGAGCCCATCGCCTCGAGGAGCGCGGCGGGCTGGGCCGGCCCGAGCGGGAGGCCGAGGGAGTCGGTGGGTCGGAACACGCCGACGGCGTCCTGGGCGGTGAGGTTGCGCATGGGGGCGTTCTACCGGGGCGGGCCGGGGCGGGGGCAGGGTCCGTGGTCCTCGGTCCGGTGCGCTCCGGTCCTCGCTGTCAGAGGGTCCCGGCAAGGATGGGGACATGGCCCACCTCGACCCCGATGGCTCCGGAGCCAGCGCACCCGACGCCGGCGTGCTCCACAAGGTCCGTTCGCTGCTGGCCAAGGCCGAGTCCACCACCTTCCCCGATGAGGCCGAGGCGCTGTCGGCCAAGGCGCAACAGCTCATGGACCGCCACGCCATCGACCGGGCCATGGTCGCGGCGGCCGGCGGTGGGGGCGGCGCCCGGCCCGAGGGTCGCACGCTCCTGGTCGAGGCCCCCTACGCCCGCCCGAAGTTCCAGCTGCTCACGGAGCTGGCCCGCGCCAACCGGTGCCGCGCCGTGCTCGACACCGGGTCCAACGTCGCCACGGTGGTGGGGTTCCCCGATGACCAGGCCACGGTCGAGCTGCTCTACACGTCGCTGCTCGTGCAGGCCACCCGGGCGATGCTGCAGACCGGCACGAGCCCTCGCACCCGGTCGCGTGCGTACCGCCAGGCGTTCCTCGTCGCCTACGCGGCCCGCATCGGTCAACGCCTGCGCGAGGCCTCGGCGGCCACGGTGACCGAGGCGGTGCGCGCCCACGGCGACGGCTTGCTCCCGGTCCTGAAGAGCAGGGAGGTGGCGGTCGAGGACCAGCTCGCCGAGGCGTTCCCCCACCTGCGTCGCCTGCGGGTCACGGCCAGCGACCCGGCCGGCTACGCGGCCGGTCACGCCGCCGCCGATCGAGCCCGACTGGGTGGTCAGGAGGTGCGGGGGAGGGTGCGCCGTCTGCGCCGCTGACCCACCGGCGGCTGGGCGATCTGCCCAGCATCAGGCGTGAAGCGCTGCTCTTCGGCCCATGGGGCCGCACCCGGGTGGCACACTCCAACGGTGAGCGGCATCCGGGGGTTCGCGATCGAGGAGGTCATCGAGGACTTCCGTCTGGCGTGCGTGTCGCGGTCCATCGACGACCGCGAGATCAGCCTGCAGAAGCAGAGCCGGGTGTTCTTCCAGATCTCCGGTGCCGGCCACGAGGCGCTCCTGCTCGCCCTGGCGCGGTCGCTGCGGCCCGGGCACGACTGGTTCTTCCCCTACTACCGCGACCTCGCCCTCATGCTCGGTCTCGGCATCAGCCCCTACGAGCTGCTCCTGCAAGCGGTGGGTTCGGCCGAGTGCCGGGCCTCGGGTGGTCGACAGATGCCGTCGCACTGGGGCTACGCCGCCGAGCACGTCGTGTCCCAGTCGAGCCCCACCGGGAGCCAGTGCATCCCCGCCGTCGGGTGCGCCGAGGCGGGCCGCTACATCGGCCGCACGCCCGAGCTGTCGCACCTGCCGGCCGCCGGCGACGAGGTCACCTACGTCAGCCTCGGCGAGGGCGCCACCTCCGAGGGCGAGTTCTGGGAGTCGCTCAACACCGCGTGCACCCTGCACCTGCCCGTCGTCTACGTGGTGGCCGACAACGGCTACGCCATCTCGGTCCCGGTGTCGGACCAGTCGCCGGCCCCGATCTCGGAGCTCGTGCGAGGCTTCCGTGGCCTCGAGGTGCTCCGCCTCGACGGCACCGACTACCTCGGGGTGCGCTCGTGGAGCGAGGCCGCCATCGCTCGCGTGCGCGCCGGCGTCGGCCCCCTCCTCATCCACGCCGACGTCACCCGGCCGTACTCCCACTCCGCCGCCGACACGCAGTCCAAGTACCGCCCCGAGCGGGAGCTGGCCGAGGAGGCCGAGCGCGACCCCATCGGTCGGCTCGAGCAGGTGCTGGTCGAGCACGGCGCGCTCAGCCCGTCCGAGGCCTCCGGCATCCGGGAGGAGGCCCGCCAGCTGGTCGCCGACGCGGCCAAGCGAGCCATCGCCGCCCCCCGGCCCGACCCCGGCACCGTCCTCGACCACGTCGTCGACCTCCCCGACCTGCCGGTCCCGCCCGCCGAGTACGACGGCGGCGAGGAGGTCGCGCTCGGCGGCGCGGTCAGCGCCGTGCTCCACGAGCGCATGGCGGCCGACGTCCGCATCCGGGTCTTCGGCGAGGACGTCGCCGACGCCCGCGAGCAGGTGCTGGCCAAGGTCGAGGGCAAGGGCGGCGTGTTCGGCACCACGCACGGCCTGCAGCGCGACTTCGGCATGGCCCGGTGCTTCAACACCCCGCTGGCCGAGGCGAACATCATCGGTCGGGCCGTGGGGCACGGCGTGCGAGGCCTGCGGCCGGCACCCGAGATCCAGTTCTTCGACTACGTCTGGCCCGCCATGCAGCAGATCAAGAGCGAGGCCGCCACGATGCGGTGGCGCTCGAACGGCGTCTTCACCGCCCCGATGGTCGTGCGCATCCCGATCGGCGGCTACCTGCACGGTGGCGCCATCTGGCACAGCCAGTCCGGCGAGTCGATCTTCGCCCACGTGCCCGGCCTGCTCGTCGCGTTCCCGTCCCGGGCCCGGGATGCCGCCGGCCTGCTCCGGTACGCGTTCGAGTGCGAGGACCCGGTCCTGTTCCTCGAGCACAAGCACCTGCTGCGCCAGCCCTACACCAAGGACCTGCTCCCGCCGGCCGACTGGGTCCTGCCCTTCGGGGTCGCCGACGTGTGCCGTCCGGGCGACGCCGTCACCCTCGTCACCTGGGGCGCGATGGTGCAGAAGTCGCTGGTGGCCGCCGAGGCCATCGCCGAGGAGACCGGCCGCCAGGTGGAGGTCATCGACCTGCGCACCATCGTCCCGTGGGACCAGGAGCGGGTCGGGGAGTCCGTCGCTCGCACCGGCCGCGCCCTCATCGTCCACGAGGACATCGTCACCGCCGGCTTCGGCGGCGAGATCGCCGCCTGGATCGCGGACGAGTGCTTCTGGTCCCTCGACGCCCCCGTGCGCCGGGTCGGCACGCCAGACGTCCACGTCGCCTACGAGCCCACCCTCGAGGACGCCATCCTCCCCCAGGTCGACGACGTGGTCGTCGCGCTGCGCCGCCTCCTCGCCGAGTAGCAGCCCCCCGTGTCAGGTCGGCCAGGCCAGGACGGCCCGGAGTCCGCCGTCGGGCCCGTCCTCGACCCACGCCGCGCCACCGTGGCGGGTGAGCGCCGTGCGCACGATCGCCAGTCCGAGGCCGAGTCCGCCACCGGATCGGTCGAGGACGGCACCCTCGCCGAAGGCCTCCTCGTGCCGGGCGGCGGGGACGCCGTCGCCGTCGTCGGTCACCGTGACGAGGCACCGCCCATCGGCCTCGTGGGCCTCGACGACGACGGTGACCGGTCCCTCCGCACGGGCGTGGCGCCGGGCGTTCTCGAGCAGCTCGTGGACGGCCCACTCCGCCATGTCCCGGTCGGCGACGATCGTCGGCAGCGCCGCGCCGACGTGCACCACGACCTCGGCCGGGTCCAAGCCCTCGCTGATGTCGGTGACGACCTCGTCGAGGTCGACGGGCACGGGCTGCAGCGGCCGGTACTGCGCCCCGATGTGGCGCTGCATGCTCAGGACCATGTCGGCGGTCCGTCGGACGGCTGACGACGACCGCGCCAGCAGGTCGAGCGACTCGGCGTCGAGCTGGTCGCCGGCGAGGCGCTCGAGCAGCTCGAGCATGCCCGTGGCGATCGCGAGCGGGTTGCGCAGGCCGTGGCACGCCATGCGGACGAAGCGGACCAGCTCCTCGGCATCGGGTTGCTGCGGGTCCGCGGTGGCCACGGCCCCATCCGACCACACCGCCGCCGCGAGGCAACCGTCGTAGTGTCGTCCCGTGCCCGACGCCCGTCCCCCTGCCGCCTGGGTCTTCGAGGTCGACCCCACCGACATCGACCTGGGCGCCGCGTTCGAGGACGGCGAGGCGATGATCCAGTTCGAGGTCGCCGACGATCGCGCCGACCTCCTCGGCCCCGGCCAGGTCGCCCACCTCTGGGTGCAGGACCGCCTCGGCGGCGTCGTGCCCGCCGGCATCTACGCCACCGGCTCGGTGGTCGGTCCGGTGGAGCTCGTCGACGACGAGGACGGCGAGCGGGTGGCGGTCGTGTCGGTCGGCTTCGACAGCCTGCGCTCGCCCATCGACGCCACCGCCCTGCTGGCCGGGGATGAGTTCGTCGGCTCACCGCTGCAGGACGGCGCCGCCGAGCAGAACCCGGTCCCGCTCGACGCCGCCCAGGCCGCGGCCATCGCCGCCAACGACCTCGATGCCGGCCCGGTCGCCACCGCGCTGCTCGGCGTGGGTTCCGAGGACGCCATCGCGCTGCCGGCGCTCGAGGTGCGCCTCCCCAGCGACACCCTCCTCGTCGTCGAGGGCGTCGGCCACGACGGCTGGACGGTGGTGCGCGGCACCCCCGGGATGGAGGAGGTCGTGGAGCTCCCCGAGCAGCACGCCACCTTCATCGACGCCGTCGAGTACGTGGCCGCCACCGTCGGCAAGGCCGGCCGGTCCCTGCCGGTGGTCGACACCGACGACGGCATCGAGGCCGTGGCCATCTTCGACGCCGACGGTGGCGTCTACGCGGTGCTGAAGGAGGCCGAGGAGGCCTACACCTTCGCCTGGATCGACGACGACGGGGACATCGAGCGCATCGACACCTACGCCTCGCTCAAGGAGGCGATCCTGCTCCCGGTCCTCGACGAGGAGCTCTTCGGCGGCATGTAGCTTCGACTCGCAGGGCGAGTCTCAGCACCGGAGCTGTTCGCTGGCGCTCACAGCACCCCGGCGGTTCATGCCCTGGCCGGGGTGAGGGCGGGCTTGGGGCGCAGGTGGTACTCGTCGAGGTCGGCGTGGTTCGTGCGCCGGCGGTACTCGGTGGTGCGCCCGACCCAGTTGTTGGTGACCTTGCCGCCCTGCAGGTACCAGCTGTCCTCGACCAGCACCCACGCGCTGTCGGCCAGGCGACGGGTGAGCTCGTCGTTGTAGGCCTGCTGCACCTCGGGCTTGACGTCGACGGCCTGGATCGACCGGGCCGCCATCTGGCGCAGGATCGAGAGGATGTAGCGGCACTGCGACTCGATCATCAGCACGATCGAGTTGTGGCCCAGGTTCGTGTTGGGGCCGTACATGAAGAACAGGTTGGGGAACCCGGACACGGCGAGGCCGAGGTGGGCCTGGGGTCCCTCGCGCCACTCGTCGTTCAGGTTGCGGCCGTCGGGGCCGACGACCTCCATCGGGGTCAGGAAGTCGTGGGTGTGGAAGCCGGTGCCGACCACGATGACGTCGACGGGGTGCTCGACGTGGTCCTGGTCCATGCCCGACACGGTGACGATGGCATCGCCGGTGACCTTGTCGATGCGGTCGCCCACGATGTCGATGTCGTGCTCCTCGATCGCCTCGTAGAAGTCGTCGGAGAACAGGACCCGCTTGGCGCCCATCGGGTAGTCGGGCGTGAGCAGGGCGACCTTGTCCGGGTCGCTGATCTTGTCCTGGAGGTTCTTCACGGCGAACTTCTGCATGAAGTCGCGGACGAAGGACCGCTGGTGCATGAGGTCGTACCCGAGCAGCTCGGCCCGGGCGAAGATCAGGAAGCGCCGCATGTTGCGGGCGACGCGGCTGCGGCGGATGAGGGAGTTCTCGAGGTCGCTGTAGTCGCGGTCGTTCTTGGGGATGATCCAGTTCGGCGTGCGCTGGAAGATCGTGACCTGCGCCGCGTCCTCGGCGATCTGGGGCACGTACTGCACGGCGCTGGCGCCGGCGCCGATCGAGGCCACCCGCTTGCCCGTGAGGTCGACGGCGTGGTCCCACTCGGCCGAGTGGAAGACCGGGCCGGCGAAGGAGTCGAGGCCGTCGATGTCGGGCCAGCGGGGGCGGCTGAGCTGGCCGGTGGCCGAGACCACGACGTCGAAGCGCTCGGTCGTGGTCTCCCCTCCGGCGGGGGTGACGTCGACGTCCCAGGCGCCGGCCTCCTCGACCCAGACCAGGCGCGTGGCGGGCGTCTCGAGGCGGAGGTGGGCCCACAGGCCGTACACCTCGGCGCAGTGCTCCAGGTAGTCCTTGATCACCGGCTGGTGCGACCACTTGTTGGGCCAGTCGAAGTTCTCGAACGAGTAGGAGTACAGCGCCGAGGGGATGTCGCACTCGGCGCCGGGGTAGGTGTTCGCCCGCCAGGTGCCCCCGACCGCGTCGGCCTTCTCGAAGATCGTGAAGGTGTCGATGCCCTGCTGCTTGAGCTGGATGCCCAAGCCCATGCCGGCGAAGCCGGCGCCGATGATCGCGATGCGTGGCACGAAGAGACCCCCTGCGGCCTGACGAGAGCTTTGGCAACGACCGTATCCTGCAGGGTGCGTCGCGGCCATGTCCGCCGGTCCGAGATGCCGGTAGGAGGTCGGTCCGGCGGCGGCGAAGCATGGCATGTGTCCGAGATGTCCGAGACGGGGAGCGCGCTCGCCAGCGGCCCGGAGTCGCGCTTCGTCGTCGACGCCCTCGACTCGGTCCTCGACGGGCGCTGCGCCGACGCCCGCGACGAGCTCGTGGCCGGTGCGACCGCCACCACCTGGGCCGACGTGCTGCACCGCCTCGACGTGGCCGGGCGGGCCCTCGCCTTCGACGCCGCCCTCGATGCCGGTGACCTGACCACCGATGCGGCCCGGGTCGCCGCCTTCGCCGCGAGCTGCGGGGTCGATCCCCTCCCTGCCGGTACCGGCCAGATCCTGGGCGCATGGTGCCGCGGCGACGGCGTGCCGGTCTCGATCGACCTCACCAGCGACGAGATCGACAGCGCGCCCGAGGCCGACCGGGCCTGGGCCGCGACCCTGGTCCTGGCCTGGCTGGTCGATCTCTCCGGCTTCCCGCCCCAGGTCGTCGCCTAGCCCGTCGCGGCTCTGACAGGGCCGAGGGTGCCGGCCGGAGGTACCGTTGTCCTCCACGTGGCCCGCTCGCGAGCCCACGTCGACGCGCATGGCAGACGATCAGGACCTCGACCTCGACCTCGAACTCGAACTCGACGTGCCCTCCCGGGGCACGGCGCCCCGTGTCGCCGTGGTGGCCGAGGACGAGCCCGGCATCCGCTCGCTCATCGTCTCGCTGCTGACGCTCGACGGCTGGGAGGTCCACGTGACCGACACCGGCGAGAACGTGGCCGACCTGATCGACCAGTACCGCCCGGTCCTGTGCCTGCTCGACGTGATGATGCCGGGCAAGGACGGCGTGGAGGCCATGGAGGAGGGCCGGTCCCGCGGGCACGGCGCCCCGGACGGCACCGTCTACGTGATCCTCACCGCCCTCGCCGGGCAGGAGGACGTGATCCGGGGCGTCGTCTCCGGCGCCGACGACTACATCACCAAGCCCTTCGACGTGGACGACCTGTCCGACCGCGTCGCTCGATGGTGCGAGGCCACCGGCTGGGAGCTCGTGGCGGCCGAGAACCCGGGCGTGGCGCACGAGCACCTGAGGTACTGAGGGGACGTGGGGGACGTGCCCGAGCTGGCCGAGTCGAGGAGGCGGGGGCGCGGGGCGGTGCGCGAGCTCGACGACGAGCACCTGGTCACGTCGTTCCAGTCGGCCCGGGACAAAGACGCCGTCAACGAGCTGCTCCGTCGCCACGAGGGACTGATCATGTCGGTGGCGCGGCGCTACTTCGTGCCCGGCGGTGACCACGAGGACGTGCGCCAGCAGGCGATGATCGGCTTCTGGAAGTCGGTGCGCGACTTCACCCCTGACGCCGGCGCGTCGTTCCCGAGCTTCGCCCGGACCTGCATGCAGCGCCAGGTCATCACCGCGGTGAAGGCGGCGAACCGCATGAAGCACTCGCCGCTGAACGAGTCCGACCGCATCGCCCACCACGACGCCGAGCACGACGAGGACGAACGCTCCTCGGCGGTCCAGCTCCCGTCGGTGAGCCACGAGGGTGCGGCCGTCGACCGCATGGCCATGGACGAGAGCGGCGGCATGCCCTTCGGGCTGTCCGAGATCGAGGGTCTCCTCGAGGCCCATGGGCACGAGGCCGTGCACGAGATCCTGCGGACGCACTTCGAGGGCAAGAGCACGAGACGGCGCAAGGACGAGCCCGACCGGCTCTCCGAGAACGAGGCCCACGTCCTCGTCGGTCTCCTCAGCGGCAAGAAGTACCGCGAGATCGCCGACCAGATGGGCAAGAGCGACAAGTTCGTCGACAACACCGTGCAGCGGCTGCGGTCCAAGCTCCGCCACCTGCTCGAAGACGGCTGAGCCGCCGCTCCGCCGAGGCCGGGTCAGGGTCGGTTCGCCCGCCACCCCCAGGCCAGCGTGGCGACGGTGCCGAGGATGCCGAGGCCCCAGAGGGTCAGCACCCCACCGAGATCGGGCGTGTCCTGGGTGATCCGGGCCCGACCCTCGACCGGGACGGTCGTGACCGGGATGGTCGGCGGTGCGTCGGGCGGCGCCGTGGTGGTCGTCTCCGGTGGCGCGGTGGTCGGCGGGGTGGTCGTGGCCGGCGCCCGGGTGGCGGGCGGTGCCGTCGTGGGCGGAGCCGTCTCCGGCGGCGCCGTGGTGGGCGCCTCGGTGGTCTCCGGCGGTGGCTCGGTGGTCTCGGGCACGGGCTCGGTGGTGGCCGGCGGCTCGGTCGTAGAGGGGAGCAGCTGCGCGCCGGCCGACGAGCCGCCGGGCGCGGCGAGGCCGAGGGCGAGCGCGGCGACGCCGACGGCCACCACGGCTCGGGACCTCCGGGTCAGGCGGCGGTCAGGCGCAGTCGCGACAGACGTCACCGTCGAACAGGTCCTCGGACTTGGTGACCAGGCAGACCGTGCATCGGCGCTCGGCCCGGGTGACCTGGGAGGGGCGCTTGGGCGCAGGAGGGCGTGAGGCCCGGGGGCGTCCGCTGCCGGTGGTGCTGGTGGAACGACGCCGGGGCGGGGTCGCGGCCGGCCGGTCGAAGGGGTCCTCGCCGATCTCGCCCCGGCAGCACTGCAGCGCCAGGTCCCGCAGGCGCCCGTCGGGCACGGCATCGAGCACGACCCGCTGGTCGGGCAGGTGGTCGAGCCGGGCCGGCAGGGCGTCGAACGGCAGGCGCCGCCGCCAGTCGACCGGTCGTCGGTGCTGGGCCCGGTCGCCGTCGAGCTCGCCCCGGTAGCGGTAGTCGCCGGTGACGACCCCGCAGGCGAAGCCGCCGGCGACGGGATCGAGGAGCAGGGCCACATCGGCGACCCGGATGCGACGCACGAAGCTGAGGAAGAGCGCGGCGTCGGCCTCCTGGTGCTTGCTCGGCTCGTCGTCGAGGCCGACGCCGAGGATCTTGAGCGCCTTGGAGCGGTCGACGTCGTGGCCGTCGGGGAACTGCGGGAACGACACGCCGATCTCGCCGTCGTCGAGGAACGAGCGGACCAAGCGGTCCTTCGGCCCCGCCCGCACCACCCACACGGTGGCCATCTCGTCGGCGTGGATCATGGTGGGGCCGACCCTACGCTGGCCGGGTGCACGTGTGGATCGACCAGGACCTCTGTACCGGCGACGGTCTCTGCACCGACCACTGCCCCGAGATCTTCGTCATCCTCGAGGACGGGATCGCCTACGTGCGCGACGGCATGGACATCGGGAACGACCCGGGCGGGGCCGGCTCGATGGTGCCGGTGGCACCCGACTTCCAGCAGCGGGTGGTCGACTCGGCCGAGCTGTGCCCGGGCGAGTGCATCTTCATCGAGATTGACGAGGCCGACGTCATGGACCTCGCCGCCCTCGACGAAGCCGTGTGAGCCGCTACTCGGTGACCTCGATGGCGAACTCGGGGCAGTTGTCGGCGCACAGCTGCGCCTTCTTCTCGAGCTCGGCCGGGACCTCGCCGGTGACGAGCAGGACGGCGTAGCCCTCGTCGTCCACGTCGAACAGCTCGGGCGCCAGCTGGTAGCAGCGGTTGTGGCCCTGACAGACGTCGCGGTCGTAGGTGATCCTCACGACGCGCCGTCCAGGATGCGCACCGGGAGGCAGCGGGGACCGCGGACCTGGCCGGTGGACCAGCGCACGGTCTCGGGGTCGGACAGCTCGAAGTCGGGGAACCGAGCCATCCACTCCTCGACGGCCACGGTGAGCTCGAGGCGGGCCAGGTTGGAGCCGAGGCAGCGGTGGATGCCGAGGCCGAACGCCGAGTGCCGGTTGCGGGCCCGGTCGATGACGAACTCGTCGGCCTGCTCGAAGGCCTCCGGGTCGCGGTTGTAGGAGGGGAAGGACAGGAGGAGCCAGTCCTCCTTCTTCACCGGGCAGCCGCCGACCTCGGTGTCCTCGGCGGCGAGGCGGGCCATCGTGACCGGCGCGTAGAAGCGGAGGAACTCCTCGATGGCGAAGATGCGCACGCCGGGGTCCTCGACCCAGCGGCGGCGGTCGTCGGGGTGCTGGGCCAGGTGCCAGAGGCTGGCGCCGATGGCGGACCACGTGGTGTCGATGCCGGCGATGAGCAGCAGGGCGATGGTGCCGAACACGTGCTCGTCGCTCAGGGGGTTGCCGTCGGGGCCCTCGACCGTGAGGAGGTAGGAGATGAGGTCGTCACCGTCCGCACCGCTCTCGCGGCGCTCCCGGATCTTCTCGCTCAGGTACGCGACGAGGGTCTCGTCCGGCCCGATCTCGTCGTGCTGGCCGGGCGTCTCGAGGATGCGATGGATGAAGACGCGGAACTTGTCGCCGTCCTCCTCCGGCAGGCCCAGCATCTTGGCGATGACCCGCACCGGGATGTGCTGGGTGTAGGTCACGGCCGCGTCGGTGATGTCCTGGCCGTCGCGCAGGTCCGCCTCGATCTGGTCGAGCAGCTGGCGGCACGTCTCCCGAGCCATCGGCTCCCACTCGGCGATGACCTTGGGCGAGAACGGCGGCAGCAGCAGCCGTCGGGCCTCCTGGTGGAACGGCGGGTCGGACGTGATCGGCGGTGCGAAGCCCCGCGGGGCGAGCTCGGGGTCGGGCCGGAAGTCGTTGACGATGATGCTCCGGCTCGTGAAGCGGTCGGTGTCCTCGGCGATGGCCCGCACGTCGGCGGCCTTCGTCGGGAGCCAGGCGCCACCGAAGCGCTCGGTGTGGGCCACCGGGCAGCGCTCGCGCAGGTCGTCCCAGATCTCGGGCGCGTTGGCGGCGTAGTCAGGGTGCGTGTGGTCGAAGTCGGTCGCCCAGTCCTCGACGGGTGGGCGCTTCGTCTCCGGCACGGTGTCGGTCATCTCGTCGGTTCCCCCGGTGATAACGGTTGTTATCGGGGGATGGTAGCGGCCCGCGTGCCGTGCGCCACATCGTCCGCGGGTCGCCCCCGGGCGCTCAGGGGAGGGGCTGGGGTCCCCGCTGGAGGGTGCCCGGACGCTCGCCCGTGAGCGCACCGTGCTCCACGGTGGTGACGCCGCGCTTCACGGTGGCCACGTAGCCCACCGCCTCCTGCAGCAGGCGCGTCCCGCCGGCGGGCAGGTCGGCGGCGATGTGCGGCGGGCGCAGGGCGAGGCGCTCCAGGTCGATGACGTTGAGGTCGGCCAGGCGGCCCGGGGCGACCACGCCACGGTCGTGCCAGCCGACGTGGGCGGCGGTGCGCTGGGTCTGGTGGTGGACCATGTGCTCGAGGGTCAGCTTCGGTCCCCGGGTGCGGTCGCGGGTCCAGTGCGTGATCGCCGTGGTGGGCATGCTGCCGTCGGAGATGGCGTTGCAGTGGGCGCCGGCATCGGACAGGCCGACCATCGCGTGGGGCGAGGACAGCATCTCGTGGACGTCGTCGAGGCTGCCGTTGGCGTAGTTCATGAGCGGCAGGTAGAGCAGCGTGGAGCCGTCGCCCGTGGGGGCCGGACCGGTGAGCAGGTCGTAGAGGACGTCGAAGGGCTCGCGCCCCTGGGCGGCGGCGAGGCCGGCGACGCTGTGCTCCGGGGTGGGCTCGTAGTCGGGCGGGTCGGCCAACGGGTACATGCGGTCCCAGCCCGAGTGGATGAGGAGCGGGAAGCCGCGCAGGTGCTCGGTGGCGGCCGCGTGCTCGTCGCGGAGGCGGTCGCGGACCTCGGGCTTGCGGAGCTCGGCCAGGCGCTCGCCGCGGTCGGTCGGGAGACGGGAGTACGTCGGGGCGAACAGGAGCGGGTTGGCCGATGCGTTGAGCCCGAGCAGCACGCCGATGGGGCGCACGGCCACCTGGGCCTTGGCGTCGGCACCGGCCTCGACCCAGCCGGCGATGGCGTCGAGCAGCTGGCGGAACCGGTCGGGGGTGTCGTCGTTCTGCTGGACGGTGAACGACAGCGGGCGTCCGACCTTGAGCACCAGCTCGCCGAGCAGCTCGATCTCCCGGGCCACGAGCTCGTCGTCGTCGGACTGGTAGGCGTCGGAGATCAGCTGGATCACGCCGGTGCCGGCCCGGGTGAGGGCATCCGCGATGCCCAGCACCTCGTCGGTCGCGGCGGTGAGGGTGCCGATGGACTCGCCGGTGCTGGTGCGGTGCACCCACGTGCGGCTGGTGGTGAAGCCGAGCGCGCCGGCCCGGATGCCGGCCTCGCACAGGCGGCTCATCGCCTCGATGTCCTCGGCCGAGGCCCGCTCGGTGTGGTCGGCGCCACGGGAGCCCATGACGTAGGTGCGGAGCGCAGCGTGGGGGACCTGGGTGCCGACGTCGACGGTCCAGCGGTGGCGGTCGAGCACGTCGAGGTACTCGGGGAAGCTCTCCCACCCCCAGGACAACCCCTCGGCGAGCGCCGTGCCGGGGATGTCCTCGACGCCTTCGAGCAGCGAGATCAGCCAATCGTGCCGGTCGGGCCGGGCCGGTGCGAAGCCGACGCCGCAGTTGCCGGTGACGATGGACGTCACGCCGTTGACCGACGACGGGGCGAGGTCGGGGTCCCAGGTGACCTGTCCGTCGTAGTGGGTGTGGATGTCGACCCAGCCGGGCGTGACCACCAGGCCCTCGGCGTCGATGGTGCGGCGTCCCTCGCCGACGTCGTCGCCCACGTCGACGATGCGCTCGCCGTCGACGGCCACGTCGGCACGCCGACGTGGCGCCCCCGTGCCGTCGACGATCGTCCCGTTGCGGATCACCAGGTCGTGCATGTCGTCCCCCGAAGGTCGTCGCTCCAGGGGTCGACGGTACCCGGGTCACATCGGTGTCGAGGCCTCGCTGTCCTGGAGCCGGAACCACTTGTGGTCGTACCCGGCCAGCTTCAGGTCGACGGTCGAGCCGTCGACGTCGTGGGCGGGCTGGGCCTCGTGGAGCAGGTCAACGACCTGGTTGCAGCCGTTCATGGGGCCGAGGTCGATCCGCAGCTCGCGTGGGGTCGGGCTCAGGTTGTGGATCGCGACGACGGCGGTGTGCTCCCAGTCGCAGCGGTGCACGAGCACGGCATCGTCCCCGCAGTCGAGCAGCGTCGCCCGGCCCCACCCGAACTCGGGTGTCTCGCGCCGGCGGCGCGTCATCTGCTGCATCCAGGTCAGGAGCGAGTCGGGCCGGCGGCGCTGGTCGGCGACGTTCACCGCGAGGGGACCGAACTGGCCGTCGGGGATCGGGCGGCTGAGGCGCGACGGGCGGGCCGGGGAGAACCCGGCGTTCTTCCCGTCGGTCCACTGCATCGGGGTGCGCACGCTGAGGCGGCCTTCGATGTCGAGGTTCTCGCCCATCCCGATCTCCTCGCCGTAGAAGAGCACGGGCGTCCCGGGGAGGCTGAACAGCAGGCTGTACACCAGCCGGATCCGGTCGGGGTCGCCGTCGAGCATCGGGGGCAGCCGCCGGCGCAGACCGCGGTCGAAGAGCTGCATGTCCTCGTCGGGAGCGAACGCGTCGAAGACCTCCTGGCGCTCGTCGTCGCTCAGCTGGTCGAGGGTCAGCTCGTCGTGGTTGCGGACGAAGATCGCCCACTGGGCGTCCTCGGGGATCTCGGGGCGGGCATCCAGCGCACCGCGGAGCGGTCCGATGTCGCAGCGCGCCAGCGCCAGGTACATGGCCTGCATGAGCGGGAAGTCGAAGAGCAGCTCGAGCTCGTCGTCGTCGCCGAAGAACGCGACCAGCTCGTCGGCGGGCAGGTTCACCTCGCCGAGCAGGACGGAGTCGCCGCGCCGCCGTGACATGAAGGCGCGCAGGTCACGGATGACCTCGTGGGGATCGAGGGCCAGCTCGGTGTCCACCTCGGTGGGCTCGGTCTCGAGCAGGAAGGGGACGGCGTCGACCCGGAAGCCGTCGATGCCGAGCTGCAACCAGAAGCCGGCGATCTTGGCGATCTCCTCGCGCACCGCCGGGTTGCCGATGTTGAGGTCGGGCTGGTGGGAGTAGAAGTGGTGCAGGTACCACTCGCCGGTCTTGGCGTCCTTGGTCCACACGCTGTCCTCGGCGTCGGGGAAGACGTTCTCGGCGTGGGGCTGCGCCGGTTCCTCCTCGGCCCAGACGTACCAGTCGCGGTACGGGCTGTCCTTGGAGCGCCGGGCGCTGCGGAACCAGGGATGCTGGTCGGAGGTGTGGTTGACCACCAGATCCACGATCACCCGCATGCCACGGTCCTTCGCCGTGCGGATGAAGGCCACGAGGTCGCCCAGGGAACCGAGGCTCGGGTCGACCGAGTAGTAGTCGGTGATGTCGTAGCCGTCGTCGCGGTTCGGGGACGGGTAGAAGGGCATCAGCCAGATGCAGGTGACGCCGATGCTGTCGAGGTAGTCGACCCGGTCGGTGAGGCCGGCGAAGTCGCCCGTGCCGTCGCCGTCGGTGTCGAGGAAGGTCTCCACGTCGAGGCAGTAGATGATCCCGTTCTTCCACCACAGGTCGCTGGTGCGCGATGCGCTCATCGGTCGTTCCCTCCGTCGTCGGTCTGCAGGGCGGGGAGCACGTGCTCGGCGAAGGCGTCGATGAAGGCGTCCTGGGCCTGGCCCACGTGGTGCAGGTAGATCGAGTCGATGCCGAGCGCCACGTACTCCTGGAGCCAGGCGAGCTGCCGGCCGAGGTCGGACGACACGAGCACCTTCTCGCGGACGTCCGCAGGCGTGACGTGCACGGCGGCGGCGTCGAACTGGGCCGGCATCTCGAGGTTCCAGGCCAGGTTCGAGTCGAAGACGTTGGTCCGCCACTGCTCGTGTGCCACCGCCTCGGCGGTGGCCTCGTCCGGGTCGTAGGAGAGGTGGACCTGGAGGAAGATCGGCTTGCCCTCGCCACCTCCGTCGCGGAACGCGTCGAGCACCTCGCGCAGGACCTCGTGGGGCTGGTTGATCGTGATCAGCGCATCGGCCCAGCCGCCGACAGTGCGGGCGGTGGCCGAGCTCACGGCGGCGCCGACGAGCATCGGGGGCTCGGACGGGAGGTCCCACAGCCGGGCCCGGTCGACCGTGACCAGGCCGTCGTGGGTGACCTCCTCGCCGGCGAGCAGGGCCTTGATGATGTCGACGCACTCGAGCAGGCGGCGGTCGCGGGTCGGCTTGTCGGGCCAGCGCTCGCCGGTGATGTGCTCGTTGAGCGCCTCGCCGGAGCCGAGGGCGGTCCAGAAGCGGCCGGGGTACATCTCGGCCAGGGTGGCGATGGCCTGGGCGATGATGGCCGGGTGGTACCGCTGGATCGGCGCGTTCACCACACCGCACGGCACCGAGGTGGCCTCGAGGGCGGCGCCGAGCCACGACCACGCGAAGCCCGAGTGACCCTGCTGCTCGCCCCACGGCGCGAAGTGGTCGGAGCAGCTGACGGCGTCGAAGCCGGCCTCGGCGGCCCGTCTCGCGGCGGTCAGGAGCGCGCTGGGGGCGAGCTGCTCGTGGGACGCGTGGAAGCCGACTCGTGTCATGGGTGGCGTCCGTACCCGCAGCCGCTCGTCCGCACCCCGCACGGGACCGAGCCCGGGTCAGTGGGCCAGGGCGTCGCGGAAGAACTCGAGGATCAATCGCTCCATGGAGGCGCGGTCGGCCTCGGACCGGGGGACGTGGCGCTCGTCGGGGTACAGCACGAGCCGGTGGTCGATGTCGGCCCGGACCAGGGCGTTGACGAGGCGGGCGGTGTGGCGGAAGTGGACGTTCTCGTCGATGAGCCCGTGCACCAGGAGCAGGTGCCGGTCGCGCAGGCCCTCGAGGTGCGTCATGACCGAGCCGTCCCGGTAGCCGTCGGGGTTCGATGCCGGCGTCCCCAGGTAGCGCTCGGTGTAGTGGGTGTCGTAGCCGTCCCACGACGTCACGGGCGCGCCGGCGCATGCCGCCCGGAAGACGTCGGGCCGGCGGGCCAGGCACAGCGCGCTCAGGTAGCCGCCGTAGCTCCACCCGTAGATGCCCACCCGCTCCGGGTCGGCGGTGCCCTCGGCGACGAGCGCCTCGACCAGGCGCACCTGGTCGTCGACCTCGACGGTGCCCATGCGGTGGCGCAGCGCCCCCTCGAAGGCCAGGCCCCGGGCCGCCGAGCCCCGACCGTCGACGACCGCCACGCAGAACCCCTCCTGGCGCAGCAGCTGGGCTCGCATGGCCACGGTGCTCACCCACGAGCGGGTCACCAGCTGGGCGTGTGGACCGCCGTACACCCAGATGACGGTGGGGAACGGGCCGTCACCGTCGGGCCGGTACACCGCGGCGTGCAGCTCGGTGTCGGGCCCGCCGGGCTCGACCGGGTCCGTGGTGACGGTGCGCAGGGCCGGGGGCACGAGGGCGAGCTCGGTGACGAGGGGGTCGTCGCCGGCATCGTGCACGGAGGTGATCTCGGATCGGCCGACGCGCCGCAGCACGGTGCGGGGCGGCTGGTCCGGCGTCGACCGGGTGTGCACCCAGGTGCCGCGGTCGGGATCCGCGGCGGCGACGTGGACGCCGGGTCCGTCGGTGAGCTGCTCGGGTGGTGCGCTGCCGTCGAGCGGGGCGCGGTGGACCTGGCGGTCGAGCGGTGAGGTGATCGTGCTGCGGAACCAGACGTCTCGCTCCCCGGTCCCGACCACGTCGGTCACCACCCACGACCCCTCGGTGAGCACGTGGCGGAGCGCGCCGTCGGCCTCGCGCACCTCGAGGTGGCTGGTGCCGGTCCGCTCGCTCGCCCACAGCAGGGCGCCGTCGGGCAGCGGCCGGAGCACGTCGTGCAGGTTGATCCACACGTCGGACCGCTCCGACCAGAGCAGCGTGCCCGGGACCTCGGCGCCCCCGCCGGCCGCGCCCACGTCGTAGCGGACGACGTCGAGGCGCTGCTGGTCACGCGACTGGAGCTGCACCACCAACGCGTCGTCGTCGACCCACGTGACCCGGGCGACGTAGCGGTCGGCGCCGATCCCGCTGGCGTCGAGGTCCAGCCACGACGGGGCGCTCGCACCGCTCCCGTCGGATGGCACCACCCCCACCCGGACCCGGGCGTTGGCCTCGCCGGCGAAGGGGTAGCGGTGGTCCTCCTCCGCGCCCACACCGACCCGGTCGCTGCCCTGGTGCACGATCCGGTACACGGGGATGTGGGTCTCGTCGACCTCGCAGAACGCGACCTTCGACGCGCCGGGCGAGAGCCAGAACCCCTCGGCCCGACCCATCTCCTCCTGCGCCACGTACTCGGCCAGCCCGTTCGTGCGTCCCGTGCCGGCCGCGCCGGAGGTCACCGGCACGGGCGCGCCGCCGTCGACGTCCACGACGTGGACCTCGTCCCCGGAGACGAAGCCGATCCGGGCGCCGTCGGCGGACAGGCGGGCGTCGAGGATGCCGCCGGCCACGTCCTCGGTCGCCAGCACGAGCCGTGCCGGGGCGTGCGCGCCGGCGGCCAGCCCGTCCAGCACCCACAGCCCGTCGTTCATCGGCACCAGCACGCGATCGGCGGACTCGGCCCACTGGTAGCGGGTGACGCCGACGGCGAGCTCCCTGGCCCGCTCCCGGCGCAGCTCCTCCTCCAGGCTGATCGCCCCCTCCTCCACGTCGGCGCCCGGAGTCGGGACGTGCCGTGCGGCTCCGGTGTCCACGTCGACCACCACCAGCGACTGGTGCAGGCTCCCGGGCTCGGCGAGCAGGTGGGTCACGACCCGTCCGTCGGGGGAGAAGCGGACCGAGGTCGGGACGGTGGTGCCGGGCAGCGGCCGGCGCGCCACGTCGGTCGTGGTCAGCGTGCGCACCGCGCCGACAGTAGGACGGGTCTGCCGGGACGGGTGCCACGGGTACGGATCAGCCGACCCCACGGCAACCCGCCAGCCAGGAGACCCCACCATGGACGCACCGAAGGACCCCCGCCACCCGGCCAACCACGGGAACCGCGTCGTCGAACCCGCCAGCCAGACCGAGGTCGACCACCGCCGAGGCGAGCAGGCCGGGGAGACCGACGAGCTGCTCGGCGTGCCCACCACCCCCGCCCTCCCGAACGCGATGGCCAGCGGCATGGTGAAGGGCGGCCTGATCGGCGCCGTCGTCGGTGCCGTCCTGCTGACGCCGCTCGCCTTCGCCAACATCCTCGACCTCGACCTCCCCGTGCGGCTGGTCATCGTGTGGATCGCCGGCGCCGCCGCGGGTGCCGCGCTCGGCGGCGTCTTCTTCGGCGGCGCCAAGGCCGAGATGGAGAACCCGGAGAACGACCAGTACCTCTACGCCGACGGTCCGTCCGACGATCGTCGCCAGGGCCCGGGCCTCGACTGACCTTCCCGCTACCGTCGTCACGTGCTCGTGAACGGCGGTCCACGCAGCCGGGCGCGCTCGCTCCTGGTGCTGCTCCTCCCGTTGGCCCTCGTGGCCTGCGGGCAGGACGCCACCTCCCTCGAGCGTGCCGGCGGCGCGTCGCCACCACCGACGACCACGCCTGCGCCGCCCACGTCGGCCCCGGTGGCCGCGACCGTCGCGGTGCCCGAGCCGACGACCACGGCCGTGCCGACCACGTTGGCGCCCCCCACGACGGTGGCGCCGCCCACGACGGTGCCGATCCCGCGGGTGCTGGTCGACACCGGCTTCGCACCCTTCGCCGTGGTCGAGCAGCTGGTCCTCGTGCACCCGGCCGCGCAGGTGGAGATCATCGGGTTCCACGAAGCGAGCCACGACGGTGCCCGCCAGATGGAGCCCACGGCCGAGGCCGTCCGCCCGATCGAGCTCGCGTCCCGCAACCGCGGCACGGGGAGCCGGACCGCCGCCGACATCGTGGTCCCGCCCGACGCCGAGATCCGGGCACCGGTCACCGGCACCGTCACGCGAGCCGGGAGCTACGTCCTCTACTGCGACCACCGCGACGACTACGCCGTCATCGACCCGGACGGCCGACCCGGCTGGGAGGTCAAGGTGCTCCACATCGACGGCGTCCAGGTGCAGGCCGGTCAGCGGGTGGAGGCCGGCGTCACCGTGATGGCGCCCCGGCCGACCCAGCTTCCGTTCGCGTCCCAGGTGGACGAGCACACGGCGTCGCCGGCGTGGCCCCACGTGCACATCGAGGTGGTCGACCCCACCATCCCGGACCGCCCCAACCCGGGTGGGAGCAGGACGTGCTGAGGCCACCCGGCGTTCGCCGGGCAGCCAGCGGGGATCCACCTGACGCCTGGTAGAGAGAGCGGGTGCGCATCCTCGTGACCAACGACGACGGGATCGACTCGCTCGGCCTGCACGTCCTCGCCCGCCGCCTCACCGAGATCGGCGACGTCGTGGTGGTCGCCCCGGACCGCGAGTACTCGGGGTTCGGCGCCGCCCTCGGCACCCTCCACCTGATGCAGCCCGAGGTGCAGCGCGAGCACATCGACGGCGTCCCGGAGGCGTGGTCGGTGAGCGGCCCGCCGGCGCTGTGCGTGTACTTCGCCCGCTTCGGCTGCTTCGGCGACATCGACCTGGTGGTCGCCGGCATCAACCCGGGCGCCAACACCGGCCGGGCGATCTACCACTCGGGCACGGTCGGGGCGGCCCTGACCGCCCGGAACGGCGGCATCAACGGCATCGCCGTCAGCCAGTCGGTGATCGGCTTCGGCGTGGAGGGCCAGGGCTGGGACGAGATGATCCAGGACCAGCGCTGGGACACCGCGGCCGAGGTCGCGGCCCGGGTCACCGAGGTCGTCGCCGCCGACCTGCCGGATCCGGCCATCGTCGTGAACGTCAACGTCCCCAACGTGGGCATCGAGGAGATCACGGCGTGGCGCCACGCCGAGGTGGGCACCATCCCCCCACGGTCGGTGCAGACCGCGACGCTCGTCCCGCGTGCGGGCTACGAGGACACCTTCACCGTGGACATGCGGTGGGGCGACCCGATCGAGCTCCCCATCGAGACCGACGGCGGTTCGGTCGAGGCGGGAGAGGTGGCGATCAGCTACCTCGGCCGCATCCTGCACGACGAGGCTTCGACCCTCGCCGCCGTGGATGCTGCGCTGGACGAGCTGCTCCGCCGCTGATCGCTGCGGTCAGTCCTCGGCGAGGTGCCAGCGGCCCTTGCCGGCAGCCTTCGCCGCGAGCAGGGCGGCGTCGGAGCGGTCGAGCAGGTCGTCCACGTCGATGGGCTCGTCGGTCCGGGCGATGCCGATGCTGGCCCCCACCCGGATCTCGGCCACGTCGAGGCGGATCGGCTCCTGCACCGCGGCCATGATCCGCTCGGCGATGACGATGGCCTCCTCGTCGCTGGCCACGCCGGCGCACTCCACCACGAACTCGTCACCGCCGAACCGGGTGAGGCGGTCGCTCGGGCGCACGGCGCGCCGGATGCGGTCGGCCACGGTGACGAGGACGAGGTCGCCGGCGGTGTGGCCGAGCTGGTCGTTCACCGGCTTGAACCGGTCGAGGTCGACGTAGAGCAGGGCGGCGCCCGACTGCAGCGGTGCATCGTCGCGCTGGAAGAACTGCCCACGGTTGCCGAGCCCGGTCAGCGGGTCGTGGAACGCGGCATGGGCCAGCTGGGCGTGCATGGACGACCGCTCGAACGCCAGACCCGCCGTGGTCACCAGCTGGTCGAGCTGCTCGCGCTGCAGCGGGCTGATGGGTCCGACGTCGTCTCGCAGCACGACCATCGCGGCCGAGCCGTCTTCGAGGTCCCGGCACGGCACCGCCCACCAGGCCGCCACACCGGCGGCAGCCAGGAGCCGGTCGTACTCGTCGCCGTGCCGGGTGTCCTCGCACACGGCGAGGTCGCCCCCGCGGGCGGCCTGCCACCACGAACCCTGCTGGGCGAGCGCCGCCCGCATGGCGTCGGCCAGGCCGCGGTCGCCGGCGATGCGGCGTCCGTTCACGTCGCGCACGAGCCAGCAGCCTCGGGACTGGAACGGGTGGCCGGCGAGCGCGCCGGAGAGCAGGTCGAGGGTGTCGTCGACCTGGTCCCCCTCGGCGATCGACGCGAGCCCGGCCGACAGGCCGCCTCCGGTGTCGTGGGGGGTGAACGTGCACACCATCGCCGCGACGGCGGGGTCCTCCAGGTGGTTCAGCGCCCACAGCGCGCTCTGGCGGAGCCGCCCGTCCGCGTGGCGGTACGTGACCGAGACCGGCCCCATCAGGGTGCCGAAGCCGGTGCCGAAGTCGAACATCTCCACGTACCGGTCCATGTCGCCGACGGCGAAGTCGAACAGGCTGCGCCCCAGGATCTGGTCGAGGGGCAGGCCGGTCATCTCCTCGAGCATGCGGTTGGCGCGCACGATCGTGCCGACGCCGTCGATGTGGGCGACGCCGACGGGGAGCAGGTCGAGCTGGGTGTCGGCGGTGTCGGGCACGCTCACCGCAGCGACGGGTGGCGGCGGACGAGGATCGGCATGAGGAGCTGCCGGGGCGTCGTGTTGGCGATCGCCGCCACCGCCCGGTTGAGCGGGCCGGGGATGCTGACGAGCCGTCCGTCCTCGAGTGCGTCGACGGCGATGCGGGCCACGTCCTCCACCGGCACCCACATGGCGTCGGGGAGCGGGTTGCCGTCGGTGAAGTCGTCCATGCCGGACGCGTGGCCGAACTCGGTGTGGACCGGTCCGGGGCACAGCGTGGTGACCGTGACGCCGTGCGGCGCCAGCTCGCCGGCCAGCGACGTGGAGAACGAGCGGACGAAGGCCTTGCTGGCGGCGTACCCGGCCTGGCCGGGCAGCGGCTGGTACGACGCCGTGGAGGCGACGTTGAGGATCGCACCACGGCCGCGCTCGACCATGCCCGGCGCCACCAGGGCGCACAGGTGGTCGACCGCCTCGACGTTGGTGCGCAGCATCTGGATCTCGCGGCCGGGGTCGACGTCGGCGACGGCGCCCACCGTGGAGAAGCCGGCGTTGTTCACGAGCACGTCGGGGACGAGGCCGCGCTCCTCGACGGCAGCGACGACGGCGCGGCGCTGGTCGGGCTCGCTGAGGTCGGCGACGACGACCTCAGCCCGGATGCCGTGCTGCTCGGACAGCCGGCCGGCGAGGGTCTCGAGGCGGTCCAGTCGCCGGGCCACGAGCGTGACGCCGTGACCGCGCGACGCGAGCACGCGGGCGATCTCGGTGCCGATGCCCGAGGACGCACCGGTGACGATGCACGTGCGGTCCGGCGCCGGGAGGGGGATTGCCATGGACCGAGGCTACGAGCCGGTTGCGGGGATCGGCTCCTCCCCCTGGATCGTGATCCGCCACATCTCGCGGCGCTGACCGGCGTAGTCGGCGATGGGGTTGTGCAGGGTGCAGCGGTTGTCCCACACGGCGATCGAGCCCGGCTGCCAGCGGAACCGGCACGTGTAGGCCGGGTGCTGGGAGACCTCGAAGAGGTGGTCGAGCAGGGCGCTGCTCTCGTCGGGCCACCAGCCCTCGATGGACTCGGTGTAGCCCCAGTTGACGAACAGCGCCGTGCGGCCGGAGTCGGGGTGCTGCCGCAGGATCGGTTGGGCTCGACGCAGGTGGGCGTCCTCGCCGTAGCGGATCGACATGTTCTCGACGAGCTCGTTGTGCGTGGCCTGCGCGCCGTAGGCCTTCTGCGGTGAGTGCACGGCCCGCAGGCCGGCGAGCGTGGCCCGCAGGCCGGGGGAGAGGTGCTGGGCGGCGAGGTAGAGGTTGGCCCAGAGGGTGTCACCGCCGTGGTCCGGGACGTCGTGGCCGTAGAGGATCGTGAACGCCGGCGGCGCCTCCTGGAACGACCAGTCGGAGTGCCACGCGCCGCCGAAGACGAGCGGCACCTTCTCGTCGGCCTCCTTCACCACCTTCACCACCTGCGGGTGCGAGTCGAGCCCGTCGACGAAGGGGTCGTCGCCGTAGGGGCCCCAGCGGTCGGCGAAGGCGGAGAACGAATCGAGGTCGAGGGCCTGGTCCCGGAAGAAGACCACGAGGTGGTCGACGGAGGCCTGGCGCACCTCGTCCATCGCTGCGTCGGACAGCGCCGTGACGTCGAGTGCGCCGCCGCCGGTTCCGGACACCTCGGCCCCGAGCGCGCCGGCGAGGGGCCGGACCTCGATGTGCTCGTAGGCCCGGGCGGCGTTGTTGGCGGCATCGGTGGCGAAGATCATGGCGGCGCTCCTCGTTCTCGTCGTCTCGACGACCCTAGGCCCGGCCCGGACGCCAGACTGCGGGCATGGTCTCGGTGGCGTTGGTGCTCGGCGGCGGCGGCATCGCCGGCGCCGCGTGGCACGGCGCCGTGCTGGCTGCGCTCGACGAGGCCGGCTGGGACCCGCGCCGCGCCGACCTGGTGGTGGGCACCTCGGCCGGCGCCAACGTGGCGGCCGTGCTGCGGCTGGGTGTGCCGCCCGCCGACCTCCTGGCCGGACCGCTCGGCCGTCCGCTCAGCCCGGAGGGCGCAGCCCACGCGGCCCGGGCGGGCGGGCCGATGGAGCTGCCCGCACCCCGCCTCACCCTGGCCCGGCCGGTGGCGCCCCGCCTCGCGCTGCGGGCGATGTCGCGCCCGTGGCGGTTCAACCCGCTCCTGGCCATGGCCGGCCTGCTGCCCACCGGTCAGGTCCCCACCGCCACGATCGGAGACCGCATCCGCGCCACCCACGACGACGCGTGGCCGGGGCGCCCGACGTGGATCTGCGCGGTGCGGATGCCCGAGGGCCGTCTCGAGGTCTTCGGCCGCGACGTGGACGACGCCGATCTGGCCACCGCGGTCGAGGCCTCGTCGGCCATCCCCGGCTACTTCGCACCGGTCGTGCACGACGGCGCCACCTACGTCGACGGCGGGGTGCACTCACCGACGAACGCCGACCTGGTCGCCGGCCTCGGCTTCGACCTCGTCGTGGTCTCCTCGCCGATGACGGGCACGAGCGCCGCGCTCCGGGGCCGGTGGACCGGTGCCCGCCCGCTGCACGCCGCCACGCTCGCCCGGGAGGTCCGGGCGGTGCGCCGTGACGGCACCCCGGTGCTGGTGCTGCAACCCGGGCCGGAGGTCGTGGAGGCGGTCGGACCCAACTCCATGGACGTCACCCGGCGGGCTCGCGTCGCGCAGGTCGCGCACGAGAGCGTCCGGGCGCACCTGGCGTCAGCACGGATCGCCGAACGCCTCGCGCTGCTCCGGTCCTGAGCGCCGCCGGGTGCGGGTACGCGACCGGTGACACCCACCGCACCCGAGGAGCACGCGATGACGACGTTCGGCTACTTCCTGTCCAGCGAGGAGCATCGACCCGACGAGCTGGTGCGCCAGGCGGTCCTGGCCGAGGCGGCCGGCTTCGACGCCCTCTGGATCTCCGACCACTTCCACCCCTGGAACGACGAGCAGGGCGAGAGCCCGTTCGTGTGGAGCGTCATCGGGGCGATCGCCACTGCCACGTCGTTGCCGATCACCACGGCCGTGACGTGCCCGACCGTTCGGATCCACCCGGCGATCATCGCCCAGGCGGCGGCGACCAGCGCCCTGCTCGCCGACGGCCGGTTCCAGCTGGGCGTCGGGACCGGCGAGAACCTCAACGAGCACATCCTGGGTGACCGGTGGCCCCCCGCAGACGTGCGCCTCGACATGCTCGAGGAGGCGGTCGAGGTCATGCGCGCGCTGTGGACCGGTGACCAGGTCTCCCATCACGGGCCGCACTACACGGTGGAGAACGCCCGTCTGTACTCGACGCCGGACCAGCCGCCGCCCGTGTACGTCTCGGGGTTCGGGCCCAAGGCCGTGTCCCTGGCCGCCCGCATCGGCGAGGGCTACTGCGGCACCAGCCCCGATGCCGAGCTGCTCCGCCAGTACCGCGACGAGGGCGGTGCCGGTCCCACCCAAGCGGGGGTGAAGGTGTGCTGGGGTCCTGACCGCGCCGAGTGCGTGAAGACCGCGCACCGCCTGTGGGGCCCCAACATGGTGCCGGGCGAGTCCGCCCAGGAGCTCCCGATGCCGGCGCACTTCGAGCAGGCCGGTGCGCTCGTGGACGAGGAGATGGTGTCGGACAGGTTCGCGTGCGGTCCCGACCTCGACGAGCACCTGGGCTCGCTCACCGAGTACCTCGATGCCGGCTACGACGAGGTCTACGTCTCCCAGATCGGCCCGACGTCGGAGGGCTTCTTCCAGTTCGCCGAGCGCGAGCTGCTCCCCGCCGTCCGCGGCGCCAGCTGACGGCTGGTGCCAGGGCGGAAACGTCCCACCAGGGCAGCCGGAATGGCCCTGTGCCGTGTGACTTTGGGCCCCGGTGGCGCGGGGGGTGCCGTCCGTATGGTCAGCACATGCCCGATCGGGCAACGGATCCCGAACAGACAGAGGTAGACAACATGACCATGACCGAAGATCGCCCGACGACCGTGACCCCGGTCGACAAGCCGATTCCCGTCACACGACGCCGGATCGACCACCTCCTCATCGGTGCCGGCCTCGTCGCCGCCATCGTGCTGGCCATCGCCGGTGGCCTCCTGACCTGGGGCAGCAACTTCTCCCAGGACTACGTCAGCGACGAGCTCACCGCCCAGAACATCACCTTCCCGCCCACCGAGGTCCTGGTGGAGGAGGGTCGTGACGACCTGGCCCAGTACGGCGGCGAGCAGGTGACCACCGGCCAGCAGGCCGAGGCCTACGCCAGCTTCATCCAGGGCCACGTGGAGAACACCGCCGGCGGTCTCACCTATGCCGAGATCCCCGACCGTGCCGCCCGCACCGCCCTGCAGGAGGCCATCGAGAGCGGCGCCCCGGCCGACGAGATCGCCGAGCTGGAGCAAGAGGCCACCACCCTCAGCCAGCAGCGTGACACGGTCTTCAAGGGCGAGATGCTGCGAGGCACGCTCCTGAACGCCTACGCCTGGTCGGTCATGGGCCAGATCGCC
>Ga0208490_100242_pt1 | contig 43673 bp, 41 predicted proteins | sample SubbioAug_CSWold_FD_184818 | JGI IMG/M metagenome (GOLD analysis project Ga0208490, IMG submission 184818) | Serpentinite rock and fluid subsurface biosphere microbial communities from McLaughlin Reserve, California, USA - CR11Aug_CSWold (SPAdes) | ecosystem: Environmental > Terrestrial > Deep...
CGCGCCGAAGGGCGTCGTGCGCGACCTGTGGGACCGGGCCATGGACTTCCCCGCCTTCGTCCGCCACTACGGCATCAAGCGGTCCGAGGGCCTGCTGCTGCGCTACCTGTCCGACGTCTACAAGACCATGCTGCGCACGGTGCCCGACGAGGCCAAGACGCCCGACGTGCTCGAGCTGCAGAACTGGCTCGGCGCCGTCATCCGGGCCACGGACTCCTCGCTGCTCGACGAGTGGACCGCCATGTTCGCCGGCGGTGCCGCCGACCCTGCCTCCCTCGCCCGCGAGGTGGCCGAGGACCCCGGCGTCCCCGACGTCACCACCGACCGCCACGCCTTCCGGGCGCTGGTGCGCACCCGCATCTTCCGCTGGGTGCAGTACGCCGCGACGGGGCAGTGGACGGCGTGGTCCGAGGACCTCACCGAGGTCGGCGACCGGGGTTGGAACGAGCGCAAGCTGCTCGAGCAGTTCGAGGCCTACCTCGAGGCCTACGGCGACGACGCCGTCCAACCCGACCCCGACGCCCCGGTGGCCCGAGCCGGCGAGGAGCGCCCCGCCGCCGTCCCCCGCCCGCGCATCGGCATCGACGGCGACGCCCGCGGCCCGGCCCGCTTCGTCGTCGCCGACGAGGGCGACCACTGGGACATCGAGCAGGTCCTCGTCGACCCCGAGGGCCACGACGAGTGGTACCTCGCCATCACGATCGATCTCCCGGCCAGCGCCGACGCCGGCGACGTGGTCGCCCACCTCCACGGCCTCCGCCGCCGCTAGAGATGCCGAATTTCGACAACGGGTCAGGACAGGTCTGACTGGCTGTCGACAAAGTCCTTCTGCAGGCGTCGGACCGTCGCGATCGCCCGGGCGAGGTCGGTCGCAAGGGACTTCGACTTGATGTGCACGACCGTCCAGCCGAGGGCTTCGAGGGCGGCATCCCGTACGTCGTCGGCTGCCTCGTGCTCGGCGTCCTCGTGCTGGGAGCCGTCGACTTCGATCGCAAGCATCAGATGCGGGTAGGCGATGTCGAGCCGGTACCGCTTGGCTCCGGTGTCCACCCACAGCTGCAGCACCGGTGTCGGCAGACTGGCATCGACGAGTGCGTCGAGGACCAGCTGCTCCAAGCCGGACTCCGGCACCCCTTCGATCCGGTAGTAGCGGTCGAGCCAGTCGCGGAGCGCACCGCCCCCGTTGCGGCCGGACCGCTTGTGCCGCAGGTAGGTCCGCAGCAGGTCGAGGGACGAGACCCCGTGGTTGAAGCGGAGCTCGCGGACGGTGTGTCGGTACCGAGCCTCTGAGACCACTCCACCCAGGTCCATCGCCAGGCGCCGAGGGCCGGTCGACGGGATGCCATCGATGATGCGACGGTCGGCGAGCTCGAGATCCGTCGACTCGTGGACGATCACCGACGGCCGCCGGAAGCGTTGCCCACGCGGGATCGAGATCTCCGGCAGCGGATCGATGATGCCACCGACACTCAGCAGCGCTGCCGTGCACCGGTGCGACGCCATGGCACCCTCCGGCGCCACGAGCAGCGCAGCGACCAGCCGGCGACGCCAGGTCCAGGCAACACCGGTTGGGCCGTACAGGCCTCGATCGGCGCGCTCCCACACGTTCCCCAGCACCAGCTGACGGCACTGCTCACGGTTGATCCCGACTCCACCGGCCTGCGCCAGCGTGATGAGGCTCTGCTGGCGGGCCAGGATCGGCGCCGCCGCTCGCAGGGCGTCGGACACGACGTCCCCCTCTCCTTCGATGCGAGGGGGAAGCTCGCTGAGACGGTAGCAACGACCACCGACAGCCGGGCTCTGTCGACACCTGGTCAGCACTCCGCTGACCAGGTGTCGAAATTCTCGGTAAGGGTGGGGGGATGCCGAAGGTCCTGGTCGTCCACCACACGCCGTCGCCTTCGATGCACACGATGCTCCAGGCCGTCCGGGACGGTGCCGGGGCCGATGGGCTCGAGGACGTCGAGGTCGTGACCGCGGCGGCGCTGTCGTGCACGGCTGCCGAGGTGCTGGCCGCCGACGGCTACGTGATCCTGACGCCGGCGAACCTCGGGACGATGGCGGGGGCGGTGAAGCACTTCTTCGACACCATCTACTACCCGTGCCTGGAGGAGACGCAGGGCCGGCCGTTCGGGGTGGCGGTCCACGGCAACAGCGACGTCGACGGCGCGCTACGGGACATCGCCAAGATCACGACCGGGCTCGGCTGGGTGCAGGCCACGGAGCACGTGCGGGTGCTCGACACGCCGGACGCCGATGCCCGGGACGCGTGCTGGAACCTCGGCGCGACCGTGGCCGCCGTGCTGCTCGCGGTCTGAGCGCACGGTGTGACCGCAGACCCTTCCTCCCTCCCGAGGGCAGGCGCACCATCATCGGCAGAGCGGGAGCGAGTGGCGATCGAGCGTGATGGAGGCGAGTCATGCGGGTGTGGGTGTTCCGACCTGTTGCGGCAGCGGTGGTCGTCGCTCTGCTGGCATTGCCCGCCGCCCCGGCGGCCGCCGGCGAGCGCTTCGAGGAGGTCGTGCGGTTCGGCACCGGTCCAGGGATGGACCGGGTGCTCGACATGGCTCGCGACGACGCTGGCAACACCTACGTGGCGGGCTCCACGTACGGTGCGTTCCCCGGCTTCACCAACGAGCTCGAGGCCGACGGCTTCATCGTCAAGCTCGATCCAGCCGGGGAGGTCGTGTGGGCCGACCAGTTCGGCGGGGACGACAACGGCGAGAACGGCGCGCACGCGATCACCCTCGACGGTGCCGGCGGGGTCTACGTGGCCGGTGTCACGCAACAGGATCTCCACGCCGCCCTCCAGGGCTACTCGGATCCCTTCGTGCGGAAGTACGCCGAGGACGGGCGGTTGCTCTGGGGCTCGCAGTTCGCAGGACCCGGCAGCCTGGAGGTCGCGAGCGGCGTGGCCGTCTCGGCCGGGACCGTCTACGTGACCGGCGGCTCCTACGACGGCGCCGGCTTCCTACGGCGGTACAGCACCGCCGGCGCGCTGCTCGCCGCGGGCGAGGAGCCCCGCACCCTGTTCTGGGACATCGCGACCGCAGGCGACGAGGTCTACGCCGTCGGCTCCCGGTGGGCTTCGGACGATGCCCCGCCGGCCGGGTTCGTACGCCGGATCACCGCCACCGGCACCCGTGAGGTCGCCTTCGCGGGCAGCCACGAGCCCATGCGCCTGGCCGTCGGCGTGGATGCCGTGGCGGCGAGCGGCACCGGCGGTGAGGGTGGTGGGGACACGGTCATCACGAAGTGGTCACGGGACCTCCGAGAGCTCTGGACGTCGACCGGCAACGTGGACCCTTCCTGCGGTTGCGGACAACCGGTGTGGGCGCTCGCCATGAGCGCTGCCGGTGACGTGTTCGCCGCCGGCGGCGCCGACTGGCCCGACGGCTTCGTGCGCAAGCACCTCGGCGCCACGGGCGAGCGGGCGTGGGAGGCGCACCTCGAAGCTGCTGGCTGGGGTGTCGGTGGAATGGTCGTCGAGGGCGACCGCGTCGTCTTCGCCGGTGCGTCGGCGAGCGAGCTCGCGTCGGATGGAACCGGTGCCTTCGTCGCCACCTGGTCAGCGATGCGGACGGTGCCGCTCACCCGACTGGCGGGGACAGACCGCATCGCGACCGCGCTGGCGGTCTCCCAGGAGGCGTACCCCACCGGGGCCGAGGGAGCGGTGCTCACGAGCGCCCTCGACTTCCCCGACGCGCTCGTCGCCGCCCCGCTGGCGGCCATGGTGGACGGCCCCGTGCTCCAGACGGGCGGGACGCTGCCCACCGCGGTGGCGGACGAGCTGCAGCGCCTGATGCCGGCCGGCGGCACGGTCACGGTCGTGGGCGGTGCGGCCGCCGTGTCGGTGGCGGTGGAGCAGGCGGTTCGGGCGTTGGGGTTCGAGGTGGACCGCATCGCCGGAGCCACCCGCTATGACACTGCGGTCGACGTCGCCCGAGCCCTGGGCGGCCCACCGGCGATCGTGGTTGACGGCAGGCTGTTCCCCGACGCCCTGGTGGCCGGTCCTGCGGCGATCGCCAGCGGACAGGCCATCGTGCTCAGTGCCGGTCCCACCCTGCCTGCGATCACCCGCAGCTATCTGCTGGAGACGGGGCCGGGTCACGTCGCCGTCGGCGGGCGGGCCGCCGAGGCCACGCCCGGCGCGGAGGTCGTCGCCGGGGTCGATCGCTTCGAGACCGCCGTGCGCGTGATGGAACGGTTCTTTGCGGCGCCGCACGTGATCGGCCTCGCGAGCAGCACCTCCTTCGCCGACGCACTGGCGATCGCGCCGCTGCTCGGCCGTGAGGCCGGACCCATGCTGCTGACGCCCCCTGACCGCTTGGCTGAGCTGGTCGCTCCGCACATCGGCCTCCAGCTGTTGGAGGTCTACGTGGTCGGCGGGACGGCCGCGATCGGTCAGGGCGTCGAGCAGACGCTCCAGGGGCTGCTCACCGAGGCTCGCTGACCCACGGGCCACCGAGAAGCCCGTTTCGGCCCGGAGGGGGACCACCGCTACCGTGGTCCCACTGCTCTCTGGGCCAACGGCGTCCCATGTTGCAGAGCCTGAACCCAGTTCGACTCTCCTCGGGACTCCACATGAACGCTCTCCCCGCCAAGCAGGGTCTCTACGACCCCGCCTTCGAGCACGACGCCTGCGGCGTGGCCTTCGTGGTCGACATGCACGGCCGCAAGTCGCACGCCATGGTCCAGCGGGGTCTCGACTCGCTGTGCAACCTCGACCACCGCGGGGCCACCGGCGCCGAGGACAACGTCGGCGACGGTGCCGGCATCCTCACCCAGGTCCCGGACGCCTTCTTCCGCGAGGTCTGCGGGTTCGACCTCCCCGACGCCGGGAGCTACGCCGTCGGCATCGGCTTCCTGCCGAAGGACGGCACGGCCGCCGACAAGGCCGCCGACGCCATCGCCAAGATCGTCGACAGCGAGGGCCTGCGACTCCTCGGCTGGCGTGACGTCCCCATCGACGACTCGATGATCGGCCGCTTCGCCCAGGACGCCCAGCCCACCTTCCGCCAGCTGTTCGTGGCCGGCGCCGAGGGCCGACCGCTGGCGGGCATCGAGCTCGAGCGGCGCTCGTTCGTGCTGCGCAAGCGGGTCGAGCACGAGGTCGAGGGCGTGTACTTCCCGAGCCTCTCGGCCCGGACCATCGTCTACAAGGGCATGCTCACCACGCCGCAGCTGTCGGAGTTCTTCCCCGACCTGCGGGACGAGCGCTTCACCTCCGCCCTGGCCCTGGTGCACTCCCGCTTCTCGACCAACACGTTCCCGTCGTGGCCACTCGCCCACCCGTACCGGGTCGTTGCGCACAACGGCGAGATCAACACCGTGCAGGGCAACGAGAACTGGATGCGGGCCCGCGAGGGTGCCTTCGCGTCCGAGGCCTTCGGCGAGCACCTGGACAAGGCGCTGCCGATCATGACCGCCGGCGCGTCCGACACCGCCCGCTTCGACGAGTGCCTCGAGCTGCTCCACCTCGCCGGACGGTCACTCCCCCATGCGGTGCTGATGATGGTGCCCGAGGCGTGGGAGAACCACGAGACGATGCCCGACTGGAAGCGGGCCTTCTACCAGTACCACGCCTCGATGATGGAGCCGTGGGACGGCCCGGCGTCGATCGCCTTCACCGACGGCACGGTCATCGGTGCGGTCCTCGACCGCAACGGCCTGCGCCCGTCGCGCTACTGGGTCACCGAGGACGGCTTGGTCGTCATGGCCTCCGAGGTCGGCGTGCTCGACATCGACCAGGCCACGGTGGTCCGCAAGGGCCGCCTCCAGCCGGGCCGCATGTTCCTGGTCGACACCGCCCAGGGCCGCATCGTCGAGGACGAGGAGATCAAGCGGACCCTGGCCGAGGCCGCGCCGTACGAGGACTGGATCCACGACGGGCTCATGCGCCTCGAGGACCTCCCGCCCCGCTTCCTCCTCACGCCGCAGCACTCGTCGGTGGTCAAGCACCAGCGGGTGTTCGGCTACACCAGCGAGGAGCTCAAGATCCTGCTGGCCCCCATGGCGTCCAAGGGCGCCGAGCCCATCGGCTCCATGGGGACCGACACCCCGGTCGCCGTCCTCAGCGACCGCAGCCGCCTCCTGTTCGACTACTTCACCCAGCAGTTCGCCCAGGTCACCAACCCGCCGCTCGACGCCATCCGCGAGGAGCAGGTGACGTCGATGCAGACCACGCTCGGACCCGAGGGGAACCTGCTCGAGCCGACGCCGGCGGCGTGCCGCCAGATCGTGCTGCCGACGCCGATCATCTCCAACGAGGAGCTGGCCAAGCTCCTCTACATCAACGACGACGGCGACATGCCCGGGTTCAAGCCCTTCGCCATCGACGGCCTCTACCCGGTCGCCGAGGGCGGCGAGGGCATGCGGCGCGCCATCCACGACGTGTTCCACAAGGTGTCCGACGCCATCGCCGACGGTGCCAAGGTCATCATCCTCTCGGACCGCCACTCGAGCAGCGAGCTGGCCCCGATCCCGTCGCTGCTGCTGGCCTCGGCCGTGCACCACCACCTGATCCGGGAGAAGACCCGCACGCAGGTCGGTCTCGTCGTGGAGTGCGGCGACGCCCGCGAGGTGCACCACATGGCGCTGCTCATCGGCTACGGCGTCACGGCGATCAACCCGTACCTGGCCTTCGAGACCATCGACGACCTCATCGACCAGGGCGTCATCGCCGGCACCAGCAAGCCCGAGGCCCACCGCAACTTCATCAAGGCCTGCACCAAGGGCGTGCTGAAGATCATGTCCAAGATGGGCATCTCGACGGTCGCGTCGTACACGGGCGCCCAGGTCTTCGAGGCCGTCGGCCTGGCCCAGGACCTGGTCGACGAGTTCTTCACCGGCACCACGAGCAAGCTCGGCGGCATCGGCCTCGACGTCATCGCCGAGGAGGTCGCCCGCCGGCACCGCTTCGCCTACCTGCCGCGCCCGTCCGGGGCCGCCCACCGCGACCTGTGGGAGGGCGGCGAGTACCAGTGGCGGCGCGAGGGCGAATACCACCTCTTCAACCCCGAGACCGTCTACAAGCTGCAGCACTCGACCCGGTCCGGTCGCTACGAGGTCTTCAAGGAGTACACCCGCCAGGTCGACGACCAGGCCAAGCACCTGGCGACCCTGCGCGGGCTGTTCGAGCTCAAGGCCGAGGGCCGCACGCCGATCCCCATCGAGGAGGTCGAGCCGGTCTCCGAGATCGTCAAGCGGTTCTCCACCGGTGCCATGTCGTACGGCTCCATCTCGGAGGAGGCCCACACGACCCTGGCCATCGCCATGAACCGGATCGGCGCCAAGTCGAACACCGGTGAGGGCGGCGAGGATCCCGAGCGCTTCGAGGCCATGGCCGACGGCGACTCCAAGCGGTCGGCCATCAAGCAGGTGGCGTCGGGCCGCTTCGGCGTGACGTCGAACTACCTGGCCAACAGCGACGACATCCAGATCAAGATGGCCCAGGGCGCCAAGCCCGGCGAGGGCGGCCAGCTCCCCGGCCAGAAGGTGTGGCCCTGGATCGCCAAGACCCGGTACTCGACCCCGGGCGTCGGCCTGATCTCCCCGCCGCCGCACCACGACATCTACTCCATCGAGGATCTCAAGCAGCTGATCCACGACCTGAAGAACGCCAACCCCCAGGCGCGGGTCCACGTGAAGCTGGTGTCCGAGGTGGGGGTGGGCACCGTCGCCGCCGGCGTGTCGAAGGCCAAGGCCGACGTCGTGCTGATCTCCGGCCACGACGGCGGCACCGGCGCCTCGCCGCTCAACTCGCTCAAGCACGCCGGCACCCCGTGGGAGCTCGGCCTGGCCGAGACCCAGCAGACGCTGCTGGTGAACGGCCTGCGCGACCGCATCGTCGTGCAGTGCGACGGCCAGCTGAAGACCGGCCGCGACGTCGTCATCGCCGCCCTGCTGGGCGCCGAGGAGTTCGGCTTCGCCACCGCACCGCTCGTCGTGTCGGGCTGCATCATGATGCGCGTCTGCCACCTCGACACCTGCCCGGTGGGCGTCGCCACGCAGAACCCGGAGCTGCGCAAGCGGTTCAACGGCAAGCCCGAGTTCGTCGTGAACTTCATGGAGTTCATCGCCGAGGAGGTCCGGGAGTACCTGGCCCAGCTCGGCTTCCGCACCCTCGAGGAGGCCGTCGGCCGGGTCGACGCGCTCGACACGACCAAGGCCGTCCAGCACTGGAAGGCCGACGGGCTCGACCTGTCGCCGATCCTGCACGAGCCGGAGTCACCCTGGGAGCAGGACCGGTTCTGCTCCCAGGTCCAGGACCACGGCCTCGACGCCGCCCTCGACAACGAGCTCATCGAGCGGTCCCGAGCAGCCATCGAGGATGGCGAGCCGGTGGAGATCGAGCTGCCGATCCGCAACCTGAACCGCACCGTCGGCACCATGCTCGGCAACCGCATCTCGCTGCGCCACGGTGAGGAGGGCCTGCCCGAGGACACCATCCAGGTCCGCTTCAGCGGGTCGGCCGGCCAGAGCTTCGGCGCCTTCGTCCCTCGTGGCGTCACGATGCGCCTGCACGGCGACGCCAACGACTACCTCGGCAAGGGCCTCTCCGGCGGCAAGCTCGTCGTGCGCCCGCCCGAGGACGGCCATCCCAAGCTCGTCGCCGAGGAGAACGTCGTCGCCGGCAACGTCATCCTCTACGGGGCCACCGCCGGCGAGGTGTACATCCGCGGCGTCGTCGGCGAGCGCTTCTGCGTGCGCAACTCCGGCGCCACCGCCGTGGTCGAGGGCGTGGGCGACCACGCCTGCGAGTACATGACCGGCGGTCGGGCCGTGGTGCTCGGCGACACGGGACGCAACTTCGGCGCCGGCATGTCGGGCGGCATCGCCTACGTGTGGGATCCCGAGGACCTGTTCCACCGGAACCTCAACAACGAGATGGTCGATCTCGACCCGCTCGACGAGACCGACGAGGCCTGGTTGCGCGACACCATCCGCACGCACCTGGCCGAGACGAACTCGGCCGTGGCGCAGCGGATCCTCGATCGATGGCACACCAACAAGCGCCACTTCAAGAAGGTCATGCCCGAGGACTACAAGCGGGTGCTGGAAGCGGCGGAGAAGGCCCGCATCGAAGGCGTGGACGTGGACGAAGCGATCATGGCGTCCGCCGCGCTCGAGAAGGAGTAGACGACATGGCTGACATCAAGGGCTTCCTCAAGTACGAGCGCGAGACCCCCGCCCGGCGTCCGGTGCCCGTGCGCCTGCGCGACTGGAAGGAGGTCTACGAGGACTTTCCCGACGACCACCTCCAGAAGCAGGCCGCCCGCTGCATGGACTGCGGCATCCCGTTCTGCAACAACGGCTGCCCGCTCGGGAACCTGATCCCCGACTGGAACGACCTCGTCTACCGCGACCGCTGGCGTGACGCCATCGAGCGCCTGCACGCCACCAACAACTTCCCGGAGTTCACCGGCCGCCTGTGCCCGGCGCCGTGCGAGGGCGCCTGCGTGCTCGGCATCAACCAGGACCCGGTCACCATCAAGCAGGTCGAGGTCGAGATCATCGACCACGCCTGGGAGCAGGGCTGGGTCACGCCGGTGCTCCCCTCGACCAAGACCGGCAAGGCCGTCGCGGTCGTCGGTTCCGGCCCCGCCGGCCTGGCGGTCGCCCAGCAGCTGACCCGGGCGGGTCACGACGTGGTCGTGTTCGAGCGGGCCGACCGCATCGGCGGCCTGCTGCGCTACGGCATCCCCGAGTTCAAGATGGAGAAGCGCCACATCGACCGTCGCCTCGAGCAGATGGAGGCCGAGGGCACGCAGTTCCGCACCAGCGCCAACGTCGGGGTCGACGTGTCGGTCGACGAGCTGCGCCGCGACTTCGACGCCATCGTGCTCGCCGGCGGCGCCACCCAGTGGCGTGACCTGCCCATCCCCGGGCGCGAGGGCGACGGCGTGCACCAGGCGATGGAGTTCCTGCCGTGGGCGAACCGCGCCCAGCAGGGCGACATGGCCGTCGACGAGGTGCCCATCACCGCCGCGGGCAAGCGGGTCGTCATCATCGGCGGCGGCGACACCGGCGCCGACTGCCTCGGCACGTCGCACCGCCAGGGAGCGGTGTCGGTGCACCAGTTCGAGATCATGCCCCGCCCGCCGGAGGAGCGGCCCACCGCCAACCCGTGGCCGACCTACCCCATGGTCTACAAGGTCACCTCCGCCCACGAGGAGGGTGGCGACCGCGTCTACAGCGTCAACACCGAGGAGTTCGTCCGCGACGCCGAGGGCAACCTCACCGGGCTGCGGGCCCACGAGGTCGAGATGGTCGACGGCCGGTTCCAGAAGGTCGAGGGCAGCGACTTCGAGCTCGAGTGCGAGCTCGTGCTGCTGGCCATGGGCTTCACGGGCACCGAGCCCGGCGGCCTGCTCGACGAGCTCGGCGTCGAGCGGGACGAGCGCACCAACGTCACCCGTGACCAGTCGTACAAGACGAACGTCGACGACGTCTGGGTGTGCGGTGACATGGGTCGCGGCCAGAGCCTGATCGTGTGGGCCATCGCCGAGGGCCGGGCCTGCGCCGCCGCCGTCGACGAGGCCCTCATGGGCGAGACCGCGCTCCACGCCCCGGTCGCTCCGACCGACCGCCCGCTCGTGTGAGCGCAGGTCGGGGGCGTGCTTTGCCCCGTCCGGTCCGCTCCGACGAGACTGGACGGGTGCAGCACGCCGAGACGGCCGACGCGGTCCTCACCCCCCGACCTGCGGCCGACGCTCCGGTCACCGAGGCGCAGGCCAACCGCACGTTCAGCACCTCGGTGCTGGTGTCCGCGGTCCGCTGCACCCTCGCCTACGTGGTCTTCCCGTGGCTGCTGCCGGCGTTCGGCCTGGCCAGCGGCGTGGGCCCGGTGATCGGCCTGGTCATCGGTCCGATCGCCATCGCGTTCAACGTCGCCAGCATCCGACGGTTCCACGCCAGCGACCACCGCTGGAAGTGGCACATCACCACGCTCAACGTCGCGGTGATCGCCCTGCTCTGCGTGCTCTTCGTGATGGACGTGCGCCAGATCCTCTGAACCCCGCCCCGCCCGCGGCGGGGACGAGGTGTGACGGTTCTCACGGTCGAAGGTGCCGGGTATGTTGCCCGGAGCCCGCCGAGACCCCCGCGGGCGCGCCTTTCTCGGGCGGGCTCGAGCAAGGGGGTACATCCATGGCCAGGACCGCTCCGAGCGGCAGTCGGCGACCCGTGCGGTCGGGGGTCGAGGCATGAGCGTCATCCGCGTCGACCTGGTCGACCGCGTGCGCGTCGTCCACATCGAGGGCTGTGCGACCGACGAGGACCTGCGTGGCGCGCTGTCCGCCCTGCACGATCACACGGGACCAACGGTGCTGAACCTGGACGACCTGACCCTGGTCGGCCCGGCGGTCGCCGAGCTCGTGGGTGGACTCGCCGACACGTGCGGCGCCGTCTGCGTCACCGCGCGCCGGCACACCGCCCAGGTGATCCTCCAGCGCAGCGGCATCAGCCAGCAGTGCGAGGTCTTCACCAGCGTGGGCGATGCCCTGCAGTCGCTGCGCATGGCTGACGCCGGCTACGGCCCGGGTTGGGAAGAGCCGGCGAGGGCGGCCCGATGACGACGTGGATCTTCGACCCGGCGACCGACGAGCCCGGTCGTCACGACTTCCTCGAGATCACCTTGCGCTTCGACGGTGACGTCACGGTGTGCGCCCTCCACGGACCGCTGTGCGCCGACACCGCACCGGTCCTCGACGGCTGGCTGGGCCAGCTCCACGAGAACGACCGCCACCACGTGATCGTCGACGTCACCGCCGTGCCGTCGGTGAGCAGCGATGGCGTGGACGTCCTGGCGCACCACGCCGAACGGTTCCGGGCCGTCGGCGGCGCCCTCCAGGTCCGCGCTCCGTCCGCGGTCGCACGCCGGGTACTGGGCCTGTGCGCCGCCGACGACCTCGTGGAGTCGACTGCGAGGGCTGATCAGGCGGCCGTGCGCACCTGGCGATGACGCCCCAGCTCGACGGCCAGGAGCACCACGAAGAACAAGCCGACGGACACGCCGGCGATCGTCGCGCCCCCCGCGGTGCCGTGGTGGAAGCTGATCAGCAGGCCGACGACGACGGCGAACGCACCGATGGCGACCGAGACCGCCATCACCAGCGGGACCCGGCGGACGAGCAGCGATGCCGTCGCCGGCGGGCCGACCAGGAGGCCGAACACCAGCAGCGTGCCGATCGCCTGGAAGCTGGCCACGATGCTGACCGCCAGCAGGGCGAGCAGCGCGGCCTGGGCCAGGCCGGGCCGCATGCCGAGGGTCGCCGCCTTGTCCCGGTTGAAGGTCAGGGCCAGGAACGGCCGATGACCGAGGATGATCACGACCAGGACGATGGCGGCGGCGACGGCCTGCCCGCGGATGTCGTCGGCGGTCACCCCGAGCACGTCGCCGAACAGGAGCGTGGTCACGTCGGTCGTGAACGAGTCCGAGCGGGACACGATGATCACGCCGAGCGAGAGCATCCCGACGAAGAGCAGACCGATGCCGGTGTCCTCCCGCACCGCCGAGCGGGACGACACGAGCGTGACCGCACCGCTCATCACGAGGGCGGCGAGCAGGGCGCCCAGCACCGGGCTGGCTCCCCACAGCACGGCGAGGGCGATGCCGGGGATCACGCCGTGAGCCAGGGCGTCACCGAGGAACGCCAGCCCGCGCAGGACGACCCAGGTGCCGACCAGCGACGTGGCCACGACGGCCACCAGGCTCCCGATCAGGGCGCGCTGCATGAACGCCGGTTCGAACGCCTCCGTCAGCACCTCGAGCACGGCTGGCCTCAGCCCCCCAGTGCGGCGGCGATGCGCTGGGCGTTGAGTCGCATCATCGCAGCGTAGGTGTCCGCTTCCGAACCGGCCGCGCCGAGGCTCTCGGCATAGAGCGGGACGACCTCGACGTCACCCACCTCGGCGGCCAGGGTGTCGGCCAGCCTCGACGACGCCGTCTGCTCGACGAACACGGCAGAGGTGCCGGTGCTGCGCAGCAGGGAGGCGAGATCGGCCAGCGCACCACCGCTGACGCCGTCGGACGTGGACCCGCTGGGGATCACCGTGGCGATGACCTGGAAGTCGTAGCGGTCGGCGAAGGAGCCGAGCACGTCATGGTCGGTGATCAGCACGCGCTGATCAGCGGGCACGTCGGCGAGGATCGCCTCCAGCTCGGCGTGCAGGTCCTCGAGGTCGGCGATCAGGGCATCGCCCTGCGCGCGGAGGGCCGTGGCGTCGAGCGCCGGGATCCGCTCGGGCAGCGCGTCGGCGAGCCGGTCCACGACCTCGGCGACGGCCAACGGATCCGTGAAGAAGTGGGCATCGTCGTCGTGGGCGTGCCCGTGATCGACATCGCCGTGCGACTCGTCGTCCTCGTGACCGTGGTCGTCCTCATCCTCATGCCCGTGGTCGTCCTCGTCGCCGTGACCGTGGTCGTCCTCGGCTTCGTCGGCGTGGTCGTCCTCGGCTTCGTCGGCGTGGTCGTCCTCGTCCTCGTGGGCCTCGTCGCCCTCGAGCAGCGCCAGCGCGTCGAGCACCGGCACGCCGTCGCTCTCGGCGCCCCGGACCACCGACAGGAGGCCCTCCTCGAAGCCGCCGCCGTTGACGACGATGGCATCAGCGGAGGCGAGCACGGCCGCCTCGCGGGCCGAGGCCTGGAAGTCATGGGCGTTCGCGCCGGTCGGCATGATCGTGACGACCTCGGCCAGATCGCCGACGAGGTCGGCGACCACGTCGCCCAGCACCGTGGTGGTCACGGCGATCGTGATGTCGCCAGTCTCCTCGGTCGTCGCCTCCTCCGTCGTCGGATCGGTCGATGCCCCCGAGGCTGCGACATCGCCGGCACCGCTGTCGGAGCCGCAGGCGGCGAGCAGCAGACCGGCGGCAACCGGGGCGATCAGGGCACGGAGGATGGTGTGGCGCATCGGGACTCCCAAAAACTGGCGCAGAGTGAGAACAGTTCTCGCTTCCACTCGTACGGTATCCGGAGGTGCCCACGTCTCCGCAAATGGGAACCGGACCCGTTTCCGTTACGCTCCCCCCAGTGCCCAGCCCGGTCCATCTGCGCGTCGCCGGTCTCCGGGTCCAACACGGCAGCCGGGTCGCCCTGACGGGGGTCTCCCTCGACGTCGCCGGCCAGACCGCCGTGGCCGTCATCGGCGCCAACGGCTCCGGCAAGTCGACGTTGCTCCGCGCCATCGCCGGTCTCCAGAAGCCGGCGGGGGGCACGGTCGACACGGGTGGAGCCGACGTGGCGATCGTGCTGCAGACCACGACCGTCGACGCCTCACTGCCGATCACGGTCCTCGAGACGGTGCGCCTGGCGCGGGCCGCGGTGCTCGGGCCCTGGCGCCGTGCCCGCGCCGAGGACCGGGCCGCGGTGGCCGAGGCCATGGCTCGCCTGGAGATCAGCGACCTCGCCGACCGGCCCCTGCACGAGCTGTCCGGTGGGCAGCGCCAGCGGGTGCTCGTCGCCCAGGGCCTGGCCCAGGGCGCTCCCATCCTCCTGCTGGACGAGCCGGTCACCGGCCTGGACCTCGTCTCCCGGGACGTGATCCTCGGGGTCATCGCCGACGAGGCAGCCTCCGGTCGCATCGTGTGCACCTCGACCCATGACCTCGACGAGGCCCGCCGCTGCGACCACGTCGTCCTCCTCGCCACCCGGCTCATCGCCCAGGGCGCCCCGGACGAGGTCCTGACCGAGGCCAACCTGCGCGAGGCGTTCCACGGGCGGGTGCTGCGACTCCCCGACGGGCAGCTCCTCGTCGACGACGCGCACCTCCACCACCACGGCAGCCCGTGGTGAGCGGCGCAGGTCGATAGGTTCCGCCCGTGCCCACGACGGAGCTGCACGACATCGCCTCCGCCCGGCTGCGCACAGCCGGTCAGCGGTACACGACCCGTCGGCGCGCCCTGGTGGAGCTGCTCGCCGGCACCGACGGACCGCTGACGATCCCCCAGATCCTCCAGCTGGACCGGGGCCTGGCGCAGTCGAGCGCGTACCGGAACCTGGCGGTGCTGGAACAGGCCGAGGTGGTCCACCGCATCGTCACCAACGACGACTTCGCCCGCTACGAGCTGGCCGAGGACCTGACGGAGCACCACCACCACCTGATCTGTCGTGCGTGCGGCTCGGTGGCCGACTTCACGCTCGACACCACGGTCGAAGGTGATCTCGACCGGGTCTTGGCCGACGTCGCCGCCACCCAGGCCTTCGAACCCGACCACCACCGGCTGGACCTGGTCGGGACCTGCGCGGACTGCCGGTAGGCAACTGGCACGGCGACCGGCGTTTGGCCCACCACGGGAACAATCGCCCCACTGCGCCGTTGAACAGTGCATGAGGACGGCCCTGAAGACCATCGTCGCTGCGACCACCGCCGTCGTGGTGCTCGCGCTGGTGGCCGCCTTCGCCGGGTTCCCCTCGTTCGGCAACCCGTTCGCGTCCAAGACCGAGGTCCGCGACCACGCCGCGCTCCTCCAGTCCCTGGAGGAGATCGCCGAGCTGCGGGCGGCGACCGGTGAGTACCAGGTCGTCATCGACATCGAGGAGAGCACCCGCTTCGTCCCCGGGTTCCTGAAGGGCGAGCGCACCACCTTCCTGGCCCAGGGGTCCGTCGACGCCCTGGTCGACCTGGGCGAGCTCGACGACGACTCCGTGATCGTGGCCGAGGACGGCTCCGTCACCGTGCTGCTCCCGCCGGCTCGCCTCGCCCCCCCGGTCGTCGACCACGAGGCGTCAGGCGTGCTGAACCGGAACCGCGGCGTGCTCGACCGCATGGGCGGCGTCTTCAGCGGCGAGCCGACCTCGGACAAGGGCTTGTACCTCGAGGCCGAGCGGCGCCTCGCCGAGGCCGCAGCCGAGAGCGACCTGCTGGCCACGGGCGAGGCCAACGCGGCCGCCACGGTCGAGCAGCTGCTCCGTGACGCCGGCATCGAGCGGGTGCGGGTCCTCTTCGCCGCACCCGACGCCGTCACCTGAGCCGTCGCTGCGGGCCCCCTGGCCTGTGCCACCTAGGCTCCGCGCCCGAGGAGACCCCATGACGACGCGCCACGACGACCAGATCGCCGACGCCCTGGTGGCGTTCATCCAGGAGCTGACCGAGCAGCACACGGTCGAGGCCGTCTTGGAGTGCATGGCCGACCACTGTCGCGACCTGCTTCCAGCCGACGGCGTCGGGGTCCTGCTCCTCGAGGAGCAGCAGCTGACGGTCGCCACCACCAACAGCGAGGTGGGCGATGCGGTCGAGGCGCTCGAGGTGGAGCTGGAGGAAGGCCCCTGCGTGGAGTGCGTCAAGGTCGGGCACCCGATCTTCGTGACCGACCTGGCGGCCGCCGCGGACCGCTACCCACGGTTCGTGCCCCGAGCACTCGAGGCCGGCGCCGGGGCCATCCACGCCCTGCCCATGACCGGCCACGGCGAGCTCGTCGGCTCGCTCAACATCGTCAGCCTGGTCCCGACCGAGCTCAGCGAGGCCAACCTGCGCGCCGCGCGCATGCTCTCCGACGTCGCGGTCTCCTACATCTTCGCCGTGCGCCTCCACGAGGAGACCTCGAGGCTCGCCGGCCAGCTCCAGAACGCGCTCGACACCCGGGTGCTCATCGAGCAGGCCAAGGGCATGCTCAGCGAACGGCACGGCGAGTCACTCGACGAGGCCTTCGACCGCCTGCGCCGCCATGCACGGAGCCAGAGCTCGCCGGTGCGCGAGATCGCCCGCGACATCGTCGCGGGCGACCTCGAGATCTGAGAACGGCGGGCTCAGGAGCCGTCGACCTCGAAGGCGACCTCGATCTCGACCTGCCAGCGGTCCACGCCGCCGCTCTCGTTGACGTTGGCGCGGATGTCCTTGATCTCGCACCAGCGCTGGCCGTGCACCTTGTCGGCAGAGGTCTGCAGCGCAGTCTGGACCGCGCCCTCGATGCTGTCGGGGGACTCGCCGATCAGGGTGCTCTTCTTGTAGCTGGTGCCGGACATGTGGGGTCTCCTTGGTCGGGGTCGGTGACGTCGGTCCCCCTACCCACAGCCCGACCGCGTCACCACCGGCCTCTTCGGCCACCTGCTCACCGTCGAGGGGCTCGGGTCAGAGCCAGTGGGAGCGGTCGGCGTCGTGCGCGGACCGGGGCATGCCCTGCTGGCCCATCGCCGCCCGGTCCCCGTAGAAGGTCTCGAAGTTCTCCGGCCGCAGCGGACGTGAGTACAGGAACCCCTGGCCGAGCTCGCAGCCGAAGTCGCGCAGCACCTGGGCCTGACCCAGGGTCTCGATGCCCTCGGCCACCACGGTCAGCCCCATCGTGTGGGCCAAGGAGATGATGCCGTTGGTGAGGATCGCGCTGTGCTCGTGGAGCTCGGCCCGCGCCACGAACAGTCGGTCGATCTTGACCACGTCGAGGGGGAAGCGGTGGAGGTGCGCCAGTGAGGACGTCCCGGTGCCGAAGTCGTCGAGGGCGAGGCGCACGCCGAGGATCCGCAACGCCATGAGGCTGTCTGCCGCGGAGTCCACGTCGGCGACGAGCGCGGTCTCGGTGACCTCCAGGTGCAGCCAGTCGTTGGGGAGCCCGCTCTCGGCGAGCACGTCGCCGACGAGCTGGGGCAGGTCCTCGTCGCCGAGATCGGCGCCGGAGAGGTTGACCGCGATCTTGAACTGCTCGCACCCGGCCAGCACCCCGGTGCGCCAGCGCGCGACCTGCGTGCAGGACTCGGTGAGCACGAACCGGGTGATGTCGCCGATGCAGCCGGTGCGCTCGGCTTCGCACACGAACACGTCGGGACCGATCAAGCCCCGGGTGGGGTGGTCCCAGCGCACGAGCGCCTCCGCCCCCACCACGTCGCCCGAAGCGAGGTCGATGATCGGCTGGTACTCGACGCGCAGCTGATCCTGCGCGATCGCGTCGCGGATCTCGGCTCGGGTGCGGCGGTCACCGAGCTCGGTGGTCAGCGACGGCAAGGAGTGCCGGACCAGGTAGGCGGTGAACTGGCCGATGACCACGAAGATCACCAACCGGGTGCCCCAGTTCCCCGGCGACTGCGCGATGCCGGCGCCGACCTCGAGCGGCATGAGCGGCCCAACGACCAACCCGGCGGTCAACGACGTCACGAGGACTCCGGCGGAGCCGAAGCGCACGGCGGCCACGATGATCGGGACGTAGAAGGCATGGGGGACCGCGCTGCTCGAGCCCCCGGCCAGGAACGTGGCGACCCAGGCCCCACCGAGGGCGGCGACCACCCACAGCACCGTCATCAGGGGCGGGTGCGGCCCGGACGCCTCGACGCTTCGCCCCTCGGCCCGCTCGCGGAGCGCCGCAAAGCCGGACGGGAGGTGTGCCATGACCCAAGGATCGGCGCGAACCGCGCCGCACTTGAGCCCACCTGCTGCAACCTCAGGTGACCTCGCTCGGAGGGACGTAGATCCTGACGCAGTCCCGACCGCTGTCCTTGGCTCGGTAGAGCGCGGTGTCGGCCGCTCGGAGGAGGTCGGCCTTGGAGTCGGCGTGATGGGGGTAGGTGGCCACGCCGAAGGAGACGGTGATCGTGCCCAGCGGTTGTCCGTGCCAATCGACCTCGCTGTCGCGGATGGCGGCGCGAAGGTGCTCGCTCCGGGCGGCAGCCTCGGCGGTGTCGACGCCGGCCATGACGATCGCGAACTCCTCCCCGCCGTAGCGGCAGACCACGTCTTCCGCCCGGACCTGGTCGCGCATGGTCACGGCCACGTGGCGCAGCGCCGTGTCGCCGGCATCGTGGCCGTAGGAGTCGTTGAACGACTTGAACCGATCGATGTCGATCATCAGCAGCGACACGGGCGCTCCCGACCGCGCCGCACGGTGCAGTTCGCGTGCCAAGGTCTCGTCGAGGTAGCGACGGTTGTACACGTTGGTCAGCGGGTCACGGATCGACTGGGCCTGCAACGCCGCCCGCAGCTCGAGGTTCGCCAGCGCCAGCGCGATCTGCTTGGCGGCGGCAACGGCCAGACGCTCGTGGCTGCGGTGGGGTGTCGCGTCATCGCGCCTTCCGTGCTCCTGGTCGGTGTCGGTCGTGCACCGCAGGTGGAGCAGCCCGAGCACCTCGCCCTGTGCGATCAGCGGCATGCACAGCTGGTTCCCGTTCGAGTCGCTCGACGCGTGTGCGCAGCGCAGGCCCTGGCCCCCCTCCACTGTGTGGAGGTGCCCACGTCGCAGACCCCAGCAGTCGTTCGGGCCGATCGTCGCCGGAGGCGCGAACACACCCCAGGAGGCGATCAGCTCCACGACATCTCGCGAGGGGACGAAGGTGTAGACGGCGCCATCGGTGCCGTGGAACAGCTCGGGGGCGGTCTGAGCGAGGACCTCGAAGGCCTCCTGCCGGGTCGCGCACACCTGCAGCACGTTGGTCAGCTCGGTGAGCTGCGCGATCTCGCGGTTGAGTCGTTCGACGTCGGCCAGTCGCTCTCGGAGCGTCTCCTGCGCGTCTCGCACCGCGGCTTCGCTACGACGACGCTCGGTGACCTCCGCCCGCAGGTCGTGGGTCAGCTGCTCCAGCTGCTGCGTGCGCTCGACGACCCGCTCCTCCAGCTCGCGCGTGGAGGCCTCGACCTCCTCGCCGAGCATGTTGATCCCCGCCGCCAGTGCGTCCAGGATGTCGCCGTCCGAGCCGATCTCGGCCGGCCGCGAGAAGTCCAGCGCCGCGAACGCAACGATCGTCTCGAGCAGCATGTCGAGGCGGTCGTCCACCGTGACGGCTGGCGGGCTGTCGCCTACTGGGTCATCGTCACCGGTCATCGTGCAGCCACGCGATCGCGGCAGCCTCGTCGTCGAAGAGCTTGACCGGCATCGTCGGACGGCTCAGGGTGAGGAAGAAGTTCCCGATGGTCTTGCTCAGCGGTGACTCCACCAACAGCGCTTGGCGGCTCGTCACCGGGGTGGAGGCGAAGATCCTGCGAGCCTCGCGGTCGACGGCGGTCACCGGGCGGAGGTCGACCAGGACAGGGCTGGCGACGTTCCCCGTGAGGGTCGCGATGGCGGCCATCGATTCCTGGGCATCAGCACGCGAGATGGTGACCCCGTGCGGCCACTCGAAGCGGACCAGCCCGTCGTCGACGAGGTACGCCTCGAACCGCTCGCCGCTGACGTGTCCGGTCACGGCATGTCTCCAGGTGCATCGTCGTCGATCCCGCTCCAGGTCAGAGGAGGATCTTCGGCCATGGTCTCACACCCGCACCGAAGACGGGCTGGTGGACCACGGGCCGCCGGCACCGGTCACTCGTGCTCGCGGATCGTCTCGCGGAGGGAACGCCGGTTGCGGGGCTCGGTGCGGTTCTTGGCGGAGCTGAGCTGGCGGATGAGATCGTCGCGCACCTCGGTCAGCGCCCGGTCGAAATCGGGCTCTTCGGACGTCGCGACGAGTCGGCCGCTCCGGGCGATCCGCGCTTCGAGCACCATCCGCTGGCTCGGCGTCGCGCGCTCCTTGACCGACAGCTCCAGCTCGACCGCGTCCGGCGGGAACGACTGGAGGCGCTTCGTGAGGTTGCTCCACGCGGCGACGATGCCGGGCCGTTCGTCGGCGTCGATGCCGCCGCCGAGCCGGAGGCTCGTCTCCACGGACGCCCTGTCGTCGTGTTCGCTCATGCGCGGCGAGCGTATCCGGGGGCCTCCCCTGGAGGACTTCGGGTTGCCGGTGTGGAACCCTCCTGGGATGGCGGCGGACCCCCGAGAGCCCGAGGCGCAGGGTGGAGAAGCTGCAGGCGTGACCCCTGGTCGGACCCCGGCGGCGGTCACCCGCAAGAACTGGCCGATGTGGCTGCTGGGCTTCGTCGTGCTCACCGACCAGATCGACACGGCCATCCTGCGAGGCGTGCTCAGCACCCTCGAGGTCGAGTTCGACCTGTCCGAGGTCCAGCTCGGGGTGCTGGCCAGCTGCTTCGTCTTGGTCAACAGCCTCGTGACGGTGCCTGCCGGCTACCTGGCCGATCGGTGGAACCGGGTCCGCACCGTCGGCAACACCATGATCATGTGGTCGGGCATCACCGCCCTCACGGCGGCGAGCCAGAGCTACGTGCACCTCGTGGGGGTGCGCTCGGCGCTCGGCTTCGGGCAGGCCATCTCGGAACCGGCGACCAACAGCCTGCTGGCGGACTACTACCCGATCAACGAGCGCGGCAAGGCGTACTCGATCCAGCAGGTGCTCGGCCTCGTCGGCGGTGCGATCGGCCTCGGTCTCGGCGGCTTCGTCGCGGCCCAGCTCAGCTGGCGCTGGGCCTTCCTGCTCGTCGGCAGCCCGAGCATCGTCGTGGCGTTCATGGTCTTCCGGCTCAAGGAGCCCCGCCGCGGCGCGTCGGACCGGGCGCACGTCGGGGTGAGCGAGGAGCCCGACGACGAGCCGCTGCAGGTGAAGCAGCCGGCGGCTTCGACGATGCTGCAGCTGCGCGCCTTCACCTCGGACTTCACCCGCGGCCTCGCGGCCGACGTGCGCACCATCATGCAGATCCGCACGATGCGCTACGCGCTGGTCGGGGTCACCGTGCTGCTGTTCGTGGTCACGGGCATCGGCGTGTGGCTGCCCTTCTTCTACGAACGCCAGCTGGGCGTGACCGTGGGCTCGGGGGCCGGGCTGGTCGGGCTGCTGCTCGTCTTCGGCGGCGTGCCGGGCATCCTCGTCGGTGGCCGGGTCGCCGACCGCTACGCCACCCGCGTCGTGGGCGGGCGCCTCGCGATCCCCGCGATGTGCATCGCCACGGCCAACTGCTTCTTCCTGGCGTCCTGGCACCCCTCGCTCACCGTGGTCCCCGTCTTCGCGCTCCACCTGGTCGCCATCTTCATGATGACCACGGCCTTGCCGGCGATGCGCGCCGGGCTCTCCGATGCGGTTCCCGCCAACCTCCGCGGCGCCGGGTTCGGTGCGTTCAACCTCGCCTCGGTCCTGGGTGGTCAGGCCGCCGCGCCGCTCATCATCTCGCTGCTCGCCAGCACCTTCGACGGCAACCTGCGGACCTCGTTCTTCATCCTGACCTTCCCGGTCTTCTTCGGGGCGTGGATCCTCTACCGGGCCCGCGAGCACCTCGAGGCCGACACCCAGAAGATCTTCGCGGCGATCCTCTCCGCCACCGCCGAGCAGCAGGCCCGCGAGGCCCAGGCGCAGGCCGAGCCGGAAGCCCAACCCGACGACCGCCAGGAGGCGGAGGAGCTCAGCGATCCTCGCTGACCGCGTCCGCTCAGTCGCCGCGGTGCTGCGCCGGCTTCCAGGCGCCTCGGCCCAGCAGGCGGTTGGCCATGGCCCAGGCCATGCCTGTCCCACGCTTCTTCGCGATCTCCGCGTTGGGACCCGACCAGCCACCTTCGACGGTGTCGTGGAAGATCTGCAGCCAGCGGTCGAAGGCCTCCGGCGTGAAGGGCGCTGACCCGTGCAGCTGGTGGTGGTGCTCGATGGTGTCGATGTCGTAGCTCGGCGCGTAGAGCAGCACGTGGTCCCAGTAGTCGGAGATCGACCCGATGAGGGCCTGCCACTCCACGACGTGGGAGAAGTGCGGGGCGAGCACGTCGTCCTGGACGACGTCGGCGTACTGCCTCGTCACCATCTCGAAGATCTCCTCCGGGGAGTCGAGGTCCTGCCCGCGGTGCTCCCAGGGCGCGTCTCGGTAGAGGGCGTGGGGCGGCTCCACCGGCTGCTGCGGGACGAGCGGGGCGGTGGGTTCGCGGTGGAACTGCACGTAGAACTCGGCGTCGGTGGAGGGTTCCACCTGGTGCTCGACATCGGGCGGGATGACGATGGCGTCGCCGGCGTCGAGGCGCTCGTCGCGTCGCTCCGCACCCTCGAGATCGGCGTAGCGCACGCTGCCGGCCTCGACGTGCAGGGTCGCCCAGACGGTGGTCCGGTGGGACCGCGCCAGGGGGACCGGCACGGACTCGTGGTCGAACAGCGGCGTGCGTCGAGCCTCGACCAACCCGGTGGGCAGCAAGACCTCAGTCATGGGCTGCAGCCTCGCGCTCGTGTGCCCGCTCCCGCTCCTCGCTCGGTGTGACTCCCGCGCGGTCCTCGTCGGTGAGACGGCGGGAGATCACCCCGGCCATGTGGGCGGCGTGCCGCTTGGCTCGGTCGGCATGGGCCCCTGACCAGCCGCCGTCCACCGATTCGGCGAACAGGCGGTACCACCGATCGAACAGCTCGGCGTCGAAGGGCTGCTCGGCGTGGACACGCTCGTGCGCCGCGAGGATCCGCCCGTCGTAGCTCGGATGGTCCAGGAGCACCCGACACCAGTAGCCGATGAGCCTCGGGATGTGCTCGGCCCAGTCCACCTCGGCGACCTCACCGAAGACGGGTCCGAGCAGATCGTCGAAGGCGACCTCGCGGTAGAAGTGGACGACGAGGTCGTGGATGGCGCCACGGTTGTCGAGGTCCTGCATCGGGTGCGCCGTTCGAGGGTCGCGGTGGCGGTCGGTCTCCGCAGGCATCGGACCTCCTCACGACGGCGACGCTGTAGTTCTATCGTACGCTAGAACTAGTCGCGGTCCATCCACCCCTCCCCCCTGCAGGAATTGTGTGAGCACTCGTCGAAGTGGCGATTGCCAGCCGTAGCTCGGCCGGCAAGGGGATGATGCCGGCGCCGCCGCCGCAACTGGGGGTTCGAGATGCAACGTTTCGTCATCGCGGCGCTTGCCGTGCTGCTCGGCGCAGTGGGGACGTCCACTGCCCTGGCCGACCACGACGCCGACGAGCACTCGGAGAACATGTCGCACGTCGCCAACTGGGACGACGACGGCAGCTACCGGATGGGCAGCGACCTCGCGTTCTGGCAGGACCTCGCCGTCCTCGGCAAGTACGACGGGATGACGCTGATGGACATCGGCGAGCCGACCCGGCCACGGCACCTCGGCACCTTCGACTGCAACGGCAACCAGAGCGACGTCACGATCTGGAAGGACCTGGTCGTGCTCAGCGTGGACTCGCCGATGGCCCACGACGGCTGCGACGCCCCCGCCGCCAGCCCCATCCAGTACGCCAGCGACGCGCACTGGGAGGGCCTGCGCATCGTCGACGTCTCCGACCCGAGCGCGCCCGAGCAGATCGCCACGGTCAAGACCGACTGCGGCGCGCACACCCACACCCAGATCCCCGACCTCGACCATCGCGGGGCCGACGGGCGACCCGATCCCCGGGTGCTGATCTACGTCTCGTCCTACCCGCTGGGCGGGCAGGGCGTGTCGTGCAGCTACGCCTCCCACCGGAAGGTCTCGATCGTGGAGATCCCGCTGCGGCGGCCCACCGAGGCGACGGTCGTGGCGACCCCCGACGTGTCGCCGGCCATGGGCTGCCACGACATCACGGTGTTCCTGCCCCGCCAGCTGGCCGCCGCCGCGTGCATCACCGAGTCACAGCTCTGGGACATCTCCGACCCGACCGACCCCGTGATCGTCTCGCGGATCTACAACCCGGCCATGCAGATCCACCACTCCTCGGCCCTGTCGTGGGACGGCGACGTGCTCGTGCTGGGCGACGAGATGGGCGGAGCCGCCGCCGCCTTCGGCTGCCTGACGGGCGGCAGCGCCCCGACCGGCGCGCTGTGGTTCTACGACGTGTCCGACCCGACCGACCCGCAGCAGCTCAGCTCCTACACCATCCCGCAGAACGAGGTGTCGGCGTTGTGCACGGCGCACAACTTCAACCCCGTCCCCCTGCGCGACGGCGGTCGGGTGCTCGTGAGCGCCTGGTACAACGGCGGCACGCACGTCATCGACTTCGACGACCCGACCGATCCGCAGCAGGTCGCCTGGTACAAGCCGCGCGAGGGCAAGCGAGGCGCGGCGTGGTCGTCGTACTGGTACAACGGCGCCGTCTTCACCAACAACTTCGACGAGAGCTACGTGCCCTCGGTGCCGAGCAGCCGCGGCTTCGACGTGTTCACGGTCGACGACGAGCGGCTGCGGACCAAGGCGCTCACGCTCACGCACCTGAACCCGCAGACCCAGGAAGGGTTGCGGGGCCTGCCGCCACGACACGCCGGCGTCGGCCCCCAGGAGCGAGAGCGGGCCCGGGAGCGATCGGCCGCCGAGGCGCAGGCCGAAGCACAGGTACCCGCGAGCCTGCCCTTCTGCCTCCTGCAGACCTAGCGCGAGTCCGTCCCTCGGGCGTCCGATCGGCGCTTCGGGAGCAGCGGCCCTGACCTGCGCTGGGTGAGGGTGCCTAGGGTGACGCCGTGGAGGCCATCGTCCTCGGAGGTGCCGGATTCCTCCTGGCCGTGCTGTGGTTCGATCTGATGTTCGACGTGCAGGTGCGCAGCCACCGCGGGGACACGCTCCCTGAGGAGGTGCTCGCCTCGATCTCGTCGTACTACCGGCGGGTCACCACCGACGCTGCGCCGATGAACCGGTTCGTGGCCATCGGCATGATCGTCACGCTGGCCGGGATCGGCACGCAAGCGGTGATCGGCCACCTGGCCTGGGGCTGGTCTGCGGGCTCGGCCCTCCTGGCGGTCCCACCGATCGTCCTGGCCGGAGCCCGGGTCGTGCCCGCAGCCGTGCGACTCGGAGGACGAGCAGACGAACCCGTCGTGCAGTCGCAGCTGGCACGCCAGATCTATCGTGACCACGTCTTCTGCTTCTCCTCGATCGCCCTGCTCGTCGTGACCCAGACGGTCGCTGCAGTCGTGAGCTGAGCGCTCCCCGGAGCTCGACGACCATCCGCGCAGCTCCCACGGGGGGTGATGGGTGGGTCAGTACAGCCGGGCCGCGAACCGACAGCTCGGCTGACCAGCGGCAGCGCCGGCCGGAACGGTCCGCCTCGCTACCCTTCGCAGGTCAAAGCTGCCCGAACCGCCACGAGCCACTAGTTCTCTCCCACGTCTCGGACAGCCCCCGCCCTCGTAGCTCAGTCGGATAGAGCGACCGCCTCCTAAGCGGTAGGCCACAGGTTCGATTCCTGTCGAGGGCACGCGTTGGCTGGCTCAGCGACGTCTCCAGCCGCCGGCTCCCCTGGGGCCGGCATCGTCGCGCGTGGGAGCGCTCCACCGACCTGGCAGGCTCGCCCCGTGCAGGACTTCGACCTCGTCATCGTCGGCAGCGGTTCCGGCAACGCCATCCCCGCCGAGCTCGACGGCGCCCGGATCGCCATGGTGGAGCGGGGCGTCTTCGGGGGCACCTGCCTCAACGTGGGGTGCATCCCGTCGAAGATGTTCATCTACGCCGCCGACGTCGCCATGCACGTGCGGGAGTCCGAGCGGTACGGGGTCACGGCGTCGATCGAATCGGTCGACTGGCCGGCGATCGTCGACCGGGTGTTCGGCCGGATCGATCCCATCGCCTCCGGCGGCGAGCGCTACCGCAGCGAGGAGTGCGAGAACATCACGGTGTTCCGGGGCAGCGGGGCGTTCGTGGACCACAAGGTGCTGGAGGTCGACGGCGAGCAGCTGCGAGCCGACCGCTTCCTCCTCGCCGCCGGCGCCCGACCCTTCATCCCCGACGTGCCCGGCCTCGACGACGTCGGCTACCACACGTCCGACACGGTCATGCGCCTCCTCGAGCTGCCGGCCCGGATGGCGGTGCTGGGCGGCGGCTACATCGCCACCGAGCTCGGTCACGTCTTCGACGCGTTCGGCACGCAGGTGTCCATCATCAACCGCAGCGGGAGCCTCCTGCGGTCCGAGGACGACGACATCTCCGCTCGGTACACCGAGCTCGCAGCCGGTCGCTTCGACCTGCACCTCGACACGGCGGTGACGCAGGTGGAGCGCACCGCCTCGGGATCGATCGTGTTGCACCTCGTCCACCACGGGGAGGCGTCGACGCTCGAGGTCGACGAGATCCTGGTGGCCACGGGTCGGGTGCCCAACAGCGACCAGCTCGCGGTCGAGCGAACCGGCGTGCAGACGGATCCATCGGGGCGGGTCATCGTCCACGAGGACCTGCAGACCGACGTCAAGGGCATCTACGCGCTCGGCGACATCACCAACCGCTACCAGCTCAAGCACGTCGCCAACGCCGAGGCCCGGGTCGTGTTCCACAACCTGGTCCACCCCGATGACCCCTGGCGCATGGACTACTCGATCATCCCCCACGCGGTGTTCGGCAGCCCGCAGGTCGCAGCCGTCGGTCTCACCGAGCACGAGGCCGCCACCGACGGCGTGCCGTTCGTGACGACGCTGAAGGACTACGGCACGACCGCCTACGGCTGGGCGATGGAGGACAGCACCTCGTTCGTGAAGCTGGTGGCGCACGCCCAGACGCGGCGACTCCTCGGCGCCCACATCATCGGACCCCAGGCGTCCACGCTGATCCAGATCCTGATCCAGGGCATGCGGTTCGGCCAGACGGTGGACGAGATGGCCCGGGAGCAGATGTGGGTGCACCCGGCGCTCACCGAGGTGCTGGAGAACGCCCTGCTCGACCTGTGATCAGGCGGCCTCGGCAGCCGCCAACCGCTGCCGCACCAGCGGCGCGACCTCGGTGCCGTACAGCTCGATGCTGCGCAGCATGGCCTCGTGCGGGAGCGTGCCGGCGCTGTACTTGAGGTCGTAGCGCGACGCGCCGAGCCCGGACACCGCTCGGACGATCTTGTCGGCGACCGTCTGCGGTGACCCGACGGCGAGCGCGCCCTCGGGGCCGGTGGCGAGCTCGAACTGGGTGCGGGTCATGGGCGGCCAGCCCCGCTCGCGCCCGATGCGGGCGTGCATCTCGCGGTAGTGGGGCCACAGCTCTTGCTTGGCCTGCTCGTCGGTGTCGGCCACGTGCCCCGGGCTGTGGATCCCGATGGGCAGCGAGGGCCGGCCGAGCTCGTCGAGCGCGCGCCGGTAGAGGTCGGCGAAGGGCGCGAAACGCAGCGGGTCGCCGCCGATGATCGCGAGCATGAGCGGCAGGCCGTGCCGGGCGGTCCGGACGACGGACTCGGGGCTGCCCCCGACGCCGACCCAGGTGCGCAGGCCGGACTCGGTGGTGGGGAACACCCGCTGGTCCGAGAGCCCGGCGCGGGTCGTGCCCGACCACGTGACCGGTCCCTCGGCCAGCAGGGCCGTGAACAGGTCGAGCTTCTCCTCGAAGAGGACCTCGTAGTCGGAGAGCTCGTACCCGAAGAGCGGGAACGACTCGGTGAAGGAGCCACGCCCGAGGATGACCTCGGCCCGTCCGGCCGAGAGGGCGTCGAGGGTGGCGAAGCGCTGGTACACCCGCACGGGGTCGTCGGAGCTGAGGACGGTCACCGCCGAGCCGAGGCGGATGCGCTCGGTCCGCCCGGCGATCGTCGCCAGCACCACGTCGGGCGCCGAGACGGCGAAGTCCGCGCGGTGGTGCTCACCCAGACCGAAGAAGTCGAGGCCGACCTGCTCGGCCAGCACCGCCTCCTCGACCACGTTGCGGATGACCTGGGGCTGGGGAAGCGCCGATCCGTCCGCGCCGACGGTCACGTCGCCGAAGGTGTCGATGCCGAGCTCGATGTTCTCCATGGTGGACTCCTTCTCCGAGGGTTCACCACGATCAACCTCGTTGCGCGTGCAACTATTCCGTCAGGGGTTGGTCGCCCAGATGTCGTTGCACCGCTCGCACACGTCGTCAGGGATGACGCCAGCACGCATCAGCAGGGCGAACGCCTTGCAGCCGAGGCACAGCCCGAAGGCGGCCTCGAGGAACGCGGCACTCGCGAGCATCCCGAGCACGACCTGCGCGGCGCCCCACCTGCCGGCGAGGAGCAGGAGCAGCGCCGTGACGGAGAACGCCACGCCGACGCCCTGCGCGAAGCGCTTCGGCGGACCGGGCACGAGCTTCGCCGGCCGGTCCAGCGCCGGCGTGACCACGCGGGTCACCAGCTGGCCGAGCGGGCTGAGCGTCGGCCCGGTGAGGACCCGGGCGACGAAGCCGTAGGCGATCAGCGGGACGAGCCAGCGCAGGTCGAGTGCGATCGCCGCCACGGACATGGTGACGACGCCGGCCGCGACCAGGCGGGCCGAGACCTCGTTGACGGGGTCGGGGAAGGTGAACAGGTCGGTACGGGACATGGGATCGAGCTCCAGGACGGGGGGTGCCCGGTGCAACACGCCGACGCCGCCCGGTGTTCCTGCCGCCCGGTCGGGCTCAGGTGACGTACTTGTAGCCCAGGCCTCGGATGGTCACGATGCGCTCCGGGTTGGCCGGGTCGGTCTCGACCTTGGCCCGCACGCGCTTCACGTGCACATCGAGGGTCTTGGTGTCGCCGACGTAGTCGAAGCCCCAGACGAGGTTGATGAGATCGCCACGGGTCATCAGCCGGTCGGCGTTCGCCAGGAGCGCGTGCAGCAGATCGAACTCCTTCAGCGGCATCGGCGTGACCGTGCCCCGGATGCGGACCTCGTGCTTCTCCGGGTCGAGGGCGACGTCGCCCACCTGCATGGCTTCGGCGGTGGGGGCGTCGGCCGTGGTGGGCTGGCGTCGCAGGACGGCGCGCATGCGGGCGACCAGCTCCCGGATGCGGTACGGCTTGGTGACGTAATCATCAGCCCCCACCTCGAGGCCCACGACGGCATCGATCTCGGACCCCTTCGCCGTGACCATGATGATGGGCACCCGGGAGCGCTTCCGCAGCTCACGGCACACGTCGAGGCCGGACACCCTCGGGAGCATGACGTCGAGGAGGACCAGATCAGGCTGGATCGCGTCGAACATCTCCAAGGCGGCGGCGCCGTCCCGGGCGACCTGCACGCGGAAGCCCTCTCGAGCGAGCCCGGCTCGGAGCGCTTCGACGAAGGACTCCTCGTCCTCCACCACCAAGACGGTCGGTTGCAGCGAGGGCGCCGCCGGCAGCGTCGCTCCGCTCCCCTGGACCGGGGTCCCGGTCGCAGCCAGCTGGTCGACCGGCGTCATCGGACCTCCGCAGTGAGGTGGTCGGGGTCACCGGTGAGCATGTAGCGCAGGCGGGCCCCGATGACGGCCGAGTGGTCGGCGACGCGCTCCAGCGACCGGCCGGCGATGAGCGTGGACGTCGCGATCGGCACGGCGTGCGGCCCGGCCACGCGGAGCAGCTCGGCCATCAGGTGCTCGTAGTGCATGTCCATCACCCGGACCCGGGTGGCGAGGTCCGTGGCGAGGTGCAGGTCCTGGGCGGACCATGCTCGCAGCGCGTCCCGGTAGGCGGCGATGGCGGTGTCGCCCATCGACACGAGGATGTCGAAGGTCGGCAGGTGGCCGGCCCACAGCTCCCGTTCGGGGTTGAGCTTGACGACACGCAGGGCGAGATCGCCGATGCGCTCGAGCTCGGAGAGGATCCGCAGCACCGACACGACGAAGCGCAGGTCGGACGCCACCGGGTTCTCGCGGGCGAGCAGCTCGTAGCAGCGCTCCGTGAGGCTCACGTTCATCGCGTCGATCTCGTCGTCGCAGGCGATCGCGAACTCGGCCGCCTTCAAGTCGCCGTCGATCAGCACCTGACGCGTCCGCTCGAGGTTGTGGTCGACCTTGATGCCCATGAGCTCCACCTGCAGGCGCAGCTGATCGAGCTCGTCATGGAACGACTTGCGCATCCACTGCCCCTCTTGCCCGTCCCCTGGGCCTCGTGCTCCGCGTCCCGCCTCCATCAACCGAAGCGTCCGGTCACGTAGTTCTCGGTGCGCTCGTCGGCAGGGTTCGTGAAGATCTTCTCCGTCTCGTCGTACTCGACCAACATCCCGGTCCGCTCGTTCGATGTCTCGTCGGCCAGCACGGTGAAGAACGCGGTGCGGTCGGCGACCCGAGCCGCCTGCTGCATGTTGTGGGTCACGATGACGATCGTGTAGCGCTCCTTGAGCTCCTGCATCAGGTCCTCGATGCGCGCCGTGGAGATGGGGTCGAGCGCCGAGCACGGCTCGTCCATGAGGATCACGTCGGGCTCGGTGGCGATCGCCCGGGCGATGCACAGGCGCTGCTGCTGACCACCGGACATGCCATAGGCGTTGTCCTCGAGCCGGTCCTTCATCTCGTCCCAGAGCGCCGCGCTCCGCAGCGCCTTCTCGACGATCTCGTCCATGTCCCCCTTCATCCCGGTCATGCGAGGACCGAAGGCCACGTTGTCGTAGATCGACTTCGGGAACGGGTTGGGCTTCTGGAAGACCATCCCGATGACCTTGCGCACCTGGACCGGGTCCACCCCCGGCCCGTAGACGTCCTCGCCGTGGTAGCGCAGGCTCCCCTCCACCCGAGCGCTGGGGATCAGGTCGTTCATCCGGTTGAAGCACCGCAGGAGGGTGCTCTTGCCACAGCCCGATGGGCCGATCATCGCGGTGATGTCCTTGTGGAAGATCTCCATGGAGATCTCCTTCACGGCCTGGACCTCGCCGTAGTACACCGACAGCGCGTCGAGGGCGAAGGTGACCTCGGCGTGGCCACCGTGATCGACCCGCCCCTCCCGCACGTCGATGCCGGTCTTGATCGGTTGCCGTTCCACGGGTTGCGTCGCCTCTTGGGTGTCTTGGTCGATGGTGGTCATGGGCGCTCCTAGATCCTGTCCTCGTACCGGCTGCGCAGGAAGATGGCGACGGAGTTCATCAACAGGACGACGCCGAGCATGAGGATCACGCCGGCGGCGGCGAGGATCCGGAACTCCTCCTGGGGCCGACCGGCGTAGGTGAAGATCTGGACCGGCAGCGCCGAGTAGCGGCTGTTGAAGAAGTCCGGGTCGAACGTGACGAAGGTGGCCGCACCGACGAGGAGCAGCGGCGCGGTCTCCCCGATGGCCCGGGACACGGCGAGGATGACGCCGGTGAGGATGCCCGGCAGCGCGGCCGGCAGCACCTGCCGGCGCACCGTCTGCCAGGGGGTCACGCCGAGCGCGAGGGATCCCTCTCGGATGGACGGCGGCACGGACTTGATCGCCTCCCGAGCGGCGAGGATCACCGTCGGGAGCACGAGCAGCGCCAGCGTGAGCGAGCCCGCGGCAGCCACGAACCCGAGGCTGAGCGGTCCGCGTGCGATGAACCCGAGACCGAGGATGCCGAAGACGATGGACGGCACACCGGCGAGGTTCTGGATGTTCAGCTCGATCAGGCGGTTCCACCACTTGGTCTTGTCGGCGAACTCCTCGAGGTACACGGCGGCACCGACCCCGAGGGGGACGATGAGCACGATCACCCCGAGCATGAGGTAGATCGAACCGATGATCGCCGGTCGGTACCCGGCGTTGGCGATGTCGATGGTCGAGGGACCCTCGGTGATCAACCGGGTGGTCAGCAGCGGCCGGCCCTTGACAGCGGCCCAGGCGATGATGCCGACGAGGCCGAGCAGGGCGGCACCGACGCCGACCACCAGGATGCCGACGAACACGAGGCTCTCGACCCGGTCCTTCTGATCGCGGGTGCCGAAGTTGCTCTCGGTCGTGGCCCTGGCGCCAGCCACCGCGATGCGAGCCCGGGCCGAACGGGGTTCCCTCGTCTCGGTCGTCACTACTCGTACACCTCCCGGAACCGCCGCACGAGCCTGATGGCGATCACGTTCACGGTGAGGGTCATGAAGAACAGCAACGTGCCGACGGCGAAGATGGTGTCGTACTTGATGGTGCCCTGGGAGATGTCGCCGGTGGCCGTGCGGCCGATGAAGGCGGTCATCGTCTGCATCGACTCCATGGGGTTGAAGCTGAGGTTGGGGTTGCCACCGCCGGCGGCGATGAGCACGACCATGGTCTCGCCGATGGCTCTGGACATCCCGAGCACGAAGGCGGCGATGATGCCCGAGAGGGCGGACGGGAACACGACCCTGGTCGTGACCTCGAACTTGCTGGCACCGAGGGCGTAGGCGCCCTCGCGCAGTCCGGGCGGCACCGCCCGGAGGGCGTCGTCGGCCACCGAGCTCACGAGCGGGACGATGAGGAGGCCGACGCCGATGCCGGCGACGAACAGCGAGAAGATCCCACCCCAGGGCAGGAACGGCAGCACGTCCTCGAGGAAGGGTCGGAGGAAGAAGAACGCGAACAGGCCGGTGGCCACGGTCGGGATGCCCTCGAGGATCTCGAGGATGGGCTTGAGGATCTTGCGGGCCCGGCGTCCGGCGTACTCGGAGAGGTAGACGGCGCAGCACAACCCGATCGGTATCGCCACGGCGAGGGCGATCACCGTGACCGACAGGGTGCCGACCACGATGGGGAGCACGCCGAAGGCAGCGTTGGAGAAGGCCGGCTGCCAGGTGGTCCCGGTGAGGAACTCGGTGATCGGCACCGCCCGGAAGAAGTCGATCGACGGGGTGACGAGGGTGAAGACGATGGCCGTGGTGACCACGACCGAGACGACGGCACAAGCGGCCAACGAGGCCAGCACCAGCTTCTCGCCGTGACGGGGACCGGCCGCCCCCAGCGTCCGGCGCTCTGGGGCGCCGTCGCTGGGGGCAGCGATGGTGGACGTGGTCACTTGGTGTCCGCCTCCATGCTCGGTCCTCTCGTCACGTCGTCTCGGGCTTCGACTGGCCGGCGATCAGCCGGCGAGTGCGGCGACCTTGTCGAGCGCCGCCTGAACCTGGTCGTCGTTCATGGGCACGTAGGTCGCGGCCTCGGCGATCTCGGCCTGGTTCTCGATGTAGAACTCGAAGAAGGCCACGACCTCGGGCCGGCTCAGCGCCGTGTCGCTCGCGTAGAGGAACAGCGGGCGACCGAGCGGGGTGTACTCCCCGGCCTGGACGTTCTCGAGGCTGGCTTCCTTGCAGCCGTCGCCGTCGTCGATCTGGAGCGGCTTGACCTGGTCGCCGGCCTCCTGGACGAAGGAGAACGGGATGTAGCCCATCGCCCACGGGTCACCGGCGACGCCGAGCACGGCGGCCTGGTCGTCCTCGCCGATGTCCTGGTAGTCGTTGCGGATCTGACCCTCCTCGCCGTTGATCGCCTCGGTGAAGAAGTCGAAGGTCCCGGAGTCGGAACCGGGACCGAACAGGGTGATGCTCTCCGAGGGGAGGTCGAAGCCGTCGACCTGGTCCCAGGTGGACAACGTGGAGCCCTCGTCCCAGATCTGGCTGAGCTGGTCGGGGGTGATGCAGTCCTCGGGGAAGTCGGGGTGCACCACGGCCGAGAGGGCGTCGTTGGCGACCTGGACGTTGTCGTAGGCGATGCCGTTGGACTCGCAGAGCTCGATCTCCGACTCCTTGATCTCGCGGGAGGCGTTGTTTCCGTCGGTCTCGCCGGCGCAGAACTTCTCGAAGCCGCCGCCGGTGCCGGAGATGGCAACCGACACCTGGACGCCGGGGTTCTCCCGCATGAACAGCTCGGCAGCGACCTCGCTCAGGGGGCCGACCGTGCTGGAGCCGTCGAGGTTGACGCTCCCGGACAGATCACCGCCGGCGCCGGAACCGGTGTCGCTGGTCGCATCTCCCTCGGCGGCCGTGTCGTCGGAGGCCGAGGTGGTGGTGTCATCGTCGTCACCGCACGCAGCGGCGAACAGGGCGAAGGAAAGAAGAAGGGCGAGGATCGATGCCCAGCGTCGGTTGCGGATCAAGGGGGTCTCCTCCAAGGAAGGACAGGTGGATTTCGTTGGTCCACCGCAACGTAGGAATCCCAGGTGATCGCCACCCCCACAGCCGCTGAACGGCGGGTGAACTGGTGCCTACGGTTCTGCCAACACCGACGGGACGGGCGCGAAGTGGGGTGGTCCTGCCGGCGCCACCCGGGTGCGCATCGGCAGGACGAGCAGCGAGGTGACGGTTCCTCCGGCGACGATGAGCCACCAGATGCGGTCGAAGCCGGCGAGCAGGTCGGCGGTGCTGGCGGGAGCGCCGAGGAAGGCGATGGTGACGGCCACGCCGAAGGTGCCGGCGAGCTGGCGGCCGGCTTGGAGCGCGGCGCCGCCGATCCCGATGCGGTTCGGGGGCAGGGCCTGGGCGACCACGCTGGAGAGCTGGGGGAAGCAGAAGGCCACCCCGAGCCCGGTGAGCAGCATCGACGGCAGGTAGTCGCGGACGTAGTCGACGTCCGGGCCGAGCATCACGACCCGGTAGAGGCCACCGGCCGCATAGAGCAGACCGCCGACGATGAGGATCGGTCGTTGCCCGATGCGTCCGGCCAGCGCCCCGGCTCGCGGGGCCACGAGGGCGACGAGTGCTGGACCCGGAGCGACGCCGAAGCCTGCTTTCAGGATCGACCAGCCCCACACCTGGGTGAGGAACAGGATCGAGGCGAAGAACATGGCCGAGAACGCCACCCCGAACGACAGCATGGCCAGGTTGCCCCAGCGGAAGTTCGGGAGGCGGAACAGGTCGAGGTCGAGGACGGGTGCGGCCGTCCGGCGTTGGTGGACCACGAAGGCAAGGGTGAGGAGGATCCCGGCGCCCAGCACGGCCAGCGTGCGCGCGCCGGTCCACCCGAAGCGATCGGACTCCACCACGCCGTAGGACAGGACGCCGGCGGCGAAGGCGACCAGGACGACGCCGATCGCTGCGGGCACCCGGGTCTCCGGGTCGGACGACTCGCGCACGGTGCGGGCGCCGACGACCACCGTGAACACGCCGATGGGGAGGTTGAGGTAGAAGGCCCAGCGCCAGCCCATGCCCTCGACGATGGCGGCGCCGAGCGTGGGGCCGAGTGCGCCGGCGACCGCGCCGGCTGCGCCCCAGATGGCAACGGCCTTCGGGATCTGGTCGCGAGGGAATGCGTGCATCACGAGTGCCAGGGACGACGGGATGAGCGCCGCTGCGCCGACGGCCTGGACGACCCGGAACGCGATGAGGGCCTCGGCGGTCGGGGCCAGCCCGCACGCCACCGATGCGACGGTGAACAAGGCCGACCCGCCGAGGAACACCCTCCGGTGGCCGACCCGGTCGGCGACCTTGCCGGCCGGGATCAGCAGCGCGGCGAAGACGATCGTGTAGGCGTTGAGCACCCATGACAGCTCGGCGGGTTCGGTGCCGGCGAAGGTCGCGCTGATGTCCGGGAAGGCGACGTAGAGGATCGTGGTGTCGAGGAACGTGGCCAGCGTCGCGAGCGACGCGATGGTGAGGGTGCGGCGAGCGGTGCGGTCCATCGTTCAGCCCTCCGCGGTCCAGCGCGTCTGGAACGACTCGGACACGAGCGTGCCGTCTCGTCGTGCGATCCGTCCGTGCTCCACCGCCAAGCCCCCGGTGCTGGTGACGATCTCGAACTCGCCGACGAGCCACTCGTCCTCGCCGAGGTCGATCTGTGGTCGATGGAGGTGCGTGGTGAGGTCGATGCTCACCCCACCCGTCGGCGGCGCGACGCGCACGAACGCCGGAGGCGGGAACCAATCGGCGACCATGGCCAACCAGGCCGCGTCGACGCGGCGGGTGCCGAACGGCCGGATGTGGCCGCGGATGACCGCCCGCGGTCCGTCGGTGAAGGGCAGGCTCGCCGGGTCGAGTCGGGCGTCGACGCGCAGCAGGTGCTCGACCCGACCTGGCGGCTCGACGGGAACGCACTCCTCGAGCGGCGGGACGGCCAGCGGCGCCGGTGACGCCCACTCGACCCCCGACCGCTCCTCGGCGAGGGTCACCCGGCTGGTGGTGACGAGTCGCTCGTCCTGGAACAGATCGGCCACGACGGTGCTCAGCGACCGTGACCGGCGGATCTCGCGGACCTCGAGCCGGGCAGGACCGATGTTCCCGGCCCGCAGGAAGCTGGTGGTGGCGGTGCGGACACCCCGGCCGGTGGCCACCCGTTCCGCGGCCCGGACGGCGATCGCCACCAGGTAGCCGCCGTGGGCCCCGATCAGCGACGACCAGCCCGCATCGAGCTCGACGTCGAACCGGTGGGCGGCTCCATCAGGTCCGTGCTCGCTCGATGGTCCAAGGGCGGTGGCGCGGTCGAAGTCGGTGGCCGCGAGGTCGGCGAGTTGCGTCATGCAACGGAGCATCACACATTGAGTTGCATCATGCAACTGAGGTACGGTGACCACATGCGCAAGGCTTCGTTCGCAGACATGCAGTGCTCCATCGCCCAGTCGCTGGAGATCGTGGGCGAGTGGTGGACCCTGCTGGTGCTGCGCGACGCGTTCCTCGGTGTCCGGCGCTTCGAGGACTTCGTGCAGCGGTTGGGCATCGCCCGCAACGTGCTCACCAGTCGCCTCGAGACGCTGGTGGAGGCCGGGGTGCTGGAACGGCGCCCGTACGACGAGGCCCGGGCTCGATTCGACTACGTCCTCACCGAGAAGGGCCTCGCGCTGTGGCCGGTCATGACCGCGCTGCGCCAGTGGGGTGACGAGTGGGTCCTGGGCCCCGAGAACGCTCCGGTCGCACTGGAGCATCGGGACCACGGCCACCTCACCACCGTGCGGATGAGCTGTGACGTGTGCGGCGAGGCCCTCGACGCCCGTTCGGTCCGCGCCGTTGCCGGCCCCGGCGCCACCGTCGACTCCCCCCTGCCTGCGCCCACGGGTTCGTAGTCAGCCCTCCCCTGGCCACTCGAGGCCAGGAGCTGTTCACTGGACTCCGAGGGAGCCGGCGATCCGGGCTCACGACATCCGGAGGGAACACCATGACCCCCGAGTACCACGCTGGTCAGCGAGCCCTGCAGGAGCGCTTCGACACGCGGCGCCTGGCCGATCGCCTGGCGGAGGCGGCGACGGACCAGATCTCCGACAACCACCGGTCGTTCATCGAGGCCCGGGACATGTTCTTCATCGCGACCGCCGACGAGCACGGCGCGCCCGAGTGCTCGTACAAGGGCGGCGAACCGGGCTTCGTGCGGGTCCTCGACCCGACGACCATCGCGTTCCCGGTCTACGACGGCAACGGCATGTTCCTCACGATGGGCAACCTGGCCGTCAACCCGAAGGTCGGGATGCTCTTCCTCGACTTCGAGACCGGCAGCCGGCTCCGCCTCGACGGCACGGCGACGATCGACCTCGAGGATCCGCTGACCGCGACGTTCCCGGGGGCGAAGCTCGTCGTGCGGGTCACGCCGCAGGCGGTCTTCGCCAACTGCCGTCGCTACGTGCACCGGTACCAGCTCGTCGAACGATCGACGTTCGTCCCGTCCGCCGGCCACCGTCCGCCGGTTCCGGACTGGAAGCTCGACCCGTGGTTCGCGGGCACGCTGCCCGAGGGCGACCCGGCCCACGATCCCGACAGCCCGGTCGCGCCGGCGATCCCGGAGTTCTGACGCTGCTCGTCCGGGACCGATGATCTGGACCCGGCAGTACCGTCGATCACCGCATGAGCGAGATCAGCGAGCGCTACGAGCGCATCACCCGACAGTTCACCGACCGGGTCCGTGCCGTCCCCGCGGATGCATGGGATGACCCCTCCCCGTGCGATGGCTGGACGGCGCGCGACGTCGTCGGTCACCTCGTCGAGTGGATCCCCGGCTTCCTCGGCGCCCAGGGCGTCGAGTTCCCGACCATCCCGTCCGTCGGCGACGACCCCGCCGGCGCCTGGGAGGTCGTGCAGACGACGGTCGCCGACGCCCTGGCCGATCCCGAGCTCGCGGCCCGTCCGGTCGAGACGCCGTTCGACACGCAGCCGCTCGCCGAGACCGTCGACATGATCGTCACCGGTGACGTGTTCACCCACACCTGGGACCTCGCCCGCGCCACCGGCCAGGACGAGACGCTCGACCGCGAGCAGGTCCAGCGCATGCTCGCCTCCGTCGGCGCCATCCCGGAGGAGGCGTTGCGCGCCGACGGGATGTTCGGGCCCCGCGTCGCGGTCCCCGACGACGCCGACGACCAGACGAAGCTCCTGGGCCTCCTCGGACGTCGGGCGTAGCCCGCTCGGACCGTCGGGCTCAGCCCTCGTCGATCTCGGTGACGAAGTCGATGAGCTGCTCGATGGCTCCGACCAGGGGCGGGAACAGGTCGGCGTAGGTGGTGACGCTGGCGAGCAGCTCGCGCCAGAACTGCCCGGGGTGCTGGCCGCCGCGGCCGACCCGGGCCAGGACGCCCTCCTTCCACGACTCCCCCATGGGCACGTCGGGCCACGCCTCGATGCCGGCGACCGACGGTCGCACCGCCTGCCACACGTCGACGTAGGGCGTGCCGGTCACCAGGACGTGGGGGTGCTGCACGGTGGCCGCGACGCGCGACTCCTTGGAGCCGACGACCAGGTGGTCGAGCAGGATCCCGAGCCGGCGGGTGGGTCCGGGGCGGAAGTCGCGCACGACCTCGGCGAGGTCGTCCATGCCGTCGAGGCGCTCCACGACGATGCCCTCGTGGCGCAGGTCGTCGCCCCAGATCTTCTCGAGCAGCTCGGCGTCGTGCACGCCCTCCACCAGGATCCGGCTGGCCCGGGCGACGCGGGCCTCGTGGCGCACGGCGATGGACCCCGACGCCGAGATGCGGCGCTCGGGCTCGGACCTGGTGGACCCGAACACGGGATGGCACGCCACCCCGTCGATGGCGAACTCCCCCGGCACGACCGTGAACGTGTGCACGTACCCGGTGCGGTCCTTCACCTCCAGCTGGGAGTTGAGGAACCGTTCGACGACGCCCACGGTCCGGGTCGGGAGGTGGGTGATCGGGGTGCCGTGAACCGCACCGACGACCGGGTACCGGGGCCGGCGGGGGTCGAGATCGATCGGCTGCATCGAGCGGGGTGCCGGACGGCGCATGGCATCGAGGGTACGGACACCGCTCGGCCGGGTCGCGGAGGGCGCTGCGACGGGAGCGCTGCCGCTCCTTGCGACCGCCGGCGTCCTAGGGGAGGAGGAGGCCGGACCCGCCGGCCGGCAGGAGCCCGTCGGCGACCGCCCGGTCGAGCACGGCGTCGACGAAGCGACCGAGGTCCGGTGCGCCCGCCGCGATCGGGCCGACCACGGTCCGGACCCGGGCGGCGTCGACGCCCCACCGGCGCCAGGCGATGCCCCCGGACCCCAGGTTCAGGAGCAGCGGCGCCAGCCGGTCGAAGACCCGAGCGGCGCGCGCCTCGGGCGTGTCGCCCCGGTCGTACTCCTCCCAGGCGTCGCGCAGGCGGTGGCCGACGTCGCCGGGCAGGAGGCCGTAGAGGCGATCGGCAGCCGCCAGCTCCCGGTCGTGCTTGGAGTCGGTGGAGGTGTCGTCGTAGATGCCGGTGTCGCCGGCATCGATCTCGACGATGTCGTGCACGAGCAGCAGCAGCACGACCCGCGCCAGGTCGACGTCGGCATCGAGGTGCTCGCTCAGCACCGCAGCGAGGACGGCCACGTGCCAGCTGTGCTCGGCGGTGTTCTCCCGGCGCTCCGCGTCCAGCACGAAGGACTGGCGCTCGACGGTCTTGAGGCGGTCGAGCTCGTGCACGAACGCCAGCTCGTCGGCCAGGCGATCCCCCACGGCCTCGCGAGCGACCTGCTCCACCACCTCGGCGTACTCGGTCTTGTCCTGCGTGCCCCGGCCGGGGCGCAGCTCGATGCGGTTGCCGAAGGGGTCGTCGACGTAGAGGACGTCGGGCCCCAGCGGGTCGTCCTCGCGTCGCACGGGCAGGCCGTGCGACGTGATGGTCACCTCGAGCCGATCGAGGTCGAGCACGGCGAAGGCGGGGTGCGCCTTCGTGGCCGGGACGAAGTCGTCCTGCACGCCGAGGTGGATGCGCAGCGCGCCCCGCTCGAACCAGCAGCCACCTCGCACGGCCAGGTGCGGGGGCTTGGGGACGCGCGGCACGCCGAGCACGCCCTCGTAGAACCAGGTGGCCAGCTCCTCGCCCCCGGGCGGCATGGCGAGCTGGACGTGGTCGATCGCGTCGAGGAGCACCGACCCATCCTGCTAGCAAAGGGTCGTGGCCCTCGACGCAGCACAGATCCGGACCTCGGTGGACGATCGCTGGGACCGCGACGTGCTCGGTCCGCTGCAGGCCTACATGCGCATCCCCAACGTGTCGCCGGCCTTCGATCCGGCGTGGGAGGCCCACGGCCACATGGCCGCCGCCACCGAGCTCGTGCGCAGCTGGTGCGAGGCCCGGCCGATCGACGGCCTGCAGGTGGAGGTGCTCGAGCTCGCCGGCCGGACGCCGGTGGTGCTCTGCGAGATCCCGGCCACCGAGCCGGCGCTCGCCGACGACACCGTGCTGCTCTACGGGCACCTGGACAAGCAGCCGGAGATGGCGGGCTGGCGCGACGGGCTCGGGCCGTGGGAGCCGGTGATCGAGGGCGACCTCCTCTACGGGCGCGGCGGCGCCGACGACGGCTATGCCGTGTTCTCCGCGTTCTCCGCCATCGAGGCGCTGCGCGACGCGGGCGGGAGCCACGCCCGGCTGCTCGTCCTGGTGGAGGCGAGCGAGGAGTCGGGCAGCCCCGACCTACCGGCGCACCTCGACGCCCTCGGGGACCGGCTCGGCCAGGTGTCGTTGGTGGTCGGCCTCGACTCGGGTGCCGCCACCTACGACCGGCTCTGGGTGACGACCTCGCTGCGGGGCGTGCTGATGGCCACGGTCCGGGTGGACGTGCTGGAGGAGGGCGTGCACTCCGGTTCGGCCGGTGGGGTCGTGCCGTCGTCGTTCCGCATCCTGCGCCGGCTCCTCGACCGCATCGAGGACGCCGACACCGGGCGCGTGCTCCTTGAGGAGCTGTGGAGCGAGGTGCCGCCGGAGCGCGAGGCGCAGCTCGCCGCCAACGCCGAGCAGATCGTCGGAGGCATGGCGTTCCCGTGGGCGGGTGGGACGCAGCCCGACCACGCCGACGCCGTGGACCTCCTGCGGGCCCGGACGTGGGCGCCGTCGATCGCCACCATCGCCGTGGACGGCTTCCCGCCCGCGGACCGGGCGGGCAACGTCCTGCGGCCCTTCACCGAGCTCATGCTGTCGTGCCGGCTCGCCCCCACCGCCGATCCGACTGCGGCGGCCGAGGCGCTGGTGCGGTCCCTCACCGCCGACCCGCCCTGCGGGGCGACGGTCACCGTGTCGGTCCGCGGCGCGGAGCAGGGCTGGAACGCGCCGGCCACGGCGCCGTGGCTGCAGGACGCGGTCGACGAGGCATCGCAGGCGCACTGGGGCCAGCCGTCGGCCGCGATGGGCGAGGGCGGCACCATCCCCTTCATGGCCATGCTCGGCGCGCAGTTCCCCGACGCCCAGTTCCTGATCACCGGTGTGCTCGGGCCGGGCTCGAACGCGCACGGCCCGAACGAGTTCCTGCACCTGCCGATGGCTCATCGCATCACGGCGGCGGTGAGCCACGTGCTCGACGCGCACGCCCGACGCTGACGTGACGGGACCCGACCGCCTCCCGATCGGCGACCTGCCGATCGCCGAGGCGATCGACCCCGTCCGCACCGCCTTGGCCGACCGGGGACGGGTCGTGCTGCACGCTCCCCCCGGCGCCGGCAAGACGACCATCGTGCCGCTGGTGCTGCTGCAGGAGCCGTGGTGCGACGGCACCGTGCTCGTCCTGGAACCGCGCCGGCTCGCGGTGCGCAACGCCGCCCGCCGGCTGGCCCAGCTGCTCGGCGAGCAACCCGGCGATCGGGTCGGCTGGCGCATGCGCCAGGACACCAAGGTGTCGGCGCGCACCCGCATCGAGGTCATCACCGAGGGCGTGCTCACCCGTCGCCTCCAGCGCGACCCGGAGCTCGCCGGGGTCTCCGCCGTGATCTTCGACGAGTTCCACGAGCGCAGCCTCGATGCCGACCTCGGGCTCGCCCTCACCCTCGAGGTCGCCGACGCCCTGCGACCCGAGCTGCGCATCGTCGTCATGTCGGCGACCCTCGACGTCGAACCGGTGGCAGCGCTGCTCGACGCGCCCGTCGTGCGCTCCGAGGGCCGGGCCTTCCCGGTGGAGATGGTGCACGTCGACCCTGCGCCCGGCCCCGACCGCCGGCGTGCGGCCGAGGCGATGGTCGCGCCCACCGTCCGCCGGGCGCTCGCCGCCCACGACGGCGACGTCCTCGTGTTCCTGCCCGGCGCCGCCGAGATCCGCCGAGCCGAGCGAGCACTCGGCGATCTCGGACCCGGCGTCCACATCCGGCCGCTCCACGGTTCGATGCCGCCGGCTGCACAGGACGCCGCCATCTCCCCCTCGCCCGCGGGGAGCCGCAAGGTGGTGCTGTCGACCGCCATCGCCGAGACCAGCCTCACCATCGAGGGGGTCACGGTGGTGATCGACGCCGGCCTGCGCCGGGCGCCCCGCCTGGACGCCGGCAGCGGCATGAGCCGCCTGGTCACGCTGCCCGTCACCACCGCCGAGGCCGAGCAGCGCGCCGGCCGTGCGGGACGGCTCGCGCCCGGGACCGCCTACCGGCTGTGGGACCGGGCGACGCATGCGACGCTGCGAGCGCACCCCGAACCCGAGATCGAGGTCGCCGACCTCACGCCGCTCGCGCTGGAGCTGGCGGCGTGGGGCACCGGTGAGGCCGATCTCGCCTGGCTCACCCCGCCGCCGGCCGCCCACCTGGCTGCCGCCCGCGACCTGCTGGCCGGGCTCGGGGCCCTCGACGCCGACGGGTCGATCACCCCGCACGGCCGGGCGATGGCCGAGCAGCCGCTGCACCCCCGCCTGGCCCACCTCCTGCTCCGCGGTGCCGAGCTCGGTCACGGCGCGCTCGCCGCCGACCTCGCCGCCGTGCTGCACGAGCACGGCCTCTCACGACGTCGCAGCACGGACCTGGCCCAGCGACTGCGCGCGCTGCGCGAGCCGGGCAGCCACGATCGCGGCGCCGTCGAGCGGGCCCGCAACGACGCTCGCCGCTGGCGGGCGGCGGTCGGTGCCGGCGGGCGACCGGGTGACACCGCCGGCACGAGCGAGGAGGGCGCGCTCGGCGCGGTCCTGGCCCTGGGCTACCCCGACCGCATCGCGCGCGCCCGGGCCGTGCGGGCCGACGGCTCGGGTCGGGGCGAGCTGCTCCTGGCCAACGGGCGGGGCGCGTTCCTCGAGCCGACGGATCCGCTCGCCGCCTCGGCCTGGG
>Ga0208490_100243_pt1 | contig 43602 bp, 44 predicted proteins | sample SubbioAug_CSWold_FD_184818 | JGI IMG/M metagenome (GOLD analysis project Ga0208490, IMG submission 184818) | Serpentinite rock and fluid subsurface biosphere microbial communities from McLaughlin Reserve, California, USA - CR11Aug_CSWold (SPAdes) | ecosystem: Environmental > Terrestrial > Deep...
GGGCCCCCGGCGCCGGCTCGACGTCGAGCTGGTGCGACGGGGGATCACCGACACGCGCCAGCAGGCGCGCCACCTGATCGACGCCGGGCGGGTCCTGGTGGCCGGTGCCACCGCCGACAAGGCGGGTCGCCTGGTCGCCCCGGGCGAGCCCGTGCAGCTGGTCGGGCCGCCACCGCGCTTCGTCGGGCGGGGCGGGGAGAAGCTCGCCGCCGCGCTCGACCGCTTCGGCATCGACCCCTCCGGCGCACGCGCGCTCGACGCCGGGTCGTCCACGGGCGGGTTCACCGACGCGCTGCTCCAGGCCGGGGCCGCGTCGGTCGTCGCCGTCGACGTCGGGCGGGCCCAGCTCCACGAGCGCCTCCGTGCCGACGTCCGGGTCGACGTGCGAGAGCAGACCGACATCCGGGAGGTGACCCCCGATGACGTGGGCGGGCCGTTGGACGTGGTGGTCGCCGACCTGTCCTTCATCTCGCTGCGCGCCGTCGCCGGCGTGCTGCTGTCCCTGCTCGACCCGGACGGCGATCTCGTGGCCCTCGTGAAGCCGCAGTTCGAGGCCGGCCGGGCCGAGGCGTCGCGTGGGCGGGGCGTGATCCGGGACCCGGACGTGTGGCGACGCGTCCTCGGCGAGGTCGCCACCGCGTTCGCCGACGCCGGAGGGGCCATCATGGAGGCCATGGTGTCCCCCCTGCGCGGGGCGGACGGCAACGCCGAGTTCCTCGTGCACGTCCGCCGCGCCCCCGACCCGACCGCGCCCGGGCGCGGCGTCGACATCGACGCGCTCGTGGTCGAGGCGGCGGGACCGGCGGCACGCAGTGGGAGGGGCGGCTGATGGTCACCGCCGGCTTCGTGCTGCACACCGAGCGCGAGCAGGCCGTGCGCCTCACGCTCGACCTGGTCGGGTGGTTGCTCGAGCGCGGCCACGACGTGCGGCTCCCCGCCGGCGACGCCGCTCAGGTGGGCCTCGACGACCACGCGGTCCCCGACGACCGCTTCGCCGACGGCCTCGACGTCGCCGTGAGCCTCGGGGGCGACGGCACGATGCTGCGCACGGTGGAGCTGGTGGCCGAGAGCAGCATCCCCGTGCTCGGCGTGAACGTCGGCCAGCTGGGCTACCTCACCGAGATCGACCCGGACCACGCCCGGATGGCGCTGAAGCGGTTCCTGTCAGGCGCCTACGAGATCGAGGAGCGCATGCTGCTCTCGGTCCGGCTCGGCGGCCCCGAGCCGGTGGAGCACATCGCCCTGAACGAGGCGGTGATCGAGAAGACGCCGTCGGGCCACACGGTGCGCCTCGCGGTGAGCGTCGACGGGGAGTTCTTCACCACCTACGCCGCCGACGGCCTCATCGTGGCCACGCCCACGGGGTCCACGGCCTACTCGTTCTCCGCTCGGGGGCCGATCGTCGCCCCGATGCACCGGTGCCTCGTCCTCACGCCGGTGTCGCCCCACATGCTCTTCGACCGCACCCTGGTGCTCGACCCGCACTCCACGCTCCACCTCGAGGTCGTCGGGCACCGGGAGGCCACGGTGTCCGCCGACGGGCGCAACCTCGGCACGCTGCGGCCCGGCGACGCGCTCACCTGCACGGCCAGCCCCCGGACGGCCCGGCTGGTCACCTTCGGCGAGCACGACTTCCTCGCCATCCTCAAGACGAAGTTCGGGTTGGCCGAGCGGTGATCCTCGAGCTGGCCGTCCGCGACCTCGGCGTCTTCGACGACGCCCGGCTGGTCCTGGGCGACGGCCTCACCGCGCTCACCGGCGAGACCGGGGCGGGCAAGTCGCTGGTCGTCGGGGCCATCCAGCTGCTGCTCGGCGCCCGAGCCGATGCCGGCGTGGTGCGGCCGGGCGCGGCGGAGGCCATCGTCGACGGCCGCTTCGTCGACCCCGACGGCGACGAGGTCGTCCTGTCCCGCGTCATCCCGGCCGCCGACGCAACCGGCTCCGCCCGCAGCCGGGCCTACGTGAACGGGCGGCCGGTCACCGTGGCCGAGCTGGCCGAACGGGGCGGCGCGCTGGTGGAGCTGCACGGCCAGCACGCCCACCAGCAGCTGCTCCAGGCGGGGTCGCAGCGGCGCGCCCTCGACCGCTTCGCCGGCGTCGACCTGGAACCCCTGCGCGCTGCCCGGACCCGCATCGCCGGGATCGAGGCCGAGCTCGCCGAGCTCGGCGGCGACGAGCGCAGCCGGGCCCGCGAGATCGACCTGCTCCGCTACCAGCTCGCCGAGCTCGACGGCGCCGAGCTCGGCTCGCCCGACGAGGACGACCGCCTCGACGAGGAGGAGGACCTCCTCGCCGACGCCGTCGCCCACCGGGAGGCCGCCACTGCGGCCGCCGAGGCGCTCGTCGGCGACGACGGCATCGCCCACCAGCTCCAGGCGGTGATCGGCGGCATCGCGGCCCGGGCCCCCTTCGCGGAGCTCGAGGGACGCCTGCGAGCCGCCGCGGTCGAGGTGACCGAGGCCGCCCACGACCTGCGCGATGCGGCCGAGCAGATCGCCGACGATCCCGAGCGGCTGGCCGCGCTCCGGGAGCGCCGCCAGCTCCTCGCCGATCTGCGGCGGAAGTACGGCGAGACGCTCGCCGAGGTGATCGACGAGCGGGAGTCGATCCGGCACCGCCTGGCCGAGCTCGAGTCCCACGACGCCCGAGCCGCCGCGCTCGACGCGGAGCTGACCGAGGCCCGCGACGCCGAGCGCTCTGCGGCGGCGGCGGTGGCCAAGGCCCGGCAGGCGGCGGCGCCCGTGCTCGCCGGCGGGGTGCAGGAGCGCCTGCGCACGCTGGCGATGCCGAACGCCAGGGTCGACGTCCGCGTCGAGGGCGACGGGCCGGCCGACGACGTCCGCTTCCTGCTGGCCGCCAACCCGGGCTCCTCGCCCCAGCCGATCGCCAAGGTCGCGTCGGGCGGCGAGCTGTCGCGGGTCACGCTCGCCCTGCGCCTGGAGCTCACCGCCGGGCCGCCGTCGCTGGTCTTCGACGAGGTCGACGCCGGCATCGGCGGGGAGGCGGCCTGGGCGGTCGCCGGCGCGCTGGCGTCGCTCGCCACCCGCCACCAGATCCTCGTCGTCACCCACCTGCCGCAGGTCGCCGCCTTCGCCGATCGCCAGCTCCGCGTCGCCAAGGAGGTCGACGCCACGTCGACCACGGCCACCGTCACGGTGCTCGACGCGGGCGATCGCGTCGAGGAGCTCGCCCGCATGCTGTCCGGGCAGCCCGACAGCGACGTCGGGCGCGAGCACGCGCTCGAGCTGCTCGCCGCGGCCGCCGACGCCCGGGGGCACGCATGACCCAGCCCGCCACCGTCTCCGAGCAACCGGCGCTGAGCGGCGTGGCGCGCGTCGACCGTCGCACGAAGCGGCTGATCTCGCGCCTGCACCCCGGCGACATCGCGATCATCGACCACGAGGACCTCGACCCGGTGGCCGCCGAGACCCTCGCCGCCGCCCAGCCTGCCGCCGTCGTCAACGCCGCGGCGTCGATGACCGGGCGCTACCCGAACGTCGGCCCGCTCCTCCTGACCGCGGCCGGCATCCCCCTGATCGACGGCGCCGGCCCAGCGGTGATGGACATCGAGGAGGGCAGCGCGATCACCATCCGCGACGGCCGGGTGTGCGTGGGCGACCACGAGGTGGCTGCCGGCGAGCGCCAGACCCACGACGGGCTCCAGGAGCGCATCACCACCGCCCGCTTGACCATGGGCGCAGAGCTCGAGCGCTTCGCCGAGAACACGCTGCGCTACATCCAGTCCGAGGGCCACCTGCTCATCGACGAGCCCGACGTCCCCGAGGTGCCGGGTGTCGACTTCCGCGGCCGGCACGTCCTCATCGTCGTGCGGGGCCTCGGGTACAAGGACGACCTCCAGATGCTGCGGCGCTCGGGGTACATCGCCGAGCAGAAGCCGGTGCTGATCGCCGTCGACGGCGGTGCCGACGCCCTGCTCGAGGTCGGACGCACGCCCGACGTGATCATCGGCGACATGGACTCGGTGTCCGAGCGGGCGCTGCGCTGCGGCGCCCGGTTGATCGTGCACGGCTACCGCGACGGCCGCGCCCCCGGCGCCGCCCGCCTCGACGACCTCGGCCTCGAGTACGAGGTCTACGGCTCGGAGGGCACGAGCGAGGACATCGCCATGCTCCTCGCGTACCAGAAGGGGTGCGAGCTCATCGTCGCCGTCGGCACCCACAACTCCATGGTCGAGTTCCTCGACAAGGGGCGGGCCGGCATGGCCTCCACGTTCCTGGTGCGCATGAAGGTCGGGATGATGCTCGTCGACGCCAAGGGCGTCAGCCGCCTCTACCGCTCCACGGTCCGCACGCGCGACCTGCTCCTGCTCGTCCTGGCCGCCGTCTTCACCTTGGCGGTGATCGTCCTCGTCAGCGAGCCGATCCGCCTGGTGATCCGCACCAACTGGGTCTTCTTCACCTCATGATCAACCTCCGCTACCACATCGTCTCGCTCACGGCGGTGTTCCTCGCCATCGGCATCGGCCTCACGCTCGGGTCGACCTTCCTGGACCGGGCCACGGTCGAGAACCTGAGCGGCCAGCTCGAGAACCTGGAGGGCCGGCTCGGCGAGCGGGACGAGCAGATCGACGAGCTCCAGGAGCAGCGGGACCGCAGCCAGGCCCTCCAGGACGCGCTCGACGAGCAGGGCTCGGGGCTGATCGCCGGCCGGCTCGACCCGGTGCCCGTCCTGGTGGTGGCCTCCGAAGGGGTCGACGAGGCCGACGTCGACGGCGCGATCCGCTCGCTCGAGGTCGCGGGCGCCGAGGTGCAGGGGCTGTGGTGGCTGAGCGAGCGGTTCCTGCTGGGCAGCGAGGGTGACGTCAGCGACCTGGCGACCGCCCTCGAGGAGGCCTCCAACGACCCGGCCCGGCTGCGCCGCGTCGCCATCGCCGCGCTCGGCGACGAGCTCCGGGCCCGCCAGCGCGCCGAGCCCGATCCGGTGGCCCCGCTGGTGCCGGATCCCGCCGCCCCCGACGGCGAGGTCCTGGCCCCGGGCGAGACCCCTGGCGAAGGCACGCCCGCAGCCCCGGCCGCTCCCCCCACCGGCGAGGATCCGGCGGCCGAGGAGCCGGGCAGGGAGGAGACGGATGCGAGGGACGCCCCGGAGGTCGCCGACCTCGGCGAGGTCCAGGCGCTGCTCGACGCCGGCTTCATCGTGTTCGAGCAGGCTGGCAGCGGCCCGGAGGTGCCCGCCGTCCCCGACGGCGTCCGGCTCGTGGTCATCGGCGGGTCGCCCGTCGTCCCCGACGACGTCGTGGTGCAGCCCCTGCTCGCCCGCCTCACGGGCGACACGGACGAAGCGACCACCACGGTCGTGGCCTCGGCGCGCGGCGACGGCCAGGAGGTGTCCGAGATCGTCGCTGCCGTGCGCGATGACGAGCACCTGCGCTCGGTCGTGTCCACCGTCGACGACCTCGACCACTTCCAGGGCTGGATGGCGCTCGTGCTGGCCATCGAGGACGTGGACGAGGGGATCGTGGGCCACTACGGCCTCGGCCCCGGCGCGTCGTCGCTGCTGCCGCCGCTGCAGGAGCCATGAGCAGCGGCGTCGACGAGCGGCGCCACCTCGCCCGCTCGACGGCGACCCAGACGGTCCTCACCGGCATCAGCCGGCTGACCGGGTTCGTGCGGGTGGTGGTGGTCGCCGCCGTCCTCGGCACGACCTTCCTCGGCAACACCTACCAGTCGGCCAACATGGTGCCGAACATCGTGTTCGAGCTGTTCGCCGCCGGCGCCCTCCAAGCCGTCCTCGTGCCCGCCCTCGTCGCCCGGTTCGACCGCGGCGACGACGAGGGCGCCGAGCGGCTGGCCGGCTCGGTCCTCGGGCTCACGCTCGCTCTGCTCGGCGGTCTCGCCGTGCTCGGGGCCCTCGCGTCGCCCCTGCTGATGCGGGGCCTGGTGTCGGGGGTCGAGGACCCGGCGATCCGCGCCGACCAGGTCGCCCTCGGCACCGTCTTCCTGCTGATCTTCCTGCCCCAGATCGTGGTGTACGACGTCGGCCTCGTCGCCACGGCCGTCCTCCACGCCCGGGGCCGCTTCGGCCTGCCGGCGTTCGCGCCGGCGGTCAACAACGTGGTGGTCTGCGCCGCCTACGGGCTGTTCTGGTGGATGCGGCGGGACGAGGGCCCGAGCCTCGACCTGTCCGCGCTGGAGATCGCCGTGCTCGCCGGCGGCACGACCCTCGGCGTCGTCGCGTTCTGCGCGCTGCCGATCGTCGGCGCCCACCGGACCGGGTTCCGGTTCCGGCCGAACCTCGACCGCTCCGATCCAGCGCTCCGCGCGCTCGCCCGCCAGGGCGGGTGGGCCGCGCTGTTCCTGGCCATGACCCAGGTGCAGCTCGTCGCCGTGCTCGTGCTCGGCAACCCGGTGGAGGGGGGCATCGTCGGGTACCAGGTCGCCTTCACGTTCTTCCTCCTGCCCCACGCCCTGTTCGCGCTGCCGGTGCTGAACACGCTGTTCCCCGAGGCGGCGCGCCGGGCGCAGGCCGGCGACCCCGAAGGCGTGTCCCTCACGGTGGAGCGCGGCGTGCGGGCCATCGGCTTCTTCGTGCTGCCCGTGGCCGCCGGCCTGATCGCCCTCGCCGGGCCGCTCACCTCGATCGCCCTCTTCGGCGAGACCGGAGCCGCCGGCGCCGAGCTGGTCCGGCGCAGCCTCGTCGGCTTCGCCCCGGGGCTGATCGGCTACGGCCTCTTCTACTTCCTGGCCCGCATCCTCTACGCGCTCGACGACACCCGCACGCCGGCGCTGGTGCACGCCGCCGTGGTCCTCGGCGGGGTGCTGGGCATGGTCGGTGGGGCGGCCGCCACGGAGGGCGACGCCCGGATCGCCGCCCTCGCCTGGGCCCACACCGGCACGTACCTCGCCGGTGCCATGCTGCTCGGCATCGTCGTGCACCGCCGCCTCCGACCCCATCCGCGCGTGCTGCGCCCCCTCGCCGCAGGTACGGCCACCGCCGCCGTCGCCGGCGTGGCGATGGCCGCGGTGGCCGACCGCGTCGGCGGCGACTCCCGGGCGGCCGCGGTCGGGGCCGTGCTGGCCGCCGGCGGCGTCGGCGTGCCCGTCTACCTCGGCCTCCAGCAGCTGCTGGGCGTCACCCGCGTGACCACGGTGGTGCAGCTGATCCGCCCGGGCGGCGGCCGTGGCTGACCGCGCCCTGCTGGTCCTCGGCCCGTCGGCCGGCGGCATCCGCCGTCACGTCGCGGTCCTGCGCGACGGCCTTCGCGACCTCGGGTGGCAGGTCGTCGTCGCCGGACCCGCCGGCGTGCTCGACGGGCTCGGTGGGGTCGAGCACGAGGTGCCGATCGGCACGTCGCCCGTCGCCGTCGCGCGGTCGGCCCGCACCCTGCGCACTCTCGCCCGCGACGCCGACGTGGTGCACGCCCACGGCCTGAAGGCCGGCCTGTGCGCGGCGGCGTCCGGCGCCCGCCCCCGGCTGATGACGGTGCACAACGTCGTCCTCGACGACGCCGCCGGCCGGTCGGCGCCGCTGCTGCGCCGCATCGAGCGCCTGCTGCCCGGGCGGATGGATCGCACCATCGCCGTCTCGGCCGACATCGCCCGCACGTTCGCCGGCGCCCCCGGCGAGGAGCGCATCACCGTCATCGCCCCCGCCGGCCCGATGCCCACGCCCCGGCGCGACGCCGTCACCGTCCGGCGCGACCTCGGCATCGGCGACGCGCCGCTCGTCACGGTCGTGGCTCGCATGCACCCCCAGAAGGACCTGCCGACCCTCCTCGCCGCCGCCCGCCGCGTGCTCGACGCCCGGCCCGAGGTCCGCTTCGTCGTCGTCGGCGGCGGCCCCCTCGAGGACGAGGTCCGGGCCGAGCACGCTCGTCTCGGCCTCGGGGACGGGGTGCAGCTGCTGGGCGCCCGCCCGTCGGCGGCCGACGAGCTCGCAGCCGCCGACGTCGTCGCCCTCTCCTCGATCTGGGAGGGCTCGCCGCTCGTCGTCGCCGAAGCGCTGCTGCTGGCCCGCCCGGTGGCGGTCACCGCGGTCGGCGCCGTCCCCGAGGTCGTCCAGGACGGCGTCACCGGGCGCCTGGTCCCGCCCCGCGAGCCCGCGGCGCTCGCCGACGCCATCCTCGACCTGCTCGCCGATCCGGCGACGGCCCGGCGCCTCGCCGAGGCCGGCCACGCCGTGGCCGCCGAGCGGTTCGCCCCTGAGGTCCTCATCCGCGCCGTCGAGCGCACCTACCGCGAGGTGATGCGTTGACGCTGCCCGATTTCGTGGTCCTGGGCGCAGCCCGCGCCGCCACCACCTCGCTGCACTACTGGCTCGAGCAGCACCCCTCCATCACGATGTCGTCGATCAAGGAGCCGAACTTCTTCGCGTTCGACCACGGCGTCCGACCATCGGCCCCGCGCTTCGACGCCGAGGCGATCGCCGTGAAGTCCGTGGCCGACCGGACGGCGTACGAGGCCCTCTTCGCCCACGCCCGTCCCGGCGACCGCATCGGCGAAGCGTCGCCGCTCTACCTCTACGTCCGCGAGGCCCCCGACGAGATCGCCCGCCTGCTCGGTCGCCCACCGCTGGTCGCCGTGCTCCGCAACCCCATCGACCGCGCCTACAGCCACTGGCTCCACATCAACCGGCAGCCGGCCGAGCAGGCGATCCCCGGCTTCCGTGCCGCCTGCGAGGCCGAGATCGCCGCCGGTCCGGTCTACACGCCCTACGCGTCCGGGACCCACGTCCTGCGCCTCGGCCGCTACGACGAGCAGCTCGACCGGTACGCCGCGCGCTTCGGCGCCGCCGCGCTGCTCGTCCTCGACTACGCCGCCGTGACGGTCGACCCCCAGTCGGCCCTCGACCGGATCTGCGACCACATCGGGGTGCCCCGGGCCCCGTTCGACACCGGGGTGCAGTACAACCGCTCCGGGGTCGCGGGGGGACGGATGGCCGCCGGCTTCGCCGGCGCGATCCGGGGTGCGCAGCCCCGGGCCAAGGCGCTGCTGCCGGCACCCGTCGTGCGCCGGCTCGGTCGCCTGCGGGCGGCCTACGACCGGCCGCGGGCGGCGCCGAGCGTTCCCGCCGACCTGCGGGCCCGGCTGGTGGAGTGGTACGCGCCGAGCGTGCGCCGTCTCGTGGACGACGGCTGGATCGGCCCGCAGCAGTGGCCGGAGTTCGCGTGAGCGAGCGTGCCGTCGGCCATCATCGACCGATGCCCACGCGCCGACCGGTGATCGCTGCGCTCGCCGGGCTGGTGCTGGCGCTGCTGGTCGTGGTCACGCCGGCGACGGCCCAGGAGCCCGACCCCGGGCCTGGGGACGGCCCCGGCAAGGTGCTGGTCGTCGCCGCCCCCGGCCTGCGCTGGGCCGACCTCGTCGAGCACGACCTGCCCGAGGTCGAGGGGTTCCTCGCCGACGCCTCCGTCGCGATGCTCAGCCTGCGCACGCTCGGCGCCCGCACGGGCATCGGGGAGGGCTACATCACCATGGGCGCAGGCAACCGCGCGTCGGTCTCCGCGGGCATCGCCGGGCTGGCGCTCGAGCCGCGCGAGCCCTTCGAGGCGGGCACCGCGGGGGAGGCCTTCGAGCGGCGCACCGGCACGGCCTCGTCGGGGGAGCTGGTGCACCTCGGCTTCCCCGCCATCGCCCGGGCCAACGACCGGTACCTCTACGGCGCCGAGCCCGGCGCGCTGGCCGACACGCTCGCCGAGGCGGGGCTGCGCATCGGGATGGTGGCCAACGCCGACCTCGGCATCGGGCTGGCGCCCGAAGCGGACGACGCGCCGCCGGTCGAGGACGTGCCCGTCGGCGAGGAGGCCGACGCCGGCGAGGACGAGGAGGTCCCGTCCGAGGACCCTGCCGACGAGGAGCCGGCCGACGGCGACGAGGTGGTCGCCGACGAGGAGCCGGTCGGGGAGGTCCCGCCCGGTGCGCCGGAGGCCCTGAGCCTCTCCGACCACGGGCGCGCCGCCGCGCTGACGGTGATGGACGGCACCGGCCAGGTCGCCCGCGGCGAGGCCGTCGGACTGCTCCGCCGCGATCCCGCCGCCCCCTACGGCGTCCGCTTCGGCATCGAGGCGGTGCTGCGGTCGTTCACGCAGGTGTGGTCGGAGGTCGACGTCGCCCTCGTCGAGCTGTCGGACCTCGACCGCGCCGACAGCTACCGACGCGAGGCCGCGAGCGGACAGGCGGCCGAGCTGTGGGCCGACGCGCTGGTTCGCTCCGACGAGCTGTTCGGGCGGTTGCTCGCCGAGGTCGGACCCGGCACCACCGTGCTGCTCGTGACCCCGGCACCCCCGCGGGCGGCCGAGACGCTCGGCGTGTTCGCGATGTCCACCCTCGGGGAGGGCGAGGGGCGACTCGCCCGCTCGGGCACGACGCGCCGGCCCGGGTACGTCACCCTGCCCGACATCGCGCCCACGATCGTGCGGCACTTCGACCTCGACCAGCCGACGTCGATGACGGGCACCGTCGTGCGGGCCGGCGCGCGGACGACCGTCGACGAGGACCGCATCGAGGCGTTCGCGGCCACGACGTCGGAGGCGATCTTCCGTGACCGCGCCACCGGCCCCGTGAGCGTGGTGTTCGTGATCGTCCAGATCGTCGCCTACGCCCTCGCCGCCGTCGCCGTGGCGCGCCGGCGGGGTTGGACCCGACCCGTCTCCTCCCTCGCCCTGGTGGTGCTGGCCACGCCGCCGGTCGGCTTCCTGTCGGGCGTGCTGCACGTGGAGTCCGCCGACGTCACGACGTTCACGCTCGGCATCTTCGCCGCCGCCATCGTGCTCGCCGCGGCGGCCGAGGCGGTCGGCACCCTCGCCGCCCGGCGCTGGCCCCGGACGCGCGCCACCTTGCCGCCGCTCCTGCTGGTCAGCCTGTCGTGGGTGGTGCTGGTCGTCGACGTGGTCACGGGTGGCCGCCTGCAGATCAACACGGTCTTCGGGTACTCGCCCCTCGTGGCCGGCCGCTTCGCCGGCTTCGGGAACCTGGCCTTCGCCCTCCTCGGCGTCGGCGCCGTGGTCATCGCCTGCGGGGGCTGGGCCACGCTGCGCCTCGCCTCCGGCCCGGCCGACGGGTCGGCACGTCTGCAGCGCGGCGCCGCGCTGGTCGTCGTCGCCTTCCTGGCCTTCACCGTCGTGGTCGACGGTGCCCCCATGTGGGGGTCCGACGTGGGCGGCGTGCTCGCCACCGTCCCCGGCTACGCCGTCCTCGTGCTCGTGGCCATGGGGGTGCGGGTCGACCTCAAGCGCGCGCTGCTCATCGGGGCCGCCACCGTCGTCGTCATCGGCGCCTTCGCCGCCGTCGACCTCAGCCGGCCGGAGGAGGACCGCACGCACCTCGGGCGCCTCGTCGACCGCGTGGTGGAGGACGACGGCGGCGGGTTCCTCGACGTGATCCAGCGCAAGCTCACCACGAACCTCAACATCCTCACGAGCTCGATCTGGACGCTCACCATCCCCTTCGCCCTCGGCCTGCTCATCTACCTCGCGCGGCGGCGCAGCGGCTTCCTGCGCGACCTGCAGGAGGACGTGCCGGGCATCCGTCCCATGCTCGCCGGCGGCCTGCTCGTGGCGGTGCTCGGCTTCGCCCTCAACGACTCCGGGGTGGCGGTGCCGGCGATGATGTTCGCCGTCCTGCTCCCGTACCTCACCTACGTGCTGCTGCGATGGGACCCGGGCCGACGCTGATCGCCGCCCTCGTCCTCGGCCTCGCCGGGGGCGTGGTCGGCTGGGCCCTGCTGCGCGAGACGTTCGCCGCGCCGCTCTTCCTGCGCACGAACGTGCGCGGGGCCGAGGTGCCCGTCGCCGCGGGCGTGCTGCTGCCGGTCGTGCTGGTCGCCGCGGCCGCGCTCCTCGTGCTGGGCGACCGACTGGGGTGGGTCGAGCTGCACGACGGCGCCCTGCGCACGGCGGTGGCGGCCGCCACCGGCTTCGGGCTGCTCGGGCTGCTCGACGACCTGGCCGGCGACGCGTCGAAGGGCTTCGCCGGTCACCTGCGGGCCCTCGGTCGGGGCCGGCTGACGACCGGTGCGGTGAAGCTGTTCGGCGGGGGAGCGGTGGCGGTGCTGGTCGCATCGGCCGGCAGCGACGAGCGGCCCGGTCGGCTGCTCGCCGACGCCGCGCTGATCGCCCTCGCCGCCAACCTCGCCAACCTCCTCGACCGGGCGCCGGGCCGGGTCGCCAAGGTGGCCCTCCTCGCCGCCATCCCGGTGGCGGTCGTGGCCGGCGTCGACGACCGCATGGTCGGCCCCGTGGTGATCGCCGGCGCCACGCTGGCCCTGCTCTGGCCCGACCTGCGCGAGCAGCTGATGCTGGGCGACACCGGCGCCAACGTGCTCGGCGCCACCCTGGGGCTGGCCGTGGTGCTCAGCACCGCCGCCACCACCCGCACGGTCGTCCTCGTCGTCCTGCTGGCGCTCAACCTGGCCAGCGAGCGGGTGAGCTTCTCCCGCGTGATCGACCGCACCCCACCGCTACGGGTCCTCGACCGCCTCGGCCGCCTCCCCTGAGCCCGGAGCCGCCGTTCTTGTCGGCGTTTCGGGTGCTGAGACCCCCGAAACGCCGACAAGGACGGGATCTGGGTCAGGGGGATCGTCGGCGCCGGCGGGGCGCAGACCTATGCTGGCGACCCGTGACGAAACACATCTTCGTGACGGGCGGCGTGACGAGCAGCCTCGGCAAGGGGCTCACCGCCTCCTCGCTGGGCCGCCTGCTCAAGGCCCGGGGCCTGCGGGTGGTGATCCAGAAGCTGGATCCGTACATCAACGTCGACCCGGGGACCATGAACCCCTTCGAGCACGGCGAGGTGTTCGTCACCGACGACGGCGGCGAGACCGACCTCGACCTGGGCCACTACGAGCGCTTCCTCGACGAGTCGCTCACGAAGGACTCGAACGCGACCACCGGCTCGATCTACTCGGCGGTGCTGGCGGCCGAGCGCCGCGGCGACTACCTGGGCAAGACCGTCCAGGTGATCCCGCACATCACCGACGAGATCAAGCGACGCATCAACATGCTCGCCGGCGACGACGTCGACGTGGTGATCACCGAGGTCGGCGGCACGGTCGGCGACATCGAGATCCTCCCGTTCCTCGAGGCGATCCGCCAGTTCCGCCTCGACGTCGGGCGCTGCAACGTCTGCTACGTCCACGTCACGCTCGTTCCGTTCATCGGCCCCTCGGGCGAGCAGAAGACCAAGCCCACCCAGCACTCCGTCACCGAGCTGCGCAGCCGGGGCATCCAGCCCGACGCCATCGTCGTGCGCTCCGAGTCGCCGATCCCCGACGACCTCAAGCTCAAGATCAGCCGCCTGTGCGACGTGCACGTGGACGGCGTGGTCAACGCCGCCGACGCGGGCAACATCTACGAGATCCCCCTCGTCCTCCACGAGGAGGGGCTCGACGCCGTCGTGTGCGACGTCCTGCAGCTGCACGACATCGGCGCCCCCGACCTGACCGAGTGGGAGGCCCTGGTCGCCAAGGTCGAGGCCGCCACCCGCCCCGTGCGGGTCGGCATCATCGGCAAGTACGTGGCCCTGCTCGACGCCTACCTCTCCGTGGTCGAGGCCACGAAGCACGGCGGGTTCGACGTCGGCGCCCACATCGACTTCGAGTGGATCCAGGCCGAGGAGGTCGAGGGCCTGATGGCCGACGGCCGCCTGCGCGACCTCGACGGCGTCATCATCCCCGGCGGCTTCGGCGAGCGCGGCACCGAGGGCAAGATCGCCGCCGCGTCCTACACCCGCGAGCACGACATCCCCTGCCTGGGCCTGTGCCTCGGTCTGCAGATGATGGTCGTCGACTACGCCCGCAACGTGCTGGGCATGCCCGGCGCCAACTCCACCGAGATGGAGCCCGCGGCCATCGACCCGGTCATCACGATCATGCCCAGCCAGCACGACGTCACCGACATGGGCGGCACGATGCGGCTCGGCGCCTACGTCGCCCAGCTGGTGCCCGGTTCGAAGGTGGCGGAGGCCTACGGCTCCACGGTCGTGTCCGAGCGGCACCGGCACCGCTACGAGTTCAACCCCAAGTACCGGTCCCGCTTCGAGGCCAGCGACCTGCTCCTGTGCGGCGAGTCGCCCGACGGCCGCCTCGTCGAGTTCATCGAGCTGCAGGGCCACCCGTTCTGGGTCGGCACCCAGGCGCACCCCGAGCTGAAGAGCCGCCCCACCCGGCCCGCACCGCTGTTCAAGGCGTTCGTGCAGGCGGCGGTGGCCCGCGCCGAGGGGCGCAAGCCCCACCTGTTCGAGCTCGACCCGCCCGTCGAGCAGCCCAGCCGCACCGGCTGACCGTGAACGGCTTCCGGCTCGTCGGCGAGGACGAGGTCTACGACGGCCACGCGATGCGCGTCGTCGTGGGCACGTTCACCGACCCGCAGGGCCGCTCCTTCACGCGCGACATCGTCCGCCACCCCGGGGCCGTCGCCGTCCTGCCGCTGCACGACGATGGCACCGTCACCCTGGTGCGCCAGTTCCGGGCGCCCATCGACGGCCCGCTGCTCGAGATCCCGGCCGGCATCCGCGACGTCGACGACGAGCCGCGCGAGGAGACGGCCCGCCGCGAGCTCGCCGAGGAGGCCGGCCTGGAGGCCGACCGGGTCGAGCACCTCATCTCGTTCCACAACGCGCCCGGCCTGTCCGACGAGGTGGTGCACGTGTACCTGGCCACCGGGCTGCGCGACTGCGACACCGATGCCCAGGGCGTGGAGGAGGAGGCCATGACGCTCGAGCGGCACCACCTCGACGACCTGGCGGCGATGATCGCCGACGGCCGGCTCACCGACGCGAAGACGGTGATCGCCGTCTGCCTCACCCGCGCCAGGTGACCGCGACCGGCGACGCGGACGAGCCGCTCCCGCTCGAGGTCGACGAGTACCTCACGTGGCTGCGCCTCGAGCGCGGGCGGGCCCGCTCGACGGTCGAGGCGTACCGGCGGGACCTGCGGGCCTGGACCGCGCACCTGCGCCACCTCGGCCGAGCCGTGCTCGACGTCACCGAGGACGACCTCGTCGGCTGGGTCGCCGAGCTGGAGCGGCTCGACCTGGCCCCCGCCACCCGCAAGCGGCGCATCGTCGCCGCCCGCAACCTCCACCGGTTCCTGGCCGAGGAGGGCCACGTCGCGACCGACGTCGGGGCCGCGGTGGCACCGCCGCCCGTGGCCCGGGGGCTGCCCAAGGCGCTGCGCGAGGACGAGGTCGAGCGGCTGCTCGCCGCCGTGGTCGGCGACGACCCCGTCGCCCGCCGGGACCGCGCCGTCCTCGAGACGCTCTACGGCACCGGGATGCGCATCTCCGAGCTCGTCGCCATGTCCCTGCGGGACCTCGACCTGCACGACGGCTTCGTCCGGGTCGTCGGCAAGGGGGACAAGGAGCGCGTGGTCCCCGTGCTCGGCGCCGCGGCCGACGCCCTCGCAGCCTGGCTCACCGTCGACGGCCGAGGCGCCCTGGTGCCGGCCCGCTGGCGCCGGCGCGACGACGAGGATGCCGTGTTCCTGAACCAGCGGGGCGGACGCCTCGGACGGCAGGGGACCTGGCTGGTTGTGCGCGCCCACGCCGACGCCGCCGGGCTGGGCGATCGCCTCACCCCGCACGTGCTGCGCCACTCCTGCGCCACGCACCTCCTCGACCGGGGCGCCGACATCCGCGCCGTGCAGGAGCTGCTCGGGCACGCATCGATCGCCACCACGCAGGTGTACACGAAGGTCTCCACGGAGCGGCTCGTGGCTGCGTGGCGGTCGGCGCACCCTCGTGCCGAGCGCTGATCCCGCGGCACCCGACCGGCCATCCTCTATCCTTCGACCCCATGTCCGAGCCCGTCGACGCGACCCCCGACCTGCGCGCCGCGCTCGAGGAGGAGGCCGACCTGCTCCGCTCGAAGGTCCAGGAGCTCGACGCCAAGGGCGATGACCTCTCCTACGACGAGGGGTTCGCCGACTCGGCGCAGGTGGCGGCCGAGCGGGGCGAGAACCGGGTGCTGTACGACCAGCTGCGACGCGAGCTCGACGACATCGAGCGGGCGCTGGTCCGGATGGACGAAGGCACCTACGGCACGTGCGAGGTGTGCGGGAACCCCATCAGCGAGGCGCGCCTCGAGATGCTTCCCGCCACCCGGTACTGCATCGATCACGCCTGAGCCGCGCGGTGATGGCCGTGGTGGCCGCTCCGCTGCACCTGGCCCGGCGGTTCCTCGGGTCCCTGTCGCCGCGCCCCCTCGACCCGGGCGACGTCGCCTGGGTCGACGAGGTGCTCCTCGACGACGAGTTGGCCCTGTGGGCGCGGATGCCCCTCGCCGACCGCAAGCACGCCGCCAGGGTCGCCCGGGACGTCGCCCGCCGGCTCGGCCCCGACGCCACCCGGCCGGTGCTCGCCGCCGCCCTGCTCCACGACGTCGGCAAGGTGGAGGCGGGCCTCGGCACGCTCGCCCGGGCGCTCGCCACCCTGGTCGGCCGGGGCCGGACCGCCCGCTGGGAGGGCCGGTCCGGGTTCCGGGGGCGGCTGGCCCGGTACCTGCGCCACGACGTGATCGGCGCCGACCTGCTGGCCGCCTCCGGCTCCGACCCACTCACCGTCGCCTGGGCGCGGGACCACCACCGTCGCGAGGACGACTGGCAGGTGCCACCGGCGGTCGGCCGGATCCTGCGCGACGCCGATGACAACTGAGCCACGGTCGGAGCGCCTGCGCTCGTACACGGCGGTCGAGCGACGTGGTCGTGGTGGCGACCAAGGCCACCGCCAACGATCGCCTGGGCGAGCTGGTCCGCAGCGTCTGCGCGCCGGGTTCCACGGTCGCCGTCTTCCAGAACGGCCTCGGCGCCGAGGAGCGGGTGCGCCGTGAGGTCCCGCAGGCCGGCGCCGTGCTGGGCGGCCTCTGCTTCGTGTGCGCGCACCGGCGCGCCCCCGGCCGGGCGGACCACCTCGACTACGGGGCCGTGACCCTCGCCGCGCTCGAGGGTGCGCACCATCGCGCCGCGGTCGCCGTCGCCTCGGACCTGGTCGCCGCCGGCGTCGACGCGTCGGTCCTCGAGGACCTGCGGCTGGCGCGGTGGCGCAAGCTGGTCTGGAACGTGCCCTTCAACGGCCTGTGCACCGTGCTCGGGCCGGGGCCCCGATGGTGCGGGCCGAGGCGCTCGCCGAGATGCTCCGCTTCCTCGATCCGGCCCGCCGCTAGCGTCGGCAGCCATGTCCGAGACCGGCGTGCCGACCCGCGGCGGGGGAGACGAGCCCGGGCAGCCGTCGCTCGAGCGGGCGACGCACGGGTCGTTCCGGGAGCTGTTCCCGGCGGAGGAGCTGCGGCTCTACGGGCTCGGCACCGCCGTGTTCATCGCCCTCGCCCTTCTCACCCACGACGTCGTCCTGAACTGGATCATCGGTCCGCTCTTCATCACCGTGTGGGCGTGGTACGTGCCGGTGCTCCACGAGCGCTGGCGCGAGCGCCGCCGGCGATGAGCTGGGCCGCCCACGAGTTCGAGAACTTCGCCCTCCTCAAGAAGTTCGGCGTCCGCACGAGCTACCTCGGCCTGCTCGTCGGTGCCCTCGGACCGGACTTCCTCACCAAGGCGTGGACGTACTACGGCGCCGACAACCCGGCGCAGTTCCACCGGGGGTGGCCGGGCCTCGGGTTCACCACGTCGCTCGGGATGGCCGTGATCGCCGCCGCGTTCACGTACTGGGTCTCGAAGGGGCACCGGGCGTGGGCGCTCGGCGTCTTCGTCGGCTGGTCGGCGCACGCCATCACCGACATGTTCGACACCGCTGGCGCCATGGTCCTGTGGCCCTTCTGGTGGGAGCCGTTCAGCATCGGCATGTGGAAGTACGGCGCCGGCCAGGGGAAGTTCGGCGACGCCGTGGCGTACTACTCCTCGCTGGGCTTCGCCATGGACGGCGCCGCCCTGCTCCTGTTGCTGGTGTTCGCCTGGCGGACGCTGTCGCGGGACTGGTTCGAGACGGTCGTCCGGCCGGTCGACGGGGCCTGGGACTGGATCCAGGTGAAGTTCGCGATGCCCGACCGGGCGCTGCTCGCGTTCTACCGCGGCTTCTTCTTCTACGGCTTCACCCGCTTCGTGTCCTGGAGCGTCATCGTGCACGCCGTGGAGGGCTGGCCCTTCGACCTGACCTGGGGCTCGCCGTTCTGGGTCGCGCCGTACCAGCCCTGGTAGGTCTACGCTCTCGCCGCATGTGCGGAGGGTGCAACGTCTGGGCCGAGGGTGCCGGTGCGTCGGTGGTCTTCGCCCGCTACTGGTGGGTCGCCCGGCAGGGCCGCCGGGCCGTCGCCGAGGCCGAGCGCCTCGCCGCCGGTGCCGTGCCGGTGCCGGTCGGTGCCGAGGCGTTCGAGGACCCGCTGCCCGAGCTCACCCGGGTGACCTGAGCCGCCCGTGGACGCCTCGTGGGCCATCTCGGCCCTGCTCGCGCTCGGGTTCCTGCTCGCCGCCCTCATGAGCTCGGGCGGGCTCGCCGTGGGATGGCTGGTCCTCGGCGCGGGCATGGCAGTGGTGGCCGTGGTCCGCTTCCGCGCCGCCCGCCGCGACCGGGCGTAGGGCTCAGCCGGCGAGCTCGTCGGCACCCACCAACCGGTCCCTGCCTGCTCGCTTGGCGGCGAGCATCGCCTGGTCGGCCGTGTCGATCGCATCCTCGGTGGCCGCCGGTGCGAGGCCGACGCTCACCGTCACGCGCTCGGCCTCGGCGATCCCCGGCATCGGGGCACCGACCCCGGTGAGGATCCGCGCCCCGATCTCGCGGGCCTGCTCGGCACCGACGCCGTTCAGCAGGACCACGAACTCGTCGCCGCCGAAGCGGGCCACGACGTCGCTCGGCCGGCACGCCGACGCGATCCGGTGGGCGATCTCGATGAGCACCCGATCGCCGACGTCGTGGCCGTATCGGTCGTTGACCGGCTTGAAGTGGTCGATGTCGACGTACAGCACGGTGGAGGCCGGGTCGGCCTCGGCCAGGGCGTCGGCGAAGGCGTCGCGGTTGGCCAGGCCGGTGAGCGGATCGCGCGTGGCGGCGGCGACGAGGCGGTCGCGGTCCTGCCAGCGGGCGATGAGCAGGGCCGTGGCGTCGACCAGGCGGCGGATGCGGGCGGCCACGTTGGGGTCGACCCGGGTCAGCTCGTACTCCTCCGGGACGCGGCCCAGGAGCAGGTAGGCGGCGACGAGGGTGCCGTCGACGTGCACCGGCGTGACCAGGGAGCGGCGCCACCCGCGCGCGGCGGCAGGGAGGACCTCGTGCACGATCGGGGCGATGCCGCCCTCGGCGACCTCGCCCCACGGGCGCCAGCCCCGCCGCACCTCGGCCGAGATGGCGTCGGCGACGGGCTGGTCCTCGGCGCGGCTCGTGGTGACCTGCGGACCGGTGGGCGGGCCCAGGTCGATCAGGAACCAGCGGGAGCCGTACGAGGGGTTCTCCACCCGCAGCTCCTCGGTGAGGAGGCGCTTGACCTCCTCGCGGGACGCGCCGGACATCTCGGCCTCGAGGGAGCGGGCGACCGGGGTGTGGAGCTCGTCGGGCACCACCACCACCACGAAGCGGACCTCGCCCTCCCGGGTGTCGCCGGTCGGGATGACGTCGACCGCGTGCTCCTCGCCCTCGGGGTCGAGCAGGAACACCCGGAACGGCAGCGGCAGCGCCAGGGTGTCGGCCGAGCGGCCGACCGCCTCGAGGAAGTACGTGGCCAGCTCGTCCACCTGGTGGGGGGCGGCGAAGTCGAGCACGTTCCGTCCGGTGAAGTCCTCCGGGCGCCACCCGTGGAAGCCGCCGTAGCCGCCATGGGCGTGCTCGACGATCCCGCTGCCGTCGACGACGAGGACCAGCGGGCGCACGAGCTCGAGGAGGCGGTGGGCGTCCACGGGCGGCGAACCTACCCACCTGGGGTGCGTGCGGGTTCAGCGGAGCGCGAGGAACACCGACAGGGCCGCGGCCGCGGCGCCGAGCCCGAGCCCGCCCACCACGTCGAGCGGGAGGTGCACGCCCACGGCCATGCGGGCCACGCCCACCAGCATGGCGACGGCGACTGCCGCCGAGATCCCGCGCCGGAGCGCGAGGGCTGCGGCGACCAGGGTCCCGGTGGCCACGCTCGTGTGCGACGACGGGAACCCCCAGCCGCCGGCGTCGTCGCGGACCTCGACCTCGGCGCCCACGCCGACCGGGCGGGGCCGCTCGACCGCGTCCTTCGCCAGCGACGCGCCCCACCAGGCCGCCATCCCGCCGACGACGACGGCGAGGGCGATCCGAAGCCGGCGTCGGTCGGCGAGCACCGCGGCGACGACCGCCACGAGGGGGATGACCGCCCTCGTGCCGAGCTGCATCAGCACCTCGAGCGCGTCGACGACCGGGGCGGGCAGCTGGTTGGCCGCCTCGGTGAGGGCCACCTCACCGGGCAGCACCCCGCGCGACGCGAGCAGGGCGCCGAGCAGGAGCGCGGCGGTGCCCGCCGCGCCGGCGCGGAGGGCGGGGTCGGCGCCGGCGAGGCGGCGCAGCGGGCGGCTCACCCCGAGGGCAGCAGGCCGACGGCGTCGTGCACCCGGGCGAGCGTGGCCGACGCCGTGGCCCGGGCCTTCTCGGCACCGGCGTGCAGGATGGCCCGGACGGCGCCGGGATCCGCCACGAGCTCGGCGTAGCGGGCCTGGATCGGGGCGAGCATCGCCACGACGGCCTCGGCGGCGTCGGCCTTGAGCGGGCCGTACATCGAATAGCGCCCGGCGAGCGCCTCGGGGTCCTGACCCGTCGCCGCACCGAGGATCGACAGCAGGTTCGAGACGCCGGGCTTCGCCTCCGGGTCGAAGCGCACCTCGTTCTCGGTGTCGGTCACCGCCCGCTTGATCTTCTTCTCGATCGCCCCCGGCTCGTCGAGGACGAGGATCGTCCCCTGGGGGGATTCCAGGGACTTCGACATCTTGTTCTCGGGCGACTGCAGGTCCATGATCCGCGCCCCGACCGGCGGGATCACGTGCTCGGGGACGACCAGCACCTCCTGACCGACCCGGGAGTTCACCCGCTCGGCGATGTCGCGGGCGAGCTCGATGTGCTGGCGCTGGTCGTCGCCTACGGGGACGACGTCGGCGTCGTACAGGAGGATGTCGGCCGCCTGCAGGGCCGGGTACGTGAACAACCCGGCGGAGACGAAGCCGGCCCGCTCGGACTTGTCCTTGAACTGCGTCATCCGGGACAGCTCACCGAAGCTGGCGAAGCACTCCATCAGCCAGGCCAGCCCCGTGTGCTCGGGCACGTGGCTCTGCACGAACAGCGTGCAGGCCTCCGGGTCCAGCCCGCAGGCGACGAGCAGCGCGGCGAGCGACACCGTGCGCTCGCGCAGCTCGACTGGATCCTGGGGGAGGGTGAGGGCGTGGAGGTCGACCACGCAGTAGACGGCGTCCTGGGTGTGCTGGTCCGCCACCCAGCGCCGCACGGCCCCGAGGTAGTTCCCGAGGTGCACGTCGCCGGTGGGCTGGATGCCGGAGAAGGAGCGGACCATGGGCGGGCATCGTAGGGGTGGCGCCGGAAGCGCCCCGAGCCCTCAGCGTCCCGGCGCGCGCTCCGGCACCCCCAGCAGGTAGCCCTGGCCGTAGGCGAGGCCCAACCGCTGCACCGTGTCGAGCTGGGCCTCGGTCTCGATCCCCTCGGCGATGATCGAGGCGCCGGTCTCCGAGGCGAAGCTCTGGAGGCCGGCGACGAGGGCTCGCTTGGCCGGGTCGGCGTCGATGCCCCGGATCCAGGACTTGTCCAGCTTCATGTAGCGGGCCTCGAGGGCGAGGATGTGGGCGAGGCTGGCGAACCCGGCGCCGGCATCGTCGACGGAGATCTGCACCGCGGCGCCGATCTCGGCGATCGCCCCCCGCAGGGCGGGGTAGTCGGCGACCGGCTCCCTCTCGCTGATCTCGAGCACGATGCCCCGGTGGCCGGCCGGCTCCAGCACCGCGTGCAGGTCCCCGGGTGCCAGCAGGAGGGTGGGGGTCACGTTCAGCGCCAGCCAGCACGCCGGCGGCAGCGAGCACGCGGCCTGCTCGACCGCCGCCTCGAGGGTGGCGTGCTCGAGCTCCAGGGTGGCGCCGAGACGGATCGCCTCACCGAACACCTCCGACGGCGGCAGGCCGGTGTCGAAGCGGCTGAGCGCCTCGTGGCCGGCCACCTCCCCGGTGGTGAGGTCGACGATGGGCTGGAAGACCGGGTGGAACGCGCGGCCGGCGACGATGGCGTCGATGCGGGACCGGGCGTCGGCGCGCAGCCGGGAGGTGCGCAGCGCCCCGGCCAGGACGCCCCGGACGAGAGCGGCGGTGTCGATGGTCAGCGCGAGCAGGGCGTCGGCGGCGCTCGACGCAGCGGTGATCAGGACCACCGCCAGGGTGCTCGTGCCGTCGCGCACCGGCGCGGCGTGGACGACGTGGTCGGGGAGGCTGAGCGTGACGGGACCGCACGGCAGCCCGTGGTCGATGGCCCGCAGCTCGGACTGCGCCGAGGCGAGCTGCAGCAGGCGCCGTCCCTCGCCGCCGGCCGACGCCAGCTGCCGGGCCCGCCCCCCGGCCACCTCGACGATCTCGACGCCCAGCACGCCGGGCTCGGCCACGAGGGCGTCGCACAGAGCGCAGGCCCCGGCGGTGACGTCGGTCGCGGCACCGGCCACGGCCGCGGCCGAGGCGAGCACGGAGCGCCGGCGGGCAACGGTGTCGGTGAGCCGGGCGATCCACGCCTGCTGGCCCCGCAGCTGCGCCCGCACCCGGGCCGCGAGCTCGCCGACGTCGAAGGGCTTCGTGAGGTAGTCGTCGGCGCCGTGGTCGAGGCCCTCCACGATGGAGGCCTGCTCGTCCAGCGCGGTGACCAGCACCACGGGAAGGAGTGCGAGCTCGGGATCGTCCCGGATCGCCGACAGGACGGCGAGGCCGTCCATGCCCGGCATCGTGCGGTCGAGGAGCACGAGATCGACGGGCTCCGAGCGCAGGTGGGAGAGGGCGGCGGCCCCATCGGGCGCCGTGCGCACGTCGTGCCCCTCGTGCCGCAGCGCCTCGCGGATGAGCTCGCGGCTGCTGGCGTCGTCGTCGACCACCAGGATGCGCGAAGCGCCCACACCCGGAGGATAGGCCTAATGTGGTCAAAGCGCCACCCTGCGTGGCAAGGCAGCATCCGCGGGCGCGACCATCCCCGATGCCGCCTGCGCCCCCACGTACCCTGGCGCCGTGGCCGTCGACGTCGCGACCCCGGTCTTCCAAGGGCCCTTCGACCTGCTCCTGCACCTGATCCTGCAGGACCAGGTGGACCTCTACGAGGTGCGCCTCTCCGACATCGTCGACGCCTACCTCGCCGAGCTCGACCGCCTCGAGACGATGGACCTCGAGCTGGCCACCGAGTTCCTCCTGATCGCGGCGACGCTCATCGAGCTCAAGTCGAAGCGGCTCCTGCCCGGCGACACCGACCTCGACCTCGACGACGAGCTCGCCCTCTGGGAGGAGCGCGACCTGCTGCTGTCCCGGCTGGTCGAGTGCAAGACGTTCAAGGACGCGGCGGCCGCCATGGGCGCCATCGCCGACGAGGCCGGGCGCTCCTTCCCCCGTCTGGTCGGCGTCGAGGACCGCTTCCTCGGCCTGCTGCCCGACCTGCTGGCCGAGACGACGCCCGACGAGCTGCGCCAGGCGTTCCTGCGGGCCGTCGCCCCCAGGCCCGTGCCCCGGGTCCACGTCGACCACATCCACCAGATCCGCATCACGGTCACCGACGCCGTCGCCGAGCTGCTCGACGAGCTGCCCCGCATCGGTCGGGCCACCTTCGCCGAGCTCACCTCCGACCTCGTCGAGCGCCTCGAGGTCGTCGTGCGCTTCCTCGCCGTGCTCGAGCTGTACAAGCAAGGGTGGATCGACCTGCAGCAGCCCGAGGCGCTCGGTGCGCTGCTGGTGATCTGGACCGGTCGGCCCGACGACGACGAGCTCGACCTCGACGACCTCGCCTTCGTCGACGCCTACGATGGATGAGAGTGCGTGCGCTCCGGTGACTGAGCCGCTGCAGGGAGAGGACACCCGCGAGCGCGAGCTGCGCCGGGCCACCGAGGCCCTGCTGCTGGTCACCGAGGAGCCCGTCACCGTCGAGCTGCTCGCCCAGCTCCTCGAGGTCGGTGCCGAGCGGGTCGAGGCGCTGTGCCACGAGCTGGCTGCCGAGTACGACGCGACCGACCGGGGCTTCCAGCTGGTGAAGGTGGCCGGCGGCTGGCGCTACCAGACCCACCCCGACCTCGCCGCCTACATCGAGCGGTTCGTGCTCGACGGCCAGTCGGGGCGGATGTCGAACGCCGCGCTCGAGACGCTGGCCATCGTCGCGTACAAGCAGCCGATCTCCCGAGCGCAGATCGCCGCCATCCGCGGCGTGAACGTCGACGGCGTCATGCGCACGCTGTCGCAGCGGGGGTACGTCGCCGAGGTGGGTCGCGACCACGGACCCGGCCAGGCCGTGCTGTACGGCACGACGCCGTCGTTCCTCGAGAAGCTCGGGCTGAACTCCCTCGACGAGCTGCCCGCGCTGGGCGGGTTCGTGCCCGGCGCCGACGTGTACGAGGCCCTCGAGCGCGGGCTGCGACCCGACCCCCTCGACGCCGAGGCCGACGGGCCGGCTGACGACGGAGCCGCCCGCGATCCGGCCGGCCCCGACGACGTCGCCGGGTGAGCGAGCCGGTCCGCCTGCAGAAGCTGCTCGCCCGGGCGGGCATCGCCAGCCGCCGGGTGGTCGAGGAGATGATCGAGCAGGGCCGGGTGCGGGTGAACGGCGAGGTCGCCACGCTCGGCCGGCGGGCCGACCCGGAACTCGACGCCATCGAGGTCGACGGCGTGCTCGTCGGCGTGCGGCCCGACACCGTCTGGTACCTGCTCAACAAGCCGGCCGGGGTGGTCACCACGGCGTCCGACCCGCAGGGCCGGCCCACCGTGGTCGAGCTGGTTCCCGCCGAGCCGCGCGTCTTCCCGGTGGGCCGCCTCGACGCCGACACCGAGGGGCTCCTGCTGCTGACCAACGACGGCGACGTCACGCACCGGCTCACCCACCCGAGCCACGGCGTCGAGAAGGAGTACCTCGCCCATGTCGCGGGCTCGCCGCCGCGGGGGGCGCTCCGCCGGCTCCGCGAGGGCGTCGACCTCGACGATGGGCCGACCGCGCCGGCCAAGGCGTCCCTGGTCGCCCCCGACGTCGTGCGGCTCACCATCCACGAGGGCCGCAACCGGCAGGTGCGCCGCATGTGCGAGGCCGTGGGGCACCCGGTCCTGCGGCTGGTGCGGGTGCGCATCGGGCCGCTCAGCGACGACCGCCTGGCGCCGGGGGAGTGGCGCTCCCTGCGCCAGGACGAGGTGCGCGCCCTCGAGCGGGCTGCGGGGCCCGCGCCCGGGCCCACGTAGCATCGGGCTCCGTGCCCCGACCCCTCGAGCACCGAGCGAACATCGTCGGCGTCGGCCTGATCGGCGGGTCGATCGGCCTCGCGCTGCGCGCCCAGGGCTGGCACGTCAGCGGGGTGGACGACGATGGCGACCGCACCCGGCGGGCGCTCGAGCTGGGCGTGATCGACGGCGTCGGCCTCGACCCCGACGTCGAGGTGACCTTCGTGGCGACGCCGGTGCGGACCGTCGCCGAGGCGGCCGGCAAGGCGCTGGCCGGGACGACCGGGCTGGTCACCGACGTCGGATCGGTGAAGGCGCGCATCGTCGAGGCCGTCTGCGATCGGCGCTTCGTGGGCGGGCACCCGATGGCCGGCTCGGAGCAGGAGGGCGTCGACGGCGCCACCGCCGACCTGTTCGAGGGTGCGGTGTGGGTGCTCACGCCCACCTCGGAGACCGACGACGCCGCCTACGCCCGCATCCGGGCGGTCGTGTCGTCGTTCGGCGCCGACGTCATCGCCCTGCCGCCCGACCGCCACGACGAGCTCGTGGCCGTGGTCTCCCACGTCCCGCACCTCACGGCGGCGTCGCTCATGCGCATCGCCGACGAGCGGGCCGATGAGCACGCCGCCCTGCTGCGCCTCGCCGCCGGCGGGTTCCGCGACATGACCCGGATCGCGTCCGGCCACCCAGGCATCTGGCCCGACATCTGCGAGGAGAACCGGGTGGCCATCGTCGCCGGTCTCGACCGGCTGATCGACGCGCTGGCCGAGGCCCGCGAGCAGGTCGCCGCCAGCGACCGCGCTGCCCTCCTCGCGGGCCTCACCCGGGCCCGGGCGGCGCGGATGAACCTGCCCGCCCGCTACACCCGCCCCTCCGAGCTCGCCGAGGTCCGGGTGCCGGTGCCCGACCGTGCCGGCGTGCTCGCCGACGTCACGACGCTGGCGAGTGAGCTCGCGGTGAACATCGTCGACCTCGAGATCGCCCACTCGTCCGAGGGGCAACAGGGCGTCCTCATCCTGCTCATCGAGGCCGACCTGGCCGAGCGCTTCCGCGGCGGCCTGCTCGCCCGTGGCTACCGGCCGTCGGTCCAGCGGCTGGACTGAGGTGCGCGACCCGCTGCCCGTCGAGCCGGCCGCGGCACCGGTCGACGCCACCGTCACGCTCCCCGGCTCGAAGAGCATCACCAACCGCGCCCTCGTGTGCGCGGCGCTGGCCGACGGCCCGTCCGTCCTGCAGGGCGTCCTCCGCGCCGAGGACACGCTCGCGATGGTCGAGGCGCTGCGCGCCCTCGGCGTCGAGGTCACGCGCACCGGACTCGCCGAGCTCACCGTCGCCGGCCCACCCCGGCGAGGGGCGGCGGTCGACGCCCGCCAGAGCGGCACGACCGCCCGCTTCCTGCTCCCGCTGCTCGCCCTCCTCGATGGACCCAGCACGCTCGACGGCGACCCGCAGCTGCGCGATCGACCGATGGGCCCCACGTTCGCCGCGCTGCGCTCGGCCGGCGCCCGCGTCGAGGAGCTCGACGGCGAGGGGCGCCTCCCCGTCACCGTCGCCGGGCCGCTCCGGACGGCGGCGCTCGAGCTGCCCGGGGACGCCTCCAGCCAGTTCCTGTCCGGCCTGCTGCTCAGCGGCCCCGCGACCCCCGAGGGGCTGCAGGTCACCCTCACCACGCCGCTGGTGTCGCGCCCCTACGTGGAGATGACCGTCGCGGTGGTGGAGGCGTTCGGCGGGCGGGTCGACCACGACGTGGTCGGCGGGCGCGAGACCTGGCACGTGGCACCCGGCGGGTACCGCGCCACGACCTACGCCGTGGAGCCCGACGCCTCGGCCGCGTCCTACGTGCTCGCCGCCGCCGTGCTCACGGGCGGCCGGGCGACCGTTCCGGGCCTGTCCCGTCGGGCCCTCCAGGGCGACATCGCCTTCGCCGACGTCCTCGCCCGCATGGGCGCCGACGTGACGTGGCACGACGATGCCGTCACGGTGGCGGCGGGCGGCCGGCTGGTGGGCATCGACGTCGACATGGAGCCGATCTCCGACACCGTCCCCACCCTCGCGAGCGTGGCGGCGTGCGCCGAGGGCCCGACGACGATCCGTGGCGTCGGCTTCATCCGCGCCAAGGAGAGCGACCGCATCGCCGCGCCGGTGACGGAGCTGCGGCGCTGCGGGATCGACGCAGAGGCCACCGACGACGGCATGGTCATCCGGCCCGGACCGCTCCGGCCGGCGACGTTCGACACCTACCGCGACCACCGCATGGCCATGGCCCTGTCGCTGCTCGGCCTCGTGGCTCCGGGCATGGCCGTGCGCGACCCGGGCTGCGTCGCCAAGACCTTCCCCGGGTGGTGGGACCTGCTCGACCAGCTCCGCACGGGAGCGCTGCCACCGGCGCGCAGGCCGCCTCCCGGCGCTGGGTAGGTTCGGCAGCCATGTCCGAGCCCTTGCGCGTGATCGCCATCGACGGCCCCGCCGGGTCGGGGAAGTCGACCGTCGCCCGCCGGCTCGCCGAGCGGCTGGACCTCGAGTACCTCGACACGGGCGCCATGTACCGGGCGGTGACCTTCGCCGTGCTGCGCCGGAACCTCGATCCTGCGGACACCGACGTGGTCGCCGAGCTCGCCCGCAACGTCGAGCTGCAGGTGTCCCTCGACGGGGTCGTGGTCGACGGCGTGGACGCCACCATCGAGATCCGCGGGCCCGAGGTGACCCGGGCCGTGAGCACGGTGGCCGCCAACGCCGAGGTGCGCGCCGAGCTCGTGTCCCGCCAGCGGGAGTGGGCCCGCCGGCGCGGCGGCGGCGTCCTCGAGGGGCGCGACATCGGCTCGGTGGTCTTCCCCGACGCCGCGCTCAAGGTCTACCTCGACGCCCGTCCCGAGGTGCGGGCCGCCCGGCGCTCGAAGGAGGTCGAGGACCTGAGCTACGAGACGGTGGCAGCCGACATCGCCCGGCGCGACGCCCTCGACCAGGGACGCGAGGCCTCGCCCCTCACCCGGGCGGGCGACGCCGTGGCGGTCGACACCAGCGACCTCGACGTCGACGAGATCGTCGACCTGCTCGCGGCGCAGCTCGATGGCTGACGTCGAGCCCCGCGGCACCGCCACGGCGGACCTCGGCCGGCCGCCCACCGCCGCCGAGCGCTGGCTCTACCGGGGGGTGCGCGGCCTCGTCGCCCTGATCGCCGCCGTGTGGTTCCGCCTCGAGGTGCGCGGCCGCGAGCACCTGCCCGAGGGCCCCTTCGTGCTGGCTCCGGTGCACCGCTCCAACATCGACTTCCTGCTCGCCGCCTGCGTCACCCCCCGACGCATGCGCTACATGGGCAAGCACACCATCTGGAGGTACCCGACGCTGGGCCGGTTCTTCACCGCCCTCGGCGCGTTCCCCGTGCACCGGGGCTCCGCCGACCGCGAGGCGCTCCGCCGCTGCGAGGCGTCGCTGTCGGGCGGCGAGCCGCTCGTCATGTTCCCCGAGGGCACGCGGCGCAGCGGTCCGGTGGTGGAGGAGCTCTTCGACGGCACGGCGTTCGTCGCGGCCCGGGCCGGGGTCCCGATCGTGCCGATGGGCATCGGCGGGTCGGAGGCGGCGATGCCCCGGGGGGCGAAGTGGATCCGCCCGGCGAAGATCGTCGTGATCCTCGGGGAGCCCCTGCCGGCGCCGGTGGGGGAGGAGGGCGCCCGCCCGCCCCGGCGGGCCGTGCGCGAGACCACCGAGCGCCTCCGCGAGGTCGTGCAGGCGCTCTTCGACGAGGCCCAGCGGGCCGCCGGCACGCCGAACGCCTGACTCGCATTCGGTGCCGCCGTCGGGCGAGAGTGACGCCGTGCTGCGACGACGCTTCCTCCAGGTCTCCACCGCCTCGCTCGCGGGGTTCGGCCTCGGCGCGTGCACCGAGGACGGCAGGGCCGTCCCCGACGAGGGCCAGGACCTGGGCACGCTCGACGACGTGCGGGCAGCGATCGCCGAGGGGGGCGGGTCCTGGTACGTGCCCGAGGCCCGCGCCTACCTCGTGGAAGTCGCCGAGGAGCACCGGGTCGCGCTGGCGGCGGCGGTCGCCGAGGAGGTGCGCCCCGGCATCGAGGCCGGGTTCCTGGCCCTGTTCCAGAAGTGCCCCCACCTGGGCTGCCGGGTGCCGTTCTGCGCCGAGTCGGGCTGGTTCGAGTGCCCGTGCCACGGCTCGCGCTACACGCCCTACGGCGAGGTGCGCCGCGGCCCGGCCGACGAGGGCATGGGCTACTTCGCGCTGGTGGTCGAGGGCGACGTGCTGCGGCTCCTGCCCGGATCCGTGGGCGGGATCGAGGAGGGCGAGCCGGTGGTCGACGTCGAGGCAGCCGGCCCCCACTGCGTGTGAGCGTCAGGTCGTCGGCGAGCTGACCAGCGCGCCCAGCACGGTGCTGGCCGCGACCTCGCGGTCGACCACGGCGGGGCGATCCTCGAGCGTGCCGCCGAGGGTCAAGGTGGCGGCCACGTCGAGGGCGGCCAGCAGGTCGCGCAGGTTCCGCGGTGGGGGGAAGTACTCCTCCTCCTCGGTGATGCGCAGCTCCTCGATGCCGTTCTGCGGATCGAGGCGGTCGATCACCCAGCAGACGAGCTCCTCGGGGGCACTGGCGCCGGCGGTGACCCCCACGACGCCGTGCAGGTCGTGGGGGACCTCCTCCGGCGTGTTCACGCGGTGCACCCGCGGGCAGCCCATCTCCCGGGCCAGCGACTCGAGGGCGCGGGTGTTCGAGGAGTTGGCCGACCCGATGACCACGATCGCGTCGCAGCGACCGGCGAGCTCCATGAGCGCCGCCTGGCGGTTGGTGGTGGCGAAGCACAGGTCGCTGCGCCCGGGGGTCCACACGTCGGGGAACCGCTCGCGGGTGCGCTCGAGCACGTCGCGCCAGTCGCGGTGGGACAGCGTCGTCTGGGCGAGGAGCGCGACCCGCTCGTCGAGGTCGGGGAGGGCATCGACCTCCTCCACCGACTCGACCCGGTGGATGGCCTCGGGGGCGACGGCCATCGTGCCGACGGCCTCCTCGTGCCCCTCGTGGCCGACGTAGACGATCTGGTAGCCCTTCCCGGCCCGCACCTTGACCTCGTGGTGCACCTTGGTGACGAGCGGGCACACGGCGTCGACCACGTAGCCACCGTTGGCCTTCGCCGCCTCCACGACCTCGGGCGCCGAGCCGTGCGCCGAGAGCATCACGGGCCGGCCGGGCGGCACCTCGGAGATGTCATCGACGAAGACCACGCCGAGGTCGCGGAAGCGCTGGACCACGAGCTGGTTGTGGACGATCTCGTGGTAGCAGTAGACGGGCGGCTCGAAGGCCCGGACCATCCAGGCCAGGGCCTTGATGGCCATCTCCACGCCGGCGCAGAAGCCCCGCGGGGCGGCGAGCAGCACCTGGTCGACGGGCACGGGCCCACGCTACCGGCGAGGGTCGCACAGACCCCGGCGCCGCCGACCACCGGCAAGCAGCGATGCTCGCCGTGCTCGGCGCCCCGGCCGAGGCCGTCGGCTCCCACGAGACCGCCCTGTTCGCCCACGGGCTCGGTCCCGCTCCCGCGCAGGTGCACCTCACGGTCCACCCCCGCCACCGGGTGCGGCTGGAGAACGTCGTTGCTCACCGATCTCCCACGCCTGCGAACCACCGAGCGATGATCGGTCGACTCCCAGTGACCACGCTTCCCCGCACCATCGTGGACCTGGCCTCGGTGTCCGACCTCGACGCGCTCGCAGCCATCGTCGATCCGCTGATCGACACGGGTCGGGTCGATCCGGGGCGGCTGCTCCGGACCCTCGACGACATCGTGTTGGCGCCGGGCCGGCACGGCACGATCCTGCTGCGGACCGCCCTCGAGGTGTGGACGGGTCCGATCAAGCCGGGGAGCCCGGCAGAATCACGGTTGCCGAGACTGCTCGGGGAACGCGGCTACGACGGCTATGGACCTCAGGTGCCGGTCGCCATCGGAGGCCGTCAGTACTTCGTCGACGTTGGTTGGCCGGAGGAGCGGGTCGGACTCGAGTACGCCGGACGACTCCCTCACGGTCCCCGACGTTGGTCCCGGGACGAGCGGCGCGCGGCCGATCTCGAGCGCGCGGGGTGGAACCTTCGGGAGGTCGACGCAGCCGCGATCGTGCCCGGCCGCACCGAGCTGTGGACCTGGCTCGATGCGCAGCTCCGTCACCGGGCGGCGTGAGTAGCCCTGCGATCCCGGTCCGGGAGCCGACGGCGGGGCGTGGGCGCCGGAGGGTCGGCAGGGCACCCTCCGCGACCCAGACCCCGCCGTCCTGACCCGGACCGGGTTCCGAAGGCGGGGACCGCTTCGCGGTTCGGGCTGCCCGCCGATCAGAAGAACAGGGGCAGCGTGGGGTTCGACACGAAGGCGGCCGCGAGGAGGTCGAGGTCGGCGGGCGTCGCCTCGGCCAGCCGGCCGGCCGCCCGCAGCGCCGGCACGTCACCCCCGGCGTAGAGCACCGCGAGGTCCTGCGCCGAGACCGTGACGGTGCCCGACCCTCCCCGCACGAGCGTGCCCTCGCCGTCGGCCACCTCGAGCACGTGGGGGCCGGCGTTGGCGGGGAGCGACTCGTCCACCACGAGCAGCTCGACCCGTCCCCGGACCGCCCTCGGCCAGCCCCGGGCTTGGATGGCGGCCGCCACGTCGACGAGGCGGAGCATGAAGGGCCAGTGGTCCACGATGCGGGTCCGCTGCAGCTCGGGCACGTGGGCGCCGAGCAGGCTCGGCGGCACCGTCGTGCGCACCGAACCGGCCGTCGAGCCGTGTCCGGCGAGGAACCCGAGGCAGGCGCCGACGGCAGTGCCGTCGAGGCCGGCGAGGACCTCGACCTCCAGGTCGTACATGGCGCCGTCGGACGAGCCGTAGCGGAACTGCACCACGGCGACGTCGGCGCCGCGGCGGCTGCCCACGTAGCAGAAGCGGTTGACCGACTGCTCCCGCTCCTCGCGCTTGCCCCGGTACGCCCACCAGCGCGGATCGCCTCGGAACCAGCCGTCGTGCATGGCCGCGGCCCGGTCGTGGAGCTCGGCGCGCACCGGATCGTCGGCGGGCACGCGCCGCCACGTCAGCGTCCCGCCGTCGGCCCGGATCCCGCCGAGGGGGATGCTCCGCCGTTCGTGGACCCCCACGACCTCGAACCCGACGCCGCGGTACAGCGCCGACGCGGTGGGGAACAGGCAGGCGATCACCTCGCCGCGGCGGCCCATCCGCTCGAAGCTCTCGGCCAGCATCGCCCGAGCTGCGCCGCGGCCCCGGGCCTCGGGTGCGACGGCCACCCCGGAGACCCCGCCGCAGGGCACGGCCCGCCCGCCCCACGTCTGGGCGAAGTCGAAGGTCACGACGGAGCCGACGAGGTGGTCGCCGTCGTAGGTGCACACGGCCCGGTCGGGGTCGAGCACGGGCAGGTCGGGGTCGAAGGGGTGCGCGCCGTTGAACGCCTGGCGCATGAGGCCGTGACGGTGCTCCTCGTCGACCGGGCGCAGGGATTCCACCGTCAGGTCCACGCCGGCGGACGCTAGGTGCCCGCCCGGGGCGCCGGTAGCCTGTTTCCGGTGAGCCTGCCCCGCGTCTCTGCGGTCGCGCCCGGATCACCCGCAGCCCGAGCCGGCCTCGTCCCTGGTGACGAGATCCTCTCCCTCGACGGGGTCCAGCCGCGCGACGTCATCGAGTGGCGCCTCCTAGTCGACGAGCCGGAGGTGGTCCTCGACGTGCGTCGGGGTGGCCTCGAACAGGAGGTCGTCGTGTCGAAGGGGCCGGGCGAGCCGCTGGGCGCCGAGGTCGATGCCGCCATCTTCGACGAGGTGCAGACCTGCGACAACCACTGCGAGTTCTGCTTCATCTACCAGCTGCCCCCGGGCCTGCGCCGGAGCTTGTACCTGAAGGACGACGACTACCGGCTGTCGTTCCTCTACGGGAACTTCACCACCCTGACCCGCTTCACCGAGATCGATCTCGAGCGGGTGCTCACCGAGGGACTGAGCCCGCTCTACGTCAGCGTCCACGCCACCGACCCCCAGGTGCGGGCCGACCTGCTCCGGAACCGTCGGGGCGCCACCAGCCTGCGGTGGCTGCGGGCGCTGCTCGACCACGGTGTGACCGTGCACGGCCAGATCGTCGTGTGCCCGGGCATCAACGACGGCCTGGTGCTCGCCGACACCCTCGCCGGCGTCCTCGACGAGTACCCCGAGCTCGCCAGCCTCGCGGTCGTGCCCCTCGGCATCAGCGACCACTCGGACGAGCCCCGCATGCGCTTCCACACCGTCGCCGAGGCGGCCACGGTCGTCGACGTGGTGGAGGCGTGGCAGCGGACCTACCTCGACGTGCTCGGCCACCGGCTGGTGTTCGCCGCCGACGAGTACTACCTGCTGGCCGGCCGGGCGTTCCCGCCGGCCGAGGCGTACGAGGGCTTCGCCATGCACGAGGACGGCATCGGCATGGCCCGCACGTTCGAGGCCGAGTTCCTGGGTGTCGCCGACGACGTCGTGCGTCCCGAGGCCGGGTTCTTCGCCTGGGTCGACGGCGCCCCCGCCGAGGGCTACCGCGCCCCCCGCACGTCCGGCGGGACGACCGAACCGGTCGGTCCTGACGTTCCACCCGGTGGAACGTACGAACCGATGGGTTCGGTCGTCCCCGTCGCCCTCGGCCGTCGGCGCCCCCGCCCGGACGCGCCCGTCGGCGTGCTCACCGGCACCTACGGCGCCCTGGTCCTCGCCCCGCTGCTGGCCGGCATCCCCCGTGACGACGTGCGGGTCCTCGAGGTCGACAACCGCTTCTTCGGCGGCAACATCGGCGTCACCGGCCTGCTGGTGGGGGAGGACGTCGCCCGGGTGCTCGCCGAGCAGCCCGAGGGCCACCGCTACCTGCTGCCCGACGTGTGCCTGTCCCAGGACCGCTTCCTCGACGGCACCACCGTCGCCGACCTGCCCCGACCCGTCGAGGTCGTGCCCACCGACGGCGCCTCCCTGCGCGCCGCCCTCGGCCTGCCCGTCCCCACCGCCGGCGCCGCGCCGGCCCCCGTCTGAGAGATCTTGCCATGAGCTCCGCCCCCGCCCGCCTCTACCGGGTGGCCATCGTCGGCCGCCCGAACGTGGGCAAGTCCACCCTCGTGAACCGCCTCGCCGGCCGCCGCACCGCCATCGTCGAGGAGCGCCCCGGCGTGACCCGCGACGCCAAGGCGGTCGAGGTCGAGTGGTCCGGCCGCCACTTCGAGGTCGTCGACACCGGCGGGTGGATGCCCGGCGGCACCGCCCTCGACGAGAAGGTCTCCAGGGCCGCCGAGCGCGCCATGGAGGACGCCGACCTGGTCGTGTTCGTGGTCGACGGAACCGTCGGCGTCACCGAGGAGGACGCCCGCGCCGCCGACGTGCTGCGCCGCAAGGGCAAGCCGGTGCGCCTCGTCGTCAACAAGATCGACGACCCCCGCCGCGAGCACCAGATCTGGGAGTTCATGGAGCTCGGCCTCGGCGAGCCGGTGGCGCTCAGCGCCCTGCATGGGAACGGCTCGGCCGACCTGCTCGACGACCTCATCGCCGGGCTGCCGGACGAGGAGGACGAGGTGGAGGACGAGTCGCCCGAGGGCACCGGCGAGATCGCCGTGGCCATCGTCGGGCGCCCGAACGTGGGCAAGTCGACGCTGTTCAACCGGCTGACCGGCGGCGAGAACTCGATCGTCCACGACATGCCCGGCACCACGCGCGACACGGTCGACACGGTGGTCGAGACGTCCGAAGGTGCCATCCGCTTCGTCGACACCGCGGGCATGCGCCGTCGCGCGAAGGTCGACGACGGCACGGAGTACTACTCGGTGGTCCGCGCCCTGCAGGCGGTCGACAAGGCAGACATCGCCATCCTCGTGATCGACGCCACCGAGGGCGTGACCGCCCAGGACCAGCGCCTCGCCGAGCGCGTCGACCTCGCCGGCTGCCCGGTGATCGTCCTGCTCAACAAGTGGGAGGTGGCGAGCGAGGAGGACAAGGACCGGGCCACGTACCAGATCGCCGAACGCCTCCACTTCATCGGCGACTCGCCGGTCCTGCAGGTGTCGGCCCTGACCGGCAAGGGCGTGCACCGGCTGTACCCGGCGCTGGGCTCGGCGATCCGGGCCTACGAGACCCGCATCCCGACCCGCAAGGTCAACGAGGTCATTCGCAGCGCCCAGCAGGCGCAGCCCGCCCCGCACGGCGCCCGCGTCCTCTACGCCCTGCAGGGCGCCGCGCTCCCGCCGACGTTCACGATCTTCGCCAACCGGGAGCTGCCGAAGACCTACGTCCGGTACCTGGAGCGTTGCCTGCGGGAGGCCTTCGACCTGGGGGCGACCCCGGTGAAGCTCCGGGTCCGCAGGAGGGACTGAGGTGCACCGATACGTGTCGATCCACCCCGAGATGGCGTCGATCATCACCGCCTCGCAACCGGTCCTGTACGAGCCCGCATCACCCCACCGGTAGGGTCGCACGCCCATGGAGCAACCGATCCTGGCGGTCGTCGCCCTCCTGTGCGCCGTGGCGGCCGGCGTCTGGGGCCGATCCGCGCTCCGCTTCCAGCAGAGCTGGCAGCGCACCCAGGCCGAGTACGGCGACAGCTCGGACCAGGCGGTCCTGTCCGGCGCTGCCTTCCGCAAGGAGCTGCACGCCTCGCTGCTCTACGGCCTGCTCGCCGTGGCCTGCTTCATCGTCGGTGTCGCCGGCACCCCCGAGGCCGAGGCCCTGTTCGGCCTGGTGGCCATCCCGGTCGTCATGTCGATCTACTACAACCGCGACTTCCGCCGGGTCGCCCGCATCGCCGAGGATCGCAACGAGCTCGAACGCAAGGCCCAGGAGGTCCTGACCCAGGACGAGCTGGCGCCGCGCAAGTGGGCGGCGCGCCTCGCTCCCGAGGAGCTGCCCGACTTCCCCGGCTTCGAGCTGGGCCGGGTGTACGAACCGGGCACCGGCATGATGGCCGGCGACTTCTACGACGTGTTCCGGGTGTCGCCGAGCCGCATCGCCGCCGTGATCGGCGACGTCACCGGCCACGGCATCGAGGCGTCGATCACCGCGTTCCAGGCGAAGTACCTGCTGCGCGTGTTCCTGCGGCAGTACCGCGACCCGGCCCAGGCCATGGAGGAGCTGAACTCCCAGATGTCGGCGCTCGAGCGCGTCGAGGAGTTCATCTCGCTGCTCGTCGTCGTGTTCGACACGGACTCGGGGACGCTGCGGGTCTGCTCGGCCGGCCACCCCGCCGGCTGGCTGTGGCACGCCAAGGAGGTCCGTCCGCTGCGGGCCACCGGGCCGCTGCTGATGCTCGACCCGAACAGCCACTACCACTCTCGCGAGATCGACCTGGAGAGCGGCGACCTCGTGCTGCTCTACACCGACGGCCTCGCCGAGGCCCGCTCGGGCGACCAGTTCTTCGGGGAGGAGCGCATCGCCAACACGCTGCGACGCGACCCCGGCGTCCCGCCTGACGTGCTGTGCAAGACCCTGCTCGAGGCGGCCAAGGACTTCGCCACCGAGCCGGTCACCGACGACACGGCGATCCTGGCGATCCGCCGCAGCTGAGCCGCCCCGCAGTGGGCGGCGCACTTCGCCCGCCCACGGGCGGCTCGGGCAAGATCATGGGGTGCCGGGGCCCCACGATCCGCTCGAGCAGCTGACCGACGCCACCCGGCGCGCCCTCGACGGCAACCTCGCCACCCACGCCGACAAGCTCGACGCCCAGGGCAAGCTCTTCGTCCGCGACCGGCTCGACCTGCTGCTCGACCCCGGGTCGTTCGTCGAGGACGCGCTGCTCGCCAACAACCTCGGCGCCGACCTGCCCGCCGATGGCGTGGTGACCGGCACGGGCACGATCGAGGGCCGCCACGTGGTCGTGGTGGCCAACGACCCGACGGTCAAGGCGGGCTCGTGGGGAGCGCGCACCGTCGAGAAGATGGTGCGCGCCAGCGAGCAGGCGCTCGCCCACGATCTGCCGATCTTCTGGTTGGTCGACTCCGCGGGTGCTCGGATCACCGACCAGGTCGAGCTGTTCCCGGGCCGGCGGGGCGCCGGGCGGATCTTCGCCAACCAGATCCGACTGTCCGGGCGGGTCCCCCAGATCTGCTGCCTGTTCGGACCCTCGGCCGCCGGCGGTGCCTACATCCCGAGCTTCTGCGATGTGGTGTTCATGGTCGAGGGGAACGCCTCGATGTACCTGGGCTCGCCCCGCATGGCTGAGAAGGTGATCGGCGAGCACACCACGCTCGAGGAGATGGGCGGCGCCCGCATGCACGCCACGGTCTCCGGCTGCGGCGACGCCCTGGCCCACGACGACGAGGACGCCCTCGACCAGGCCCGCGCGTGGTTCTCGTACTTCCCGCAGACCTGGCGCGACGAGCTGCCGCACTACGAGCCGGTGCTCCCGAGCCACGAGCTCGCCGATGACGTCGTGCCGGTCGAGGAGTCGGTGGCCTTCGACATGCACGCCTTCATCGACGGCATCATCGACGCCGAGTCGTTCTTCGAGTACAAGCCGCTCTTCGCCCGCGAGCTGATCTGCGGGCTCGGTCGCCTCGACGGCCGGCCGGTGGGCATCGTCGCCAACAACCCCTCGCACCTCGGCGGCGTGCTGTTCGTCGACTCGGCCGACAAGGCATCGCGCTTCGTGTGGCTGTGCGATGCGTTCGGCATCCCGCTGCTGTTCCTCGCCGACGTGCCCGGCTTCATGATCGGCACGCAGGTGGAGCGCCAGGGCATCATCCGCCACGGCGCCAAGATGGTGACCGCCATCACCGAGGCCACCGTGCCCAAGCTGTGCGTGGTCGTGCGCAAGGCGTACGGCGCCGGCCTCTACGCCATGTGCGGCCCGGCGTTCGATCCCGACGCCACCATCGCCCTGCCTACGGCGAAGATCGCCGTGATGGGCCCCGACGCTGCGGTCAACGCCGTGTTCGCCAACAAGATCGCCGCCATCGACGACCCCGCCGAGCGGGAGGCGTTCGTCGCCGAGCAGATCGAGGTCTACGAGGCCGACGTCGACCTGCTCCGCCTCGCCTCCGAGCTGGTGGTCGACGCCGTCGTTCCGCCGAGCCGCCTGCGCGACGAGGTCGTCCGGCGCCTCGCCGCCGCCCGCACCCGCCGGCGTGAGTTCTCCGACCGCCGGCACGGCGTGCCGCCCGTCTAGGAGCCGCCATGGCCTGGGATCTGCCCGACACCATCTCCATCCGCGACGTCGGACCCCGCGACGGCCTCCAGCCCGAGCAGCCGGTGCGCGTCGCCGACCGGCTCGCCCTCATCGCCGCGCTCGTCGACGCCGGGGTCCACGACGTCGAGGCGGCGGCGTTCGTCTCGCCCCGGGCGGTGCCGGCCATGGCCGGCGCTGGTGACCTGTTCCGCGCCATCGAGCGCGACGAGCACGTCCGCTACTGGGCCCTGGTGCCGAACGTGAAGGGCGCCGAGCTGGCGGTCGAGGCCGGTGTCGATGGCCTGACCGTCACGGTGTCGGCGTCGGAGGCCTACTCGCACAAGAACGTGAAGATGAGCGTTGAGGAGTCGGTGGCCCAGATCGCCCCCATCGCCGACGTGGCCGCCGGTCGGCCGGTCGACGTGGTGATCTCGTGCGCGTTCGGCTCCTACGACCCGGGCGAGGACATCGGGGCCTTCGACGTCGCTGCCATCGTCGACTCGGCCCAGGACGCCGGCGCGTCCCGCATCACGCTCGCCGACACCACCGGGGTCGCGACGCCTGACCGCATCGCCGACGTGGTCGCCACCACCGGTGTCGACGTGCGCCTCCACCTCCACGACACCCGCGGCACGGCCCTCGTCAACGCCTTTGCCGCCATGACGCTCGGTGTGTCAGCGTTCGACACCGCGGTCGGCGGGCTCGGCGGCTCGCCCTTCGCGGAGGGAGCAGGCGGCAACCTGGCCACCGAGGACCTCGTGCACCTCTGCGACGGCCTCGGCATCGACACCGGCATCGACCTCGACCGGATGGTGCGCACCGCCAAGACGGTGTCGGCCCTGATCGGCCGTCCCGTGCCGTCACGGATCACCGCCACCCTCGGTCGGTGATCGGTGCCGTTCTGCGACGCGTGCGACCGCTTCTACAACCCGAACACGCTCGACCCGTCGGGTGACTGCCCCGAGGGCCACCACGTCGCCGACCCGGTCGAGGACGAGCCGGCACCGCCGGTCCCGTGGCACTTCAAGCTCATGCTGGCCCTGCTCGTCGCCTACCTCGCGTGGCGCTTCATGCAGGTGGTCACCGATGTGCTGTGACCGCAGCCTCCGGGGCCGGTGACGCCGTGAGGTCGATGACCTCGTCGTCGGCGTCCTCGGTCGTGAGGTCGATGACCGGCTCGTCCCGGTAGGCCCTGCGGGCGACCAGCGTCAGGCCGAGCATCCCCGCCGCCGCTCCCCAGCGCCACGCCGGATCTCGCACCAGACCGTGCGCCGCCAGGGCGCAGACGAAGTAGGCGACGAGGGCATCGGTGGTGACGCGACCGAGCCCGGGGCGGCGTCGGCCCGCGAGCAGCCCGACCACCGACGCCCCCTTGACCACCGGGATGGTGCGCTGCATCCACGGCGGGCACCCGAGCCGCTCGAGCTCGTCTCGGGTCACGGGCAGCGGGATGGCACAGGCCACGGCGTCGCCCGCCTGGATCGCCAGCAGCAGCCGGGCCGCCTGGTCCGAGGTGAGCGGGAGCGACCGAGCAGCCATGCCTCGGACTTCGACGCGCCGACGCCGGCGTCCTCCCGGCCGGCCCCCGGCAGATTGGCTCGCGGCCCGCCGGGGAGTAGGTTCGTCCGTCCCACGGGCTGTGGCGCAGCTTGGTTAGCGCGCTTGACTGGGGGTCAAGAGGTCGGGAGTTCGAATCTCCCCAGCCCGACCAACAAAACCGCAGGTCAGAGCCGGTTTCTTCGGAAGCCGGCTCTTCTGTTTCCCGGCCAGAAACCGTCGATGTATGCAGAATGTATGCCGTACGATTCCTGGCGTACGGAATGGGTGCCCCACGAGGAGCCCACGGTGCAGAAGCAGCGTGGGAAGTGGACGGTGCGCCAAGGCGGCTACGACCCGTCGACCGGCCGGCGCAAGGTCCGCCAGCTCGGCACGTTCGACACCAAGCGGGCCGCCACCGAGCTGGCCAAGTCGGTGGCCGCCGGGCGGGCCGGATCGGCCGAGGAGACCGTCGAGGCGTTCGTCGTCGACGTGTGGCTGCGCTCCAAGGAGGGCAGGGTCGAGCAGTCGACGCTCGACCAGTACCGGTGGGCGGTCGAGCGGCACATCGTTCCGCTCATCGGTGCGATCCGGCTCCGTGACCTCACACCCGAGATCCTCGACGACTGGATCCTCGACCTGAACGGCGCGCCGGAAGGGGAGAAGGCGCGGCTCGGCGCCACGTCGACCCGGCTCGTGCGCAAGGTGCTGTCGATGGCGCTCGAAGAAGCCGTCCAGCGGGGACGGCTCGGACGCAACCCAGTCGCGCTCACCCAGCCCCCGAGGGCGAAGCGGGCGACGACCCGCAAGAGCTGGACCGTCGACGAGGCGAAGGCCTTCCTCGCCGCCAACCGCAAGCACCGCCTCTACGCGCTGTTCCACCTCGGCCTCGTCACCGGACTCCGGCGAGGCGAGCTCCTCGGCCTGCGGTGGACCGACCTCGACCTCGAGCACGGCACCCTCGAGGTTGCCCAGCAGCTCGCCGTCGTGCGTGGCCGGCCGGTCAGGAAGGACCTCAAGACCGAGTCGAGCGATCGCATCCTGGCCATCGGCCAGCGCGCCGTCGAGGTCCTCGAGGAGCACCGGACCCGCCAGGCGGCCGAGCACGTCGTCCTCGGACTCGACGCCAGTGACGTCGAGCTGGTCTTCACCAGCGAGGTCGGCGGCTGGATCGACCCCAACAACGTCGGCCGGATCATGGAGCGGCTGTCCAAGGAAGCCGGCGTGCCCCGCCTCACGCCCAAGGGCCTGCGCCACACCGCCCAGTCCATCGGCCGAGTCGTGGTCGGCGACGACAAGATCATGCAGGAGCGCCTCGGCCACGCCGACATCGGGATCACGCTGAACACCTACACCCACACCGTGTCCGAGCAGCACCGGCGCGCCGGCGAGCTGATCGACGGGGTGTTCGAGTGACCGTTGCTGTCTGGTACCAATAGCGGTACCATCTAGCTGTGGCCAAGATCGACAAGCTCGTGGCCGCCATGCGGAGCTCGCAGACCAACGTCAAGTACTCAGATCTGGAGACCGTGTGCGAGCACTACTTCGGCGCCGCCCGCCAGAGCGGCACCTCGCACGCCGTGTTCAAGACACCGTGGCCCGGTGATCCCCGGGTGAACATCCAACGGGCCAAGGGCGGCAAGGCCAAGCCATATCAAGTGACGCAGGTCCTGAAGGCGATCGACCAGCTGAGCAAGGAGGAACCCAAGTGACCGATGTGACGCACTACGCCTACCGGGTTCGGTGGTCGGCCGAAGACGGCGAGTTCGTCGCCACCGTCGCCGAGTTCCCTTCGCTGTCGTGGCTGGACGAGGACCAGACCGAGGCACTCCGTGGACTCGTGGCGCTCGTGTCCGACGTTGTTGAGGACATGCGGGATTCGGGCGAACCCGTGCCCGAGCCGATCGCCGAGCGGACGTTCTCCGGCAAGTTCAACGTTCGCGTGCCCGAGTCCCTCCATCGCAAGCTCGTCCTCGAGGCGGCCGAGCAGCGGGTGAGCCTGAACCGCTTGGTGAGCGACCGACTCGCCCACATCTGAATCGAGCGATGCCGCGCCGCGGCGGGACGCTCGTCGCCCTCGCCCCGGCCTCCGTCGCGAGATCCTCGGCAGTCGATCGGCATAGGGGTCGTGTGGCCCCGGCTCGAACTCGTGAGCTGACGGGCACAAGACCTCGGTCGAGCTGATCGTCCGCCGACGTCCGCCGCCGTCGGCGAAGGTTGCAATCGCATGACACCGGCGATCGCCGCGCGAGGTTTTGGCCTCCGAAAAAGCCTAGTGGGGTGAAGGGAGCGGACTGGCCGCTCCCGAGAGGAGCCCCCATGTCCAGCGACCGTCTCACGTACACGGTGGACGAAGCCGCCGACCTCCTCGGCATCTCGAGGAGTCTCGCCTACGAGCTCGTCCGCCTCGGCGAGCTTCGGTGCATCCGTCTCGGGCGTCGGATCTTGATCCCACGCCATGCCGTCCACGACCTGGTGGAGGAGCCGCTCGGGGCGCAGCGGTGACGCCGGCCCTGCTCCACATCGACGCCAGGGGGTTCGAAGTGGCGGCCAAGGTCGGACCGACTGCCTGGCTCGTGCTCGAGCACCTCGCCCTCTCGTCGCAGGTCGACGGCGACGACCTCGTGTCCCGGCACACCGCTCGCTCGGTTGCTGCTGCCGTGTCGGTGGGCAAGGACACGGCGGCCGGCGCGCTCCGACGCCTCGGAGACGCCGGCCTCGTCCGAAGGCGGGCGCAGGACCGCACCGGAGGCCGGTTCGGCGCAGCGGGCTACGTAGTCGAACTGCCAGCGGGTCTGGACAGAACGTCACCCTCCAACGACACGCCGCCGGCAGTCCCACCTCGACGACCAGCGCCGGACCGACGGACTCGACCGTCGCCAACCGTCGACCAGCTGACGCTCCTCGTCGACGCCCAGGAGCCGCAGCCATGAGTATCGACGTCCGCATCCCGGCCGTCGATCTCGCACCAGCCGACGCTCCTCTCCCCACACGCGCCAACCGAACACACGAATTTGCATCCTCGGATGCGTCAGTCGGTCGTGAACCGGATCGTGAACGCGATCGTGAACGTCTGGCGGGGTGGTCGTCGTGCTGAGCATCGGCAAGCTCGCCAACCCGGAGTACGTCCTGAAGGGGATCGCCCAGAGTCCCGAGGAGTACTACCTCGGACACGGTGAGGCGACCGGCGTGTGGCTCGGATCGGGCCGCTCGGAGTTCGGCCTCGATGGCGAGGTGGACGCCGATGCGCTGCGCTCGATCATCGCCGGCGAGGACCCGGCGACCGGGACACGGCTCGCGGCCAAGAACCGGCGTATCGCGGGCTACGACCTGTGCCTCCGAGCGCCGAAGTCCGTGTCCCTGCTCTTCGGACTCGGTGATCCGGAGCTGAGCCGGGTGGTGCGGGATTGCCACGACGAGGCCGTCGAGGCTGGGCTCGACTTCATGGAACGCTCCGCCGGTTGGACCCGCCGGGGCAAGGACGGCGTGCGCCCCGAGAGGAACGAGAGATTCATCTCGGCGGCGTTCCGGCACCGCACCTCGCGCGAAGGTGACCCGCACCTGCACACCCATGTCGTGACGGCCAACATGGTCCACAACAGCACCGGCGGCTGGACGACCCTCGACGGCCGGGTCCTCTACCGACAGTCCAAG
>Ga0208490_100244_pt1 | contig 43378 bp, 48 predicted proteins | sample SubbioAug_CSWold_FD_184818 | JGI IMG/M metagenome (GOLD analysis project Ga0208490, IMG submission 184818) | Serpentinite rock and fluid subsurface biosphere microbial communities from McLaughlin Reserve, California, USA - CR11Aug_CSWold (SPAdes) | ecosystem: Environmental > Terrestrial > Deep...
CTACAGCAATAGGACCTCAGAGCCTAGTAGCCTAGGAAAAAATCAGTAGATTTAATAATTCTTAAAATATTGCCTGAATAATACATTCTGAATCCTGATTCCTGACTTCTGAATTCTGACAATTGATAGCCTGCTGAATAGTTACTGCGAATTAATTGCTCATTAAGGCTTTTGTTGAAATTAATTGGAAAAAGTCGCAAAAATAGTTTATGATGGTATCATTAATATTAGTTAAAAATATTATTTTAAAAGGAGTGAAAATAGCTTGTTAGTTGATTACCATGTCCATGGGATGGCCCATGGAGAATTTAAGCACACACTGGAAAATCTGGAGCCCTTTGTAGCTGTTGCGGCAGAAAAAGGTTTAAACGAACTAGGCTTTACTGAGCATGACTGGTTTTTAGCAGAGCTGGATTTTAGCATCTATGGAAAGCTCCAGGCCCTTTATCCCCGGGTTAAGATTCGGATCGGTCTGGAATTGGATTATAAAGAAGACGAGGAGACAGAATTTGCCCGGAAGGCTTTAGCATATCCCTTTGATTATACCATTGGATCTGTTCATGATATCAAGGACTGGCCCTTCGATCATCCTGATCATATTGCTCAGTTTGATATTTGGGACAAGGACTTGCTATATGAGAAGTATTTTTCACTGGTGGCAAAAATGGCTGATACCAGATTATGTCAGGTGGTGGGTCACCTGGATTTAATAAAGGTGTTTGGCTTTCGTCCGGCTAAAAAGATCACAGAGTTTTTGCCCACTGCCCTAGCTGCAATTAAAGAGGCTAAAATGGCAGTGGAAATTAATACTAATGGCTGGTACAAGCCAATAAAGGAGGTTTATCCTGCAGAAGAGGTACTTGCTGAGTGTTTCCAGTACGATATTCCCATCACCTTAAGCTCGGACGCCCATCAGTTTTGCCAAGTTGGGCGGGATTTTGATAAAGCTGTACAATTAGCTAAAAAAGTTGGGTATACTAAAATCGCTACCTTTCATAATAAAGAAATGATTATTCAACCCTTATAATGCATGAAAATCACCTTTCGGAATAATGTTTATTATGCTGGTTCTGAAAGGAGGAATAAAATGCTTGAGGTTGGATTGCTGCTGGTTAGCCTAGGGATAATATTATTAGGAGCTGAAATCTTCACCAATGGGGTAGAATGGTTAGGACGCCTGCTAAGACTGTCGGAAGGGGCAGTGGGCAGTGTTTTGGCAGCTGTTGGAACAGCTTTGCCTGAAACTATGATACCTGTCATAGCTATTTTGTCAGGCAAAGAAGGGGGAGAAGAGATTGGTATAGGTGCAATTTTAGGTGCTCCATTCATGCTAGGTACGCTAGCTTTTGGAATAACGGGCTTAGCAGTTATTTTTTTTCGCAATAGGCGGCAGCATTATCCCAGAATGAAGGTAGATACGGCTGTTATTAGGCGAGATCTTATATTTTTTTTAATTGTCTACTCTATTGCTATTCTGGCGGCCTTTATTCCTTTAAGAGCAGGCAGACTGGCTATTGCCCTATTATTAGTGCTAGCCTATGTCATATATCTTTACTATACCTTTAAAGGTAAGTCTATTGACTCTAGCCTGCACGATATAAGGAATCTCTACCTAGCAGGAAGGAATATGTTTCCTAGAATTAGAACAGTATTGTTGCAGATAGGTTTGGCGTTAGGGGTGATAGTGTTTGGAGCTCATATTTTTGTAGATACTATCAAAGAATTATCAAAAATGCTGGAAGTACCAACCTTTATTCTTGCCTTAATTATTGCTCCCGTTGCTACTGAGCTCCCGGAGAAATTTAACAGTATTATCTGGGTTAGGAATGACAAGGATACTCTGGCTCTAGGCAACATTACCGGTGCTATGGTATTTCAAAGTTCACTAATTCCAGCTTTAGGCATTACAATGACTGGATGGGCATTAACCTCCGCAGCCTTAACCAGTGCGGTGTTGGTAATTATCTCTGCTGGAGTTGTTTATTGGCAAATAAGTCGTAAAAATTATTTAACACCGGCAATTCTGTTAAGTGGTATTGTATTTTATGTAGTTTTTGTGTTCTTAATAGGATACAGAATCATATAACCTGAAAGGAGAATTCAAATGAGTTTTGAAGAAAAAATTGCTGAGCTCGGAATAGAAATTCCTGAGGTGCCTATGCCGCTAGCTGCCTATGTACCAGCCGTGCAAGCTGGCGAACTGATTTTTTCCTCTGGTCAGTTACCCTTTGTCAAAGGGGAGCTGAAATATAAGGGTAAGCTTGGAATTGATTTTACCGTAGAACAAGGCTACGAAGCAGCTAAAGCTTGTGTTGTCAATTGCTTGGCGGCGATAAAAAGTGTGATTGGCAGCTTGGATGACATTGAACAGGTGGTTAAGCTGACGGGGTATGTTAATAGCGCACCAGGATTTACCAGCCAGCCCCTGGTGATTAATGGTGCCTCAGAATTACTGGTGGAAATTTTTGGTGAAAAGGGCAAGCATGCTCGGGCAGCAGTAGGTGTTAATGAGTTACCCTTAGGAGCTGCTGCAGAGGTTGAAATGATTGTAAAAATAAAGGTTTGACAAAATATATATGATACTATATACTTAAATTAATATTGATAATTGTTATTGATTGGAGTGGCGCAGGATGAGAAAGAGCAACTCTAGAATGACGAAACAAAAGAAACTGATTGCGGATATTTTGCAGGGCACTACCTCCCACCCCACAGCAGACTGGATTTATGAGCAGGCTAGAAAAGAAATGTCTGACATCAGTCTGGGAACAGTATATCGTAACCTTAAGGTGCTGGTAGATGCCGGTGAAGTTATGGAGCTTAATTACGGGAGCACTTTTCGCAGATTTGACGGTAATTCTGTGAATCACTACCATTTTGTGTGTGAAGGCTGTGACAGCGTTTATGATATTGATTTACCTGTCCTGGAGGACCTAAATCAAAAAATAGCTGAATTGGGGCATGGTCAGGCTGGTTATCATCGGTTAGAATTTTATGGAATTTGCCAAAAATGCTGCGAAATTGGCAAAAAATCTAATTAAAAATAGAACAAAATATTGATGAAGTGGTATAATAAAAACGCTGAAAGCATTTTCAGCGTTTTTATAGTTCACTGAATTGGAGTATGAGTATATGCTAATTGACTGTAATTACCTAAATTCCACTAAAATAGTAGCTGACTATTTAACTGGAAAAGGAGAAATCGGCAGGTTTTTTGCCCATTCCGGTTATAATGTGGCAGATATAACAAGCTACAATCTGCACAGCAGCTTAGATAAGGCAGGGCAGAAAACTGCCGAAATGCGAGATAAGCTGACAGATAGTCTGATAATATATAATGAAAAACTGGGATGCTCCCAAAAAACACTGGATAATATTCAAAAGTTAAGAGACCCACAGACCAAAGCTGTGGTTACCGGACAGCAGGCAGCGCTGCTAACGGGGGCTGCTTTTGTTATTTATAAGGCCATAACAGCCATCTTGCTGGCGTTGCAGCTGGAAGAGGAAATCAAATCTCCCGTAGTGCCGGTATTTTGGATTGCCAGCGAAGATCACGACTTTTTGGAGATTAATAATTGCAGCTTTTTGGGCGAAAAAGGGCAACTGGAGAAGTACTCCATTACCAATTCCATACCTGGACTTCCTCCAGTAGGGACAATTCCTTTAGGGGAAAACACCTTTGAAATACTTGAAAGGTTGATCCATAAATTTGATAATCAGGCTGTTATTGATTTAGTTGTTCAGATTAAGGAGTTGGCCAGGAAGGCGGGTAACCTAGCAGATTTTTATGGACAGGTGATGACATTATTATTTGGCCGGTATGGGTTGATTTTTATTGATCCCATGCTTCCAGATGTTCGTGAGTTGGTAAAACCACTGGGAGAGACGGTTTTTGATTGTTTTGACGAGATTACCGGAGAAATAGAGAGAAGTGCCATTGCTTTAATAGATGGAGGTTATCACCCTGTTTTCCTGGGGGATAATTCGGGGCAATTTCCCATGTTTGTTGAAATAAATGGGCAAAGGGAGCCGATTTACATAAATGGCTCGGATGTAATAATAGGTAAGCAAAGCCCGGTTTTTTTGTCCTACGAGAGCTTACGGCAAAGCTATTGGAAGGATTCAACAAAATTTAGTCCTAACGCCTACTTGAGGCCAGTTGTTCAAGATTTTTTACTTCCCACCATAGCCTTTGTAGCAGGGCCAGGAGAGATTAATTACTTGGCTCAGCTTAAAGGAATATATAAAATATTAGGTGTCAAAATGCCCATCATATTCCCTAGAGCTAGAATTACATTAATCTCCACAGCGGACTACGAATTATTGGGCAAAATTGGCACTGATTTTCCCATCGACAAGGATAGGCTTAATGCCCACAAGGAAATGCTATTACTGGATAAAGATGAAGGGGGCGTGTTTGCAGATTTAAAGCGTTACCGGAATACTGTCAACCAAGAGCACCAAAGTTTGGCAGCAACTATAAACTCTTATGAGCCGAGTCTGCGAGAACTGACAGCAAAGAATCTAGGGAAAATTAACTATCAGATTAATTACCTTGAAGAAAAGGTTCGCCAAAGCTTTAAAAAGAGATTTAAGCAAGACTTGCATGGATTAGACAGATTTTATAATCTGGTGCATCCAAGGGATAAAGAACAGGAAATGACGGTTAATATATTAAGCTTATTGGATTTATTTGGGGTCAATTTGATTGAAAAGCTGATGCGACCCGAATATATCTACAATACAGATATGCATAAACTTGTGGTGATCAGAGGTGATTCTTAGTGGAGCAAGTTGATATTTTAGCTATTGGTGCTCATCCTGATGATGTGGAAATAGGTATGGGGGGTACAATAGCCATGCACGTCAGTTTGGGCTTTAAAGTAGGTATAATAGATTTAACCAGAGGCGAATTGGGGACTAACGGGACGCCTGAACAAAGGATTGAAGAAGGGGAGCAGGCAAGGGAAATTCTTGGATGTACTTTCCGAGTTAACTTGGGTTTGCCTGATGGAGGGGTATTAGTTGCTAAAGAAAATACTGCCTTAATAGTGGAACAAATTAGGCAAGCAAGACCCACGCTGGTGTTTTCCACCTTCTATGAGGATAAGCATCCCGACCATGTAGCTTGTGGCAAATTAGTGGAAGAGGCTTTTTTTATCAGTGGTTTAAAGAAATTTGCTACTCCTTCACCATCCCATAAGCCTGAACAGTTAATATTTTATATGGTCAACCCGCAAATTAAACCTTCGTTTATTGTGGATATCAGCAAAAGCTATCATATAAAAAAACAAGCTGTTTTGGCCCATCGCAGCCAGTTCTTCAGGGAAGAAGGAAGTACGGCAACTGAATTGAACAAAGAAAACGGTTATCCGGAGCCACTGGCAATTAGGGATAAATATATTGGTCTGCAAATTGGCGCAGCTTATGGGGAGGGCTTTTTAATTAAAAATGTCTTGCCGGTCAATAATCTTTTTTCTCAGTGGGGCAAAGAGAGTTAAGATGATTAGGACAGAGCCTGAAGCGATTAAACAGGGAATTTTTCTTAAGCGGGAAAACCGATTTGTGGCTACGGTGCTCATTGACCACATACCTACCCTAGTTCATGTACCTAACTCTGGTAGGATGAAGGAATTACTTATTCCTAATGCCCCCGTAGGACTGATGGTGAAAAAAGGCGAGCATAGAAAAACTAAATTTCAGCTAACCTGGATTTTTACAGGTCAAGTTTGGGTAAATGTTGATTCACTAATCCCCAATAAGCTGGTAGCTGCCGGAGTAATGGCAGGAGAAATGGCGGAATTTAAAGGTTTTCAGCTTGAGAAAACTGAAGTAACTGTTGGAAATAGTAGACTGGATTTGCTCCTTGCACATCGGCAAACTGGCAAGAAACTTTACCTGGAAGTAAAGTCAGTTACTTTAGTTGAAGAAAAGACAGGGAAGTTTCCCGATGCTCCCACCGTCAGAGGCACTAAGCACTTGCAACAATTGGAGGAACTGATAAAAGACGGAGTTGACGGTGCCGTGATTTTTATAGTTCAACGGCAAGATGCAGTTTGTTTCAGACCAAACCATGAGACAGATGCTGAGTTTGGGCAGGCCCTCCGACATGCTTTAGCAGCTGGGGTTAGGGCTTATGCGTATAATTGCCTAGTCCATCCGGGAATGATTAAATTGAATAAGCCTATTCCCGTCATTACTTAATAATATAAATTGTATGTAACTATTTCAGCAACTTTAGCGTAAGAAGACAGAAAAATCTTCTGGTTTCGCCTTTTGCTGAATAGTTACAAATGTATACATTATAGATATAGATAGAATTTTTCGGGTAGTTGCAGGACTATCTACAGGCAAAGTCAAAATAACAGTTTTAACTTACTATTGTTGGAGGTGGGGAAAGTGGGAATGGGAGATAATCAATTATTAAAGCACGTGCCTATTTTTGCAGATTTGGCTGATGACGAGCAGGAAAAAATCAGCCGTATTATTGTTTACCGCAAATATAGAAAGGGCATGATTATTTTTATGGAAGGTGAGCCGGGGGACGAGCTGTACTTTGTGAAAGAAGGAAGAGTTAAGTTGGCTAAGCTGCTAGAGGATGGTCGGGAGCAAATATTACACTTTGTCCAAAAAGGGGAAGTGTTTGCAGAAATTTTACTGTTTGATGGGGGTAGCTTCCCAGCAACCTCTGAGGTAATGGAGGATGCAGAGATTGGCATTATTAGAAATACTGATCTGGATAAACTGTTAAGGGAATACCCGGATATTGCCATCAAGCTGCTAAAAGTAATGAGCAAGCGCTTGAGAAGAGCTCAGTTGCAAATTAGAGACTTGGCCCTAAAAGATACTTTCGGCCGTATGGCCAGTACGTTGTTAAAATTAGCAGGTGAATACGGTGTAGTGAAGGACGGGGTAGTAATAATAGATTTTTCTTTGAGTCAGCAGGAGCTGGCTAATTTGATTGGTTCATCCAGAGAAACTGTTGCCAGAATATTGAGCGATTTTAAAAGGCAGAAGTTAATCAGTGTTACTCGGCAAAAAATAAGCATTTTGAATAAGAAAGGCTTACTGGAATGGAGCGAAAGATAATTTTATAAGGCAAAATGTGACTTAGTACACTGCAAAATTTTAGTAATGAGATATAATAACATTAAAACTAGAGAAAGGGCTGAAGAAGATGACTATAAGTATCGCTGTCGCTGGGAAGGGTGGCACAGGAAAGACAACATTTACAGCCTTGTTGCTGCGGCAATTAGTTCAGCACAAAAAAGCTTCCATCTTGGCGGTAGATGCAGATCCAAATGCGAATCTAAATGAAGCACTGGGATTAGAGGTTCAAATGCAAATTTCTGACATGCTGGAAGAAACTAAAAACCCAAAAGCTGTTCCAATAGGAATGTCCAAGGATGTATTTGTGGAGTATAAATTGCAACAATGCTTGATTGAGACCAAGCATGTAGACCTGCTGGTTATGGGCAATCCCCAAGGGCCAGGGTGCTATTGCTATGCTAACGATTTGCTGAGGAAATACCTGGAAAGCATGGTTAGCGGGTATGATTACTTGGTGGTTGATAGTGAGGCGGGGCTAGAACATCTAAGCAGAAAAACTATCCCTCGGTTGGATTACCTATTTGTAATCAGTGACTCTTCAGCCAGGGGCGTTAGATCCGCTGGCCGAGTTTATGAAATTGTTAAATCTCTTAAAACTCCCATAGACAAAATTGGCCTAATTGTCACTAGGACCAAGGGTGAGTTGGGTGCGCTGGAGAAGGAAGTTAATAATACAGGGCTAGAATTATGGGGGATGATCCCCTATGACGACCAACTGGTTCAATTTGATTTAGAAGGAAAAGCATTATTTGATTTGCCTGACGAAAGTGAAGCAGTTAAAGCAGTCCAAGGAGTAATTGAAAAACTTAGGGTGTAATTTTTTCGCCGAAAGGCACGAAGTGTATTATTTATCACAGTTTCGCTGTGATAGAGGTGATTGATACTGTTAATCAATATTGTTATATTTTTTGTAATACCACAATTAATTTTAAATTTTAACTTTGGGAGGGAGTTTAATGGCTTATAGAATAAATGAAGAGTGTATTGCATGTGGGGCATGCCAGCCTGAATGCCCGGTTGAAGCCATTAGTGAAGACGATATCTTTATCATTGATGAAGAAAAGTGTATTGACTGCGGTGCATGTGCTGATGTATGCCCGGTAGGTGCACCAAATCCTGTTGATTAGCTACAACCCCACCGTTGGGAATTTTATCAAATAGTACTATCAATAAAAACTTCCTATCGGTTTAAAAGCTGGGTTATTACCCAGCTTTTAAAGTAATACTACTTAAATTTAGTAAAAGGGGTTAGTCCAGTGTATATTAAAGAAATGTTAAGTAAAAATAATATTTTTAAAGAAATCGATCCAAAGCTGTCAGAGGAGTTGTACAGCAAACTCATTACTAGAAAATACCGGAAAAAGATGTTGATTTTTATGGAGGGAGAACCTGCTGACTACATCTACTTTATCCTTCAAGGAAAAGTAAAGCTTTCTAAGATTTCGGCAGAGGGGCAGGAAAAAATAGTGCAGATTATCCAAGAAGGACAATTTTTTGGCGAAGTGCCTGTTTTGGATGGAGGAAGTCATCCTTTGACAGCTGAAACTTTAGAGGAAGCTGAAATAGGCTTGCTTGGATTGGAGGAGTTTAGAAAATATCTGTTCCAATACCCTCAACTTGCCTATGGAATAATGGAAATTATGGCTAAAAGGCTGCGTCAGTCCTTTAGGCAGATAAAAAATCTTGCTCTTAAGAATACTCACAGCAGACTGGCCAGTCGTCTATTTAAGTTAAGCAGGGAATACGGTGTAGAAATGGGAGAGGGAATTTTTATCAAAGCGGCTTTTACTCATCAAGATTTAGCCAATATGATTGGTACTTCAAGAGAAACAGTTAGCCGCATATTGCGGGATTTTGAAAAATCAGGGGCTATTAGAATTGTCCGGCAAAAAATTACTATTATCGACATGGATATTCTGAGAAAGCTGTTTTAGCATCCAAAACCGTTCATCAACATTTTAAAAATGCATTTTTGCTGGAGGAAGATTCAATGAAAATTACCACTATAGAACTTAGACAGGGTTTCTTGAGGGAAAAATATGTGTGCGAAGATGAAATTATTATTACTGTTTATTTAGCCCTAAGATTAGGCAAGCCTATTTTGATTACAGGCGCTCCCGGTGTTGGTAAAACTGAAATTGCTAAAGTGCTGGCCAAAATTTTTGATACAGAGTTAATCAGGCTCCAATGTTACGAGGGCCTTGATGAGAATAAAGCCTTATATGAATGGAATTACCAGCGCCAACTACTGAAAATTCAGATGAGTAAGGATGGTCAAGCTGCTAATCATTTAGAAAAAAGTATTTTTTCTGAGGAATTTTTATTAGAAAGACCTTTGCTAAAGGCAATTAGAGCAGTTAAAACTCCCGTATTGCTTATAGACGAGATTGATAAGACAGATGAAGAATTTGAAGCGTTTTTATTTGAGGTTTTGTCGGATTTTCAAGTTTCTATTCCTGAACTAGGAACAGTGGTTGCTAAGCAAATACCCATTGTAATCCTTACCAGTAATGGGGAAAGAGAACTATCCGATGGTTTAAAAAGGCGTTGTGTCTTTCTATATATTGATTATCCTTCCGTGGACAAAGAACTGCAAATTGTCAGGGCCAAAGTTCCTGAAGTGGGAGATAAGCTATCTATGCAGATTGCCAAAGCTATGAACCGTATTAGGGGACTGGATATGAAAAAAGCTCCGGCCATTTCAGAGGCGCTTGACTGGGCCAAAGCTCTGGTGGAATTAGAAGTAACCAGTTTGGACGAAAAAACAGTGGATTCAACATTGAATTTATTGTTAAAGGATAAGGAAGACCAGGATAATTTTCGCAAGCAACTAGGGGCCAAAGGATTGATTGCTGCTGTCAATGAGTAGCATAAGATGGAGGTGGGGGTATGACCTTAGAAGCACACGTAGTCCGGTTTATTCAGCTATTGCGAGTTTTAGGAATCAGGATAAGTACGGCAGAAACTATTGATTGCTTAACTGGCCTGACTACACTGGACATATTAGATAAACGTCAGTTTAAAACAGCTTTAGGAGGTACCCTAGTTAAAAATAGGGAGGACTACCAACTTTTTCAACAGGCTTTTAAGATATATTTCTCTTCTATTGAGCAACGCCAGCAGAGCTATTCTGAATACCGGGAAGATAGCAAGCATCAGCAAGATGCTATTGATCAAGCAGAGGTTGAGCTTAAGTTTAAAGAAGAAGCATTAGATTTAACAGATGAGGAAAAATATCTATACTCCCAATTACCTGAGGAAGAAAAACAAAAAATACAGCAATTTCTGGAACGCAGCAGTCAGGGAAAAAAGGTAGAAACAAAGTTTAAACCGGTCATTGAAAATGTTATCCGGGGCTCATTAGACTACTGGAAACGACATCTAAACCAGGAATTAGAAAAATTAATAAATTTAGACCAGTTGGGCGATGAAGAGTTAAACAGCTATTTAAATAAGATAAATAAGGTGCACTCAAAGGGAGAAGTTAACTTAGTGCATGAAGATATGAAAAATATTTCTGAACATGAATTAACTAAGGTTCAGGTTTTGATAAAAAAGATGTCAAGGAGACTAGCAACTAAAATTTCTCGGCGCTATCGCCAGAGTCGCAAGGTAAAAAGAGCAGATATTCGTCGTAGCATCAGATATAATATGAAATACGGCGGAACACTAATGGAGCTTAAATATAGTACGAAGAGATTACAGCGGCCCAAACTGCTCCTGATATGTGATGTGTCAGGGTCTATGGCTCGGTATGCCCATTTTGTTATTCAGTTTATTTTCGGCCTTTCAAGTGCTGTCAAAAATATAGAAAGCTTTGTTTTCGCTGAGCAGGTAGAGCGAGTTACCGGCTATTTTAAAGCAAGGCAGGATTTTGCTCAAACCATGACCCAAATTATCAATGAAAGCAAGGTATGGGGGGAAGGTACTAATTTGACTGCTTCCCTAGGAGAACTGCAGGACAAACATAGACGATTACTTACTCCCAATACTATATTAATTATGTTGAGCGATGGTAAAACCATAGCCGGCGAGGAGGCTGCCATGAAGCTGCATCAGGTTGGCGGTTCAGTTAAAGATATAATTTGGCTAAATACTTTGCCAAAGGAGAGCTGGCCCGGGACAAGAACCATAGGTCAGCTTGCCAAGCATTGCCGCATGTTCCAATGTAATACCCTGGCTCATTTAGATACCATAATCAGTAAACAGCTCTTTTCTTGACAGAAGTTGACAATCATAGTAAAATTATTTTGTGTACACTATTGGGGTATCTATAGAGATAAGACGGCGACGGAGGTGTTTTTTCTGCTGATCTATGGGGGAAAAATCAGACTTTTACGGGAACAAAGGGGATATAATTTATCGCAATTTGCCAAAATGGCAGGTATTTCACCTTCATATCTTAGTGAAATAGAGCGGGAAGCTAAACAGCCTTCATTAAAAACGGTAGCCAGGATTGCTGAAACCCTAAACGTACCCAAAGATCAATTGATAAAAACTGAAAATTTAGATTCTCTGGGCAAAAAACTGCGACAGGTTAGAGAGGAGCAAGGCTTGACCCAACAGCTGCTGGCTCATAGTGCAGGGGTGTCGCCAGGTCTGATTGGTCAAATAGAGCAGGAAAAAGTGCAACCATCTTTAAAGACGGTGGAAAAGCTTTCAACTGTATTGGGAGTATCACCATGCTATTTTGTGCTAGACGATTATGATGGTGATAATATCCTGCCGATCCTAAATCCCGAGTTGCGTGAGTTGCTTAATGACAGGCAGGTACAGGCTGTGTTAAGGTTGATTTGCCACTTGAAGTCTCGTGAACTTCAGTTCATTTTAAACTTTATCCAGTTGTATAAAAAATCTAATGCTGCAGTGCTTACTGAGGATGGTTAAATATAAATCATCCTTTTTTCAATGTAATATCTCATCAGAAACTGCTCCTGGATAATAACCTATAGTGTAAAGGGGAGAGTAAGATGACGGTAAAAATAATGGTAGTTGAAGATGAAGCCAGGATGAGAGATTTAATCAAAATGTATATGCAAAAAGAAGGTTATCAGGTGGTGGAAACTGGTAACGGTAAAGAAGCCTTGACTAAACTGGAAAAGCAAAAATTTGATTTAATCATCCTGGACATAATGATGCCGGAGATGGATGGCTTAACGGTGTGCAAGGAAATTAGAAAAAAATCTGATGTCCCCATTATTATGGTTACTGCTAAGGGTGAGGAGTTTGACAAAGTCTTAGGCTTTGAGTTAGGCGCGGACGACTATGTGGTCAAACCCTTTGGGATGAGGGAGCTGGTGGCTCGGGTAAGGGCGTTACTCCGCCGGGCAGGAGAGGCAGCTAAAAGGTCTGATACTATGGACACTAAAGAAGTAATTGAATATCCTGGGTTAAAAATCAATCTAGTTTCCAGGCAAGTACTGGTTAATAAGCAGGAACTTGTATTAACCCCAAAGGAATATGATCTGCTGGTTTATTTTTCCAAAAACCCCGGTAAAGTATTTACTAGAGAGCAGTTGCTGGAATTTGTCTGGGGCTATGATTTTTTCGGTGATCTCCGAACGGTAGATACCCATGTAAAAAAAATAAGAGAAAAGCTGCGCAATTGTGGTGAAACCCATTATATTAATACTGTTTGGGGAGTTGGCTATAAGTTTGAGGTGGGTCAATGGTCTTAAACAGCATTGTAGGCAAATTGTGGGCCACCATAGTAATTTTGCTGTTAGTAACTTTTATTATTCTGGGGTTTGTTTTAAGCCAAATGATGGAAAACTTTTATCTTAATCTACAGGCTAATGAACTGATACGTCAAGGAAATAAATTATCTGTCAGCATCGGTAATCAGGAAAACCCTCAACAAGTGCTGGCGAATGTAGACTTTATCGGCTCTATTATTAATGCCAATATCATGGTTCTAGATCGAAGAGGTTTGGTGCAGGCATGCTCAAGTGCACTGGGAATCAGTCCAGGCGTTCCCTTTGATAACCCTGACTTAGATCGGGTGATTAAAGGAGATATTATTGTGCGAAGGGGATTGCACCCTGTTTTTGATGCACCCATGATGTCGGTGGCTGTACCTATTTTTCAGAACAGAATGATTATAGGAGGGGTATTTCTTGATGCTCCCCTGGCACCAATCACTGAGACAGTAGAAAAAATCAGGGATATTATTTTTTATGCGGCAGCAGCAACCATCACTGTGGCAACAGTACTGGCCTTTTTCTTATCTAAATCAATCAGTCATCCCCTCATTCAAATGAATAATGCGGCTCTAGCTATGGCCAAAGGTGATTTCAGTCAACAGGTTGATGTGATTACTAATGATGAAGTAGGGACTTTAGGTAATACCCTTAACTACCTGGGAACAGAGCTGGAACATAACATAGACGCCTTAACAGCAGAGAAAACTCAGTTGGCCAACATTCTGGCCAGCATGACTGAGGGCGTTATCAGTTTTGATCCCGAGGGCAGGGTGGTAACTTTAAATCCCCCTGCCCAAAAGCTGCTGTCTCTGACGGAAGATGTCTTGCCTGGAAAAGCACTACCGGATATCAATTTAGCCATAACAAGAATATATGAATTATTTGAACAGGTGGTAAAGGAAGAAAACTGGATAATTGACGAGCTAGTGTTTGATGGTCATACATTTGCCATAAAAATGGCGCCAATCAAAGGTGCAGACGAGATTATTGGGGTTGTTGCAGTAATAATTGATATGACAAAAGAGAAAAAACTTGACCAGATGAGAAGAGAATTTGTAGCCAATGTATCCCATGAGTTGAGAACGCCATTAAGTTTCCTGCAGGGATATGCTGAAGCAATTATTGACGGAATGGCCCAGTCTGAAGATGAACGGGACAATTATGTACAAATAATCTTAGATGAAACTCTTCGTTTGAGAAGACTGGTTAATGAGCTGTTGGATATTACTCAAATGGAATCGGGGCAGCTACCCCTTGAATTGAGAGTGGAAGATTTGGAAAACTTAATCGGTGATGTGAAAAGAAAGCTGGAGCCTCTGGCTGCTGAATTGAAAATTGACTTTCAGGTAATATTCCCTAAACAGATGCCCCAAGTATTGATTGATCCTGATCGGATTGAGCAGGCACTGATAAATCTGCTTGATAATGCCTTTCGTTATACTGGCTCGGGGGGGCAGGTTAAAGTGGAAGTAACTAATGAACTAAAAATTTTAACTGTAAAAGTACGGGATACAGGCCCGGGAATTCCTGCTAAAGAACTGCCATATATTTTTGAACGCTTTTATAAAGTTGATAAATCAAGAAACAGGGCTAATGGAGGGACAGGCCTGGGGCTTGCCATTGTTAAGAATATAATCAATGCCCATGGGCAGACCATTAGCGTGAACAGTGAAGTGGGTAAAGGAACGGAATTTGTCTTCACTCTGTCAAAAGCGACCTAGTATACTGATAGGCCACCATTTTAAATGGTGGCTTTTTCTTTTACGCTAATTACACATTGACAGTGAAAAAATAGTAAAATATAATAATAACTAAGTAAGACAATAATGGTTTGAAACTGTATTTTCTTACCCAAGTGGTTTTAATATTTAGAAAAGGAAGTGGAAGTGGAGGTGAATTTAGGTGGAAAATATATTATTACTACTGCTGGGCTTAGTTATTCTGAGCAGATTAATCTTTGGCGGAAAAGGTGGCTGAGGTTAAATAATTTGGGCAGGTTTGCCCATGCCTTAATACTAGCTACTAATAACTTTATGCTAGGGGTGAGTACAATGGATAAAAAGAGAGCAATTATCAATCCAGCAAAATGTGATAGAAGGCCGGGATGTCCTGCTCATAGAATCTGCCCGGCAAATGCCATTGAGAAAACTGATGATAACGGTTGGTATGTGGGAGCTGATTGCACAGGCTGTGGAAAGTGTATTAGAGTATGCCCCATGAAAGCTATTCTATTGGTTTAAAAGGAGAGGGCTTTTTTTTCGACCTTGCTTACGCTAAATTAAATAATATGAGAATATTATTAATATTAATAGAAAAACGACCAAAATTAAGGGGGTTCGAGATGAACAGGAGAGAGTTTTTAAAAAGAAGTATTACTGCTTCAGTGATCGCTGGAACAGCTGCAGCAGGGGTGCCTAAAGCTGTTGCAGCTGGGGGAAACAGTAAAGTGGCCACTTTGATTGACCTTACTAAATGCGACGGCTGCCAAGGGGAGAAAGTGCCCCAATGTGTCTTGGCTTGTAAAACTAAAAATACTGATAGGTATCCTGAGCCGGTGGAAAACATTCTTCCTTACTGGCCGCAAAAAAAGCATGAAGATTGGTCAGATAAAAGGGAGTTGATCGGCAGACTCACACCCTACAACTGGATTTTTGTGCAAAAAACTCAGCTGGAAGTAGGTGGGAAGGCCACAGAAGTTTATCTGCCCAGGAGATGTATGCATTGTGATAACCCGCCTTGTGCTAAGCTGTGTCCCTTTGGAGTAAACGAAAAGACTAAAGAAGGACCGGTGGTAATCAATACTGATTTTTGTATGGGTGGCGCCAAGTGCCGGGATGTATGCCCTTGGGACGTACCTCAACGCCAGGCAGGAGTGGGTCTTTATTTAAAGCTTGTTCCTAAATTTGCCGGTGGTGGTGTGATGTATAAGTGTGATTTGTGTATTGATCTTGTGAGGGATGGAAAAGCGCCTGCTTGTGTGTCGGACTGCCCTCAAAAAGCTATCAGCTTTGGTTCTCAGGAAGAAATGTTAAGGATTGCCCAAAATAGGGTCAAGGAAATCAATGGCTATCTATATGGAGATAAAGAAAATGGTGGCACTAGTACTCTCTATGTTTCCCAATTTTCTTTCCAACAGATTGAAGAGGCTATTCAAAAACAAGAAAAAACATTTTTATTGAAGCCGGGTGTACCAAGCCCGCTGGAGTCAGCCGAAAATCTAGTAAAAGCAGTGTTGCTGGCGCCCATTGCCGGTGTTTTTGCCGGAGGTGTCGCTGCCTATAGGACCATGAAGGGAGATAAGAAAAATGAAAAATAACGGCGAAGTAAACGAAAAAATAAAAAGACACCCTTTAGCGGTAATAATTACTCACTGGTTAATTGCTATTTCAGTATTTATGCTTTTTTTTAGTGGGCTTGGTCAGATGCCGTTATATAGAAGATATTTTCTAACAAACGTCCCTGGATTTGCTTGGACAGATCAATATTTAATTACCATCAATATACATTATATTGCAGCTTTTGTGTTTATTGTTGCAATCTTTTTTCATATGGTATATCATAGTATGAGGAGAGAATTTTCGATTGTACCTAGAAAGGGTGATGTGGTGGAGTCCATTTTAATTATTAAAGCTATGTTTGGTAAGGGAACAGAACCACCTTCGGAGAAGTTTCTGGCGGAACAACGGCTAGCGTACTTGTTTATTGGTATAAATCTACTTGTATTGATTATTACCGGTATGATTAAAACGGCCAAAAATCTGGCAACAACAGAATTACCCTATAGTTTAACAGTTATGGCAACCACTGTTCACAATATAGCCACTGTGCTGTTATTATTCGGTGTCATAGCTCACCTGGGTGCATTTGTGGTTAAATCCAATAGACCGCTGTTTTTGAGTATGTTTACCGGCAAGGTTGATAAAGAATATGCACAAGAGAGGCATTCCAAGTGGTTTCAGAGAGGCACTAATAACTAAATCAATGACGGAGGCAGTTATATGAGGAAAATTAAAAAAATTATGGTAGGCCTAGTTAGTTTATTGGTCCTAATGGGGTTGACCTCTGGTAGCTTTGCGGCAGCAGAGCCTTGGAACTATGACCAACAAGAGTATCTGGATGTAGTAGATCTTTTTTGGTCAGTGGATTGAAAGTTGCCATTAATTGACTGTCCGTCGGACGGTTCGGCAAAAAAACGTGATCGTATCAAGGAGTTATTGAGTCAAGGCCATACAAAAAAAGAAATTAGAGATATTTTTCTCAAGGATTATGGGCCCACTGTTCTCATTAAGCCACCCTTTTCCGGATTTAATTTACTGGTTTGGATTTTGCCCTTTGCTGCCCTGACCGGTGCCGGATTTTTTGTGAAAAGATATCTGGACAATCAAGTAAAAAGTTGTGACTCCATCAGTTTACCAGCTGGAAAAAAAGCTAAAGCAGGTCAAGACGTAGTTGAGATAGCCAGCGAAGATGAAGAAAAGATAAAGGAAGAGATGAAAAAGTATCTTTAGTTTCAAGTAATCTAAAGAAGTAGGAGCAATTAATTCTGATGAAGTTAAAATTTGCTATTATATTGGTTTTAATAATATTAGTTTTAGTAGGCTGTAGCAAAAATAATGGTTATCAAGACTTAAGTGCAACCCAGGCAAAAAAACTAATTGAAAATACACTAAACCTGCAGTTAATTGATGTTCGGGAAGAATTTGAATACCTAGATGGACATATGGAAAATTCCATATTAATACCATTAGGACAGTTGACAGAACGCTTGGATGAAATAAATCCCGAAGAGCCAATTTTATTAATTTGCCGTAGTGGCAACAGAAGTGGTCAGGCAGCTGCTATATTAGTGGAAAAAGGATACAAGGATGTAAATAACTTGGCTAAAGGTGTTCTTGGTTGGCCATATGGATTAGTTAAATAAGTTAATAATTCCCAGGATATTTGCGTAAGAGTTGGAGACAATAATTAATGAAAAGGGTTCGTAGTGGCCGAGCTAAGATTATTATAGGGCCGTAAAAAGGCTCTATAGTAGTCGACCAAAGGTTGTAATGGGGCCAAAAAGACGGCTTCATTGCAGCCGGAGGGCAGAATATTATATGTCTCCTCCGGCTTGGTGATAGTCCCAAGGATTATCATTAGGTCCACCGAGATGTATGATATTTGAGCTAAGATTGCTATAGGTTCTGTAGGCTTTGTAACAAAGAGCTAGAGGTTTGCAGCAGTCGAGAGATTGTTGCAGGTTTCTCAGGTATCTATAGTAGTCGAGCTAAGGTAATTATATGTTCTGTAATGGTTTTAGGCAGTCGAAAGATTGTCTGGGGCTATGTAAGGATATGTAGTTGCCGGAGCAAAGGTCATTATGGGCTCTTTTTTTATTTTTGTTTGTGAAATATAGTATTTTCCTTTAATTTGATGTATAATGTTTACAGATACACTTAGTATATATAGTTCTTTAGAGGGGGTGTAGAACAACTTGCTTGGACTAGAAAAGAAGAAGCCTGGTCTATGGAATATACACTGATAAAGGGATGGACTAGAGGGCTTCTGCAGATTCCATGCATTAATGGCATTTCTTTGGAAAGAAATGCTGTTTTTTTAATTATTCTGGAGCACCGGAGCATATTTTTGGTAAATGTCTCACAAACTAAACGGTCAAGATTTTCTAGTTTGGAGACAGGAGGAGATAGAATGAAAGCAGTAATTATGGCCGGTGGCAAGGGAACCAGGTTAAGACCGTTAACCTGTAATCTACCAAAGCCAATGGTGCCTATTCTTTCTAAGCCGGTGATGGAATATACCATTATGCTGTTAAAAAAACACAACATCACTGAAATTGCTGTAACAGTACAGTATTTGCCCGAAGAAATTATTAACTATTTCGGGGACGGCAAGGAATGGGGGGTGGGGTTGCATTATTTTGAAGAAACCCAGCCCTTGGGCACAGCAGGAAGTGTAAAAAACTGCGAAAAATTTTTAGATGAACCATTCATTGTCATTAGTGGCGATGGTATTACAGACATTGATTTAACAAAAGGGATTAACTTTCACCAAGAAAAACAGGCTTTAGCCACCATTGTGCTCACAAAAGCAGATAATCCCCTGGAATTTGGGGTAGTTATTGTGGATGACGATGGGAAAATAGCAAGGTTTTTGGAAAAGCCCAGTTGGAGTCAGGTCTTTAGTGACTTGGTAAATACAGGAATATATATTCTCCAACCGGAAGTACTGAAATTTTGCCCGGAAAACTCTTTTTTTGATTTTAGTAAAAATCTGTTTCCCATCTTGCTTGAGCAAAAATTACCCCTGTACGGATGTGGTTTAGCAGGATATTGGAGTGATATTGGTAATATCCAGCAGTACTGTCAGACCCAGTTTGATATTCTATTAGGAAAGACAACTATTTCGGTGGCGGGAAGGGAAATAAAACCATCAGTCTGGATACAGGAAGGAGTTGAAATTGCACCTGAGGCAACCATTATTCCGCCTGTATTCATCGGTGCCAACACCATCTTGGAAAAAGGAGTAACTGTTGGGGAGCTTAGTATTATTGGCAAAAATAATATCTTCCGGAATGGCACCACAGTGAAAAAGACTGTCTGTTTAAACAACGGATACTTTAGTTATAACGTTGAGCTACGGGGTTGTGTAGTGGGGAATAAGGTTAGATTAGGTGAAAAAGTGCGGATTTTTGAAGGTGCCACCATTGGTGATAATAGTGTAATTGGCAATAAGTGCACCGTCAATCCAGATGTAAAGCTATGGCCACATAAACAAGTGGAAGAAGGTGTACGAGTAACTCAATCATTGATTTGGGCTGAAAAACAAAACAGGTTTTTATTTGGGTTGAGTGGCATAACAGGATTGATGGGGGTGGAGTTGACTCCACTGCATGCTATCCGAGTTGCAGGGGCATTTGCCAGTACATTACCGTCTAAAGCAGCTATTGTGCTGGGGTCATCACCAAATAAATTTGCCGGCGTGTTAAAGGACTCTATTAGAAGTAGTCTATTAGCCAGTGGGATATATGTAACAGATATTGGAATTGTATCTTTGCCGGTAATGAGAAGTGCAACCAGAAACTATGAAAGTGACGGGGGAATTTATGTTGGTGCCAACAGCCAGGATAACGGTTTAATTATAATGTTGGATAAAGAAGGTATAAATATTCCCGTCTCTTTAGAGCGAAAAATTGAAAATAGTCTGGCTGGTGAAGACTTCCCCTTGACTATGGTAGGTCAAATAGGGGAATTAAACTACTGTGATCAGGCTAGCAGCAGGTATTTAGAAGCATTGCTAAAAAAGGTGGAACATAATGCCATCAGGGAAAAAGAATACAAACTGACTGTTGTCAGTGATGAAGGTTACGTAACCCTTCTATTAAACCAGTTGGCTAAGGAGCTACACATAAAATTGACTGTCTTGCCCAGTGATAGAAGAAATGAGATAACAGATTATATGGCCAAGGAACAAACGAATCTAGGTGCCATGATTAATTCCTTTGGTGATAAAATAAAGTTATACAGTGATGGCGGAGAACTTGTATCCAGGGAGAAGCTTGATGCTTTTCAAGCCAAATTAAGCCTATGGAATAAGAGGGATGACAAGATAAGTGTTTCCATCGCTGCTTCTTCCCTGGTGGAGGAAGTGGCGGAGGAACTGGGAGTACATATTGGCCGAACTCAGATTCACCCCCACCAGGTGATGAATGCTAACAGTCGCGACTGGCTTACTATTAATTGTGATGCGCTGGGATTTATAGTGAAAACCCTTGAATATATGTCTCTAACCAATCAAACCTTGAGTAAAATAATATCTGCATTTCCTGATATGTACCAGAGTCAAAAAGAAATACCATGTCCCTGGCATCACAAAGGATTAGTTATGCGCCGGCTAATGGAAGAGCTAAAGAGGACTTCGGCAGAATTGGTGGATGGGATAAAGTTCTATCATAATGATGGATGGACTTTGATTCTACCCGATGCTGAAAGGCCTATTATCACTTTGACTGCAGAAGCAAATTCAAAAGATCAAGTGGATCGACACCTAGATTATTACGAAAATAAGATAATGGAGCTGTTCCAATAAAAAAAGTTAAAAATCGAGAAGGATTTTGTAGATTCCTCTAGAATAAATAGCAAGACTTATTTAGTTCCCTATAATCCAATGAGGGATAAAGTTCATTGCTGGGAAATTTCTTAAACTTAATACTAAACGAATGAAAATTTTGGGAGAGTTCTCTTTAAGAGGCACCGAAGGAGCAAAGTAGCTGTGACTTACCATCCACTACCTAAACTTTCAGGTACCAGTACCAAAATTGGACGGCACTCTGGAGAGTTCCCGCAAGGGACACCAAAGGGGTAACTTGGTTGGACAAGTAATCTTTCAGGTACAAAGGACAGAGAAGTAAACCTTAGGGGGTTGCTTCTTTGTCTTTTTTATTTATAAAAAAGGTTATACTTAAACCAAGACCTTTCCTGGCATTATGGACAGTGCAAGGCAATGAATTATGATGATAACAAAGGAGGATTAACTAAAATGACAAACAAATTTATTCAAGCTGTACCTAATTTCAGTGAAGGCAGGCGTAAGGAAGTTATTGAGGCAATTGTGGATCAGGTGCGAAATGTTGAAGGTGTAAAGCTAGTTGGTTACTTTCCCGATGCGGATTTTAACCGGACTGTGGTTGAATTGATTGGCAAACCAGAACCCCTTAAGGAAGCCTTGTTAAATATGGCAGGCAAATCTATTGAGTTAATTGACATGGAGGTTCAAAGAGGTAATCATCCTAGAATTGGAGCTCAGGACACTATCCCCATATTTCCTTTGAAAAATATTACCTTGGATGAATGTCGGGAGTTAGCAGAGGAAATTGGCAAGGAAGTTTATGATAGATTTAAGGTTCCTATTTACTTTAGTGGTGAAAACGCCAGGGCAACGGAAAGAAAGGCTTTGGATTACATCAGAAAAGGCCAATACGAAGGACTGAGGGAAGTTGCCCATACTCCTGAAAGAGCCCCTGATATCGGCCCTGCTGCCCTCCATCCCTCAGCGGGTGCAGTTGTGGTCAGTGCAGGACAAACGCCCTTGGTGGCCTTTAATGTTATCTTAGGGACTGATAACCTGCAGGTGGCTAAGTCAATTGCTAAAATAGTACGGGGGCCAAGCGGTGGATTTACAACAGTAAGAGCAGTGGGTCTGAAATTTGAAGAGCGTAACCAGGTGGTTGTTTCCATGAATATGTTTGATTATGTCAATACACCACTTTATCGCACTTTTGAATTAGTCAAGTTAGAGGCCTTAAGATATGGAGTTCAGGTAGTGGGCACTGAGTTGGTAGGAGTAGTTCCACTGGAGGCTATCGTTAACTCTCTGGAATACTTCTTAAAGCTTGAAAAATTCGACCGCAATCAAATATTAGAAAATAATCTAATGGGTTTGTAATGAAAAATTAGTTGTGGGGTGAAATAAATATGTTAGTAGCAAAAACTGTAACCGGGCTTATTGATGAATTGGCTTCTAGCTCCCCTGCTCCCGGGGGGGGAAGTGTGGCTGCACTATCCGGTGCCTTAGGAGCGGCTTTGGGTGTTATGGTCTGCAATCTGACAATTGGTAAAGCCAAATATGAAGCAGTATGGGCTGAACTAGAACCGGTGAAGAAAGAAGCTGAGCAACTGCAGCAGAGACTGCTGGAGCTGATAGATATAGATACAGATTCTTTTAATAAAGTAATGGCAGCTTTTAAATTACCAAAGGAGACAAATGAAGAAAAAAAGGTTCGCAGTGAGGCTATTCAGTCTGCCACCATCGGAGCGGCAGAAGTCCCCTTGGAAGTGGCGTTATTGTGTTTAAAGGCACTGAGATTTACGCCCATGCTAGCTGAGAAGGGCAACGAAAATGCCATCAGCGACATTGGTGTGGCGGCTCAACAGGCAGAAGCGGGTATTCAAGGGGCAGCCTTAAATGTTAAAATTAACTTAGGCTCCATTAAAGATGAATCCTACCGGCAACAGGCAGCAGCTAAGGTTGCCGAATACCTGGCAGAAGGGCAAAAAATCAAGGAACAAGTAATGGATATTGTCAACAGTAAATTGTAAAACATAGAAGAAAGGAGTGGTAGGGTGAGTCAGTTTGATGTCATAGTGATTGGCGGGGGACCTGGTGGATATGTAGCTGCTATCAGGGCAGCCCATCTTGGGGCCAAGGTGGCACTGGTGGAAAAAGAAAAGCTGGGGGGGACTTGTTTAAACTGGGGATGCATTCCAACTAAAGCACTGGTGAAAAGTGCTGCCCTCTGGCGGGAGATACAACATGCAGGGGATTTTGGCATAGAAATTTCCGGAGCTCAGGTAAATTATTCCCAGGTGGTAGCTAGAAAAGACCAGGTTGTTAGTACTTTGGTGATGGGTATCGAGGCATTGATGAAGAAAAATAAAATTATTGTTTATTCTGCATTGGGAAAAGTTATGGAGTCGGGAAAAGTTGTTTTGCAAAAAGAGGATAATAGTGAAGAGACTATTCAGGCGGCCAAAATAATCATTGCCACTGGATCCATGCCAGCCCGACTGCCCATTCCTGGACTTGATTTACCTGGGGTCATTAACAGCGATGACGCCCTTAAACTGACAGAAATTCCAGACAGCATGCTGGTAATAGGTGGTGGTGTTATTGGAATGGAATTTGCCAGCATCTTTAGTGCCTTCGGTACAAAGGTAACGGTGGTAGAGATGCTGCCTTCCATCTTGCCCATGGTGGATGAGGAACTTACTAAGCGCTTCCGACCGCTATTAAAGAAAGAAGGGATAGAAGTGCTTACTTCTGCCAAAGTAAAAGAAGTGGAGCAAATCGGTGCTCAATTGGTTACTATGGTGGAAACAGGCAAGGGTGAGGTGGAGATTATCACAACCAAGGTGCTGGTAGCAGCTGGCAGGGTCCCGGTGATGCATGGGATTGGGGCAGAGCAGTTGGGATTGGAATTAACCGGCAGAGCTATCAAGGTTAATGAAAAGATGGAGACAAATGTGCCTGGGATTTATGCCATTGGAGATGTGGTAGGCGGTGCTATGCTGGCCCATGTTGCCTCCTTTGAAGGTATCGTTGCTGCAGAAAACGCTTTAGGTCAACAGTCTGTGATGGATTATCGGGTAGTGCCTAGCTGTGTCTTCTGTCATCCTGAGATTGCCAGTGTGGGATTATCGGAGCAGGAAGTTAAGGAACAAGGAATAGACTATGTGGTCAGCAAATTCCCTTTCACTGCTAACGGCAAAGCTTTGGCCATAGGAGAAGCAGTGGGAACGGTGAAGCTGATTGCTCGTAAAGACACAGGTGCAATTATCGGGGGACATATTATGGGTCCCCATGCCACAGATTTAATCGCTGAAGTTGGACTGGCTATTAAAGCAGGTATAACGGGACAGCAGATGGCGGAGACAATTCACGCCCATCCAACTCTGGCAGAAACATTAATGGAAGCTGCCCATGGCCTAGTGGATAAACCCCTGCATCTAGCCTAATAAAATGTTGCGAAAATTGCATTATTTGTGTTGCTAAACTGAAAGCATTAGGATATAATTAAAGATGTTATAATTGAATATTTTAGTTTCCTCTCGTATAAGCTCATTAATTGGGATGGGCGTTTCGACCAGGCAACCGTAAATTGCCCCAGGCTATGAGAGAACATAAATTTATGTTTATGTTCTCAATAGCCTGGGGTTTTAGTTTTTTCGTTGTCTGTGGGAACGAGAAAGGTTTACTCTTAGACTCATACAACAGGTGGCATAAGGAAATATTAGTGTTGGCTAGTGAATTTTCCTGCAGTTGTCTATGAGTCGAGACTTGTGTTAGTAAAATATAAAAGGGGGAAGAAAAAAGTGAAGGTAGAATTATTGATTAAAAATGGGAAAATACCCCAAGGGGACAGAATGGTTGAAGCATCAATTTTAGTTAGCAATGGCAAAATAGTGGGGTTTGCACAAGGGGATGTGGATGCGGACCAGGTGATTGATGTTAAGGGAAATCTGGTATTGCCTGGATGTATCGATTCCCACACTCATTTCAATGATCCTGGTTTTACTCACCGGGAAACATTTGCCACCGGAACCCAGTCTGCAGCTGCCGGAGGTATAACAATGATTGTGGATATGCCCTGCTGCAGTGTGCCGTCAGTACGAAGTGTGGCTCAGTTGAAACAAAAATTAGCGGCACTTGAGCCCCAAGCCTTTGTAGACTATGGAATGTGGGGTGGTGCTACCGGCGAAGATGTACAAAATAAGGACCTGCATCACATCCAAGAGCAAGCAGACTATGGTGTATTGGCTTTTAAAGTTTATATGACCCCTTCGGTACCCACTTATCCCCGGGTTACTGATCCTGAATTGCTGGAAATCTTCTATGAAGTGGCCAAAACCGGATTGCCTGTGGGTATTCATGGTGAAAATAATGCCCTGTGTGATTTTTATGTCAACAAGCTGCGGGAACAAGGGCGAATGGACAGTCCTGCCTGGGCAGAGGCCAGGTCTATTTTAGCAGAAAAGGTAGCTGTTGAACTAGGTATTTCTTTTGCTGAAGAAACCGGTGTCAGGCTGCATGTTGTCCACATGAGCATCGGCATTGGGGCAGTTATTGTGGGTGAGGCTAAAAAGAAAGGTATCAATGTCACTGCTGAGACATGTCCCCATTACCTAACTCTTAATGCGGTTGACGCCATGACTGAATTCGGATCTTTTGCTAAAATTGCTCCCCCATTAAGAAGAAAAGAGGATAATGAAGAGCTTTGGAAAGCGCTGGCTGACGGCAGAGTTGACTTTGTAGCCACGGACCATGCACCTTATGAAATTCCAACAGAAAAAGCTGCGGCAGGAATGAATATCTGGACCAGCTTCCCAGGAATCCCTGGCGTAGAAACAATGGTGCCCATCCTCGTCAGTGAAGGATATAATAAGGGCAGACTGACATTGTCCAAGTTAGTGGATGTATTAAGCCGCAATGCTGCCATTCACTATGGCCTGTATCCTAAAAAAGGTGCTTTGGAAATAGGCTCTGATGCTGACTTTACCGTAATTGATTTAGAAAAAGAATGGACTATTGATAAGGACAAAATGCATACTATGGCCAAATACACGCCACAGCATGGTATGAAGCTGAAGGGTAAGGCGGTAATGACCATTGTTAGGGGAACCCTGGTTTATGACGATGAAAAAGGTATTGTTGGCAAGCCTGGCTATGGTCAGTTTGTTAAAAGACAACAAATCAGTCAGCTTGATAAAATTTTTAAATATTAATTAAAATTTTGCAGGATAATATTACTAATTGGCAAATTTATAAGGGAGGAATTAAAATGGGAAACCATGCCATTATTATTATTGATATGTTAAACGACTTTGTTGGCGAAAAAGCCCCCCTAAGGTGTCCCGATGGGGAGAAGATTGTGCCGAAGATACAAGAGTTGATTGAATTTGCCCACACCCAGGACCACATCAGAGTAGTTCATGTGCAAGAAGCGCATCGCAAGGAGGATGCTGATTTTAAAGTGCGGCCAGTTCACGCCATTAAAGGAACCTGGGGTTCTGATTTTATCCCTGAGTTGCAGCCAAACGAGGAAAAGGGAGATTACATTGTGCAAAAAAGAAGACATAGTGCCTTTGCCTATACTGATCTTGATTTATACCTGAGGGAAGAAGGTGTTGATACAGTTGTGGTAACTGGTGTCTGGACTAATGTTTGTGTTAGGAGCACCGCTTCTGATGCCCTTTACCACACCTATAAAGTTATTGCCATCAGTGACGGCTGTGCTTCAGCAGATGAAGATATGCACCGGGGTGGCCTTAGGGATATAGGTATTTTTGGCAAGGTGATGACCCTGGAGGAATATAAAGATTTTGCCGCTAAAAAACCAATAAATATTTAGAACATGACATAAAGGGGGTAATTGCAAACAAAAATGGCGATTACCCCGCCTTTTAAATTAGTGCTGGTTAGTGCTTGGATAAGCGAGGGGAGTAATAATGCGGGTAATTATTGGAATAACCGGAGCCAGTGGCTCAATTTATGGGATTAGTACTTTAAGAGTACTGGCCAGCTTGGGAGTAGAAACCCACCTGGTTGTCACTAAGACAGGGGAACAAGTAATTAATCATGAATGTGGGGTAACTAGAAAAGATTTAGAGGCATATGCCAAGTGGCATAATATAGATAATCTATTTGCTCCAATTGCCAGTGGATCCTTCAAAACTGATGCCATGGTGATTGTACCCTGTTCCATGAGAACACTAGGCAGTTTAGCCTCCGGGAATGGAGACAATCTGATGAACAGAGCGGCTGACGTGATGCTAAAAGAACGCAGAAAGCTGATTTTAGTTCCCAGAGAGACTCCCTTAAGCTCTATTCACCTGGAAAATATGCTTAAGCTGTCAAATGCAGGAGCCCATATCGTACCTGCTTCACCGGCCTTCTACCACTTGCCCCAGGATATGTCGCAGCTAATCAGCTTTGTGGTAGGAAAAGTAATAGATACGTTAGGAATTGATCATAACTTGTTTCCCCGCTGGGGAGAGGATTAGATTTTAGGAAGGAGTGGACAAACTTGAGTTTATCCATGAGAGATTACCTGGCTCACTTGGAACAACAAGGTGAGTTGTTCAGAGTAACAAAAGAAGTGGATCCAAAGTTTGAATTAGGATATTTAATAAAAGAAACAAAAGGAACTAAAGCAATTTATTATGAAAAAGTGAAGGGATACAATATTCCTGCAGTGGGTGGATTGACTGGAAATAGAGGGAAATTTGCTGAATGCCTCGGGGTGCCTACCCAGGGGCTAATCCCCAAAATTCTAAAGGCAATTGCCAATCCTATCCCCCACCGATCTGTGGGCAGTGGCCCTGTTCAGGAGAAAGTCATTACCTCGGGTATTGACTTGCCTAGGATGTTTCCTATTCCTACCTTTCATCAAAAGGATTCAGGGGCTTTTATTACAGCGGGAGTGTTAATAGTCCAGGACAAGAATTATCATAGGTATTTCACCTCCATTCGACGCCTTCAGGTTAATGGCGGAAATAACGTTTCAATTCTGATTGAAAGCTCAGGGCTTAATGAGATGTATCATACCCTGGAGATCCAAAATGAACCTCTGGAAGTAGCCATTATCCTTGGGGTACATCCAATAATAACATTAGCTTCCCAGTTAAACAGCCAGCAATTTGGTCTGGATAAAATGGATGTGGCTGGAGCATTGGCAGGGGAACCTTATGAAATGGTGAGGTGCAAGACGGTAAATCTGGAGGTCCCGGCAAATGCTGAAATAGTACTGGAGGGTAAAATGATTCCTCATAAGCGAAGGACAGAAGGGCCCTTTGGTGAGTTAGCCGGTTACTACGGCCCGGCCACTGAGCAGCCCTTTGTGGAGTTATCTGCGGTAACTCACCGCACTAATCCGATTTTTCAGGTTAATTTCCCCTCCAGCTACGAGCATATTTTACCTAATGGTATCATGCGGGAGGCTAGCCTATTTTTACATATACGCCACTTGGTGCCCTCTGTGAAAGCAGTACATTTGACCACTGCCGGTGGCTGCCGCTTTCATGCGGTGGTAGCTATTGAAAAGAAGGAAGAAGGCGATGGAAAGAGCGCCATCCTGGCGGCTTTGGCTAGCAATAAAGATGTCAAGCAAGTGATAGTAGTCAACGAAGATGTAAACATTTTTGATCCCCACGATGTGGAATGGGCAGTGGCCACCAGGTTTCAAGCCGATGAGGACGTGGTGATTGTTCCTGGTGCTAAGGGCAGTGGATTGGAACCAACCCATACCTTAAAGGGGGTCACTGCAAAAATGGGCATTGACGCTACCTACCCATTAAAGGACAAAGACAAGTTTGAAAGAACCTATATTCCAGGTAGTGAAAACATGAGGTTGGAAAATTATTTTTAAATAGTACTCAGGAGACAGGAGACAGGAGACAGGAGACAGGAGACAGGAGTCAGAATAAGAGAACTAGCGAAAGCATACTCTCGGAACATTCTGAATACTGACTACTGAATTCTGAATACCTAAATAGATGTGAGAAAGAAGGTGGCGCTGTTGCGTGCCATAGGAATAGTTGAAACCAGGGGCTTACCTCCGGCAATTGAGGCTGCTGACGCCATGTTAAAAGCTGCCAGGGTAAAGCTGATAGATTTTCGCAAAATTGGTTCTGGCCTTGTGGCAGTAATTGTTCAAGGTGATGTTGGTGCTGTCAAGGCAGCTACGGAAGCAGGCCAGGCAGCAGCGGCCAGAGTTGGTGAAATAATTTCAGTAAATGTTATCCCTCATGCCCATGAGGAAGTGGAAAAGATGGTGCCAATTCAGGAAAGCTTGTTTCAAGAATAGGTGGTGAAAATTAGATGAGTGACTCATTGATTCAACAGGTAATCACGGAGGTTTTACGACAGCAGGAACCGGGCAGCAACCTGCAGGATAAAAATAACCTTCAGACAGCAGCTATTGCCGGGGCGGGCAGGAAAGAACCCCCTCAAACTAACGACCGGAATCAATTGACCAATAAATTGTTGGCAGATATTCTTAACCCTAAAGCCGGTGCACCTGCAGGGAATGTTAGATCCGGCAGAGACGATTCCTGGGCAAGGGAAGGCAGGGTGGATAATACTGTTCAGTTGCCTAAGCCACAAATAATTCATCGGGAAGTAAAATCAGGTAAGGTCCGGGAAGAATTAGTAGGTTTTGCTGTCGGTGGCACTGTGGGTTTTGTAATCCCCAACATTGATGCGGAAATAAGAAATATGATGAAGCTTTCCCCTCTTGACAGGTCCATTGGTATTATCAGCTCCAGAACCGGCTCTGCTGCTCAGATAATGGCTGTGGATGACGCTGTTAAAAAAACCAACAGCAGCGTAGTTTCCATTCAATTTGCCCGGGATGGCGAAGGTGGTCCGGGACACGGCGTTTACATTGTCCTGTCCAGTACTGATGTAGCAGATGTGAGCAGAGCCATAGAAATCAGTCTGGAAAAAGTGGATGATTACTTTGCCGGGGTGGAGCAGTTAGATGGGGGCAAGGTGGAAACCCACTATACTGCCAGGGCTGCCGGTGCCCTCAATAAAGCCTTTAAAGCGGAGCTTAACAGTGCTTTTGGCATCTTGATTGGCGCCCCAGCCGGGATAGGCTTAATTATAAGTGATGTGGCTGTAAAGACTGCCAAAGTGGATGTGACTTATTATAGCGGTCCGTCTGTGGAATCGGCTTTTACCAATGAAGTATGGTTAACCTTTACGGGAGAATCTGCAGCAGTGAAAAATGCCCTAGAATCTGCCAGGGACGTGGGCATAAAGCTGTTACAGGATTACTCGGGTCAACTCAGGAGGTGAATCGGGTGCTGCAAAAAAGTATGCTGGTTGAGTTAATAAAAGAAGTATTGACTGAAAATCCGGAATTGCTGTCCGTCAAGGCTGGTGTAGAGCGGCATGATAAACGAGAACCGGCAGTTTCATCCACCAGCTTGCAAAATGGCGGCCAAAAGGTTGGGCAGTTTAGGGCACTGGAGCAATTGGCCCGGCTAGCTAATCAACAAGGCAAAGAGGATGTGGCAAATTACCTTTACCTGGCCATTGAGGCAGATACATTGCCTCCAGGAGTTTTGGATAAAATTAAATTAGCCAAGGAGCCATATGTGATGGTTGAAAAAGAGTATGACCTACTTGCTCAGCAGTTGGAAACCACCTGGCAGGCGCCATATCACGCCAAGCTGGTACAAGATCTGAAAAAGAGATTTTTGGGAAAACACTGTTTAAAGAGAAGTTATGATTATTAAGCGCTCTGGGAGGTGACACTTATAAATGACCAGAAAAGCGCTGGGCTTGATTGAGACTATTGGCTTTACAGCGGCAGTGACGGCGGTGGATGCTGCCACTAAGACAGCCAATGTGGAATTTCTTGGCTATGAGAGAGTAATTGGCGTTGGCAAAGCCATCAGCATTACCGTCAAACTGGCGGGGGAAGTCGCTGCGGTTCAGGCAGCGGTTGCTGCAGGAGAAGCAGCGGGCAACAGGGTGGGCAAGGTGGTGGCCAGTCATGTTATCCCTAGGCCCCATGAAGAGTTGGAAAAAATTATTTATACTCTTGAAACCAGGGAGTCAATAATAACAAAAGAAGAAAAAAAAGACATACAAAAGCGACAAGAGCAACAAGCACAAGATAAGCACAAGATAAAAAAGAAAAAGAAAGAATAATATTAAAAACTAAGGAGGTTTTACAAATGGGAGAAGCGTTAGGTTTAATTGAAACTAAAGGTTTGGTTGGGGCCATTGAGGCTGCAGATGCTATGGTTAAAGCTGCAAATGTTACCATTACCGGTTATGAAAAGATTGGTTTTGGGCTAGTTACAGTGATGGTGCGGGGAGATGTAGGGGCTGTAAAGGCTGCTACTGACGCAGGAGCTGCTGCTGCCAGCAAAGTGGGAGAATTAGTTTCCGTTCATGTTATTCCCAGACCGCACATTGAAGTGGAAAAAATTATCTTAGGCAGGGATACGGGTAAATAATTTACTGTAATAAGGCGAGTAGTGACAGGAGATTAATATGTCAAATTGGGACGCAAATATAAAAAGAATAGCAAGGCTGCACCAGGTAATGGAAAAGCCGCCAACTGCCAGGAAAACAACAAATATCAAAGTAGGGGTTGACCTGGGCACCGCTTTAATCGGGTTAATAGTGGTGGATGAATCCGGCGAGCCCCTGGCAGGGTGCATGGAATGGGCTTCCGCTTTAAGAGATGGGCTAGTGGTGGATTACTTGGGTGCTGTTAAAGTGGTGGCCAGGCTAAAAGAGAAAGCGGAAAAGCTATTGGATATGCCCTTAACTGAGGGAGCTACTGCAATTCCTCCAGGAACTGAAAGCAATAACGCCGCTGTATGTGGACATATATTAGAAGCGGCAGGACTAAATCTCACCAGGATAATGGATGAGCCAACTGCCGCCGCCATTGCCCTGGGAATCCAAGATGGAGCAGTGGTTGATGTGGGAGGAGGCACCACCGGAATTTCCATCTTAAGAGATGGAAAAGTAATCTATACCGGTGATGAGCCCACAGGTGGAACTCACCTAACCTTGGTGGTGGCAGGCAGTCATGGCATTAGCTACGATGAAGCTGAGTTATTAAAAAGAGATGAACAGAAACACCGGCAATTGTTACCGGTCTTGATTCCGGTGATTCAAAAAATGGCCCAAATTGCCAAAAATCATATTGCTGGCTATCCGGTGGACAAAATTTATCTGGTGGGAGGAGCCACATCCATTGCCGGCTTTGAAAAAGTTTTTGCCGATTATATCGGTCTAGAGACTATCAAGCCTGATCATCCCATGCTTGTAACACCTTTAGGAATAGCATTGAATGGGAAATGAGGTGAATAGATTGGAATTGGAAAGCTTGACCCGGAGTGCACTCCAGGAGACCCTGAGGCAAATCTCAAGGACACTCCCAGGGGGCTATTATGATATATCCACTGAAAAAAAGTATTTAATTGTGGTTACCGGTGGGGAAATGGGACTTAGTCAGGCCGTGGATTTTGCTCGTGCCTGCGTAAAAGAAAAAGTTCTCGTTAGTCTGGTGCTTTCCCCCAGCGCAATAAAACTATTATCTAAAAGTGAATGGAGTACCAGGACGGGTATTGTCCAATTAATTACTGAGCAATCCCACGCCTCAATGATGGAATTGCTGAAAGAACACCAAGAAATAATTGTGCCCATCTTAACAGTTAATTCAGCGGCCAAAGTCGCTTTAGGAATAACGGATACCCTGGCCACGGGACTGATTTTTCATGGGCTGCTCATGGGGAAATCGGTACTGGCCGCCAGGGAAAGCTGTGACCCGGATTATTTAAATTATTTTAATCAGGAAGGCAATCCGGGTGCTGCTGCCTTAAAGTCTAAATTAGCAGAAAATCAAAACACCCTGGGAAAAATGGGGGTCAAGTTTTGCACAGTTGGTCAACTTATTGACTTAGCAAAGCCATTAAAGGAAAAGAAAGCTTTACCCCAAGAGACAGGTGCCGGGAATAAAAATTTTTCTCGGCCAGTTGGACCCCAACAGAACCATGGAGGCAGCAAAGTGATAACTGAGGAAGATATTGTGCCCCTAGAGCCGGGGACATCTATTACAATTGGAAAAAATACCATCATAACCCCGTCAGCTAGGGATTTGGCGGCGGAAAGACAGATTAATTTCTGCCGGCAGTCCTAAATTTTGGTTTTGGGAAGGTGAGCTTGATGCAATTAGGGAAGATAGTGGGCACCGTTGTTGCCACCCGCAAAGACGACCGCTTAGTAGGCTCCAAGTTAATGATTACCCAGCCGCTGACAGCGGCCTTAGAACCACGGGGGGATACGCTTATTGCAGTTGATACGGTGGGAGCAGGGGTAGGGGAAATAGTCCTCTATATAGTAGGCAGTGTGGCACCATTTGCGGTGCGAAAAGATGATGCCCCTGTTGATGCAGCTATTGTGGGAATAATAGACTCGGTGGAATACAGGGAAGGTAACGGGTAAATAATATGGACGCTAAGATTTTTAAGGAAGCGTTAATCAGACGACAGTTGATTGATGTCTTAATGAGTAAAAATATTCAGGCCGACCTGGTTTTGAAAAATGGTAAAATTGTGAACGTGATTACCCGGGAGGTTTACCAGGGGGACGTAGCTGTCAAGGGGGAAACCATTTTAAAAGTGGGGGATGCCAGTGATTTGATTGGCCCGGATACAGAAGTAATTGATGTGGGAGGACAATTTGTTACCCCAGGGTTTATCGACTCCCACATGCACTTTGAGAGCGCCATGCTCACCATCTCGGAATTTTCCCGGCTGTCTATTCCCACCGGCACAACTACTCTAGTGGCAGACCCCCATGAAATAGGCAATGCCTTGGGACCGGTGGGAATGAAGGCCATGACGGAGGAAGCGAAAAATGTGCCCAATAATGTTTACTTTGTCGTGCCCTGCCTAACACCGGATTCACCTGGTTTAGAGACAGCGGGCTATGATGTGACTTCTAAAGATATGGCGGAAATCCTTAATTATCATAATGTGATTGGCATAGGTGAATTGCAAGGCTTTAGCAATGCTGAACACGTTTACAAAAACGCTCCCGAGATTGTAACTGACCTAGTCAGTTCAACGTCATACGCCAAGAGCATTGGCAAAATAGTTGATGGAAATGCACCAGAGCTCTTTGGCAGTCACCTGGCAGCCCATATTATCTGTGGCGGCGGGCAAGTATCGGACCATGAAACTACCACCAAGGCCGAATGTGTGGAAAAATTACGACAGGGTGTTTATGTATTTATGCGGGAAGGTTCTACCCAGCGCAATATGCCTGAATGCATTAAGGCCGTGACGGAAGAGAGAATGGATTCCAGGCGCTGTGTATTGGTAACTGACGATATGGTAGCGGAAGACTTGGAAAAAAGCGGACACATGAATGATGTGGTGCGACGGACCATTAGAGAAGGTGTTGACCCGGTGGAAGCCATTCAAATGGTGACAATTAATCCTGCCACCTATTTTGGCTTTGACCATGTGGGCGTGCTGGCCCCGGGAAAACAGGCTGATCTAGTTGTAATTAGTGATTTGCGCCAAATGAATGTATCCCAGGTTTACCTGAAAGGAAAGCTGGCTGCTGAAGCTGGGAAGATGTCAGTAGACATACCTCCATATGAATACCCCATCACAGTAAAAATGTCTGTTAAACGCCAACGGGTGACTGGAACAGACTTGGGCTTACAAGCAACAGGAGGGTCGGTTAGGGCCAGGGTAATCGAAGCTATTCCCGACCAAAATCTTACTAATGCCCTGGAAGCAGAGTTGCCTGTAGCGGGGGGAATTGTCCAGTGTGATCCAGGCCAGGATGTAATCTACATGAGCTGCTTAGAACGATATGGGAGAAACGGCAGCATTGGTCGGACTTTTGTCAAGGGATTTGGCTTAGAGCGGGGAGCATTTGCTGAAAGTATTGCCCATGATGCCCACAATATTATGGTCATTGGCACCAGCTTAGAGGATATGGCCCTGGCGGTAAATGAGGTAGTGAGGATGGGAGGGGGCATATCGGTGGTCTGTGACGGTCAAGTGTTAGGTGAACTCCGACTACCTATTGCAGGACTGATGACAGATGAGCTCAGGGGTGATCAACTGACCCAAAAAGTTGCAGACCTGCATCAGCTGGTGGCTAGTCAGCTAGGCTGCAAGTTGCATGCACCATTTATGCACCTCTCTTTCCTGGCGCTGACCACCAGTCCTGCCTGGAAGATAACCGACCAGGGATTAGTGGATGCCAATAACTATCGTATTTTGCCACCCTTGGTGGAATAGATTAAAATGATGAAAATTACAAATATTGTACCTATCAGAGGTGGTGAGGTCTTGTCATTGGTCGGAGGAGGTGGCAAAACCACCACCATGTTAGTATTAACAGAAGAGTTGCTTGGATTGGGTAAAAAGGTATTAATAACAACCACTACTAAGTTGTCTGCCAACATGCCCCACCGGGAAGAGCTAGTTCTCCTGGAGGATGAGGAACATTTTATTGGTTGGTTGGAGGCTAATCCCGGCCAATTTGCTTTACTGGCCACTAAGATAACAAATGACGGAAAGCTAGTGGGAGTTCCCGTAGAGTGGCTAGAGAAGCATCATGGGTTATTAGCCAACTGGGATGCGATTTTAGTGGAAGCAGACGGGAGCCAAGGCAAGTCTATCAAGGCAAATCGAGAATATGAGCCAGTTATACCGGCCAACTCAGTAGTTGTGCTGGTGGTCATTGGTCTTGATGTGATTGGTCGGCCTTTAACGGAAGAGACAGCCCACCGGGCAGAGCTGTTGGCAGAGCTTACTGGAACGGGCATGGGTGAACCCGTTTCCCCCGGTACCATCCTAGAGCTATTAAAGGCAGATCATGGACTGTTAAAGGGAACAAGGGCGGACCAGGGTGTTTACCTTATTTTAAATAAGTACAGCACAGTGAAAGAGGATCAATTAGATGCTTTGGTGGACCAATTGCTATTATTAGACAAGGATAACATCATGGCTATTTTAATTACGGAGATGAAGGATGGGAAAAATCCGGTGAAAAGAATGATGGCTTGTGTTTAGGGCTGTGGTATTGGCCGCTGGGTTATCCAGGCGGATGGGGGAGAAAAATAAACTATTGCTGCCTTGGGGGAATAAGTCGGTCATCCAGCATATTCTGCAGGTGGTGGCTGGAGTAGAAAACCTGGAGCCTTTAGTTGTAACCTGTTCTGAAAAGGTGGCGGCCATAGCTGCCCAGTTAGGTGTAGCATCCATTACTCCTCAAGGTGAGTCCAACCAAAGCAACTCCCTGAAGACTGGCTTAACAAGCTTGCCCAGGGAGGCAAAAGGGATATTTTTTATCCTAGGGGACCAGCCCTTTGTTGATATTGAGCTGCTGATTAATATGCAGCGGTCTTTTTGTTACCTGCAAAGGGTGGGCTCCACCAGGGATATTATAGTCCCGTTTTATAAGCAGCAAAGGGGTAATCCAGTCTTATTCAGCACCGGCTATTTGGAAAGCTTTCATACAATTGCAGGTGACCAGGGAGCGAGAGATATCCTACAGTCACATGGGAAGAATATTTTTAGGTTAAAGGTAGAAAATCCACAGATGTTAATAGACATAGATACCCCTGAGGATTATCAGCAGGCTTTAAAGGGATTGGAGGAGTTGTCGGATGAAACAATTTAATTATTTCAGACCTCAACACATAGGTGAAGCAATTAATCTGCTTGAACAACTTCCAGAGGTAAGAATCCTGGCCGGTGGGACAGACATTGTGATCCATTTGCGGGAAGGAAAAGCTACCCCGCAAAATGTGGTGGACATAAGCGGTTTGGCTGAATTAACTGAGATAGATATTTGTGAAAATGAAGTGAGTCTGGGAAGCATGGTTACCTTTACCCAGGTAATGGAGCATCCTCTAATAAAAGAAGAGTTTGCCTGCCTGTCAGATGCATGTGCTGCTGCAGGCTCCCCCCAAATAAGAAACCAGGGGACCATCGGAGGGAATATCGTTAACGCTTCACCGGCGGCTGATTCGGTTCCTGCTCTGGTAGCTTTAGGGGCGCGGATTGTAATTAAGTCTGCCCGGGGTACAGAAGAAGCTAAGGTGGAAGACATACTTACCGGGGTAGGCAGGCATAGTCTGGCCAAAAATCAATTATTAATCAGCATCAAGATACCTAGGGTTGTGGATAGGCAAATTAGTTCCTTTACTAAGCTGGCCCGGCGAAATGCCCTGACTATTGCCCGGATGAGCATGGCGGCTGTGTTAAGGTTGGGCGAAACAGGGATAATAACCAGAGCTGGAATTTCTCTGGGTGCAGTAGCTCCAAATCCCTTCCCATTAACAGGAGTGGAAGAATATCTGATGGGCAAAGGGCTTACCCCTGAAGTAATTGGGACAAGTGTGGAGAAAATTGCCCAGGTTGTCCAACAAAAGCTGGGCGAGAGGGCATCGGCAGTTTATAAAAATGAGGCTATTAGGGGTATCGCCAATCAAACCTTTGCCAAGTTGCAGGTTAAGCTTGAAGGGGGGAGAATCGGGTGAAAAAACAAAGCCTAACCATGACGGTAAACGGTGAACCGGTAAGCTTGCTGGTTGATTCCCGGCACCGGCTAATTGATATTTTGCGAGATGAACTAGGCCTTATCGGGACCAAGGAAGGCTGCGGCGAAGGAGAATGTGGCGCTTGCTCAGTAATCATGGACGGAAAACTGATTAACGCCTGTTTGGTGATGGCCTTGCAATGTGCCCAAAAAAACATCCTAACTATTGAGGGTGTGGGTTCTGTAGCAAAGCTACATCCTTTACAGGATTCATTTATGAAAAACGGAGCTGTCCAGTGCGGGTACTGTACACCTGGTATGATATTAGCTGCTAAAGCACTGCTGGATGTAAATCCTAAGCCTACCAAGGAAGAAATAAAAGTGGCCATATCCGGCAATTTGTGCCGTTGCACCGGATATACTAATATCGTTAAAGCCATTGAAGACGTGGTTAAGGCAGGTGACCAAGATGATGAACAGTAATATCGGACAAAGTCCGGTAAAAGTAGATGCCCTGGGAAAGGTTTTGGGTATCAGCAAATATCCTGGGGATTATTACCGGGAGGGAATGATTTATGGCAAAACCCTCCGCACTAAGTATGTACATGCTAATGTCATTCATATAGATACTGGCAAGGCAGAGAAAGTACCGGGGGTAAAAATTCTAACCGGCAAAGATGTTCCCGGTCACAACGGCCATGGCGTTCTGCATCAACATCAGCCTGTCTTGGCAGACAAAAGGGTAAAATATATTGGTGATGCTGTGGCAATAGCAGGGGGGCCTGATCTGGATTTATTGGAGGAGGCTTTAGCTTTAATAAAGGTAGAATATGAAGAACTGCCAGTGGTAGTAGATCCTGAGAGGGCCATGGAGCCAGCAGCGATTAAAATTCATGAAGAGGGTAATATTGCCTACCACTTGAAAATCAGAAAAGGTGATGTTGACCATGGCTTTCAGGTGGCTGATGAAATTATAGAGAATACTTACCAGGTGCAAATGGTTGACCATGCTTTTTTACAACCGGAAGCAGCTTTGGCAGAGATAGATGACCGGGGCCATTTAGTTATATATGTGGCAACCCAATATGCCCATTGGGACAGGGTGGAGATCGCCAATGCCCTGAATATGGGTATTAACAAAATAAGAGTAGTGACAACAGCGGTGGGAGGGGCATTTGGCGGCCGGGAAGACATGACTCTGCAGATTCATGCCTGTCTCTTGGCATTAAAATGCCATAAACCGGTAAAAATGATTTATGAACGGGCAGAATCTTTTTTGGCTCATGCTAAAAGGCATCCCATGAAGATGAAATACCGTACGGGAGCGACAAAAGACGGTAAACTGGTGGCTGTAGAGGCTACCATCATTGGGGATACAGGGGCTTATGCCTCTTGGGCTCCCAATATCCTGCGGAAAGCTGGGGTTCATGCGGTGGGGCCATATGAGGTATCAAATGTTAAAGTGGATTCCTATGCTGTTTATACAAATAACCCCTTTGCCGGAGCAATGCGGGGTTTTGGTGCTGCTCAGCCACCCATGGCCCATGAAGGCCAGATGGATATACTAGCCCGCAAGCTTATGATTGATCCGGTTGAATTCCGCTTAAAAAATGCCCTCAAGGTGGGCTCGGTAACTGCAACTGGACAAGTACTGGAGTCAAGCGTCGGCTTGGTCAAAACTATCCAGGAAGCAGCTAAGTATTTTCCTGACAGGTTTAAACAGCTTGGGGAGGTGGAGTAGCATGGCTAAAAAAAAGGGAATTGGGATAGCATCCATTATGTATGGGACAGGCTATGGCAACGGTTTTCCCGATGCCTCCAGCGCCTTTGTGGAAATTCATGATGATGGAACAGCCACTGTTTTAACGGGAGCGGTGGATGTGGGACAAGGCTCTGATACTGTGTTTGCCCAGATAGCTGCTGAAGAACTGGGTTTATTGGTGGAGAATGTAACCGTCGTTTCTGGCGATACGGAAACTACTCCCGACGCAGGTACCACTGCTGCCACCCGGCAAACCTATACCACCGGAAACGCTGTCAAAATGGCTTGCACAAAAGCAAAACAAGTACTGTTAGAGCGAGCCGCCAGGGAGCTTGGAGTAAACACCATTGAGGGGCTAGTACTGGGTGAGGGGAAAGTATTTGTCAAAGGCTTTCCTCAAAAGTATTTATGGATTAAGGATGTGGCCACCAGGGCGCGGTTTGGTGGTGCCAGGCTATTGGGTGAATATACCTTTATTAGCCATTCCACTGAATTAGATAGGGAAACAGGCCAAGGTGCCCCTTACTGGCCCTATGCTTTTGCTACCCAAATTGCAGAGGTCGAGGTTGATACGGAAACAGGAAAAGTAGAGGTATTAAAAATTGTAGCAGCTCATGACGTGGGGAAAGCAATTAACAAAGTGGGTGTAGAAGGGCAGATTAGTGGGGGTGTAGCCCAAGGGGTAGGATATGCCCTAATTGAGGAAATGGAACTTAATCAAGGGAAAATAAAAAACCCCAGCTTTACCGGATACCTTATTCCCACTGTGCTAGATATGCCGGAAGTAGTGCCGATAATAATAGAAGAATATGAACCCACCGGCCCATATGGTGCCAAAGGAGTAGGGGAACCGGCCATGCTGCCTACCGCTGCTGCAATATTAAATGCCATCTATGATGCAGTGGGAATTAGGATAACAGAAATGCCCGCCACACCGGAAATAATATTAGCTAAAATCTCTTCACTAAGAGAAGCTTGAATGTGAAAGGGTGGGCCTAGGTGAAAATACTGATAAAAAACGGTACTATCGTAACCATGAACACAAATCGAGAGGTCTTTAAAGGTGACCTGCTGATAGAGGATAAATTAATCAAAGAAATAGGTCAAGTAACTAAAACACCAGACAAAATAATAGATGCCACTGGGAAAATTATTATTCCCGGTCTCATTCAGACCCATGTTCACCTGTGTCAGAGCTTGTTCCGGGGTCAGGCTGATGACCTGGAGCTGTTGGACTGGCTAAGGCAAAAAATTTGGCCCTTGGAGGGTGCCCATGATGCTGAGTCAAACTACTACTCCGCCATGCTGGGCTGTGGTGAAATGTTTAAAGGTGGGACTACTGCTATCATTGACATGGAGACGGTGAACTTTACCCACGAGGCAATCACCGCTATTAAAGAAAATGGCATGCGGGCCATTACTGGCAAAGTGATGATGGACTATGGTGAAGGTGTTCCTGAAACCCTGATGGAGGATACGGATGAATCAATTAAGAAAAGTGTAGATTTACTAGAGCGCTGGCATAATGCTGAAAATGGCAGGATAATGTACGCCTTTTCCCCTAGATTTGTGGTGTCTTGTACCGAGAGGCTCTTAACAGAAGTGGGCAAGCTGGCTCAGCAATATGGAGTTAAGATTCATTCCCATGCTTCAGAAAATCGGGGGGAAATTCAGCTGGTGGAAGCAGATCGGGGAATGAGAAATATAGTATATCTAGACAAAATAGGGTTGACCGGACCGGATTTAATTCTGGCTCACTGTATTTGGTTAAATGAAGAAGAGTTAGATATTCTGGCTAGAACCGGGACTAAAGTAGCCCATTGTCCTTCCTGCAATTTGAAATTGGCATCAGGAATAGCTAAAATACCAGCAATGATAGCCAAGGGAATTCATGTATCCATTGGAGCAGACGGGGCGCCCTGTAATAATAATCTAGATCAATTTGTGGAAATGAGGACGGCGGCCTTAATCCAAAAACCTATTCATGGCCCCACCAGTATGCCGGCACCCCTGGTATTTGAACTAGCCACCCTGGGTGGTGCGAAAGCAATGGGCTTGGAAGACCAAATTGGGAGCCTGGAGCTAGGAAAAAAAGCAGACCTAGCAATAATTGACTTGGATAAGCTGCATACCAGTCCCACAGAAACAGTTGATGTATATTCCCAGCTGGTGTATCAGGCCAAAAGCTCTGATGTAGTCACCACTATAGTTGATGGAAAAGTTGTCATGGATGACAGAAAACTAATCACCATTGATGAAACTGATGTGAGAAAAAAATGCAATGAGGCCATAATGCGGATTGCTAAAAGAGCTGGTATCGAGGTGAAATAAATGGGGTTAAACATATTTGATATTATTGGACCGGTGATGATCGGGCCTTCTAGCTCCCATACTGCTGGAGCGGTCCGCATCGGTAGGATAGCCGGGGTTATTTTAGGCGAGCCGGTAAAAAAGGCAAAAATCTTTCTTCATGGCTCTTTTGCCCAGACTTATAAAGGTCATGGAACTAATCTAGCCCTTGTGGCAGGCTTATTGGGTTATGATACAGATAATCCAAAAATAAAACAAGCACTGATAGAGGCAGATAATCAAGGTATGGAGGTAGAGTTTATTCCCGCAAATTTGGGATCAGGCTTTCATCCTAATACTGCTAAGCTGGTATTGACCGGAGCTAGTGGGAATACTACCACCGTAACAGGGGCTTCCGTGGGGGGTGGAAATATAGTTATCACCCAGATAAATCAGTTTAAAGTGGATATATCGGGAGATTATCATGCTTTGATTGTATCCCATGAAGATAAACCAGGGGCAATCGCTAAAGTAACTGCACTACTGGCAGAGGATGGGGTAAACGTTGCGGAAATGAAAGTATCCAGAGAACAAAAAGGTGACCTGGCTATGATGGTGATTGAAACAGATCAGGAGGTTTCCAGTGAGATATTAGCAAAAATCCATCACCTATCCTTGACTAGTTCGGCCATTATGGTTAAACCTATTTAATCCAGAGGTGAGAAAAATGTTTTTTAAAACCATCGGAGAATTAGTTGCATATGCAGAAAAAGAGAGAGTCACCATCGGTCAGGTGGTGTTGGAAAAACAAGGGATCCAGTTAGAGAAGTCGAAAGAGGATATCTTTAGGCAGATGGGTGCTCATTATCGGGTGATGAAGGAAGCATCCTGGCAGGGTATTAATCACCCTGCCAAATCCTTAAGTGGTTTGGTGGGTCATGACGGCAAAAAAGTGATGAATCGGGTTACCAATGGTCAGTCAATCTTAGGTAGATTTGTCGGCAAGGTTGTTGCCCGCTCTTTAGCAGTGGGGGAAGTAAATGCAGCCATGGGGAAAATTGTCGCTGCCCCTACTGCCGGCTCCTGTGGTGTACTACCTGCCTGTTTGTTAAGTGTGGAGGAAGAATTTAATGTTTCTGAGGAGAAAATTGTGGAAGGGCTGTTGACCGCTGCTGGAATCGGATTGATTATTGCCAAGAACGCCTCCATTTCCGGAGCGGAAGGTGGTTGTCAAGCAGAATGTGGTTCTGCAGCTGCTATGGCGGCGGCAGCTATGGTGGAGATTTTAGGGGGAACCCCAAGTCAAGCAGCCCATGCCACCGCTATTTCTCTGAAAAATATTTTAGGCTTGGTGTGCGATCCAGTTGCTGGGCTAGTAGAGGTGCCTTGTGTGAAAAGAAATGCCATGGCTGCCATCAATGCCCTGACAGCGGCGGAAATGGCTTTAGCTGGGGTAGAAAGTGTAATTCCCGTGGACGAAGTAATTTCAGCAATGAAAGAGGTAGGTGAAGCATTGCCAGCTTCGTTAAAGGAAACAGCCCAGGGTGGGCTGGCCAATACCCCTACTGCCCGTAAATTAGAAAAGGAATTATTGAAGTAAAGAAGTAAAATATTAATTAAGGCATGACAATGCTTTAATATACAGATAGCATTATAATTAGGAAGACAGCTATGACACCGTAAACAATGCTTTGTAGTGACGCACGGCAATTGGCAGTAAGTGAATTACCGCCAAAGGCGGCAATTTAGGTTTGTAAAAAAACAGGAAATTTGGCGATAAAAGTAGAAAAGCCATCTCTTGTAAGATTAAACAAGGAGATGGCTTCTCCACACCAATTGGACAGATAGGTATCCCTTTAGGAGAGATTTGAATATCGCACTCTGTGCTATAGTTCTTCTTTGTTCTAGGATTTAGATCGATAAA
>Ga0208490_100245_pt1 | contig 43363 bp, 43 predicted proteins | sample SubbioAug_CSWold_FD_184818 | JGI IMG/M metagenome (GOLD analysis project Ga0208490, IMG submission 184818) | Serpentinite rock and fluid subsurface biosphere microbial communities from McLaughlin Reserve, California, USA - CR11Aug_CSWold (SPAdes) | ecosystem: Environmental > Terrestrial > Deep...
GGGTCCGTCGACACCTCGACGTAGCCGGATTCCACGAGCCGCTTCACGTGCCGGCTCGCCGTCGAGACGTCGATCCCGAGCGCGGACGCGAGCTCGGACAGGCGGGCACCGTCGAGCGCCGCGATGTGTACGAGCGTGACGTAGGCGGCACGTTCGAGCTGCACACCCGCAGCCCGCCGGGTGGCCTCGCCCACGGTCGGGAGGAATGCCCGCCGGATCAGCCGCGTCAGGGCACGCTCGAGGTCGGTGAAGGGGGCGGGGTCGTCAGGCATCGCACGAACGTACGAAGTTTGCTTGGTGACTGCAACTATTGTGCGCGAAGGTGGTGCACCACGGTTCGGGCCCCCAGATGGTTCCGGGGGTCCGAAAATTCGGTGGCGGTCAGGGGCGGGGTCGAACCGCCGACATCACGATGTTCAGAGGCGGTCACCCCCTCCGATCCGGCGAGGTTCGGCGAATTCAGCGCACCTGGGCAGGCCGGGAACCACGCCCTTGTCGCGACCTGTCACGACTTGGTCATGCGAGACAGCGGCATGGGTCGAGTTGCGTCGGAGGGCTCGGACGTTCGAGCGGCAAGAACCGCGGGGTGCAGGCTTGTGATACCGCTGGCGTGTCGTCACCGCACCAGGAGCGGTCGTAGGGTTCGGTGTGCGATCTCGAGGCCGACCTTGACCATCTCTTCGGTGCCGCCCCAGACCGGATCCTCGTGCTCGACCGAGAGCACGCCGTCGTAGCCGTGCTCGTAGAGGGTGTCGACGATCCGCCGCCAATCCACGTCGCCGAGGCCCGGGACCCGGTAGCGCCACCAGCCGACGTCCCACGGGTCGTCACGTTCGTAGGACTTCCCCGGCCAGCCCCATCGCGAGCGCTTCTCCGGAAAGAGCTGGATGTCCTTTGCCTGCGCGAGCGGAATGTGGTCGATGTAGGGGACCAGCGCCTCGATCGGATCGATCCCCATCCACAGCAGGTGTGAGGGGTCATAGTTGAGGTAGAGCCCGATGCCGAACATCCACTCCCACAGCTCCGGGCTGTACGCGAGGTTGCCGGGGTAGCCGTCGGGATGCCAGCCCTCCATGACGCAGTTCTCGATGACGATCTTCACGCCGACGTCGTTCGCGTGCGCGACGAGCGGCGCGAACAGCTTCTCCGCCGCCCGCAGATTCTCCTTGACCGGCAAGCGGGGATCGCGGCCGACGAACGTCCCGACGGTCGGCGATCCGACTGCGGCTGCGGCATCGATGCAGGCGTGAAGATGCCGATGGATGGCGGCACGCTCGGCGGGGTCGGGATGGAGGTTGTTGTCGTAGTACGAAACCGAGCAGATGCCGACGTCGTGACGCTCGAGCAGGTCGGTGAAGTCCGCGACGGTCGCGTCGTCGAGCTTGGTGGCGTCGAGATGGGTCGCGGTGAACGGGCGGTCACCCATCTTCGGCCACGCCGCGACTTCCAGTGACTCGTAGCCCGCCTGCGCCGCCCATGGCACGAGGTCCTCGACGGGCACCTGCGGCAGGCATGCGGTGATGAATCCGATCTTCATGAGGGCACCTCCACCCAGCGTTCGGTTCGCGAGGACTCCACCACGGCGGCCACGATGACTGCTGATCGGGCCCCGTCCTCGAAGGTCGGGAGTCCGTCGGGGCTCTCGCCACGGATTGCGGCATAGGTGTCCGCAACGAACGCATCGAAGCAGTCGCGGTAGCCCTGCGGGTGGCCGGCCGGGACGACGTCGAAGCGTGCGGTGTCCTCGCTCATCAGCATCGAGCCACGCGGCACGACGGTCGCTGCGTCCCGCCGTCCGAGCCACAGCTCCTCAGGATGCTCCTGGTCGAACACGAGCGCCGCCGCCTCACCGTCGAGCTCGAGCCAGAGCCGGTTCTTGCGGCCGGGCGAGATCTGACTGATCACGGCGCTGCCGGTCGCGCCACCATCGGTCTCGAACACCAGGATGCCGAGGTCCTCGGTCGTCACGCGGTGGGTCTGCCCCTGGCCGTCACCCGAACTGAAGGCCGCGGCATTCTCCGCGACGAAGCGCTCCTCGAGGGCGGTACGCAGCCGCGCCATGACCGACGTGATCCGATGCCCGGAGATGAACTCGACGAGATCGCACCAGTGCGAACCGATGTCGGCGAATGCGCGCGACGGGCCGTTCAGCTCGGGATCGACGCGCCAGCTCCAGTCCTGGGGCTCGCTCATCCAGTCCTGCAGGTACGTCCCGTGGAGCAGCCGTATGGCGCCGAGATCACCCCGGGCGACGCGGTCTCGTGCGTGGCGGACGGTCGGATAGAAGCGGTAGACGAACGGCACCGTCGCGGTCAGCCCCTTGCTCGCCGCCAACTCGGTGAGTTCCGCCGCGGTACCGGGGTCGGTCGCGAGTGGCTTCTCGCAGATGACGTGCTTGCCCGACTCGAGGGCGGCACGGACGTAGTCGGCATGGAACCGGTTCGGGGTGCAGACGTGGACGACGTCGATGTCGTCGGCCGCGGCCAGTTCCTCCGGTGAGCCGACGATGCGCTCGGCGCCGAGACGCTGCGCCGCTTCCTTGGACCGTTCCGGGGTCGAAGCCGCGACGGCGGTGAGGCGACCACCCGCGGCGCGCACGGATCTGCTGTGGATCTCACCGATGAACCCGGTTCCGATGACGGCGGCGGACAACGGTCGCGCCGCCTGCTCCACGATCGTGGCCGGCTCGCTGCTCTTCACCCAGGTCTCCGTTCTCCCCGGGCGGGAACGCCCGGCGCGCGCGGCAGTCACTTGATTGCGAGTATGGCAGACTTAGGATCTTGACATTAACAAAGACTGCGTGGTTAAGTCCATCAATCGTCGGAAGGGAGCACGATGATGCTGAACAGCGCCGGCGCGCTGCTGCAACTCGTCAGGTCCGGGGAGGCGGGTACGCGAAGCGAACTCGCAGCACTCACGGGCCTTGCCCGTTCCACGATCTCTCAGCGCGTCGATCGACTCATCGAGCACGGTTATCTCATCGATGCCGGTGAAGGGCCCTCCAGCGGCGGCCGGCCTCCGACGGTCCTCGAGTTCAACCGCCAGGCAGGGATCATCCTGGTGGCAGACCTCGGAGCGACGCACTGTCGTCTGGCTGCCACTGACATGGCTGGCGAACACCTACATGAGCGTGCGGCCGATGTCGCCATCGCCTCGGGTCCGGAGATGGTGCTTCCGTGGGTGCTGGAGCAGTTCGACGAAATCCTGGCCGAACTCGGCACCCCGGCGGATCGCGTCCGCGGGGTCGGCATAGGTCTGCCCGGTCCCGTGGAATTCGCCACTGGGCGGGCCGTGAATCCGCCCATCATGCCCGGCTGGGACGGCTACCCGGTGCCAGCAGCCGTCAAGGAACGTTTCGATGTCCCCGTGTTGGTGGACAACGACGTGAACATCATGGCCCTGGGCGAGTACTGGAGCTACTGGCGCGACACCGCCCGCGACCTGCTGTTCGTCAAGGTGGGTACCGGGATCGGCTGCGGCATCGTGGCCGGCGGACGCATCCATCGCGGGGCGCAGGGCGCGGCCGGTGACATCGGCCACATCCGGCTCGCCGATCACCAGGAGGCGACCTGTCGGTGTGGCAACCGTGGGTGTGTCGAAGCACTCGCCGGCGGCCGGGCGCTTGCGGGGCAGTTGATCGAACTCGGCCTCGAAGCCCGCAACGGACGTGACGTCGTCGACCACGTCCGCGCAGGTCAGCCATCTGCCGTCCGGCTCGTGCGGGAGGCCGGCCGGATGCTGGGCGAGGTACTGGCAGGGATCGTCAACTTCTTCAACCCGGATGTCATCGTCATCGGTGGTGATGTCGCCGAGGCGGACGACCAGCTGCTCGCCGGAGTACGAGAGGTGGTCTATCAGCGGTCCACCGCACTGGCGACCCGTCACCTCGAGCTCAGGCGCAGCCAGTTGGGTGACCGCGCCGGCGCCAAGGGCGCCGCCGTGATGGTGCTCGAGGAGATCCTCTCCGCCGAGAGCGTCGACCGCCACCTCGACAGCGCCGTCAACCCGGCCTGAGCAGCGAACCCTCTACGGCAGGAAGGAATACCCGTCATGTTGGACTTCAAGCTCGGCTATCACACGATCTGCTGGGGCGGCGTCACCGGGGAACCGGTCGGCGTGACCTCGGTCAAGGACCTGTTCTACCGCTCCTACGGCGACACCGAGCGGGCGATCGCCGAGATCGCGGAAGCCGGATACGACGGGTTCGAGGTGTTCGACGGCAACCTGTTGGACCTCGCGGACGACCGTGACCGCTTCCGTCGGCAGCTCGAACGCACCGGGCTGCAGCTGCTCGGCGTGTACAGCGGCGCCAACTTCATCTACGACGAGATCCTGGACGAGGAGCTGTGGCGCATCCGCAAGGCCGCGGAACTCGCTGGTGACGTCGGCGCCCGCCACCTCGTCGTCGGCGGCGGTGCTCAACGATCCACCGGCATCCACGCTGACGATCACAAGAAGCTGGCGGCGGCGCTCGAGACCGTCTGCGACATCGCCGAGGCGAGCGGTCTCGACCCGGTCTTCCACCCGCATCTGACGACCATCGTCGAGTCGCCCGACCAGGTCGAGACCGTCCTGTCGCTGTCGCGGATCGGGCTCTGCGCCGACACGGCCCACCTCGCGGCCGGCGGCGGCGACCCGGCCGCCATGATCCGCCAGCACGCGGACCGTCTGCGGTACGTCCACTTGAAGGACTTCCGGGCCGAGCCGTTCGGCTTCCACCCCCTGGGTGAGGGCGACCTGGACCTCGGCGACGTCATCCAGGCGCTGCGCGACATCGGCTACGACCGGTGGGCGACGGTCGAGCTCGACGACTACTCAGGCGAACCGATCGAGGCGGCGCGGATCAGTCTCGGCTTCCTCGAGCAGTTCACCTGATGCACGGGGAGACAACGAATCCCGGCGGGCGGCGCCGGGACGGCGAGCAACATCGAGCATGAGAGGGAGAACCCCGTGAGGACACGAAGCAAGAGCGGATGGATGTGGCGCACCGGCGCGATGGTCGCCGTACTCGCCCTGGCGCTGGTCGGCTGCGGCGGGGGCGACGAGGTCGCCGAGCCCGGTGCGGAGGAAACCGCGGGTGAGGACACCGGGTCCACCGAGCCGGAGGAAGCGCCGGACGACGAGGCGACCACCGACGAGGGCGCAGGCGCCGAGGGTGGCCTGGACGAACTCGAAGACCAGGTCCTGAGTACCGGACCCGGTGGCGAGGAGCCCGTCGCCGCCTCGGAGGTCGTCCTGACCGACGAGGAGCTCGAGCAGATCCGGGAGATGAACGCCACGGCCGCGATCGTCATGCACTACGGCGGCGACGACTGGTCCAGGGCGCAGATCGCCGGACTGCGGCACCAGTTCGAGGAGATGGGCATCGAGGTCGTCGCGACCACGGACGCCGGGTTCGACTCGGCGACACAGGTCTCCGACATCGAGACGGTGCTCGCACAGAACCCCGACATCATCGTGTCCATCCCGACGGACCCGACCGCCACCGCGTCGGCGTACAAGCGCGCCGCCGACGCAGGCGTCCACCTGGTCTTCATGGACAACGTGCCCGAAGACATGACCCAGGGCGAGGACTACGTCAGCGTGGTGTCGGCCGACAACTACGGCAACGGCGTGGCCGCTGCACATCTCATGGCCGAGGCTCTCGGCGGTGAAGGGCAGATCGGCACCGTCTACCACGCGGCCGACTTCTTCGTCACCGCGCAGCGGCTGGAGGGATTCACCGCCACGATCGAGGCCGACTACCCGGGTATCGAGATCGTCGCGGATCGCGGCATCGGCGGCCCCGACTTCTCCGGCGACGCCGAAGCTGCGGCATCTGCCATGCTGACCACCAACCCCGACCTCGACGGCATCTGGGCGGTCTGGGACATCCCGGCCGAGGGTGTGCTCGCGGCGGCCCGGAATGCGGGACGGGACGACCTCGTGATCACCACGATCGACCTGGGCGAAAACGTCGCGATCAGCATCGCCGAGCAGGGACCGATCTACGGCCTCGGCGCGCAGCGACCGTTCGACCAGGGGGTCACCGAAGCGAAGCTGGCGGGCTACGGCCTGCTCGGCAAGGAGGCGCCCGCGTACGTGGCGCTCCCCGCCCTCCCCGTGACCCGGGACAACCTCCTCGAGGCGTGGCAGACCGTGTACAGCCAGGAGGCCCCGCAGACGATTCGGGACGCCCTCGGCTAGTTCATCCCGCGGCTGGTGGGCGCACGGAAAGCCGTGAGCCCACCAGCCGCCCTCTCCGCAGTGCATGCGAGAGCGTAAAGTCTCAGAGCGAAGGAACGACCGTGAAGCAGCTCAACGTGGCGATGATCGGTGGCGGGTTCATGGGCAAGGCCCACTCCCTCGCCTATGCCGGCATGCCGATGTTCTTCTGGCCCGCCCCGGCGATGCCGGTCCGGAAGATCCTCGTCGATGTCGCTGACGACGTGGCCGCCGACGCGGCCGCCAGGTACGGATTCGAGGAGTCGTCGTCCGACTGGCGGGCGGTCGTCGAGGACGACCGCATCGACATCATCGACATCGTGACGCCGAACAACCTCCACGCGGAGATCGCGATCGCCGCCGCGGAAGCCGGCAAGCACATCATCTGCGAGAAGCCGCTCGCCCGCACGGGTGACGAGGCCCAGAAGATGCTCCAGGCCGTCACCGAGGCCGGCGTCGTCCACATGGTCGCCTTCAACTACCGGCGCACGCCCGCCGTCGCGTTGGCGAAGAAGCTCATCGACGAAGGCAGCATCGGGGAGGTGCTGAACTTCCGCGGCACCTACCTGCAGGACTGGTCGGCCGACCCGGACGGGCCGCTGTCGTGGCGCTTCCAGAAGTCGATCGCCGGCTCGGGGACGTTGGGCGACATCGGCACGCACGTGGTCGATCTCGCGCGATACCTGGTCGGAGAGGTGGACGCCGTCAGCTCCCTCGCCCGGACCTACATCGACAGTCGTCCGATCCAGGAGGGTGGGGTCGACAAGCTCGGAGCAGCCGAGCGGCGCACCGACCAGCCGCGGGGGCCGGTCGACGTGGACGACGAGGTCATGACACTGCTCAAGTTCGAAGCAGGTCAGGTCGGTTCGATCGAGGCGACCCGCAATGCCCACGGGCGCAACAACTACCTCACCTTCGAGATCCACGGGACCCGCGGGTCCATCCTGTTCGACTACGAGAAGCGTGATCAGCTGCAGGTGGCGTTCGCGGACGATCCGGCCGACCGCAAGGGATTCCGTACGATCTTCACGGGACCGGCGCACCCCTACGGCGAAGGGCTCTGGCCCATCCCTGCGCTCGGCATCGGCTACGGCGAGACCAAGATCGTGGAGTGCTACGACCTGATCAAGGCCATCGTCGAGGGCGAGCAGCCGAGCCCCAACTTCGAGGACGGCTACCGCATCTGCCGGATCGCGGATGCGATCCTGGAGTCGTCGGAGAGCGGGTCCTGGACCAGCGTCGCACCGTGAGCGCGGTCGGCCCCATTCCCGCGGTGGAGATGGTCGGCATCTCCAAGCGATTCGGTGGCGTCCATGCCCTGCGGTCGGTCGACTTCAGCGTCGCCGCAGGTGAGGTGCATGCCCTCGTCGGCGAGAACGGGGCCGGCAAGTCCACGATCCTGAAGATCCTCGAGGGGGTCCACGTGCCCGACGAGGGCACGATCAACGTGTTCGGTGAGCAGGTCCGTGCCCACTCGCCGCAGGAGGCCCAGCGACTGGGGATCGCGATGATCTTCCAGGAGCTGAGCCTGGTCCCGACCCTCACCGTGGCGCAGAACATCCTCCTCAACCGTGAACCGAGGAAGGGGTCCGGGCTCCTCGACGACCGCGAAGCCAACCGGCAGGTCCGCCGACTGTGTCGCGACCTCGGCATCGACCTCGACCCGCGCGCCAAGGTCGAGCACCTGAGCATGGGCCAGCGGCAGCTGGTCGAGGTGGTGAAGGCGCTGGCCAAGGACGCCCGGCTGCTGATCCTGGACGAGCCGACGTCGGCGCTGAGCGGCCACGAGACCGACATCCTGTTCTCCATCATCGATCGGCTGAAGTCTCGCGGTGTCTCGATCGTCTACGTCTCGCACCGCATGGAGGAGATCTTCGACGTCGCGGACCGCATCACGGTGCTCCGAGACGGGCAGCACATCGTCACGGACACCCTCGAGAACCTCGGCATCGAAGGGGTCATCCATGCCATCGTCGGGCGGGGAGTCACCGCGTTCGAGTGGCTCGAGCGCACGGTCGACCGTTCCGGCGCGCCCCTGCTGCAGGTGAGGGATCTCGTCGGGGAGGACAAGCCCCGCGGCGTCAGCTTCGACCTCCACGCCGGTGAGATCCTCGGCTTCGCCGGTCTCATGGGAGCCGGGCGCTCCGAGACGGCTCGTGCACTCTGCGGTCTCGACCCCGTCAAGGGGGGGACGGTGGAGCTGAAGGGCGTCGCCGTCGACGTGAGTTCGGCCGCGACGAGCATCGAAGCCGGTCTGGCCATGATCCCCGAGGACCGCGCCCAGCAGGGTCTGGTGGCGCAGCACTCCGTCGCCGACAACCTGACGCTGCCGGTGATTCGGCAACTCACCCGACGGGGTCGCATCGACCAGCGACGTCGCAGGAGGCTGGTCGACGACCTGGTGGCCCGGATGCGCATCAAGACCGCGGACGTCGACGAACCCGTCCGACAGCTCTCGGGCGGGAACCAGCAGAAGGTGGTCATCGCCAAGTGGCTCGCCGCCACGCCCGAGGTCCTCGTGCTCGACGAACCGACCGCCGGGGTCGACATCGGCTCGAAGGCGGAGATCGTCCAGCTCGTCCGTGAGCTGGCCGACAACGGTCGGGGCGTGATCCTGATCTCCTCCGAGCTGCCCGAGTTGTTGGCACTCAGCGACAGGATCCTCGTCTTCGACGCTGGCCGGATCCGGCAGGAGGTGGATCCGGCCCGCATCATCGCCGAGCTCCCCGACGACGCCGAAGTCGGTTCCCAGATCGCCATGGCCGAGCAGGCACTCCAGCTCCTCCTCCAGAAGGCACCCGCCGATGTCTGACACCCACACCGGATCCGCGCCCGGTCACGACGACGCCGACGACACCGCCGCCAAGCGGGGCGAATCGTTGAGCGCCGTCCTCAAGAACTGGCGGCAGTACGTGATCTTCGCCGGGTTCATCGTGGTGTTCCTGGTCTTCGCGGTCACGCTGGAGGACCGGGGCTTCCTCGGCACGAACAACCTGCTCAACATCGTCCGCCAGACCGCGACGATCTCCGTCATGGCGGTCGGCATGACCTACGTACTCGCGACCGGGCAGATCGACCTCTCCATCGGGTCCATCGCAGGGCTCGCGTCGGTGACCACGGCAATGGGTATCGCGGCTTTCGGGTTGCCTGCCGGCATCCTGATCGGCCTTGCGACCGGCCTCGTCGTGGGCATGATCAACGGCATTCTCACGACGAAGGTGGGCATACCTTCCTTCCTCGTGACCCTCGCGATGCTCGGCATCGCGCGGGGGACGGCGATGTGGATCACCGACACGGCAGCGCAACCAATACGCAACTCGACCTACGTGTTCATCTTCGGCTCCGGCGACATCGGGCCCCTGCCGGTCCTGTTGCTCTGGGTCCTGGCCGTCGGCCTGCTCGGGCACGTCGGCCTCAAGCGCACCGCGTTCGGACGGCAGGTGCTGGCCACGGGTGGCAACGAGACTGCGGCGCGCTTCAGTGGTGTCGCGGTCCGGAGCATCCAGTTCCGCGTCCTCACCCTCTCGGGCCTCGCGGGTGCGCTCGGCGGCATGCTCTACGCCGGCCGCCTGCACTCGGGTCGCTTCCAACTCGGCGAGGGCGACGAACTGTCCGTGATCGCGGCGGTCGTGCTGGGCGGTACCAGTCTCTTCGGTGGCATGGGGACGGTCATCGGTTCCATCATGGGCGCGCTGATGATCGGTCTGATCAACAACGGGCTGATCCTGATGGGTCTCGACTTCAGCCAGCAGCTGATCGCACGCGGCGTCATCATCGTGCTGGCGGTCGCGGCGAGTCGCGACCCGAACCGCTGACCCCCGTCCGCGCCGGGTCGTCGGCTCAATGCGTTGCGTGGAGCCCACCGGCATCGAGGTGGAGCACCGAGCCGTGCAGGACGTCGGCCTCGCGGTCGAGCAGTAGCTCGACGGCCCAGCCGATCTCCGCCACCGTGGGCAGACGGCCGAGCGAGGTCCGCCCCTGGTAGCGCGCCCAGACCTCCGCGTCGTCGATGCCCTCCTCCGCGGCGATGGCCGCCGCGATGGTGCGCAGGCGGGGGGTGTCCATCGGGCCGGGCACCAGGGTGTGCACCGTGGCACCGACGTCGGCGACGTGGAACGACAGCTGCTTCATCAGGTTGAGCAGCGCGGCGTTGACCACGCCCGGCCCCGCCTCGCTCGCACCCGGTTCGATGCCGAGGGTTCCCGCCACCGCGGCGAAGCGGCCCCCGACGGCCAGCCGGTCGCGTACCGCCTGGAACAGGCGCAGCGTGCCGCCGACCTTGACCTCGGTGCCGACCGCGAGCAGCGAGGGCGCGATGGTCACCACCGAACCGCCGACGGGCAGGCCCGAGCACATCAGCGCGAGCCGGACGGTCCGAGCGCCGACGGCGTCGCGCAGCGTGGCGATGACGGCGTCCTCGGCGACGTCGGCGACCACCGCCTCGACCGTGCCCTCCACCGTGCGCGCGAGCTCCTGCAACGGGGCCTCACGGCGACCCACCGCCAGCACCGTCAGCCCGCGGGCTGCGCAACGCCGCACCACCTCGCTGCCGACGGCCCCGCTGGCCCCGACGACGACCGCCACCTCCGCCCGGTTCACTGCTCGCCCCGATCCCAGGTGCGGGCGTGCGCGAGCAGCAGATCGCGGATCGACCCGGCAGGCACCGGGTCGGGCACCGAGACCAGCGCGTGACCCTCGCGGATGCGCACCGGATAGCGGGGCAGCGCGCCCCGGCCGCCGACGTGTTGGCCGTCGGGCAGCGCGTACCGCCAGAAGTGCAGCGGGCACTGCAGCTTGCCGTCGACGATGCGCCCCCCGGCCAGCGACGCGTCCTTGTGCAGGCAGCGTGACGCGAACGCCAGCACCTGCCCGTCGACGCGGACCACCACGGCGCGACCGTCGGGGGTTGCGATGCAGGTGTCGGTCGGGAGTTGTTCGGCCGGTCCGAGGTCGAGTTCCATCAGCCGAGCTTGGTCACGACGGATTTGGCTTCGGTGAAGAACTCGTAGGAGTGTTCGCCGCCTTCGCGTCCGAGGCCGGATTCTTTGTAGCCGCCGAAGGGCAGGCGTAGGTCGCGGACGAAGAAGCAGTTGATCCAGATGTTGCCGGCGCGCAGGCCGCGGGCGAGCCGGTTGGCGCGGTCGAGGTGTTTGGTCCACACCATGGCTGCCAGCCCGTAGGGGGTGTCGTTGGCCATGGTGAGCGCTTCGTCCTCGGTGTCGAACGGTTGGATGGTCACCACCGGTCCGAACACCTCCTCGCGGCAGATGCGGGCGTTCTGTGAGACGTCGGCGAAGATCGTGGGTTCGAGGTAGAAGCCGTCGGCGAACGGCCCGTCGGTGCGCCGTTCGCCACCGATCAGACGTTTGGCACCTTCGGCTTCGGCGCCCTGGATGTAGCCGAGCACCTTGTCGAGGTGTTCGGCGGAGACGAGCGGGCCGACCTTGGTGGCCGGCTCGAGCGGGTTCCCGAGGGTCCAGGCGGCGGTGCCGTCCACCATCCGGGAGCAGAACTCGTCGTAGATGCCGCGTTGCACCAGGATGCGGTTGCCTGCGAGGCAGACCTCGCCCTGGTTCATGAAGGAGCCGAGCAGCGAGCCTGCCACGGCTTCGTCGAGGTCGGCGTCGTCCATCACGATGGTGGGCGACTTCCCCCCGAGCTCGAACGACAGCTTTTTGAGCGACCCGGCCGCCGCCCGCATGATCGCCTTGCCGGTGGCGGACTCGCCGGTGAACGTCACGCCCGCGACGTCGGGGTGGGTGGTCAGCGCCTCGCCGGCGGCGTGCGGACCGAACCCGTGCACGACGTTGAACACCCCGTCGGGCAGGCCGACCTCGGCGCAGATCTCGGCCAGCAGCGAGGCGGTGACGGGTGACTGCTCGGCCGGTTTGGCGACCACGGGGCACCCGAACGCCAGCGCCGGTGCGACCTTCCACGACAGCAGCATCAGGGGGAAGTTCCAGGGCGAGATGGCCGCGACGACGCCGAGGGGGTCGCGCAGCTCGTAGCCGAAGCTGTCGGCCCAGGGCCGGTCGTAGGCGCGGGTCCCCGCGTGCTCGATGTAGTCGGCGAAGTAGCGGAAGTTGTCGGCGGTGCGGGCGACGTCCTTGGTGCGGGCGGCCGTGATCGGCTTGCCCATGTCGCGGGTCTCCCACTCGGCGAGCTCGTCGCCGCGCTCCTCCACGCGGTCGGCGATCGCGTGGAGCAGGCGACGACGCTGCGCGGGCGGGGTCTGTCCCCAGCCGTCGGCAGCGGCCAGGGCGGCGTCCACCGCCCGGCCGGCGTCTTGCGCCGAGCCCTCGGCCACCTCGGCGATGTCCACACCATCGATCGGGCTGGTGGAGCGGAACGTGGCCCCGTCGGCGGCGTCGACGAACTCGCCGTCGATGAAGTGTCGGATGGTCCGCATGTTCACGCCTCCTTCGCCTGCGCGGCGCGCGCCGCCAGGATCTCGCGGATCGGTCGACCACCGACCCCGTACTGGTGGTCGGTCATCTCGTGGACGAGGACCCGGACGCTGTCGATGGGCGCGCCGATCGACCCGGCGATCGCCTGCGAGACCTCGGCGATCATGGCCTCGATCCGCTCGGGGGGACGCCCCTGCATCAGGTGGATGTGCACGATCGGCATCAGTCGTTCCTCCTGGGTGCTCGCACCCGCAGCTCGGCGCTGCCGAGCCGGTCGATGGTCACGCGGACGGTCGTGCCCGGGGAGAGGTCCACCGGTGCGGTCAGGCCGCCGGACAGCACGACGTGGCCCGCCTCGAGCCGGCGGCCGTGCGTGTGGTCGACCATCCAGGCCACCGCGGCCGCCGGGTGGTCGAGCACGGCGGCGCCCGCGGCCGTGGCGACGACCTCACCGTCGGTCTCGAGGACGACCCCGCAGGTGCGCAGGTCGATCCCGTCCACCGGCACGGGGTCGCCGAGCACGAACGCGCCCGCGGACGAGTCGTCGGCGACGTTGTCGAGCGCGGTGAATCGGAAGTCGTGGTAGCGCGAGTCGACCACCTCGAGGCACGGGACGACGGCGGCCGTGGCGCGCAGCACGTCGCCACTGGTCACCGGTGCCCGCAGGTCCTGGGCGAGCACGAAGGCGATCTCGGGTTCGACCTTGGGGTGCAGGTGGTCGTCGAGGTCGACCACGCCGTCGTGGCGGAGCATCGCGTCGGTGACCCATCCGGTGTTGGGCGCGTCGACCCGCATGGCGGCGCGCATCGCGGCCGAGGTGAACCCGAGCTTGCCCCCCACGATCCGCTCGCCGTCCCCCTCCCGCAGCTGTAGCCCGAGCTCCTGGATGCGATACGCGTCCTCGGAGGTCAGCTCCGGCCACCGCTCGGTGAGCATCGCCACGCTGCGCCGCTGCTGTCGGGCGGCGTGCAGCGTGGCCGCGGCGGCGGCGTGATCGACGACGGCGGTGGCGGCCATGGTCAGGCCTCGCAGCGCAGATCGACGTGACCGAGGCGGTCGATGGTCACGCGGACCTCGTCACCGGGCGCGACGGCGACCGCGGCGGTGAGCGCCCCCGCGAGGACCACGGTGCCGGCCGGCAGGCTGCGCCCCCGCCGGTGGAGCGCACGCACGAACCAGGCGACCGCCGCCGCGGGATGGTCGAGCACGGCCGCGCCCGCGGCAGTCGCCACCAGCTGCCCGTTGTGCTCCAGCAGGCACCCGAGCAGGCGCAGGTCGAGCCCCTCGGGGGAGGTTTCGGGGCCCAGGACGAAGCGGCCCGCGGAGGTGTTGTCGGCGATGACCGCGGGCAGGGTGAAGCGGTACCCGGCGTAGCGGCTGTCGAGCACGTCGATGGCCGCCATCACCGACACGGTCGCGGCCAGCACCTCGGCGGTGGTCACCTGCGGGCCGGCCAGCTCGGTCCCGGTGCGCAGGGCGATCTCGGGCTCGACGCGCGGCTGGATGAGTTCACCGCACCGCAGCGGCTGGCCCACGTCGAGTTGCGTACCGGCGAGCAGCCAGCCGTAGGCCGGCTCGTCGACCGACATCTGGCGTTGCTTGGCGACGCTGGTCAGCCCGAGCTTGGCGGCCACGGTGCGGCCGCCCTGACGGGCGATCACCTCGTCCTGCAACTCGTAGGCGCGGTCCACGTCGAGGTCGTCGGCGGCCGGCTCGATGGCGGTGCGCGTGGCGATGGCCTCGAGCAGCCGCGTGGGCAGGTCGGCAGCGGTGTCGACCCCGCTCACGCCTCGACCCGCCCGTCGCGGAGCGCGAGCGCCACGTCGATGATCATGTCCTCCTGCCCACCCACCATGCCACGGCGGCCGAGCTCGACCAGGATGTCGCGGGTCTGGACGCCGTAGCGCTGGGCCGCCTTACGAGCGTGGAGGAGGAAGGACCCGTACACGCCGGCGTAGCCGAGCATGAGCCCGTCACGGTCGATCACGCCCATCTCGGGACGCAACGGACGGACACACTCCTCGGCCGCGTCCATCATGGCGAAGGTGTCGACACCGGTGCGCAACCCGAGCTTGTCGGAGGTGGCGACCAGGATCTCGGTCGAGCAGTTCCCCGCGCCCGCACCGAGCCCGGTGGCGCAGCCGTCGACGTTGGTCGCGCCCTCCTCGAGCGCGCCGAGCGAGTTGGCCACGGCGAGCGAAAGATTGTTGTGGGCGTGCACACCGACGCCGACGTCGACCGCGCCCTTGACCGCGGCGACCCGACGTTTGAAGTCGTCGACGGTCATGGCGCCGGCCGAGTCGGTCACGTACACCACGTCGGCGCCGTAGGACGCCATCTTGCGGGCCTGCTCGGCCAGCGCCTCGGGCAAGATCATGTGGGCCATCATCAAGAACCCGATCGCCTCCATCCCGAGCTCCTTGGTGAGCGCGATGTGCTGCTCGGCGATGTCGGCCTCGGTGCAGTGGGTGGCGACCCGGGCCATGCCGACCCCGAGATCGGCCGCCTGCCGCAGGTCGTCCTTGACCCCGATGCCCGGGACGAACAGCACCGCGATCGTGGCCTGGGTCGCGGTCTCGACCGCGACCTTGAGCAGATCGGTCTCGGGGGTGTGGCTGAAGCCGTAGTTGAACGACGAGCCCCCCATCCCGTCGCCATGGGTGACCTCGATGACCGGCACGCCGGCCGCGTCGAGGCCGGCAACGACGCGGCGGACCTCCTCGGCGCTGAACCGGTGCGACACGGCGTGCGAGCCGTCGCGCAGCGTCGAGTCGATGAGTCGGAAGTCGGTGGCGGTCTCGTGCGCGCTCACGCGGGGGTCCTCTGCGTGCGGGCGGTGGCGACGGCCTCGCCGACCCCCACCGCGGCGGCGGTCATGATGTCGAGGTTGCCGGCGTAGGGCGGGAAGTAGTCACCGGCCCCCTCGACCTCGAGCAGGATCACCACCCGGGCAGGAACGACGCCTCCGGGGGTGCCGTAGACCTCGGTCTCGAACACCGGCTCGGCCGTGAGCCGATACCCGGGAACATAGGACTGCACCTGCGCCTCCATCGCCAGGATCGAGGCGGCAACCGCGGCCTCGTCGTAACCCTCGGGCAGCGCACAAAAGACGGTGTTGCGCATCAGGATCGGCGGGTCGGCGGGATTGAGCACCATGATCGCCTTGCCGTGGCGTGCACCCCCGACCTCGACCAGGGCAGCAGACGTCGTGCGGGTGAACTCGTCGATGTTCTGCCGCGTGCCCGGACCCGCCGAAACCGAGGACACCGACGAGACGATCTCGGCATACGGGACCGCGACCACCCGCGAGACCGCATGCACCATCGGGGTGGTCGCCTGCCCACCACAGGTGATCAGGTTGACGTTGGGGGCGTCGAGATGGTCCTCGCCATTGACCGGCGGCACCACCAGCGGTCCGAGCCTGGCAGGAGTCAGATCGATCACCTGCAACCCCGCAGCCTGATAGCGCGGCGCGTTGGCCCGATGCACACCCGCCGAGGTCGCCTCGAACACCAGATCGAACTCGTCGGCGCGGTCGAACAGCCAGTCCGGCCCGTCCGGGCTGGCATCCAGGCCCGCGTCACGGGCACGCGCCAGCCCCTCCGACACCGGGTCGATCCCGACCATCGCGGTGGGCTCGAGCACCGGCGAACGCAACAACTTCGACAGCAGGTCGGTACCGATGTTGCCGGAGCCGACAATCGCGCAACGCAACGTCATGAGATCCTCGTGGTCGGACGGGTGGGTGGTCATGCGGCGCTTCACACGAACCGGGCCGTGACCGACCCCAGGTGGTCGAAGTCGGCGCGGACGACATCACCAGCGACCACCTCGAACGCCCGGTGCAGGGCGCCGGTCATGACAAACCAGCCGGGCTCGAGGGTCACGTCGAACGCCGCAACGGTGTTGGCCAGCCACGCCACCGCCGCGACCGGATCGCCGAGCGCGGCGGCGCCGGCACCGGTGTCCTCGACCCGACCGCCACGCGAGACAACCATCCCGCAAGTGCGGGGATCGAAGCCATCCAGCGGCACCACCCGGCTCGACAACACAGCGGCAGCGGAGCTGGCAAGGTCGCTGACCGTGTCGAGGAAACCGATGTCCCAATCCGCGATGCGTGAGTCCACCATCTCGATCGCGGCGACCGCACCACCAATCGCGCGACGAGCCTGCACGGCGGTGACCCCCGGCCCGCGCAACGGCTCGTCGAGCACCAGCGCGATCTCGGCCTCGACCTTGGGCTGGATGTAGCGGTCCAGACCGATCGCCTGCCCGGAGTCGAACACCATCGACGACAACACCGGAGCATAATCGGGCGTGTCGATGCCGAGCAGCTGCTGCATCGGCTTCGAGGTCAGCCCGAGCTTGAAGCCGACCTGGCGTCCCCCCTCGGCGCCGAGGATGCGGGCGACGAGGCCCTGCTGCACCCGGTAGGCGTCCTCGAGCGTGAGGTCGGGGTGCGTGGCGGTCAGTCGGGGGACCGGGCGCCGCTCGATGTAGGCGCGGTGGAGGTGGTCGGCGAGCTGCTCGTGCAGATCGGTCACGCGACGGCTCCTGTGCCGGTTGGTGCGTCGTTCGGTCCGAGACGACGGGATGCGAGCTGGGCAGCCTCGACGACGGCACGGGTCACCTGCGCGAGGTCCCGTTGCATGCGCTCCGAGGGGCCTGCGACGCTCAGCGCGGCGACAACGGCTCCCCGGGGGTCACGGATGGGCGCGCCGACGCTGATGGCCCCGACGTCCGACTCGTTGCGGTTGACGGCGAACCCGTCGCGGGCGACGCGGCGCAACTCGTCGCGCAACTGCGACGGGTCGGTGATGGTCTGGTCGGTGAGCGCCGGCAGGTCCCACCCGGCCAAGGTGCGCTCGAGCACGGCGGGCTTGAGGGCCGCGAGCAGGACCTTGCCCGTGCCGGTGCAGTGGGCCCAGTTGCGCCGGCCCACGTCGACGAACATGCGCAGCAGGTGGGTGCTCTCGAGGCGCTCGACGTAGACGACCTCGCGACCGTCGAGCACGCCGACCTGCACGGTCTCGCCGGTGCGGTGGCGCAGCACCGACATGGGAGGCAGCACGGCCTGGGTCAGGTCGAGCTCGGTGGTCGCCGCGACGAGGTCGTAGACCGCCAGCCCGAGCTGGTAGCGCCCGGTGGCCGGGTCCTGCTCGACGAGGTGCTCGCTGGCCAGCGTGGCCAGCAGGCGGTGGGTGGTCGAGGTCGACAGGTCCAGGTGACGCGCCAGCTCCGAGACCCCGAAGGTGCGCTGCCGGGTGTTGAACGCCTTCAGCACCCGGGCCGCGTTGCGGACGGTGGACAGCGTCGAGCGGTCGGTCACGGCCGCTCCCCACGTACGGCGGCGAGCAGTGCACGCCGCAGCGTGCGGGGATCGGGTGGCGCGGGCGCGTCGACCAGTTCGCGGACACCGGCGTCGTCGGGCGCGATGGCCCGGGCGAGCAGCGCCTGGGCCATCGGCAGTTCGGCCCGCGCGGCCCCCTCGAGCTCGTCGACCAGCGCCTCGCGGCCGCGGGCCGCCGCCCGGATGGACTCGAGGTCGCGGGCTTCGGCGAGGTGGTCCATCGCCAACCCCGCTCCGGCGTGACCGGCGTGGTGCGGGGTGAGCTCACTGCCGGGCTGCACGACCAGGTGGTAGAGGTGGGTCGACAGCCCGACCGCGCGGCGCACCTGCGCGAAGGCCGGACCGGCGGATTCGTCGATCAGCCCCAGGCTCGGGAGGACGACGGGGTCGAGGAAGCGCAGCGTCCAGCTCAGGCCGTCGACCTCGCCGTCGACGGCGAGCTCGGCGCCCCGGGGGGCGGCCAGCGGCTGGTGGGTCGCGATGACGTGCAGGTTGCGGGCGGCGGCCGCCACCACGGTGAGTTCCCCCGTGAACAGACGCATCGCCGCCCGGATCGCAGGCGGCTGGCCCGCGCCGGTCGAGACGTACGCCTGGTGGACCGTGCGCACGTAGTCGGCCAGCGCCGAGCGCATGGCCTCGGGCCCGGCGCCGCCCGGGGGCGGCGTCGAGGTGGTGGAGGTCCGCGGTTCGCTCATGGTCCGAACCTACGCCCGGTCGCGTGAGCCGGACGAGTTTCATCCCGCTATGTGGGAAGGTAGTTGGGCTGGTCATCCGGAACCGGATCAGAACGGGGTCACAAGCGCAGAAAAGACGGGATACGTATGCGGCCGCGCGAAAGGTTTCCCGTCATGCGGGACGTTGCTCGCCGCCGCGGACGGCGCGGGCGTACGTTCCCGCCAGCGTCAGACCGCACCGTCGCCACCGTCAGGAGCGTGCGCACCGTGGGGATCCTCCGTCTCAGCCATGTGGACATCACCGTTCCGGACCTCGAGCTCGCCAAGGCGTACTACACCGGCGTCATGGGGATGGACCTCACCGAGGAGACGGCCGACCGAGCGTTCCTCAAGTGCTGGGACGAGGAGGACCACCACTCGCTGGCGGTCCGCTACGACCCGCGGGTCGGCATGGACCGCTTCACCTTCAAGGTCGAGCGCGAGGACGATCTCGACGAGCTCGAGGACCGCGTGGAGCGCTACGGCTTCGCGGTCCAGCGGGTGTCGAAGGGTGAGGAGGTGGGCCAGGGCGAGTCGATCCGCTTCGAGACCCCCTCGGGGCACGAGATGGAACTCGTCCACGACGTGGTCAAGGTCGGCGGGCGCACGGCCAAGGTGAACCCCGAGATCCCCTTCGGCCTGCGGGGCATCGCGCCACCGCGCATGGACCACCTGCTGATCAACGCCGAGGAGGTCGGCGACGCCTGTCGCTTCTACATGGACGTGTTGGGCTTCCGGCTGACCGAGCAGCTCCTCGGCGGCGACGGACACCCGATCGGCATGTGGATGGAGCGCTCCCACTCGCCGCACGACCTCGCGGTGGTGAGCGGCCCGAACGGCGCGCTGCACCACTTCGCCTACTGGCTCGACGACTGGGACCACGTGCGTTCGGCCGCCGACATCCTGGCCTACAACGCCATCCAGGTGGACGTCGGCCCGACCCGGCACGGCGTCACCCGGGGCAACACCATCTACTTCTTCGACCCGATGGGCACCCGCAACGAGGTCTTCACCGGCGGGTACCGCCCCGACCCCGACTTCCCCACGATCACCTGGACCGAGGACAACATCGGGCGGGCGGTCTTCTACTACGAGGGCGAAGTCAACGAGCGCTTCGTCAGCGTCCACACCTGATCGGTCCGACCACCACCGAGGAGCCTGCCCGGATGGGGATCCTGCGCCTGTCACACGTCGAGCTGCGCGTGCCCGACCTCGAGCTCTCGACCGCCTACTACACCGAGGTCGTCGGCCTGGTCGAGACCGCCCACGAGGACGACCGCGTCTACCTCAAGGGGTGGGACGAGCAGCAGCACCACTCGCTCATCCTGCGCTACGCCCCGACCTACGGGGTCGAGACGGTGGCCTTCAAGGTCCAGCATCCCGAGGACCTCGACGAGTTGGCGGCGCGCATCGAGGCGCGCGGGATCCCCACCAAGCGCTTGGAGGCGGGCGACCTCGGCCCCGGGTCGGGCACCACGATCCGCTTCCGGGCCCCCAGCGGCCACACCACCGACCTGGTGCACGGCATGGCGCAGATCGGCAACGCGCTGCCCCTGCACAACCCCCCGCCGGAGCCTCCCGGTCTGGTCGGCATCCATCCGCCGCGCATCGACCACGTCTTTCTGATGTGCGAGGACGTCGACGAGATCACCGCCTTCTACACCGACGTCCTCGACTTCCGCCTCACCGAGCAGATCGTGGCCGACGACGGCCACCAGCTCGCGACGTTCCTGGAGCGAACCCACACCCCGCACGACGTGGCGTTCATCACCGGACCGCAGGGCGCCTTCCATCATCTGGCCTACTGGGTGGACGACTGGAACGACCTGCGTCGTGCCGCGGACACCTGCGCCTTCCACGGCGTGCGCATCGATGCCGGGCCGACACGGCACGGCGCCACGCGCGGGTGGGGCCTGTACTTCTTCGACCCGGCCGGCAACCGCAACGAGGTCTACACCGGTGGCTACTGGGCCGACCCCGATCGTGAGCCGGTCACCTGGACCGAGGCCGAGATGGGCCGCGCCGTCTTCTACTACGAGGGCGTGGTCGACCAGAGCTTCCTGACGGAGCACTCATGAACCGTCCGCCGCTGCCATCGACCCAGCGCGTCGACCCGCCGCGCTATCTCGCCGAGTACCACGCGCGATCCAACCGCAACGGCGACGGGTCCGGCGGTGAGCCGCGCGACGACGGCACGCCGCTCTACCTCCGCCGCTTCCGCGAACGTCGCGACGACGCCGCCACGACCACCTCGCTCCCGCCGCTCCGCGAACGCGCCGGTCACGGCATGCTGCAGGCGATGAGCGAGGACAACCGGACGAAGGAGATCTCGGCACCGCCGGGCGCCAAGCGCCGGATCCTCGCCGACGTCTTCCTCATCCGCCACGGCGAGACGCAGGGCTACTCCACCGAGTCCGGGCTCACGCCGCTCGGCGCCTGGCAGGCGCACAGCTACGGGCAGACCATCGCGCGCCGGGTCAGCGACGGCGAGACGCTGGTCATCCGCCACGCGGCGACCAGCCGCGCCACCGAGACGGCCCAGAACCTCGAGCGTGGCCTCCAGGACGGGCTGGTGCAGTTCGAGAAGGACGTCAAGGTCCACGACCTCGAGCCGATGGAGGAGTTCCGCAACTTCGGGGTCGTCACCCCCGACGGCATCCGCGACGTCACGGGCGCCTTCCGCCAGTACGCGGCCACGCTCGAACGCTTCGAGCGCACCGCACTGGGGGACCGGCCCATGTGGCTGGTCGAGATCGACCGATTCTGGCGCACCCAGCAGGGTGGTGGTGACCCGATCCAGCACTGGTTGCAGATCCCGATGTTCCACTTCGAGCCGCCGCAGATGACCGTGCGACGGTTCTGGCAGGGGATCCACCGCCTGGCCGCCGAGCACCCCGGGGCACGCATGCTGGTGGCGACGCACTCGGGTCCCATCCGCGCCTTCGCGGTCGCCGCGCTCGGCTACGACCCCGGCGAGCCGTACAACACCGAGCACGTCCGGGTGAAACTGTTCGAGGGGGGCACCGAGGCCCTGGTGTCCTACCGCAACCGGGTCCAGGAGGTCCTGGTCCCGCAGATCGAAGGCCTCCCGAGCTGGCAGTTCGGCGAGGAGTGGAGTCCGCAGCAGCTGTTCGGCACGGCGGGCGCCTGAGGTGTGCCGCAGCTGTCCGGTGGTGGGCGAGGGAGCCTGGCAGGCGCCCCCCACCGGTTGGGAGCGAACCGTGACGAGGGAGAGACCGCCGATGGGCGACTACACACTGTGGTTCGAGGAATACGTCGAGGAGCGCGACCGGAGCCGCGTGGGGGGCAAGTGCGCCAGCCTCGGCACGATGGTCGAGGCCGGCCTCCCGGTCCCGCCGGGCTTCGCGGTCACCACCGAGGCCTACGACACCCTGCGATCCCACCCCGATCTGGTCACCCTCGTGCACGACCATCTCGCCAGTGTCGACGGGGACACGCGCCGACTGCAGGCGGCCGCGGTCGAGATCCGCGCGGCCGTGGAGGCCATCCCGGTCCCCGGCCAGATCGAGGAGGAGATCCGGCGGCGGTACGCGCAGCTGAGCGAGCGCAGCGGCCTCGACGAGGTGCCGGTCGCGGTGCGGTCCTCGGCCACGGCGGAGGACCAGCCCGACGCCAGCTTCGCGGGCCAGCAGGACACCTACCTGTGGGTCCGGGGCGCCGATCAGGTCGTCGAGCACGTGCGGCGCTGCTGGTCGTCGATCTTCACCGACCGGGCGATCGCGTACCGGCGAGCCATGGGGTACGACCACCAGGTCATCGCGATGGCGGTCGCCGTGCAACAGATGGTCGATCCGAAGGCGGCCGGCGTGGCCTTCACCCTCAACCCGCAGGACGGTGACCGATCGCAGGTCGCGATCGACGCGTCGTGGGGGCTCGGCGAGGCGGTCGTCTCGGGCGAGGTCACCCCGGACAACTTCCTGGTCGACAAGGTGCTGCGCACGGTCGTGCGCCGCATGATCTCCTCCAAGCACGTCGAATACCGGCTCGTCGGTGACCGCGTGGAGAAGGTCGCGGTCGACGACGAACGGCGCGAGCAGGCCTGCCTCACCGACGACGAGATCTGCGCCGTGGCGGCCATGGCGCGCCGCGCCGAACGGCACTACGGCTGCCCGCAGGACATCGAGTGGGCCATCGATCGCCACCTGCCGGACGGCGAGAACATCGTGCTGCTCCAGTCGCGTCCCGAGACCGTCTGGTCGCGAAAGCAGGTCGCCCCGGTCGTGTCGGGGACCTACGACCCGGTCAGCAGCATCGTGGCGACCCTCACGGCGCCACTGCACGCGAGTGCATGACCCCCACCCATGACCGGGCCGCTCTGGCCCGGCGCACCTACCCCCGGCACCAACCCCGTCCGGCTCGACCGGACCCGCACCCAGACACCAAGGAGGGCCGCATGGGAGCCGGCCGATTCCCCAACCCGTACGAACTCACGACTCCGCCGGGAGCGGAGGGCTGGGAGGAGCTCTACAGCTACTCGGTGCTGTTCACGGAGGGACGCCGCGAGGCGGACGAGCGCAAGTTCTGGTTCATGGACTCCATGCACTGGGGCTGGGCGATGTCCCCCTGGGACGCCGACCACCTGATGTTCGCCATCGCGTCGTTGTCGCAGTACAACTCGCGTCACTACCTCGTGCCACCCGCGGACGGCATCGACTTCCGCATCCTCCACGGCTACCCGTACTTCTCGCCGATGACCATCGACGATCCGGCCAAGGTGGAGGCCCGGGCCGCCCAGTTCGTCGAGCGTGCCGGGCACTACTTCGCCAACTGGGACCAGCTGTACGCCAACTGGCTCGACAAGGTCAAGGCCAACATCGCCGCGATCGAGGCGATCGACTTCTCGGCCCTCCCCGAGTCCGAGGACGTCGACGAGGTCGTGCGCGCAGGCACGGGTGTCGGCTCGGGCTGGCGCCTGCAGGAGCAGTACCACCGCTTCCAGGACCTCGCCCAGCGCATCTGGCAGTACCACTTCGAGTTCCTCAACCTCGGCTACGCCGCCTACCTCGACTTCTTCGGGTTCTGCAAGCAGGCCTTCCCCTCGATCCCCGACCTCGCGGTCGCCAAGATGGTCGCCGGCATCGAGGTCGACCTGTTCCGGCCCAACGAGGAGTTGAAGATCCTGGCCGCCGAGGCGATCGAGCTCGGTGTGGCCGGGGCACTCGCCCACCACACCGACCCCGACGCGGTCCACGCCGAGCTGGAGGCCAGCGAGGCCGGTCGAACGTGGTTGGCCTCATGGACCTCGCGCGAGGACCCGTGGTTCAACTTCTCATCGGGAACCGGCTTCTACTACTCCGACAAGACCTGGCTGCAGGACCGGTCGGTGCCCTACGGCTTCATCAACGACTACATCACCAAGCTGCAGTCCGGCGAGGACATCTCGCGACCGATCGACGAGATCCGTGCCGAGCGTGACCGCATCGTCGAGGAGTACGCCGAGCTGTTGCAGACCGACGAGGACCGCGCGGCGTTCCAGGGCAAGCTCGGCCTCGCCCGCACGGTGTTCCCCTACGTCGAGAACCACAACTTCTACATCGAGCACTGGTCGATGTCGGTGTTCTGGTCGAAGTCGCGGGAGCTCGGGGAGATGCTCGCCAAGGAGGGCTTCTTCCACGACCCCGAGGACGTGTTCTTCGTCCGCCGGGAGGAGATGGACACGCTGCTGTTCGACCTCTACTCGGCGTGGGCCGTCGGCAACGAGCCGGCCGGACCCCACCACTGGCCCCCGATCATCGAGCGTCGTCGGCGCATCCACGCCGCGCTGAGCGAGCACCAGCAGCAGGCGCCCAAGGCGCTCGGCCCGCCGCCCTCGGTGGTGACCGAGCCGTTCACCATCATGCTGTGGGGCATCACCTCCGAGTCGCTGCAGCAGTGGCTGTCGACCGACGACGACGAGGGGGCCATCCGCGGCATGGCCGCATCCCCGGGCATCGCCGAAGGGCCGGTACGGGTCGTGTTCGACGCGTCCGACATCGGTGACGTCGAGGAGGGCGAGATCCTGGTCGCGCCGATCACGGCTCCGTCCTGGGCGCCGGTGTTCTCGAAGATCCAGGCCACCGTCACCGACATCGGCGGGCTGATGTCGCACGCGGCGATCGTCTGTCGCGAGTACGGCGTCCCCGCAGTCACGGGGACCGGCAACGGAACCTCGGAGCTCAAGACGGGTGACCGGGTCCGCGTCGACGGCAACGCGGGGACCGTCACCCGCCTGTGATCACCCTGCCGGCGGGTGGTCTCCCACCCGCCGGCCCCCATCCTCCCGAGGAGCCCACCATGCTGAAGCAGGACATCAACGAGCAGCTGACCCAGGTCGGGCCGGGCACGCCGATGGGCGAACTGCTGCGTCGCTACTGGTACCCGATCGCCTTCGTACGCGAGCTCGACGAGTGGCCCATCAAGAAGGTCCGGATCCTCGGCGAGAACTTCGCCCTGTGGCGGCGTCCCGACGGTGGCTACGGCATCGTCCAGGAGCTCTGTCCGCACCGGCGCGCCTCGCTGGTCTACGGCGTGGTCGAGGAGCAGGGGCTGCGCTGCGGCTACCACGGCTGGCTCTTCGACGAGTCGGGGCAGTGCCTCGACCAGCCCGCCGAGTCCGCGGAGTCCACCTTCGCCGACCGCGTCCAGGCCTTCGCCGGGCGCGCCGAAGCGCTCGGCGGCATGGTGTGGGTGTACATCGGGCCGGACCCGGCGCCGGTCCTGCCGCGGTTCGACGTCTACGTCGACGACGGGTTCAAGGACGTCGGCCACGCGGTCCTGCCGTGCAACTGGCTGCAGACCATGGAGAACTCCGTCGACCCCCACCACGTCGAGTGGCTGCACGGCCGCTACTTCAAGTTCCTCGGGGACCAGCAAGGGTTCCTCGCGCCCCCCGGCTTCCAGAAGAAGCACGTCAAGGTGGGCTTCGACCCCATGGAGTGGGGGATCCTCAAGCGTCGGGTGCTCGAGGGCAACAGCGAGGACCAGGACGACTGGGCGGTCGGGCACCCGCTGGTGTTCCCGTACTGCATGCGTGTGGGTGGCGCCGGCCTGGAGCAGATGCAGATTCGCGTGCCCATCGACGACACCACCACGTGGGCGCTGTTCTACTCGAGCCACCAGCCGGTCGGTATGACGGACTTCCCCGAACAGGTGCACCCGGTGGACTACGAGTTCCCCTGGCTCGACGACCGCGGCGAGCACATCGTCGACTACATCGAGGGCCAGGACATCATGGCCTGGGTGACCCAGGGCGACATCAACGACCGCACCGGTGAGCACCTCGGCAAGTCGGATCTCGGCGTGATCATGCTCCGCAAGATGTTCCGCGAACAGATGGCGAGGGTCGCCGAGGGTGAGGATCCCACCGTGGGCTTCACCCGTGAGGAGCACGACCGCATCGGGCTGCCGTGCGAGAAGGACAAGTTCGGCGTCGACTACACCGAGTTCGCGCTGTCGTGGTTGAGCATGGGGTCGTCGCGCTACTCGCCGGCACTCGACGTGATCAAGAAGCTCTACCTCGAGGCGGCGGCCATCCGCGGCGACACCGCCTGGGACGTCGCCCGCGCCGATGCGCTCATGGAGCAGATGGGGGCGGGGACGCTGCGCGAGGCCCGGGCGGACACCGGTTCGTGAGACCCCGTCCCGCGACCACCCAGCCCACGCTCGCCGGCCGCCGCGTCCCGCGATGGTCCAACGCGCAGACGCCGGTCCGCCCCGTGGCGGACCGGCGCCTGACCGGCGACCACTGGTGGGACCCCGACCGGATCGCCCACGAGGCCGACGCGCCGCGCTTCTGCCCACGGTGCGGTGCGACGACCGACGACGCCGGCACGCTCGCGGTCGAGTACTGGGAGGGTGACCGTCGTATCTACCATCTGCGCTGCGGTCGCTGCGACTGGAGCGGTGACGTCGTCCGTGTCGAGCGGATGGTCGGCCTCGAGCCACCGCACTGACCACCCCCACAGGAGCACGCATGACCGAGCTGGTGCTGTTCGATTTCGGCGGTGTCGTCCTGCGCACCCCCTTCGAGCTGTTCGACGGGGATCCGCCGTTCCACGGACCGTTCGCGCCCGAGCGTGACGAGCTGTGGCGGGCGTCGATGGCCGGCACCATCACCGAACGCGAGTACTGGCACCTCCAGGCCGCCCGGCTGCACCCGGGAGCGGACGACCCGACCTACGCGCTCATGCGACAGCTGTACGAGACCGATGAGGCCCGGCTCGTGCGCCCCGAGCTGCTCGACCTGCTCGACGACCTTGCCGCCGACGGCCGGCGCCTGGCGGTGCTGACCAACGATCTGCAGGCCTTCCATGGCGAGGCCTGGGTCCGGCGCATCACGGTGCTGCAACGGTTCGAGGAGGTCATCGACCTGTCCCACATCGGTTTCCTCAAGCCCGCACCGGAGGCATTCGAGCACGCGCTCAAGGTCTGCGACCTCGGCCCGCACCAGGTCCTGTTCGTCGACGACCAGCCGCGCAACGTCGCCGGCGCCGAGGCCCGGGGCATCCGCTCGGTGCACTTCGACCCCACCGACGTGGCCGGGTCCGTGGCCGCGATCCGTGTGATGGTGCGCTCCTGACGGAGACGGCGTTGGCATGAGGTGTCCCCCGCGAATGCTGTCGGCCGACAGACCTCGCCGGGGCTCGCGAGATCCCTCCGACCAACAGGCGATCATGGCCGCCGAGGTTGTCGTTGGCTGCGCGCCGAGTAACGCCCCGTCTCAGTCCGTGCGATTCGACAGGTGCTTGACCATGATCAGGCACGGGTTGCCGGGCCAGATGGTGTTCGCCGCGAACTCTTCGAGCCCTTCGTAGCCGAGCGCTTCGTAGAAGGCGCGCGTCGCTGCGTGACTCTCGCGAGGGGAGGCTCGCTCCCATCGTCTTGACCTGCAGGTACGTGGCGCCTCGTCGGACGAGATCCGCCTCGGCTGCTGCCACGAGGGCTCGGCCGAGACCTCGCCGGTGCGTCCGGCGTCTTACCGCCATGACGTACATCTCGGCAGCCCGGTCGCTGTGTTGCTCCAGGACGAGCACGCCGGCTGGCTCGCCAGTCACCGTCGCGACAAAAGTCGGCAGCTGCGATGAGCGAGACACGTACTCGGTGATGGCCTCCTCGATCCCGAACCACTCGGGCAAGCCCCTGAGCAGCGTCTCGACGACGTCGGGGCGAGGACCGTCAGCCTCAATCGCATCTCCGGACCCACCATCTCCACCTCGCCCTCGCGTCCCAACGAACCCACCGTTGACGTCGGCCTACCGATGATCCCGACAGCGCCCGCTGCGTCAGAACGTGCCTCAGCTTCGGGCAACAGGAGCGTACGCCCCTCGAACTCGCCGCAGGGCGTTAGCTTCGTTCCCCAACCGAAGGGACGCCATGCCGCGGTCGGGGTACATCGCAGAGATCCGGAGGCTCGTTGGCCATCATCGGCTGCTCCCCCCGCCGTCACGCTTTGCATCTGTGACGCCGACGGACGGCTTCTGCTCGTGCGGCATGACGACGGGGATCTGTGGTCGACACCCGGCGGATCCATCGAGCCCGGTGAGACGCCCGCCGCTGCTGCCGTACGCGATGGCGTTGAGGAACTCGGTGTCGAGATCCATCCGATCCGCATCATCGGCGTGTTCGGTGGCCCCGGGTTCGATGTTCGCTACGACAACGGGGGACGTCGCGGCATACGTCACCACGGCCTTCCATTGCCAGATTCGAAGCGGCGAGGTCGAGCCCGACGGCGTCGACCGAGTGGCTCGATTCGAAGGAGGCTGACGCTCGTGGCCCTACCCGCCGCGGAGACATCGCAAGCGTCCACGACTCGCTCCATGGGACGAGCGCTGCAGATGCCCGGATCATCTACCTGTGTTCGGCGGTTCGGGTAGCGGCGGCAGGGGCTTCTCGCGCAGCGTGACTGTCAGCCGGTTCTGCCCGTGAGCGAAGGTGCGGGTGCCGACGGCGCGGTAGTCCCGCTCGTCGTACCACCTCTGCAGCCGGCGGTTGTCGGCGGCAACATCGAGCCGAACGCGGTCGATTCCGCGTTCGCGGGGGAGACCCTCGACCCGTTGGAGAACGCGTCCCCGAGCTCCCTGCATGGCTGCGGGCAACCATGAGCAGATGCACGTAGAGGGCCGGGTCGCGGTCGGCGCCCCAGAACTCCTCGTCGCTCGAGCAGTGTGACGGACGCCACGATGTGTCCGTCTCGGCGAACGACTCGGGTTGATCCATCCCGCACCCAGCCAACAAGCCACTCACGCGACATCGGGGACTGCCACTGGTCGATGCCTCGGTCGGCAAGCCACGCGGCCAACTGCTCGCGCAGGGCGAGGAGCTCGGCGGCATCATCGACGGTCGCGATCTCCAGCGCTGGCTCGTTCATACAGGTGGGGACGACGGGGCCGCGTGGGCCGGTTTCGGATCTCACGCCCAAAACGCGGATTCGGGCTCCTAGAGGGTCTAGAAGCCCGAATCTCAGTGGTCAGGGGCGGGGTCAAACCGTGGACGGTGGGTACCCGCGTTCAGGAACTCTCCTACGTCGGGATCGCTTCGCCTCGTCAAGGGCTCGTGTCCCCCAGCAGCTTGACTCCCTGACATCCCCACGGCTATTCTTGCAGAATAGCATTCTTCCTAGCAGACGCCAGCTTGCCAACACTGGGATCATTGTGTCATCGACGTGCCCGATCGAGCCAATACCGGCTGATCAACTCCCGTCAGCGGTGACAGAAGCGCTACGCCCGAAGGTCAATCGCTTGGGGTACGTGGGCGCGTTCTTCACTCATGCGGCACACCAACCGGACGCCCTTCTGTCGTTTATCCGTTTCACGGATGACCTGAAGCGGGCCCTCGATGACCGCCTTACCGAACTGGTGGCCCTCACCGTGGCGGCGGCGAAGGGGAATGACTACGAACGCCATCAGCACGAGCGATTGAGCATCGCGCTCGGCTTCAGCCCGGCATGGGTCGGGGCGGTCGAGGCGCTCGACCCGGCCCAAGGAGCCGAGCATCTGTCGGACGTGGACCGCGCCATCCAGACGCTTGTCCTCGATGTCCTCGCGTCTGACGGGCATGGCGTCGCCGATCAGGTCCGACGGTGCGTCGAGGCGGTCGGCGAAGCGGAGACGGTGGGCATCCTGATGCTTGTCGGTCGATATGTCGCCCACGCGCTGATGGCGAATGCCCTCGCCCTCGCACCACCGGTCGGGAGCATCTTCGAAGAGGAGAACACGTGAGCGCCAACGACTGGATCTGGATCACGGAGGCAGATGTCGTCTCCACACTCGACATCGGTGACGCCATCCGCGCTGTCCGTGCCGGCTTCGCCGACGAAGCACGCGGGGACGCACAGAACATGGTCAAAACCCACACGGCGTGGGACGGCAGCACCCTGCACGCGATCGGTGCGGCCTTTCCGCGGGTCGGGCTGGTCGGCACCAAGACCTGGTCGCACACCGCAGGCGGCGCGACGCCCTTGCTCTTGCTCTTCGACGCGGCGAACGGTGAACTCGTCGCGATCGCCGAGGCCTTCGCGCTGGGCCAGCTGCGCACCGCGTCGGTCTCCGGCGTCGCGACCGACCTGCTGGCCGTCCCGGGGGCCGCGCAGCTCGCCATGATCGGAACCGGCAAGCAGGCGCTGGCGCAGGTCGCGGCCATCCGGGCCGTCCGACCCATCCAGCAGGTGCGCGTGCACGGCCGCGACGAGGCCCGTCGCAAGGCCTTCGCCCTTCGGGTCGAACAGTCGCTCGGGGTCGAAGCCGTCCCCGCGGCGAGCGTGGCCGAGGCGGTCGACGGTGCGGACGTGATCACCCTGGCGACTCGGGCCACCGAACCCGTACTCACCTCGAGCATGGTCGCCCCCGGGGCGCACATCAACGCGCTCGGGGCCATCACCAAGGAACGACAGGAGTTCGAGCCGGAGTTGCTCGAGCGCTGTGGCGTCATCGGTGCCGACAGCGTGCCGCAGGTACGGCGGCTCTCGCTGGAGTTCAGCCGGTACTTCGACGAGGGAGGACGGGACTGGGACCGGGTCCAGCCGCTCAGCTCGCTTCTCGAGGAACTCGGCGGCCGCCCCGGTGACGCGGACCTGACGCTGACGAAGGCCATGGGGACGGGCGTCTGCGATCTCGCCGTCGGCATCGCGTGCTACCAGGCCATGCGGGACAACGGTCTCGGTAGTCCCCGGGACCAGCCCAGCCCCATCGAGCCCAGGCTCCGGGCCCGTACCGGTGTCGCCGGTGTGGGCTACGTCTAGGTCGTGAGAGGACCGATCTGATGGCACTCGCAAACGACGCCCTTCGGGGCTCCTACACCCCCGTTGTCACCCCCTTCCGGGACGGGCGGGTCGACCTCGACACCTACGAGCGGCTGGTTGAGCAGCAGGTGGCAGGTGGCTCGCAGGGCGTCGTGGTCAACGGCACCTCGGCGGAACCGAGCACGCTGACGACCGCGGAGCGCAGCGACCTCGTCCGTGCGGCCGTGAGCGCGGCGGCCGGTCGGATCAGCGTCGTGGCGGCGACGGGTTCGCAGTCCTACGCCGAGACGCTGCAGTTGACCCGCGAGGCCGCGGACGCCGGGGTCGACGCCGTCATGGTCGTCACGCCCTACTACATCCGGCCGCCGCAACGCGGTCTCGTGCGCTACTTCGCCGAGATCGGCGGCGCGGTCGACGTGCCGATGTTGCTGTACCACATCCCGGGCCGAGCAGCCGTCGCGGTCGATCTCGACACCCTCGAGGCGATTGCCGAGGCCGCGCCGAACTTCGTGGGCATGAAGCACGCATCGGACGACCTCGGCCTGGTCACGGAGTCCATCAGCCGGTTGGGCGCCGACTTCCGCGTCTTCGTCGGGCTCGAGGAACTGAGCCTGCCGATGCTCGCCATCGGGGCCAGTGGCGTCATGAACGCCGTCGGCAACCTGGCCCCCGGCCGCATCGCCGACCTGTGTCGAGCGGTCAGTGACGGCGATCTCACGCGCGCTCGCGCGCTGCACTACGAGTTGTTCGAACTCAACCGGGCGGTCTTCTGGGACACCAACCCGATTCCCATCAAGTACATGATGAGGGTGATGGGGCTGCTCGAGATGAACGAGCACCGGCTGCCCATGCTGCCGGCGAGCGAGGAACTCGAGTTCCGGCTCGACGAGTTGCTCTTCGAGGTGGGCCTGCGCGACGCCAGGGTGTCGGCCTGATGGCGTCGAGACGCCACGGGTTGACGCGCCCTTGGACGGCGCTATCCTTATAGCAGACAACAGTTCTGGTAAGCAGACAGTACGAAGGGGTTCATGATGGCTGGCGTTGTACCCGTTGTTCGGCCCAGCACGGCGTTCGTCGATCGGGTCGGCTACAAGACTCCGCGCAAGGAGCTGTGGCCCTCCGTGGTGATCACTCGCGAGGAGATCGACGACGAGATCGCGCGGCTGAGTGAGCTGCCGGCACCAGAGAACGGACGCCGGCAGTCCTTCATCGTCCACCCCTTGTCGGAGGAGCCCGGGCTCGGGCTGGCGCCGGGGATCCGGGTCATCCTCGAGGTGTTGTTGCCGGGCGAGAGCACCGAACCGATCCGCCACAACTCGAACCAGGTCAACTTCTGCATCCGGGGCGGCGGACACGCCGTCGTCGACGGGAAGCGGATCGAGTTCCAGCAGTACGACGTGTGGTCGACACCGTCGCTGGCGACGTATGTCAATGTCAACGACACCGACCAGACCCAGGTCCGCTTGACGTATACCAACGCGCCGCTCCTCGAGAAGCTCAACGTGCACTACGTCGAGGAGAACCCCAAGCAGGCTTCCGCCGACGGCGGGAGTGCGCCGGAGGCGACCGAGGACGCCCTCGAGGCGCTGTTCGACGACTACATCGAACTCGGCCACGACGGCGCGTTCCTGATGTCGTACGAAAAGCTCATCGACCCCGACGTGGTCGAGCAGCGGCCGCTGCACTGGCCGTGGCAGCGTGTCGAGGAGTACCTCGACAAGCTCACCGCGCTGGGTGAGGACTACAAGGGCCGGCGGCTCTATCTGCTCTACAACCGGGCCACCGGCCGGACCAACGGCACGACCAACAGCTTCTTCGCCACGATGTGCGTGCGACCGCCCCACATCGTGGACATCCCGCACCGTCACACGGCGGCCGCGATCAACTACTACTTCCGCGGGACGGGTTACAGCGTGGTCGGCGGCAAGCGCATCCCGTGGAAGGCCGGAGACCTTATGCTCTCGGCGCCCGGATGGGCCGTGCACAACCACGCGTCCAACGACGAGCCGGTGTACGAGCTGACGATCCAGGACAGCCCGCTGCATCTCGCCATGGACTCACTGATGTGGCAGGAGAACCTGCGCACGCCGCCGATTCTGCTCGGCTCGCACCGTGGCTTCCACACCAACCGCCACGAGCTGATCTGAGCCGGCATCTTCGGCATGGGTGCCGCCCGCTCGATCTCGACCGGGCCGACGGAACACAAGGAGTGACACGTGGCGGAGATCCTCGGTCTCGGGGTGACCCATCAGCCGACGCTCACGGCGCGTCAGCTGCAGCCGAACTCACTGCGCGGGACGCTGCGTGATCCCGGACTGCCCGAGGAGCTGCGTACGCCCGACGGCTGGCCCGAGGCGATGCGGCGGGAGTGGGGCGACGACGAGGGGGCCACCGGGGCGGAACGGCACCGTGAGGCCCTGTTGCCGGAGCTGCGGGCGGCCCGCAAGGTGCTCGACGACTTCGCCCCCGACTTCGTCGTCATCTGGGGCGACGACCAGTACGAGAACTTCCGCGAGGACATCATCCCGCCCTTCTGCGTGATGGCGTACGACGGCTTCGACGTTCGCCCCTGGGAGGGGCAGCGCAAGGAAAACTACTGGCAGGAACCGGAGGACACCCGCTTCCAGCTGGCTGGTCACCGAGCGGGCGCCAAGTACCTGACGACCGGGTTGCTCGAGCGTGGCATCGACACCAGCTACGCCTACCGGCCGCTGCACCACGGACTCGGTCACGCGTTCCTCAACACGGTGCTCTACCTCGACTGGGACAGGGTCGGCTTCCCGTATCCCGTGGTCCCGTTCCAGGTGAACTCCTACGGACGCAACGTCATCGCCACCAAGGGGCTGCAACCGAGCCTGGCCAACCCCGTGCCGGAGGAGGACCTGGATCCCCCCTCGCCCTCGCCGGCCCGCTGCTTCGACCTGGGCGTCGCCACGGCCCAGGCCCTCGTCGACAGCCCCTGGCGGGTCGCCCTGATCGCCTCGTCGAGTTGGTCACACGCCTTCCTGACACGCAAGCACTGGTACCTGTACCCCGACCACGAGGCGGACCGCGAGAAGTTCGCGGCCATGGAGCGCGGCGAGTACGACCGCTGGCGCGACACCTCACTGGCGCAGATCGAGGAGAGCGGCCAGCAGGAGATGCTGAACTGGTTCTGCCTCATCGGCGCCATGTCCGAACTCGGTCGTCGGCCCGATCACGCGACGATGATCGAGACCCACATCATGAACTCGAACAAGGTCATCGCCTCGTTCCTGCCGTAGCCGACACCTCCATGCGAGGCAGCGTCGGACCGGAGACTCCGTCGGAGGGTTCATGAAGTTGGACGGCAGGGTTGCGCTGATCACCGGGTGCAGCCCGAACATCAACGGCGGGATCGCCTACGGCCTCGCCGACGAGGGGGCCAGCGTCGTCTGCGTCGACATCGACGCCGCGCTCGCCGAGGCCTGCGCCAATGGCATCGTCGAGCGGGGTGGCCGGGCCACGGCGGTGGTCGCGGACATCACGGATCCCGCCGCCGTCACGCGCGCGGTCGAACGGGCGGTGGAGGTGTTCGGCCGTATCGACGTGCTGGTCAACGGCGCGGTGCTGCAGATCCGGAAGGGTGTGCTCGAGATCACCGCCGCGGAACTGCGCCGCCAGTTCGATGTCGCGCTGGTCGGGACCGTGATGATGACGCAGGCCGTCGCCCGCTCGATGATCGCGGCCGGTCACGGCGGCAGCATCATCACGCTCGTCTCGACGGAGGGACATCAGGGCAACCCGGGCAACATCGGCTACGGGACGGCCAAGGGCGGGCTGCTCAACTTCACCCGCGCAGCGGCGATGGAACTGGCCGAGCACGGCATCCGGGTCAACAGCCTGACGCCGACGGGCACCGATCCGACCGAGGGCGACGAGCGTGCTGCTGCCTGGGGTGTGGACTGGGTGGGCGCGCTCGGACCCGCGCCAGCGGCCCGCCACGACTACACCGAAGGCGACACGGGCATCCCGCTGCGGCGCCGTCCCAGCCCGCGGCACTACGCCAAGGGTGTCGTGTTCCTCGCCTCCGAGGACGCCGAGATGATCACCGGGTTCGACCTGCGCGTCGACGGCGGTGTGATCGGCCGCTACTGGCGCTGGAACCCGGGCATGGACGACTGACCACGCGACCAGCGCCGACCAAGCTCGCGGCCGTGCTGTCCCAGCCGCTGCGGCGCGTCCGATGACGGGATCGAGCACATGAGCCAGCGACCGGCACGGATCGGCGGACGGCAGGTGACGACCGCCGAGGGCCTGCTCGTCCGTGCGCCCTTCGGCGGTGACGTCGTCGGGGAGGTGCCCCGGTGTGATCGGGGCCACGTCGACGAGGCCGTCCGTGCGGCCAGGACCGCCATGGCCGCGAACCCGCTTCCCGCATGGCGACGGGCAGAGATCCTCGACCGGGCGGCCGAACTCCTGGCGACGCACGAGGTCGTCGACGACCTCGCGGGCACCATCGCACGCGAGGCGGCCAAACCGATCACGACCGCGCGTGCCGAGGTCGAGCGGGCCGCCTCGACGTTCCGGTTCTCCGCGGCGGTCTGCCGCGGCCTGTCGGGCGAGATGCTGCCCTTGGACGCGGCCGCCGTTGGCGAGGGCCGGCTCGGGTTCGCACTCCGGGTCCCGATCGGCGTCGTCGGTGCCATCACACCGTTCAACTTCCCGGTGAATCTCGTCGCGCACAAGCTGGCGCCGGCCATCGCCGCCGGCTGTGCGGTCGTGCTCAAACCCGCCCACCAGACCCCGTTGTCGGGCATGAAGCTGGCGGAATTGCTGCTGGATCGCTGCGGCCTGCCGCCGGGCTGGTTGAGCACCGTCCCCGGGCCGGGCGCCGAGGCCGGCGCCGCGCTGGTGGCGCACGACGACGTCGCGATGATCACGTTCACGGGTTCGCCCGAGGTCGGGTGGGCAATTCGCGCGAGCGCGCCCCGCAAGAAGGTCTCGCTCGAGTTGGGCAACAACGCGCCGGTCATCGTGCAGCCCGACGGGGACTGGCGAGCCGCTGCCGTCAAGATCGCGGCGGGCGGCTACAGCCACGCCGGCCAGTCCTGCATCTCGGTGCAGCGGGTGCTGGTGCACCGGCAGGTGGCCGACTCGTTCGTCCGGGACCTCGTCGGTGCCACCGAGGCTCTGGTCGTCGGCGATCCGCTCGACGAGCGGACGCAGGTCTCGAGCGTCATCGACGACGCCTCGCGGGACCGCGTCCTGGCCTGGGTCGACGAGGCGGTGGCTGCGGGCGCGCGGGTGGCCACCGGCGGCCAGCTCGACGCCGACGGGGTGTTGTTGCCGACCGTGCTCACCGACGTCGAACCCGACATGCGTGTCTGCCGCGACGAGATCTTCGGCCCGGTCGTGACCGTACGGGCCTACGACACCATCGACGAGGCCCTGCGCCTCGCGAACGACAGCCGCTACGGGCTGCAGGCGGGCATCTTCACCGCAGACCTCGCCGTCGCGAAGCGCGCCGTCCAGGAGCTCGACTTCGGTGGCGTGATCATCAACGACGTACCCACCTGGCGGGCGGACCAGATGCCCTACGGCGGGTTGCGCGACTCCGGCAACACCCGGGAAGGGCCGGCCTATGCGGCCCGGGAGATGACGGAGTTGCGGACCGTCGTCATCACGTAACGGGCCGGTCGTCTGCCCGGAGTGTCTTCAGAGCAGACACCGTGTCTTGACACCGGGATGCCGCCGCCGCGACACTGTCCACCCCATGTGCACGGTGCAGGTGATGCGCCTGCCCGACCGAGGAGTCCGCCCATGTCCGACCGGCTCGAAGGCGTCTACGGCATCATCCCGACTCCCGCCAAGGAGGGCGCCGACCGGTGGGACGCGGTCGACACGGTCGACCTCTCCGAAACCGAGCGTCTCGTCGAACGCATGATCGCCGATGGTGTCGCCGGCTTCATCGCGCTCGGGACCACCGGCGAGTCCGCGACGCTCCGCCCCGACGAGTACCGACAGGTCGCCGACTGCGTCGTCAGCACGGTCGCTGCACGTGTCCCGACGTTCATCGGCGCGACCGCACTGGGTCTGCACGAGGTCGTCGACCGCGTGCGATTCGTGCGTGATCTCGGCGCCCAAGGGGCCCTGGTCGGCCTGCCCATGTGGCAACCCCTCACGCACGAGATGGCCGTCAGCTACTACGCGCGACTCTCGGAGGCATTCCCGCAGCTTCCGGTCATGGTGTACGCCAACCAGCGGGCCTTTCGTTTCGCCTTCGATGCGGCCTTCTGGTCGGCCGTGTCGGCAGCGGCCCCGACCGTGCGCTCGGCCAAGTTCTCCAACCCGGCGAAGCTGCTCGAGTTCGAGGCCGCGGCAGGGCAGGTCCAGTTCCTGCCTCACGAGACCGCGCTGCACCGCTTCTACGAGCTCTCACCCGAGCGGACGACCGCGTGCTGGTCCACGGCAGCATCCATGGGGCCGGAGCCGGCGCTCGCGATCATGGGCGCGATCCGGGACGGTGCCGACGAGCGGGCTCGCGCGATCGCCGCGGATCTCGACCACGCCATGGAGCCGATCGACGCGCTGGTCGCCAACCCCGAGGTGTTCGCCTCGTACAACATCCAGATCGAAAAGGCGCGCATGGACGCAGCCGGCTACTGCACCGCAGGGCCGTGCCGTCCGCCATACGACTCGCTGCCGGGGGAATACGCCGAAGCCGCGGCGGAGAACGCGCGGCGGTGGGTCGAACTGCGCCAGCGGTATGCGGCTTGAACGTCGCGACCACGCTGAGCGGACGGTCGCGAACGCGGTGGGCGTTCAGTGCGCCTCGCGTCGCCGGCCCTTTGACGTATGGCCGTCTAGCAGAATAGGGTTCCCTCAAGCGGAGCACTTTGGGGGAAGAGCGCCGCGCCCATGTGGAAGTCGGTTGGACGCTGCGAGTCCAGCATCCGTGTGGATCAGACCGGGCTCGACGACGAGCCCAGAGGGAGAGCATCGATGACCGATCAGTCCAAGCGCGTCCGGTCCAGGTGGCTTTGGACGGCCCTGCTCGCGGCCCTGGCACTGGGCCTGGCGGCCTGCGGTGGTTCCGAGAGCGACGAAGGCGCCGCCACCGACGGCACCGAGGAGGTCGACACCGATCCGACCGCGGAGACGGAGTCGACCGAGGACGCGGAATCGACGGAGGGCGATGTCGCGGACTTCTACGAGGGCACGACGGTCACGCTGATCGTGACCCAGCCCCCGGGCGGTGGCTTCGACACCTATGCGCGGCTCTACGCCAAGTACATGCCGCAGTACCTGCCCGGTGAGCCGACCATCGTGGTGGAGAACATGCCGGGAGCCGGCAACCTCGTCGGCATGAACTACCTCGCGCAGGCCGCCGAGAACGACGGTTCGGTCTTCGGCACCGGCGAAGGCGCCGTTGCGCTCCAGCAGCTGTTCGGTGTCGAGGGTGTGCAGTTCGACATGAGCACGATGCGCTACATCGGGATGCCCGACGAGCCCGTCAACATGGTGCTCACCGCGCGCGCCGACGCCGGCGTCACCGATTTCAGCCAGTTGCTCGAGGATGGCGGGCCGGAACTGTCGATCGGCATTCCCGCGCCGGGCTCGCTCCTGGCAGATCCCGCGATCCTGCTCGAGAGCATCGTCGGCGCCAACATCCAGCTCGTGCCCGGCTACGAGGGGACCGGGCCGCTGGCCCTGGCGGTCGAGCAGGGCGAGGTGGACGCTTTCTTCGCCTCGGAGGCCACCTTCGAAGCGGAGTACCAGGACAAGATCTCCAGCGGCGAGTGGATTCCCCTGCTCCAGACCGCGGAGCCGGGGGCACCCAATTACCTCGAGGACGTCCCCGACATCCTCTCGCTCGCCGAGGACGACGAGCAGCGCCAGCTGCTCGCGGTCGGGTCGACCTACCGGGCCTACGTCCGGCCCTACTTCACCCCGCCCGGCGTGCCCGACGACCGGTTCGAGGCGCTCAAGGCGGCCTGGGAGGCCACCAACGAAAATCCCGACTTCCTGGCCGAGGCCGAGGAGGCCGGGCGGCCGGTGGCCCCGGTAGCCGGCGAGGAGATCGAGCGGATCTACCAGTCCTACATGGAGACGCCCGAAGGGGTGGTGCAGCAACTGCAGGAGGCACTCGAACTCGGCCTGTAGTACGGCGCCCGGAACCTGCGGAGGCGGCGAGCATGCTCGCCGCCTCCGCGCCGTATGGGGCACGGGTCAGTCCGACGCACCAGCGGCGATCGACACCCCGGCGCGATCACGATGGTCGATGCGCCGGTCCTTCTCGCCGAGGGCCTTCGCCTTCACGTGGAGGATCTCCAACTCGTCCTCCCCGGCGCTCTCGAACCAGTACCTGGTGCCGCGCGGGACCAGGACCGCCTCGTGCGGGCCGAGTTCGGCGACCAGTTCGTCGCCGTCACCGTGAAACCGTGCCCTACCCGCGAGCACGAGCCAGAAGCCGTCGTTGCCGGTGTGGCTGTGCAGGTTGTTGGCACCGCCGTCCCCGACCCACTGCACCTGGACGTCGACGATGTCGGACTTCGCGAGCCGGACCACGGCCTTGGGACGGTCCACTTGCGGTCGCTCGTAGCCGCGCACGATCTGCATGCCGTCCGGCATGACCCCTCCCTCTCTCGGGTGTCTCGGGATCCTGTCAGCGTCGAGATCCTGCTGTCAAGACAAAGTGTCTGTACTGCAGAAGCAGCCTTGGCTCCCCGAGCGCGGTTTGCTAGGTTCCGTTCTCGGGAACAGGCTTCTGTCCAGAGAACAGGCCACTGGCCGTTGCCAGGAGCCGACGCTGTCCAAGCCGGGAGGGCTGGGGTGGTCCACCACACGACCGAGAGCGCAAAGCCGGTCGACCCGGCTCTCCGCCGGGCGTCCTCACCGGGTGGCGATGATGCCGACGCCGGGCGTCCGTTCATCGTCCTGGAGGCGGCAACGGTCGAGTACCCCGGTCGCGGCGCGCAGGCGCCGACCAGGGCGCTCGACGCGGTCGACCTCGAGGTTCAGGCGGGCGAATTCGTCAGCCTCGTCGGCCCCAGCGGCTGCGGCAAGACCACGCTGCTCATGGCGGTCGCCGGACTGCTCGAGTTGACCGACGGGTCCGTACGGATCGGCGGACGTCAGGTCGTCGCGCCGGGGCCGGACCGGGCGGTGGTCTTCCAGGAATTCGCGCTCCTGCCGTGGCGGACGGTCCGTCGCAATGTCGAGTTCGCCTTCGAAGGCGGTGAGCTCACGCGGCGCCAGCGGCGGGATCGGGCCGACGAGTTCCTCGAACTCGTCGGGCTGCGCGACTTCGCCGACCACTACCCCGCCCAGCTCTCGGGCGGGATGCGCCAGCGCGTCGGCATCGCCCGCGCACTCGCGATCGAGCCCGAGACGCTGCTCATGGACGAACCGTTCGGAGCGCTCGACGCCCAGACCAAGGTCGTACTGGGCGAGGAGTTGCTGCGCCTGTGGGAGCGGGACCGGCAGACGGTGCTGTTCGTGACCCACGACATCGACGAGGCCATCTTCCTCTCGGACCGGATCGCCGTGATGAGCCGTCGCCCGGCCAGCGTGCGCTGCCTGATCGACATCGATCTGCCGCGTCCCCGGCCGCACGACATCAAGACCGCACCCGAGTTCAACGAATACCGCCAGCAGATCTGGAACCTGCTGCACGATGAGGCAGCGGAGGCGAGCCGTGAGCCCAACTGAGGCCGCGGGGCTCGCGGCACGAGATCCCGAGGTGCAGGGCCGGCCGGCTGCCGCCGTTCGGCGCCGTCCCGGTCCACGGCAGCTCACCTCGACCGCCCGGCGCCTGGTCGGCGCGGCGAGCATCCTGCTCTTCCTGGTGTCGTGGGAACTGGCCGGTCGCCTCGGAGCCGTGAACCCGCGCACTGTCAGCAGTCCGAGCGCCGTCGCGCGCGAGCTTCCCTGGCTGGTGACGGGCGGCCTCGGTCAGGACTATCGCGTCACGGCCTTGGCGGTCGCCGTCGCGTTCGTCGGCTCGCTGGTGGTCGGTTCGTTCCTCGGTGTGGCCAGCGGGCGCCACGCACCGACGCGGTGGGGCATGGATCCGATCGTCACGCTCGGCTACACGACTCCGCTCGTCGCCTTCGTCCCCATCGTGGTGCTGTTCCTGGGTCTCGGTGTCCCGGCCAAGATCGTCGCCGGCTTCGTCGGTGGCGTGTTCCCCGTGATCGTGAACGTCGAGGCCGGCGCCAGGACCGTGGACCCGGTGCTGCTGCGTGCGGCGCGCAGCTTCGGCGTGACGGGCCTGCGCCGGGTGTGCACCGTCCTGCTGCCCAGCACGGCACCGTTCGTCCTGGTCGGTGCGCGAATTGCCCTGGGACGGGTGCTGATCGGCGTGATCATCACGGAGATGATCGGTGGCAGCCAGTACGGGGTCGGCCTGCTGCTCATCCGCCTGGGTCAGGGCTTCCAGGCGGATCGTCTCATGGCGCTGGTCCTGCTCGTTGGCCTGGCGGGGACGACGGTCATCGGCATCATCCGCCGCCTCGAGGCCAGGATCCTGCGATGGCGACCATGACCTCCCGGTGGAGCCGGCGCGAACTGCCCGTGGGCAAACTCGTCTGGACCCTGCTGCCGACCGGTGCGCTGCTGGTGCTCTGGCAGATCAGCTCGTCGCTCGGATGGGTCGACAGCTTCCTGGCCAGCTCGCCCACGCGGGTCCTGCAGGCGACATGGCTCTACGCCACGCAGGGCACGCTGTGGGCGGATCTGGTCACCACGGGGCGGCTGCTCGGCCTCGCATTCGTGCTCTCGGTTCTGGCCGCGACCGTCGTCGGTCTCGTCGTGACACGGTCCGCGGTCGCCGACGCCGCCATCGAGCCGTTCGTCTGGTTCTTCTACAACGCTCCCACGATCGCCTTCATCCCACTGTTCATGCTGTGGTTCGGCCTGGGCGCCCCGACCGCGCTCGCGCTGGGCGTGCTGCTCGGCTTCTTCCCCATGTACGCCAGCGTCGTGGGCGGCATCCGAAGCGTCGAACCGGTGCACCTGAAGCTGGCGAAGGTGCTCGGCCATGGCGAACTGCGGACCTTTCGTGCCGTCCTGCTCCCCGGGTCGCTGCCACACCTGATGGCCGGGCTGCGGCTGTCCGTCGGACGCTGCTTCGTCGGCATCGTCGCCGGCGAGATCTTTGCCGCATCGAGCACCGGCCTCGGCTTCCGGCTGCGCAATCACGCCGATCGGTTGCAGGTGGATGCCTCGTTCGCCGCCCTGCTCGTGATCGCCCTCGTCGCGCTCGCCTTGGGGTTGGTGCTGCGTGTCCTCGATACCCGATGCAACCGGTGGCGAACGATGCAGTGATCTGCGTGGTCCGCGCCGGCCCCGAGTTCTCTATCAACGCAAGGAGACCGTGAAATGATGCAGACGACCCGACGCCCGGCTCGGTGGGCGGCAGCAGCGCTGCTGGCGCTGGCGCTGGCCCTGAGCGCGTGCGGCAACGGCGATTCGACGAGTGCGCCGGACGACGAATCCGAGCCGAGCGAACCCGCCGAACCGGCCGAACCCGCAGAAGGAGAAGAGGGGGAGACCGGCGCGTCCGATGCCGCCTCCCTCGAGCCGGAGGTCGCGACGTTGCGGGTGGGTATCACCAGTCCGACGCCCGACCTGATGCCGCCCGTGATCGCCACCGACCTCGGGTTCTTCGACGAGCTCGGGCTCGACATCGAGGTGTTCCAGTTCACCGGGGGCGGCGAGGCGACACGGGCGCTGTTGACCGGTGACGTGGACGTCCTCGCCGGCAACCTGCTGCAGGCCGTCGCGGGTACGGGCACGGGTGCCGACATGGTCGGCTTCTACGGGATCAACTACACGACCGGGCAGTCGTGGTGGGCGCAGCCCGAGATCACCTCCCTGGAGCAGCTCGAGGGCGGCTCCGTCGCCACGAACCCGGCAGGCAGCATGCCCTACCTGGTCACGGGCTACATGCTCGACACCCTGACCGATTTCGGCGTCGAAGGTGTCGAGCTGATCGGGGTCGGTGGCCCGGGTGCCCGCTACGACGCACTCGAGGTGGGTCAGGTGGACGCGGCCAACCTGGTGGTACCCGATGTGTTCACCGCCGAGGAGGCCGGCTACAACCGCATTGCCGGGGCGGAGGAACTGCCGGGGTCGCCACCCAACGCCTACATGGCGATGCGCGAGTTCGTCGACGCCAACCCGAACACGATCGAGCTCTTCGTGCAGGGCGTCGAGTGGGCCAATGACGCCTGGCACGAACGGCCGGAAGAGGTCGCCGGCGTGCTCATGGACCGGCTCGGCTACACCGACGAGCTCGCCGATCTCGTCCTGACGGGCGACGTGGAAGCGGAATGGTTCGACCGCGGCGAGATCCTGCGCAGCGATGCGGAGCTGACCGTCGACCTGTTGCTCGAGGCGGGTGATCTCGAGCAGACCCTGGAGGTCGAGCAGTTCGTGCACGACCGCTACATCGAGCTCGGCTGAAACGGCCCGGGTGCCGCCTGCATGC